>FTKD01001298.1_pt1 | contig 113866 bp, 110 predicted proteins | sample 1658191 | NCBI WGS metagenome assembly FTKD01 (sample SAMEA3914808, study PRJEB12502) | metagenome | biome: forest; material: soil | place: Canada | collected 2011-08-03 | depth 0.3 m
CCCGCCTGCACCAGCACCGAGTGGCCGTGCGCGACGAACTCGCGCACGCTGGCCGGCGTCAGGCCGACGCGGTACTCGTGGTTCTTGATCTCCTTCGGTACGCCGATCTTCATGATGTCTCCGCACTGGATATCGATCGACCAGGGTAGGCCGCCCTGGTCAAAGTGTGAAGCTGCATCGCAATTAGTGCGATTACAGTAGCGTTACTTATGAACCTGCTCGACCCCGCCGCGCTGGAGTCGCTCGCCGCCCTGGCCGAGGCCGGCAGCTTCGAGCGCGCCGCGCAGCTGCTCTCGATCACGCAGTCGGCCGTGTCGCAGCGCCTGCGCGCGCTCGAGACGCAGGTGGGCCAGCTGCTGGTGGTGCGCTCGCGCCCGCTGCGCATGACCGAGCCGGGCAAGGTGCTGCTGCGTTACGCGCGCCAGTTGCAGGCGCTGCGCGCCGATGCCGCGCGCGAGCTTGGCGCCACGTCGATGCGCGAGGAACGCCTGCCCATCGCGGTCAACGCCGACAGCCTCGCCACCTGGGTGCTGGGCGCGCTCGACGCGCTGGTGCACGCGGGCCAGCGCGAGGGCTACGGCCTGGAGCTGATCGTCGACGACCAGGACTTCACGCACGACCGCCTGCGCGAGGGCGAGGTGCTGGGCTGCGTGTCCACGGTCTCGATGGCGCTGCGCGGCTGCACCTGCCAGCCGCTGGGCCACATGCGCTACATCGCCGTCGCGAGCCCCGAGTTCATCGCGCACGCCATGCCCGCTGGCCTGAACGAGGCGAACTTCGCGCGCCTGCCCTTCATCGTGTTCAACCGCAAGGACGACATGCAGGCGCAGTGGGTGGCCCGCGCGATGCGCGTGCGCGACCCGCGCCTGAAGGAGCGCTTCGTGCCGTCCAGCGAGGCCGGTGCGCGCGCCGCGGTGATGGGCTGGGGCGTCGCCGTCATCCCCGAATTGCTCGCGCGCGCCCACCTGGATGCCGGCGCGCTGGTGGCGATCCGCCCCGAGGTGACCATAGCCGTCGCGCTGTACTGGCACCAATGGAAGCTGGGCACCGGCACCGACGCGCCCGTCGAACCCGGCGCGCCCATCGCCCGCCCGGGCCTGATGGAGCAGATCGGCCAGGCCCTCATCACCGGCGCGCGCGCGGCGCTGCTGCAGCCCTGAAACCCCGACGACACGACATGCTGATCCTCGAGACCGACCGACTTCGCCTGCGCTGGTTCACGGGCACCGACACCGACGCCGACTTCCTGCGCACCCTGCTCAACGACCCCGGCTGGCTCGCCAACATCGGGCCGCGCAACGTGCGCACGCGGCGCCAGGCGCTCGCCTGGATCGCGACCCGCCACACGGCCCCGTACGGGCGGCTGGGCTTCGGCTTCTGGGGCGTCGAGCGCAAGTCCGACGGCCGGCTCGTGGGCATGTGCGGACTCATCAAGCGCGACACGCTGCTGGAGGTGGACGTGGGCTACGCGCTCATGCCCGAGTTCCGCGGCCAGGGTTACGCGCACGAAGCGGCCGCGGCCTGCGTGCGCTACGCCCACGACGTGCTGGGCCTGCCCGAGGTCTGGGGCATCACCGGCCCCGACAACGCGCCGTCGGCCGGCGTGCTGCAGCGCATCGGCCTGCGCGACGCGGGCATCACGCGACTGGTGGGCAACGACTACGACACCTGGGTATTCAAGTCGCCGCGACGCGAGCCCGGCGACGACCGCACGCAGATCGACGCCCTGACGCGCCGCTTCCTCGCCGCGTTCACCAACCGCGACGGCGCCGTCCCCACCCTGCCGGCGCTGCCGCACTACTTCATGGTCGACGCCACCGTGCGCGTGGCCGACACGCTCGGCACCGTCGCCACCAACGACCTGCACGGCTTCATCGCGCCACGCGCCGAACTGCTCGCGGGCGGACGCCTGGTCGACTTCGAGGAACACGAGACCGAGTCGCGCACCGAGATCCGCGGCGCCATCGCGCAGCGCTGGCTGCGCTACGCCAAGCGCGGCACGCTGGACGGCGTGCCGTTCGAAGGCGGCGGCACGAAGGCGCTGCAGTTCGTGCGCACGGCGCGCGACTGGAAGATCGCGTCGCTGCTGTGGACGGACGACGTCGGATAATCCGGGGATGATTCGATTGATCGTCGGCCTCGGCAACCCCGGGGCGGAATACGAGGACACGCGCCACAACGCGGGCTTCTGGTGGGTGGACGGCGCGGTGCGCCAGCTCAAGGGCTCGCTGGTGCACGACCCGAAGTACCACGGCTTCGTCGCCCGCGTGAACCGGCCCGAGGGCCCGGTGTGGCTGCAGCAGCCGCTCACCTACATGAACCTGTCGGGCAAGGCCGTGGCGCCGCTCGCGCGCTTCTTCAAGATCCTGCCCGACGAGATCCTGGTGGTGCACGACGAGCTCGACATCCCGCCCGGCCAGATGAAGCTCAAGAAGGGCGGCGGCAACGGCGGGCACAACGGGCTCAAGGACATCCAGGCGCAGCTGGGCACGGGCGACTTCTGGCGCCTGCGGCTGGGCATCGGCCATCCGGGCGATCGCAACGAGGTGGCCGCCTACGTGCTGCGCAAGCCGCCCGCCGCCGAACGCGAGCTTATCGAGAAGAATGTCGACGACAGCCTGAAAGCGCTGGACCTGCTGCTGGCGGGCGAGATGGACAAGGCGATGATCAGGATCCACGCCAAGCCGCCGCGCCCCAAGCCCCCGCGCCCGCCGCAGCTCAATCCGCTGCTGTCGTCGCTGATGTCCAAGGTGCCGGCGGCCACGCCGTCGCCGTCCAACCCTGCGAGCCCTGCGGGGCCGGCCGCGGCCGGCACGCAGGAGCCCGCAGAGTGACGACGCCAAGCCAGCAGCACCACCCGTTCCGTTCCACGCCTTGCCTCGCGCTCCTGTGCGCCGGGCTGCTGTGCGCCGACAGCGCCTGGCCGAAGAAGGAGCGAGCGCCCAAGCCCGCGTCGGCACCGACGACGGCCCAGATCCTCGAGCCCTCTGCCGCCGCTTCGCCCGATGCGTTGCCGCCCGACAAGCGGGTCTACCGCTGCGGCAACAGCTATTCCGCGCGACCTTGCGCCGGCGCGGCGCCGCTGGACGTCGCCGATCCGCGCACCGATGCGCAACGCCGCCAGTCGGCCGAGCTCACCGCGCGCGACCAGCGCCTGGCGGCCTGGTACGAGGCCGGACGACACGATCGCGAGAAGGCGCCCTCGGCGCCCGCGGGCGGCCGGCCCGCGTCGGCAGCGGCGGCCTGCACGTCGACCATCATGATGTCGTGCGTGCCGAAGAAGCCACGCAAGCGAACGGTGGTGGTCAAGGGCAAGAACTAGCCTGGCGGCGCGCCGGACGTGGATCCCGCGCCGAAAGCACTCAGGCGGCGGGCGCCGGCTTGTCCAGCCCCAGCAGTTGCCGGTACTTCGTCATCAGCTGAACAGGCGTCTCGACATGCTCCGGATTCACCGGGATGCACTCCACGGGGCACACCTGCACGCACTGCGGCGAGTCGAAATGGCCCACGCACTCGGTGCACTTGTCCGGCGCGATCACGTAGTAGTCCACGCCCATCGAGATGGCCTCGTTGGGGCATTCGGGTTCGCAGACGTCGCAGTTGATGCACTCGTCCGTGATCATCAGGGCCATGGTGGACTATTCGGTATCGCGCGGCTGGGCGATACGCTCCTTGAGCTTGTTCAGCACCAAGGGTGCCACGAACTTGGAGACATCACCGCCAAGGACGGCAATTTCGCGCACGAAGGTGCCGCTGATGAACTGGTACTGGTCGGACGGCGTGAGGAACAGCGTCTCCACGTCGGGCATCAACTGGCGGTTCATGCCGGCCATCTGGAACTCGTACTCGAAGTCGCTCACCGCGCGCAGGCCGCGCACCACCACCTTGCCGCCGTTCTCCACCACGAAGTCGCGCAGCAGGCCGCGGAAGGCCACCACCTCGACGTTCTTGTAGGGCTTGGCCAGCTCCTGGGCGATCTCCAGGCGCTCGGCGATGGAGAACATCGTGCGCTTGTGATGCCCAGCCGCGACGGCCAGGATCAGGCGTGGAAACAGGTTGCTCGCGCGTCGCGTCAGATCCTGATGCCCGAGGGTCATCGGATCGAAGGTTCCGGGATAGACGGCGGTCAGGGGCTTGGACATGGGCGGGCCTTGCTGGACACGGCGTGCGCCGCGTTGTCTCGTTTTGTGAGTCTTGCCTCGATCATTCCACAGTCGAGGTGTTCGCGGATTAGGCGAAGTTGCGTAGGGCAGGCTTCGCGCCGCTCAGGATTTCCGGATCAGGTGGGCATGCACCGCGCCGGCGCGCGAATGCCGGTACAGCTCCAGGCCGCGCTCGGCCAGCGACGCGGCGTCGAACGGCGCCGACGCCTCCAGGTAGATCCAGCCCTGCGGCACCACGCAATTCAGCGAGGCCGCCAGCGCCGATTCGAACAGGTTGGCATCGAAGGGCGGATCGAGCAGCACCAGGTCGAACTGCGCCGGAGCGCGCTTCATCCAGGTCATCGCGTCGGCTTGCGTGATCGCCACCGCGGTGGCGCCCAGCTTCGTCTTCGACGCGGTCAGCCCGGCGACCAGCTTCGTCTCGCGCTCCAGCATCTGCACCGTGGTCGCGCCGCGCGACGCGGCCTCGAAGCCCAGCACGCCGGTGCCGGCGAACGCGTCGAGCACGCTCCAGCCGGCGAGATCCTGGCCCAGCCAGTTGAACAGCGTCTCGCGCACGCGGTCGGGCGTGGGACGCAGGCCGGGCACGTCGGGCACCGGCAGCAGGCTGCGGCGCCACTGGCCGCCGATGATGCGGATCTCGTGCGACGCGTTGACCGCGGCGCGGCGCTCACGCTTGTGCGCCGCCTTCTGTGCGGGCGTGAGCGCGACGGGCGCGGCGGCGGCCGCCGCGGTGCGCGCGGCGCGGGCGGCGCGCGTGTTGCGCACGGGGGCGGCGTCGTCGTCCCAGGGATCGGGCGCGCGCGGCGCGGAGCGGGTCGGGTTCTTCACGGGAGCTTTCGGGAAATCACCCGCGATTGTCGCAGTCCGGCGTCCAGGCTGCCGGCGATCACTGGCGCACGGGAATGCCGCGCGCCGCCATCACCGCCTTGGCCTCGGCCACCGTGTGGTCGCCGTAGTGGAAGATGCTGGCGGCCAGCACCGCGTCGGCGCCGCCCTGCTGCACGCCGTCGGCCAGGTGGTCCAGCGTGCCGACGCCGCCCGAGGCGATCACCGGCACCGTGACGGCATCGGCCACGGCGCGCGTGAGCTCGAGGTCGAAGCCGGCGCGGGTGCCGTCGCGATCCATGCTGGTGAGCAGGATCTCGCCGGCCCCGCGCGCGACCATCTCGCGCGCCCAGGTCACCGCGTCCAGGCCGGTGTTCTTGCGGCCGCCGTGCGTGTAGACGTCCCAGCCCGGGCCGCGCGCGGCCGCGTCCTCGGCGCCACGGCGCTTGGCGTCGATGGCCACGACGATGCACTGCGCGCCGTACTTGTCGGACGCGTCGCTGATGACCTGCGGGTTGGCCACGGCCGCGGAGTTGAAGCTGACCTTGTCCGCGCCGGCGTTGAGCAGGCGCCGCACGTCGGACACCTCGCGCACGCCGCCGCCCACCGTCAGCGGGATGAACACCTGCGAGGCCACCGCCTCGATGATGGGCAGGATCAGCCCGCGCGCGTCGCTGGTGGCCGTGATGTCGAGGAACGTGAGCTCGTCGGCGCCCTGCTCGTTGTAGCGCGCCGCGATCTCCACCGGGTCGCCGGCATCGCGCAGCTCGACGAAATTGACGCCCTTGACGACGCGGCCGCCGGTCACGTCGAGGCAAGGAATGATTCGTTTGGCGAGCATCCGGTCAGCCGGTGAACAGCTCGTCGGCGCGGGCCTGCGCCTGCGTGAAGTCGAGCGCGCCGGTGTAGATGGAGCGGCCGCAGATCACGCCCTCGACGCCCTCTTCCTCGACGGCGCACAGCTTCTCGATGTCGGCGATGCCGGCGAGGCCGCCGGACGCGAACACCGGGATGGTAAGCGCCTGGGCGAGCTTGACGGTGGCGTCGACGTTGATGCCGGTGAGCATGCCGTCGCGGCCGATGTCGGTGTAGATCACGCCCTCGACGCCGTAGTCCTGGAACTTCAGCGCGAGATCGACCACCTCGTGGCCGGTGAGCTTGCTCCAGCCATCGGTGGCCACCTTGCCGTCCTTGGCGTCGAGGCCCACGATGATGTGGCCGCCGAAGGCCGTGCAGGCGTCCTTCAGGAAGCCCGGGCTCTTCACCGCGGCGGTGCCGATGATGATGTAGCTGAGGCCGTCGTCGAGGTAGCGCTCGATGGTGTCGAGGTCGCGGATGCCGCCGCCGAGCTGGACGGGGATCTCGCCGCCAAGCTCCTTGATGATGGCCTTGACCGCCGACTCGTTGACCGGCTTGCCGGCGAACGCGCCGTTCAGGTCGACCAGGTGGAGTCGTCTGGCGCCGGCGTCGAGCCAGCGTCGCGCCATGGCGGCGGGGTCGTCTCCGAAGCTGGTGGAGACGGACATGTCACCTTGTTCGAGGCGAACGCAGTGACCGTCCTTGAGATCGATCGCGGGAATCAGCAGCATGGCTCGGGCCCGTCAGGGCATCCAGTGCAGGAAGTTGCGGTAGAGCGCCAGACCGAGGTCGGCGCTTTTCTCGGGGTGGAATTGGGTCGCGAAAATATTATCCCGCGTCACAGCCGAGGTAAAGCGTTCGCCGTACTCGGTGGTGCCCGCGCTGTGGCGGACCTCCGACGGCGCGACGTGGAAGCTGTGCACGAAGTAGAACCAGCTCTCGTCGGGGATGCCCGCCCACAGCGGGTGCGCGAACTCCTGGCGCACGCGGTTCCAGCCCATCTGCGGCACCTTGTAGCGGCTGCCGTCGCCCTGCACGCGGCCCTCGAGCCGGAAGCGCTTGACGGTGCCGGGGATCAGACCCAGGCCCGGCGTGTCCTGTTCCTCGCTGTGATCGAGCAGCATCTGCATGCCGACGCACACCCCCAGCATCGGCTTGCGCGCCGCAGCGTCCAGCACCGCCTCGAGCATGCCGGAGTCGCGCAGCTCGCGCATGCAGTCGCGGATGGCGCCCTGGCCGGGCAGCACGATGCGGTCGGCGGCGAAGACCTGGTCGGCACTCTGCGTGATGACGACGTTCACGCCGCTGCCCTCGGCCGCCTTGATCACGGCCTGGGACACCGACTTCAGGTTGCCCATGCCGTAGTCGACAACGGCCACCGTGGAAGTCATGTGAGCCCCTTGGTCGATGAGTACATCGCCCTGTCCCCCGAGGGGAGCGGGCCTTGCTTGGGGCGGCCCGGCGCGGCGGCCCGATTCACAGCGACCCCTTCGTCGACGGAATGACGCCCAGCGAGCGCGGATCCAGCGCCAGCCCCATGCGCAGCGCCCGGCCGAACGCCTTGAAGATCGTCTCGGCCTGGTGATGGGCGTTGTGGCCCTTCAGGTTGTCGATGTGCAGCGACACGCCCGCGTGGTTCGAGAAGCCCTGGAAGAACTCGAACGTGAGCTGGGTGTCGAACGTGCCGATCATGCCGGCCTTGAAGTCGACATCCATGAACAGGCCCGGGCGGCCCGAGAAGTCGATCACCACGCGCGACAGCGCCTCGTCCAGCGGCACATACGCATGGCCGTATCGCGTGAGGCCCTTCTTGTCGCCCACGGCCTGCGCCACCGCCTGGCCCAGCGTGATGCCCACGTCCTCCACCGTGTGGTGGCCGTCGATGTGCAGGTCGCCCACCGCGTGGATGTCCAGGTCGATCAGCCCGTGGCGGGCGATCTGGTCGAGCATGTGATCGAAGAAGCCGATGCCGGTCGCGAGCTTGGAGATGCCGGTGCCGTCGAGGTTGACGCTCACGCGGATCTGCGTTTCCTTGGTGTCGCGCTGGACGGTGGCGGTGCGGGGTGCGGTCATGACGTGAGCTCTTGGAGGGCGCCGCGCAGCGCGGCCAGGGTCAACGGGTTCTCTTCGGGCGTGCCGATGGTGATGCGGATGCAGTTGGCCAGCAGCGGGTGCAGGCCCGAGACGTTCTTGATCAGCACCCCGCGCGCGCGCACGCCCTCGAACACGCGCTTCGCGTCGGGCACGCGCGCGAGGATCATGTTGGCCTCGCTGGGGAACGGGCGCACGCCGGGCAGCAGCGCCAGCGCGTCGTGGAGCTTCTCACGTTCGGCGCGGATCGTGGCGGCCTGCCTTGCATATTCGTCGACGTGCTCGAGGGCGAACAGCGCCGCCTCGCAATTGAGCACGCTGATGTTGAACGGCGGGCGCAGCTTGTCGATCTCGGCGATGAGCGGCCTGCGTCCCATCATGTAGCCGATGCGCACGCCGGCCAGGCCGAACTTGCTCATCGTGCGCATCAGGACGACGTGCTCGTGGCGCCGCAGCCGCGCCAGCGAGTCGCGCGCGGCGAACGGCTGGTAGGCCTCGTCGATCACCACCAGGCCCGGCGCGGCCTCGATGATGGCGTCGACGACGTCGTCGTTCCACAGGTTGGCGGTCGGGTTGTTCGGGTAGGCGATGTACAGGAGCGCGGGCTGGTGCTCGCGCACGGCGGCCAGCATCGCCGGACCGTCGAGCTCGAAATCGGGCGTGAGCGGAACGCCCACGAACTTCAGGCCCTGCAGCTTGGCGGCCATCTCGTACATCACGAAGCCGGGCAGCGGCGCGATGACGGCGTTGCCGGGGACGTCGGCGGCCAGCGTCAGCAGGCTGATCAGCTCGTCGGAGCCGTTGCCCAGCATGATGTCGCAGCCCTCGGGCATGTTCGCGTGCTTCGCGAGTTCGGCGCGCAGCACGTCGCCGCGCTCGGCCGGGTAGCGGTTCAGCGCCACCTCGGCCAGCCGCTCGCCGAGCGCCTTGCGCAACGCGGGCGGCAGCCGGAACGGGTTCTCCATCGTGTCCACCTTCACGAAGCCGGCGCTGGGCTGGACGGCGTAACCGTGCATGCCCTGGACGTCGGCGCGGAGGTAGCGGGACATGCGGCTGGAAAGGCTCGTGTTCATGGCTCTTGCACGGTGAGCGTCGATGACGCGGGCGGATCGTTGTCCAGGATCTCCGGCCCGACAATGAACGGGTTCAAGATCTGTACGCTATCGACAATCTGGCCATGCTGCATGTCCTCGGACAGCAGGTAACGGCATCCGAGCGTCTGAGCCGAGGCCACGATGAGCGAGTCCCAGTAGCTGAATCCGAATCGGCTTTCGACGGACCACGCCGTTTCGACGATGGAATGATCCATGGCCCATGGCTGCCACCGCTGGTACCGGCGAACCTCGGCCCGCGCGTCGCCGGACGGCATCGGCGGCTTGATCTTGCGCGTGACGTTGACGTAGAACTCGTTGAGCACCTGGTTGGAGAGGCGGCCCGCGCGCCGCTGCCAAAGCACCCGCAGCCAGGCAAGGGCCTGCGCCTGCTTCTCGGGTGCCCGGCCGTCCTCGCTGTAGATCAGGACGTTGGTATCAACGAAGACCGCGGTCATAGGTTTCCTCGCGCGTCGGGTATTTGCCGTCCGACTTCCAGGGCCGGTCACGGCTCAGCCAGTCGCGCATCGCGCGCTCGTAGGCGTCGTCATGCCGCATCTTGTCCGCCAGCATCTCGCCGATCATTCGAGAGACGCTCGTGTTCCGGCGCGCGGCTTCCATCCGCGCCCAGTCGGCGACCTGGTCTTCCATCGTGACGGTGACGTTCTTCATCGCTAGAATCTCGGCAGACACGAACTTCGTGTTCCACTATCTTCGTGCAACACGAACTTCGTGTCAAGCCGGGTCGGGGTCAATCCTTGGTGGACAGGCGCATCTCGGCCGCCCGGGCGTGTCCTTGCAGGCCTTCCCCGTAAGCCAGCTCCGCCGCGATCGGCCCCAGGATGTGAGCACCCGCCTCGCTGACCTCGATCAGGCTGCTGCGCTTCTGGAAGTCGTACACGCCCAGCGGCGACGAGAAGCGCGCCGTGCCCGACGTGGGCAGCACGTGGTTCGGCCCGGCGCAGTAGTCGCCCAGGCTCTCGCTGGTGAACGCGCCCAGGAAGATCGCGCCGGCGTGGCGCAGCAGCGGCTCCCAGCGGCCCGGCGCGTCGCTGCTCACTTCCAGGTGCTCCGGCGCGATGCGGTTGGAGATCTCGCACGCCTCTTCCATCGAGCGCGTCAGGATCAGCGCGCCGCGGTCCTTCAGCGACGCGCGGATCACGGCCTCGCGCGGCATCTCGCCGATCAAGCGGTCGATCGAGGCACGCACAGCGTCGAGGTAGGCCGCGTCCGGCGACAGCAGGATGCTCTGCGCCAGCTCGTCGTGCTCGGCCTGGCTGAACAGGTCCATCGCCACCCAGTCGGCCGGCGTCGTGCCGTCGGCCAGCACCAGGATCTCGCTGGGCCCGGCGATCATGTCGATGCCCACCTGGCCGAATACGCGGCGCTTGGCGCTGGCCACGTAGGCGTTGCCCGGGCCGGTGATCTTGTCGACGGCGGGAATGGTGGCGGTGCCATACGCGAGCGCGGCGACGGCCTGCGCGCCGCCGACCGTGAACACGCGGTGCGCACCCGCCACGTACGCTGCCGCCAGCACCAGCGCATTGCGTTCGCCGCGCGGCGTGGGTACCACCATGACGATCTCGCCGACGCCCGCCACGTGCGCGGGGATCGCGTTCATCAGCACGCTGGACGGATATGCCGCCTTGCCGCCAGGCACGTAGATGCCCACGCGGTCCAGCGGCGTCACCTTCTGGCCCAGCAGCGTGCCGTCCTCGTCGCGGTACTGCCAGCTGCGGCCGCAGGCCTCCAGCTGGCGCTCGTGGTAGCTGCGCACGCGGCGCGCGGCAGATTCCAGCGCAGCGCGCTGCGCGGGCGTGATGGCCTCGAACGCGGCCTTCAGCTCGTCGCGCGTGAGCTCCAGCGCGCCGACGCCCGCCGCGTCCACGCCGTCGAAGCGCAACGTGTACTCCAGCACCGCGGCGTCGCCGCGCGCCTTCACGTCGGCCAGGATCGCGGCGACGCGCTCCTCGATCGCGTGATCGGCCTCCTCCGACCAGTGGCGCAGCTTGGCGAACTCGGCTTCGAAGTCGGAGGCGGAGGTGTCGATCTGGCGGATCTGGACGGACATGGCGGGCTTCAGGAGTTGGAGGACATCGCGCCCGAGAAGGCTGCAATCAGCGAGCGGATGCGCTCGCGCTTGAGTTTCAGCGCGGCCTGGTTGACCACCAGGCGCGAGGAGATGTCCATGATGCGTTCCACCTCCACGAGCTTGTTGGCCTTCAGCGTGGAACCGGTGGACACCAGGTCGACGATGGCGTCGGCCAGGCCGGTGAGCGGCGCCAGCTCCATCGAGCCGTACAGCTTGATCAGGTCGACGTGCACGCCCTTGTCGGCGAAGTGCTGGCGCGCGACCGCCACGTACTTGGTGGCCACGCGGATGCGCGAGCCCTGCTTGACGGCGGCCTCGTAGTCGAAGTCGGCGCGCGCGGCCACGCTCATGCGGCACCTGGCGATCTGCAGGTCCAGCGGCTGGTACAGGCCGCCAGCGCCCTCGTTCTCGGCCGCGTGCTCGATCAGCACGTCCTTGCCGGCCACGCCCAGGTCGGCGCCGCCATGCTGCACGTAGGTGGGCACGTCGGTGGCGCGCACCAGCACCACGCGCACGTCGGGCTGGTTGGTGGCCAGGATCAGCTTGCGGGTCTTCTCCGGATCCTCGGTCACCTCGATGCCGGCGGCGGCCAGCAGCGGGAGGGTCTCTTCGAAGATGCGGCCTTTGGAAAGAGCGAGCGTGAGCATGTGGGCCTTACTTGACGCGTTCGATGTCGGCGCCCAGCTTCTGCAGCTTGGCTTCCATGCGGTCGTAGCCGCGGTCCAGGTGGTAGATGCGTTCGACGATGGTCTGGCCGTCGGCCACGAGGCCGGCGATCACCAGGCTCGCGGACGCGCGCAGGTCGGTGGCCATCACGGTGGCGCCCGACAGGCGCTGGCCGCCGGTGACCACCGCCAGCTTGCCGTCCACCTCGATCTTGGCGCCCAGGCGCACCAGCTCGTTGACGTGCATGAAGCGGTTCTCGAAGATCGTCTCGGCGATCGTCGCGGTACCGGCGGCGATGCAGTCGACGGCCATGAACTGGGCCTGCATGTCGGTGGGGAACGCCGGGTACTCGCTGGTGCGGAAGCTCACGGCCTTCAGCGTGCCGGCCCCCGGCGACTGCACGCGGATGAAGCCGTCGCCGGACTCCACGGAGACGCCGGCATCGCGCAGCTTCTCGATGACCGCCTCCAGGTGGCGCCCCTCGGCGTTGCGCAGCACCACGTCGCCGCCCGCGGCGGCCACCGCGCACAGGAAGGTGCCGGCCTCGATGCGGTCGGGCACGATGCGGTGCGGCTTCGCGGGCGCGTGCAGCCTGTCCACGCCCTGGATGCGGATGCGGCTGGTGCCGTGGCCCTCGATCCGCGCGCCCATGGCGATCAGCAGCTCGGCCAGGTCGGGGATCTCCGGCTCCTGCGCGGCGTTCTCGAGGATGGTCTCGCCCTCGGCCAGCGTCGCGGCCATCAGCAGGTTCTCGGTGCCGGTGACCGTGACCATGTCGGTGGTGATGCGCGCGCCCTTGAGCTTCGTGGCCTTGGCGATGATGTAGCCGTGCTCCACGCGGATGTCCGCGCCCATCGCCTGCAGGCCCTTGATGTGCTGGTCGACCGGGCGCGAGCCGATGGCGCAGCCGCCGGGCAGCGACACCGTCGCCTCGCCGAAGCGGGCCAGCAGCGGGCCCAGCACCATGATGCTGGCGCGCATCGTCTTGACGAGCTCGTACGGCGCCTCGGGCGTGGTGAGGCCGCTCGCGTCGATCACCACCTCGTCGAGGCGACCACCCTCGGTCTCGGCGCCCCAGTTCACGGCCACGCCCATGTTGCGGATCAGCTTCAGCGCGGTGGCGACGTCCTGCAGCTTGGGCACGTTGTGCAGCGTGACGGGACCGGGCACCAGCAGCGTCGCGCACAGCTCGGGCAGCGCGGCGTTCTTGGCGCCGGAGATCGACACCTCGCCGTTGAGGCGGCGGCCGCCGCGAATCAGGAGTTTGTCCATCGAGGTGCTCTGGCTGGGATGAGTGCTGGAAAGGCGTGGAGGCTGGCCAGCGGGCCGCGGCGTCGTGGGAGTCCGCGCGTCAGCGCACCCACTCACCCGCGGCGGCGCCGCGCGGGAGCGTCAATGGGAATGGCTGGCGGCATCGCTGCCGAGGGCGCGCTGGCTGGCCCATTCGGCCGGCGTCAGCGTCTTCATCGACAGCGCGTGGATCTGCTCGCGCATGCGCTCCCCGAGTGCGGCATACACGCGCTGGTGGCGGCGGATGCGCATGAGGCCTTCGAATTCCGTCGACACGATGGTGGCGAAGAAATGCCGGCCGTCGCCCTCCACCTCGAGGTGATCGCAGGGGAGTCCGTCCGCGATGTAGCGCTGGACGTCTTGGGGCGTGGGATCGGTCATGGGATCCGTATTATCCCTCAGGCGTCGGGCACGCGCGCCACGACGGCGCCGATGGCGATCGCCACCAGCAGCAGCACGCCCGCCAGGCGCCACTTGAACCCGGCCGAGGCCTTGATGGACACCAGCAGCACGGCGGCCATCGTGCCCGCCGTGGGCAGCAGCGCCAGGAAGACCAGCATGTGGACGATGCTGGGCGTGGGGCAGTTGTCGCCGCAGCGCGCCGACCACCAGTTCCACAGCAGCGCCGACACGACGGCGGTGCCGACGAAGGTGCCCAGCACCGCGAGCACGCGGTTCATCGGGGAGATGGGTTCGTTGTTCGGGCTCATGCTGCTCAGTGCCTCAGTTTGTAGCCGCTGCGCAGCAGGCTCAGCGCGATCGCCGAGACCGCCACGAAGCAGCCCCCCACCACGCCCAGGCTCAGCCACGGCGAGACGTCGCTCTGGCCGAAGAAGCCGTGGCGGAAGCCATCGATCATGTAGAAGAACGGGTTCAGGCGACTCGCCACGTGCCACACGGGCGGCAGCGAGTGCACCGAATAGAACACGCCCGACAGGAACGTCATGGGCATGATGATGAAGTTCTGGAACGCGGCGAGCTGGTCGAACTTCTCGGCCCAAAGCCCGGCGATGAGGCCCAGCGTGCCCATCATCGCGGCGCCCAGGAAGCCGAACACCAGGATCCACAGCGGGTTGGCCAGGCCCGGCGGCGCGAACCAGGCCGTCACCAGCATCACGCCGGCGCCCACCACCATGCCCCGCACGATGGCCGCGCCGGTGTAGGCCAGGAACCAGGCCGCCGGCGACAGCGGCGTCACCAGCAGGAACACCAGGTTGCCGGTGACCTTGCTCTGGATCAGCGAGGACGAGCTGTTGGCGAACGCGTTCTGCAGCACGCTCATCATCACCAGGCCGGGGATGAGGAACTGCACGTAGCTCACGCCGTCGTACACGCTCACGCGGCCGGTGAGCGCGTGGCCGAAGACGAGCAGGTACATCACCGCGGTGAGCACGGGCGCGGCCACGGTCTGGAACGCGACCTTCCAGAAGCGCAGCACCTCCTTGCGGAACAGCGGCCGGGCGCCGGCAAGGACGATGCGGGCGCTCACGATTGATGCTCCGCGGTCATGATGTCCAGGAACACGTCCTCGAGGTCGGCGCGGCCGATCTCCAGGTCTTCCACAGGCACGCCGGCCTCGCGCAGTTGCGCGAGCACGGCCTCGACGTCGGCCGGGTCGCGCGCGCTCACCTGCGCGGTGCGCCCGGTGACGCGCGCGCGTTCCGCGAGGCTTGCGGGCAGCGCGTGGTCGGTCTTGAAGCGCAGCATGGTGTTGGCCGTCGACGCCAGCAGCTCGGAGGTGCGCTGCAGCGCCACGACCTTGCCCAGCTTGAGCATGGCGATGCGCTGGCACAGCGCCTCGGCCTCCTCCAGGTAGTGCGTGGTGAGCAGCACCGTGTGGCCCTCGCGATTGAGGCGCGCGATGAACTGCCACAGCGTCTGGCGCAGCTCCACGTCGACACCCGCGGTGGGCTCGTCCAGCACGATCACCGGCGGCCGGTGCACCAGCGCCTGCGCCACCAGCACGCGGCGCTTCATGCCGCCCGAGAGCTGGCGCATGTTGGCGTTCGCCTTGTCGGCCAGGCCCAGGCTGGCGAGCAGTTCGTCGATCCAGGCGTCGTTGTTGCGCACGCCGAAGTAGCCGCTCTGGATGCGCAGCGTCTCGCGCACCGAGAAGAACGGGTCGAACACCAGCTCCTGCGGCACGATGCCCAGCGACCTGCGGGCGGCGGCGTAGTCGTCGACCACGTCGTGGCCCATCACCGTCACCTTGCCGCGGGTGGCGCGCGCCAGGCCGGCCAGGATGCTGATCAGCGAGGTCTTGCCCGCGCCGTTGGGGCCCAGCAGGCCGAAGAATTCGCCGGGCTGGACGTCGAATGTGACGCCGCCCAGCGCACGCACGCCGCTGCCGTAGGTCTTCTCGACTTGTTGGAAGGAAATCGCGGACATAGGGGCGGCATTGTAGGAACTTGTCGAGAAGTGCCTCTACAACACGGGCTTGCGAATCTGTGCATCGGCGCTCCGGGGTGCTAGATTTCGCCAACTGAAAAACGAACGAGTTCAATGGAAGCGAAAAAGCCGAGACGCACCGCCGAACGCATCCTCGAGGTCACGCTGGACCTGTTCAACCGCTTCGGCGAGCCGAACGTGTCGACCACGCTGATCTCGGCCGAACTGCACATCAGCCCGGGCAACCTGTACTACCACTACCCGGCCAAGGACGAACTGATCAACGCGCTGTTCGACCGCTACGAGAAGGCGCTCAACGAACTGCTGCAGGCCGCCGACAACGTGGCCAACGTGGAGGACGCGTGGCTGTTCTTCCACATGATGTTCGAGCTGGTGTGGCAGTACCGTTTCCTGTATCGCGACCTGAACGACCTGCTGTCGAAGAACCGGCGCCTGGAGACGCACTTTCAGTTCGTGCTGAAGAACAAGTCGCGCGCGGTGGAGGCCGTGCTCGATGGCATGAACCGCAGCTCCGAGGTGCGGCTGGACCGGCGCGACCTGCCGTCGGTGGCCACCTCGATGGTGGTCGTCCTCACCTACTGGCTCAGCTACGAGTACGTGCGCGATCCGCGCAAGGCGCTGGAGCCCGAGCAGGCCGGCGCCACGCTGGCCCGCGGCGCCTGGCACGTGCTGAGCCTGCTGACGCCCTACCTGGAACCGGCCGCCCGCGAGCACCTGCAGCGGCTGGCCGGCGCCTACAAGTCCTGACAACTTCAAACCACGAGACAACGCCATGGCCAAATGGACCGCCTTCCCCTATGACGCCGCCGACTACACCTACGACGCGGCCGCGCTGAAGAAGCACTGGGCCCGCCTGCACAAGGGCGACGCCGAGCCCTTCCCCAAGGACGAGGCCGTGCAGGCCGCCTGGGCGCTCTACCACGCGGGCCAGTTCCAGAAGGCGCACGACGCCGGCCTGAAGGCGGGCGATGCGGGCATCGTCGTGGCCAACAAGGCGCAGTCCATCTACGCGAACTACCTGGAATCCAGCGAGAAGACCAAGCTCGCGATGTTCCTGGAGGTGGCCGAACGCGCCGAGGCGCAGGCCAAGGCCAACCCCAAGCTGGCCAACGCCCACTACTGGCAGGCCTACGCGCTGGGCCGCTACAGCCAGGGCATCAGCGTGGCCAAGGCGCTCACGCAGGGCCTGGGCGCGAAGGTGAAGACGGCGCTGGAGACCACCCTCTTGCTGGCGCCCAGGCACGCCGACGCCCACATCGCGCTGGGGGCCTTCCACGCCGAGGTGATCGACAAGGTGGGCCGGCTGCTGGGCAAGACCCAGGGCGCCGACACCGCCACCGGCCTGAAGATGTTCAAGGAGGCGCTGGCGCTGAACCCCGACTCGGCGATCGCCCGCGTGGAATACGCCAACGGGCTGGTGATGCTCGAGGGCGACAAGCGCATGAAGGAGGCCGAGAAGCTCTACGCCGAGGCGGCCGAATGCAAGCCGCTCGACGCGATGGAGCGGCTGGACGTGGAGATGGCGAAGGCCGAGCTGGAAGACGAGTGAATGGAGCGCTGATCAACGCTCCCACGGCAGCATCATCGCCAGGTACAGCAGCTTGTCGAACTCCGGACGGAACCGGGCGACGATCTCGTCCGGGTCCGGGCACATGCGGGCGTCGGTGATCAGCCCGAACTGCACGCCGCCGCCGTAGCTGAGGATGCTCACGCCCATGCCGATGTCACCCGACGCCGGCACCCAGAACATCACCTGCTTCAGGGTGCGGCCGCAGATCTTCAGCGGCTCGGCCGGCCCCGGCACGTTGGTCATCACGGCCGTGGCCTTCTTCGCGAACAGGTTCAGCAGCGCGTGCTGCACCGGCTTGATCAGCACGCCCGCCACCGACAGCAGCGCGAAGGCCAGCAGCGGCTGGTAGCCGCCCTTCAGCTCGTTCATGCGCGCGCGCACGGCCGCGAGCCGGGCTATCGGGTTGGCGATGCCGATGGGCAGCACCAGCGGCACCAGGCCGAAGCGGTTGCCCAGCTGCCAGGCCTTCTCCAGCGGCCGCAGGTTCACCGGCACCATCGCGCGGATCTCCTTGCCGGCCGGATCCTCGCCCTTGTCGCGCAGGTAGCTGCCGATGGCGCCGGCCACGCTGGCCAGCAGCACGTCATTGATCGAGCCGCCGAGCGCCTGGCCGACGGCCTTGACCTCGGGCAGCGGCAGCGGCTCGCCCCAGGCCACGCGCTTGCCCGGCGTCGCCTTGCCCTTGAGGCTGGTGGGCGAGTCGTCGGGCATCAGGGCCATGGCGGCCACGTCGCTGACCACCTGCGCGCCGATGCGCGCCATCTCCATGCTGCCCGCCAGCGGCGCGCCGGGGTCGGACATCATCTCGATACCCTTGCCCATGCCCGCGCCGTAGACGCCGATGGCCTTGACCGCCAGGTCGGACGCGGGCTTGAGCAGGTAGTCGGCGATCCAGTCGTTCTCGCCGTCTTCCTCCGCGTCGCGCTGCCTGCGCGCCGGCGGCGACTTGCCGCCGTCGGTGATGGACAGCATCACCGAGATCAGCGCGATGCCGTCGGCGATGCAGTGGTGGATGCGCGCCACGAGCGCGGAGCGGCCCGTCTCGAAATCCTCGAACAGGTGGAACTGCCACAGCGGCCGGCTCGGGTTCAGCGGCTGCGTGGTGAGCTCGCCCACGGTGGCCTTGAGCGCGTCCATGGTCGATTGCCCGCGCGCGAGCTCCAGCCGCTCGGGCACCACGTGGGCCGCGATGTCGAAGTGCTCGTCGTCGACCCACTGCGCGCCGATCGCGTCCTCCACCACCTTCTGGCGGAAGCGGTGGTACTTCAGCAGCGCCGTCTCCACGCGCTCGCGCAGGTCGGCCAGGGCCAGCTGCGGCTCGATGAGCCAGACCCCGACGATCATCATCAGGTTGGCCTCGGTATCCATGCGCAGCCAGGCGGTATCCACCCGGGACATGCGTTCGACGTTTGCGCTCAAGCAATCTCCCCGTGATTTCGGACTAGAGTGATGTCTCGGCACTCTTTTGGTACGGCCTGCGAGGTTGGTGTTTAACATCCGCCCCGTCAAGCCTGACTTTCACCCACAGCGGAACACGAGCCATGAGCACTTTGAACGAACAATTCGAACAGGCGGTCGCCGACAGCAAGAACCTGCCGGAGCGTCCGGACAACGCCACGCTGCTGAAGCTGTACGCGCTGTACAAGCAGGGCAGCTCGGGCGACGCCGACGGCAAGCGCCCGGGCTTCGGCGACATGGTGGGCCGCGCGAAGTGGGATGCCTGGAACGAGCTGAAGGGCCAGACGGCCGACGAGGCCAAGCAGGCCTACATCGACCTGATCGAAGACCTGAAGTAACTCACTTCTTCTTCGCCGCGGCCTTGGCGGCGGGCTTCGCCGCGGGTTTTGCAACCTTCGCCGATTCCTTCGCCAGGGCCTCGTCGAGCTGCTTGCTGACCTCGGCCTCGATCGTGGCCAGGAAGGGCTTGAACAGGAAGCCCAGCCTCGCCTCGAGGTCGAAGTGGGTGGCCGCCACGACCATGCTGCCGTCGACGCCCGAGCGCTTGAACTCGAGCACGTCCTCGTCGTCGCCCTCGATGATCGTGCACTCCATATCGAGCTTTTCCTCGACGTGTTCCGCCCATTTGAGCGCCACCTTGCGCGCGCGGGCCAGGCCCAGGGTGTGGTCTCGATGCAGGTTCAGGTCGGCCATCGGCTTGTCTCCTCCTGCGAGGATTCTCAGCCAGAAATGGCCGCGCTCGATGCCGGTGTTGCGGGCGCGACGACAGGCGCCGGCTGCGGCGCCTCGCGGTACTTCGCCATCGCCGCGTCACGCTCCGGCTTGGACAGCGCCGCCATGCGCTTGACCTCGGCGTAGAAGCGATCGAAATCGCCGCCCTGCGCGGCGAACAATCGCTCGAACGCGCCCACCTGGTCGTCGTAGGCCGCCTGCGTGCCCAGCGCGGCGTTGTTGACGGTGGCGAACCAGTGGTCGTAGCCCTTGTAGCCGCCCCACTTGTCGCGCTTCATCGCCTCGTAGTCGGCGCGCATGCCGGCGTAGAGCTCCGCCTTGCGCGCGCGCTTCTCGTCGTCGGGGATGGCGCCGCGGTACATCGTGTCCAGCTTCGCGCGCCACGCGCGCACCAGCACATGGAAGTCCTGGCGGCGCGTCTCGGTGAGGGCCTGCTTCTCGCGCACCTCGGCGCCGGCGTTGGCCTGGAGCCAGCGCTGGCTGCCGATGTGTTCGACGGCGGTGGCGAACGATTCGTTGAACGTGGTGTCGCCCGGCGCGTAGGCCACCTGGTGCGCCAGCTCGTGGAAGATCAGGCGCGCCAGCTCGCCCTCGGGCCATTGCACGAAGGTGTTGAGCAGCGGGTCGCCGCCGATCCAGTTCATCCAGCCCAGCGTGGAATAGGCGGGCACCTCGTAGACATCCACCTCCAGCCCGGCGGCCTTCAACGGCTCGGCCGCGGCGTTGGCGCTCTCCAGGTCGTAGTAGCCGCGATAGCCCACGCAGCCCACGATGGGGAAGCACCAGGTGGCGAGCTTCAACGACAGCTCCGGCGCCGCCACCACGTTCCACACCGCGGCACTGCGCTTCAGGTCGGCGTACGAGCGGTAGCTGCCGTTGTCGGGCTCGTGCAGCTCGGTCACCGCGAACTCGCGCATGCGCTGCGTCAGCTCCAGGCGCTTGCGCAGCGCGTCAGGGGTGGCCGGGTCGGCGATGGCGTCCTTCACCGGACGCGCCGCGGCCAGCAGCCGGATGTGGCCGGAGGCCGACTGGCTCAGGTAGTCGATCGACGAGCAGCCCGAGGTGACGCACAGCGTGCCCAGCAGCGCCAGCACGAGGCCGCCCAGGCTCAGCACGCTCGCCAGGCCCCAGCGTGCGGCACGCCGCCGTGGCCAGAATCTCATACTGCGCGCTCGACCTCGACCAGGCAGTCGTAGAACGACGGCGCGCGGCCCAGGTCGGTGAGGCGCTGGTGCGTGAGCTCGTTGACGTTGGTGCCGTCCAGGCCGTACTTGCGCCACCACACGCCCAGCCCGTGCACGACGCCGGCCCGCGCGCGCTCGTTCACGCGCGCGACGCAGCGGTACTCGCCGCGGTCGTTGAACACGCGCACCGTGTCGCCGTCGGCGATGCCGCGCGCGGCAGCGTCGGAGGCGGTCATCTCCAGCACCGGCTCCTGCTCGATGGCGCGCAGGCTCTTGACGTTGACGAACGTGGAGTTGAGGAAGTTGCGCGCCGGCGGCGAGATCATCGCCAGCGGGAAGCGCCGCGCGAGCTCGGGCGCGCTGCGCACGCTCTCGTAGGGCGGCAGGTAGTCGGGCAGGCCGATGCCGGGGACGTCGCATTGGACGCGGCCGTTGGCGGTGGGAAAGCCCCCGTCGGCGAACGGTGCCTCGGGCAGCGGCAGCTGGAACCAGCCCGTCGAACGCAGCTGTTCGAAAGGCACCGAGTCGGCCACCGCCTGTCGCGCCAGCGCCAGGTCGTCGTCGGCGAAGCACGGTTCGTCGAAGCCCATGCGCCGCGCCAGCGCCCGGAAGATGGCGGCGTTGGAACGCGACTCGCCGCGCGGCGTCAGCGCCGGCTCGTTGATCACCAGGGTCGTGTGGCCGTAGCTGGCGTGCACGTCCCAGTGCTCCAGCTGGGTGGTGGCGGGCAGCACGTAGTCGGCGTGGTCGGCGGTGTCGGTGAGGAAGTGCTCCAGCACGACGGTGAACAGGTCGTCGCGACAAAAGCCGGCAACGACCTGCTTCGAGTCCGGCGCCACGGCCACGGGATTGCTGTTGTAGACCACCAGCGCCTCGATCTTCGGTCCGAAGGCGCGGCCGTCGGGCATCGTCTCGCCCGTCTCGCGCAGCAGGTCGTCGCCGATCGTGCTCATGTTGACGATGCGCGGCATGCGGCCGGCGAGCAGCTCCGGGTGGCCCAGCTTCTGGTTGCGGAAGGCCGCGAACCAGCCGCCCGACGACAGCAGCAGGCCGCCCGCGCGATGGCGCCAGGCGCCGGTGAGGCAGGGCAGCAGCGCGATCAGACGCGTGGCGTTGCCGCCGCCGCGCACGCGCTGCATGCCGTAGTTCAGGCGGATCGCGGCCGGCCTCGTCGTGCCGTAGAGGCGGGCCAGATCGCGGATCTGCGCGGGCGCCAGGCCGCACTCGGCGGCCGCGCGCTCGGGCGTCCACGCCAGCGCGCGCTCGCGCAGGCCGGCCCAACCGTCGACGTGGCACTCGATGTAGGCGTGGTCCAGCCAGTCGTTGACGATCAGCTCGTGCATCAACGCCAGCGCCAGCGCGCCGTCGCTGCCGGGCGTCAGCGCCAGGTGGTGGTGGCACTTCTCGGCCGTCTCGGTGCGGCGCGGATCGATGCACACCAGCGTAGCGCCGGCGCGTTTCGCGGCCAGCGCGATGGGCCAGAAGTGCAGGTTCGACGCGATGGAGTTGCTGCCCCAGATGACGATGAGCTTGCTTTCGGCGAAGTGCTCGACGTGCATGCCCACCTTGGCGCCGTAGGTGGCGGCCAGCGCGTCGCCGCCGGCGCTGGAGCAGATGGTGCGGTCGAGTCGCGACGCGCCGAGCCTGTTGAAGAAGCGCGCGGCCATGCCCTCGCCCTGCACCATGCCCATCGTGCCGGCGTAGCTGTAGGGCAGGATGGCCTCCGGCGCGCGCGCCGCGATCTCGCCCAGGCGGGCGGCGATGTCGCCCAGCGCCTCGTCCCACGACACCTCCACGAACTCGCCGCGACCCTTGGGCCCGACGCGCTTGAGCGGCCGCAGCACGCGCTCGGCGTGCTCGGTGCGCTCGGCGTAGCGCGAGACCTTGGTGCACAGCGCGCCGTTGGTGGTCGGGTGGTCGGGGTCGCCCTGCAGCCTGATGACCTTGTCGCCCTGGACGGTGACGCGCATCGCGCAGGTGTCGGGGCAGTCGTGCGGGCAGGCGGCCTGGACGGTGCGCGGGGCGTCCGCGACAGGGGATTCGGCGAGGGTGTCACTCATTCCGAAATGATGTCACAACGCGACCGCCGAGCGGCGCGAAAGGCCGTTCGCGCGGGGGCTGTCTCCTGACACGCGACAGGCTTAAGATGGACTGCAAACGCGCTTGCCTGGACTTCCCATGAACGTCATCGAATCCCTGCTGGCCGATGCGGCCGCCATCACCGCCCTGCGACGGGAGATCCACGCGCATCCGGAGCTGTGCTTCCAGGAACAGCGCACCAGCGACCTCGTCGCCGCCAGGCTCGTCGAATGGGGCATCCCGATCCGGCGCGGGCTGGGCAGGACCGGCGTGGTGGGCATCGTCGAAGGCCGGCTGGGCTCGAAAGGCGGCGCCATCGGGCTGCGGGCCGACATGGACGCGCTGCCGATGTCCGAGTCCAACACCTTCGCCCACGCCAGCCGCAACGCCGGCCGCATGCACGCCTGCGGCCACGACGGCCACACCGCGATGCTGCTCGCCGCGGCGCAGCACCTGGCGAAGCACCGCGACTTCGACGGCATCGTCTACCTGCTGTTCCAGCCCGCCGAGGAGGGCGGCGGCGGCGCCCGCGAGATGATCAAGGACGGCCTGTTCGCCGAGTTCCCGATGGACGCCGTGTTCGGCATGCACAACTGGCCCGGCATTCCGGTCGGCCAGTTGGCCGTCTGCCCCGGCCCCTGCATGGCCTCGAGCAACGAGTTCTTCATCACGATCCGCGGCCGCGGATCGCACGCCGCGCTGCCGCACCTGGCCATCGACCCGGTGCCCATCGCCTGCCAGATGGTGCAGGCGTTCCAGACCATCATCACGCGCAACAAGAAGCCCACCGACACCGGCGTGATCTCGGTCACCACCATCCACACCGGCGAGGCCACCAACGTGGTGCCCGACTCCTGCGTCATCGAAGGCACCGTGCGCACGTTCACGCTGCCGGTGCTCGACCTGATCGAGCAGCGCATGCGCGAGATCGCCCAGCACACCGCCGCCGCGTTCGGCGCCACGGTGGAGTTCCGCTTCCACCGCAACTACCCGCCCACCGTGAACCACGCGGCCGAGGCCGCCTTCGTGGCCGGCGTCATGCGCGACACCGTCGGCGCCGAGAACACGCTGGCCTTCGAGCCCTCGATGACCGCCGAGGACTTCAGCTACTTCCTGCTCGAGAAGCCCGGCGCCTACTTCGTCATCGGCCACGGCGACGGCCGCCACCGGCTGGCCTACAGCGGCCGCGGCGACGACGACGACGACGACAACGGCGAGGCCGCCGCCGCCCGCCACAACCTCGGGCCATGCACGCTGCACAACCCGCACTACGACTTCAACGACGACCTGATCCCGCTCGGCGGCACGCTGTGGATCCGGCTGGTCGACAACTGGTTCAACAAGCGCGCCTGAGGTCCGCCCGGCCGCTTGCCGTCGACACCCGCAGGAGAGAACGATGCGCAACCAGCCGGAACCGTTCGCCCACACCTACGCCGAGGCGCGCGCCAAGTTCCTCGCGTCCGCCGTCGGCGCGCGCATGGACTCGCATCCCGAGCCGCTGCGCGGCCTGGAGCTCGACGCGCTCCACATGGACGTCGCGCGCGTGGGCGCCGACGACGCCGACGCGCTGCTGATCGTCTCCAGCGGCTGCCACGGCGTGGAAGGCTACTGCGGCTCCGGCGCCCAGGTGGCCCTGCTGCACGACGAGGCCTTCCGCACCAAGGCGCGCCTCGCCGGCGTGGCGCTGCTGTTCATCCATGCGCTCAACCCGTGGGGCTTCTCGTTCGGCCGCCGCGTCACGCACGAGGGCGTCGACCTCAACCGCAACTTCGTCGATTTCCGCCGCCCGCTGCCGGGCAACCCGGGCTACGACCAGCTCGCCGCCGTGCTGCTGCCGCCAGCCTGGCCGCCGCGGGCGGAGGACGAGCGCCAGCTGATGGCCTATGCCGCCGCGCACGGCATGCCGGCGCTGCAGGCGGCGATCTCCGGCGGCCAGTACCGGCATCCGGACGGCCTGTTCTACGGCGGCACGTCGCCCACCTGGAGCCAGCAGACGCTGCGCATGGTGTTGCGCCAGCACGCCGCGCGCTGCCGCCAGCTCGGCTGGATCGACGTGCACAGCGGACTGGGCGAGAGCGGCCAGGGCGAGCGCATCTTCGCGTGCCGCGACGACGACACCGCCAAGCACCGCGCCAAGGCCTGGTGGGGCAACCGCATCACGTTCACCGAGGACGGCTCGTCGAGCTCCGCAGACCTGCACGGCAACCTGTGGCACGCCGTCTACGACGAGTGCCCGCAGGCCGCCTACGCCGGCATCACGCTGGAGTTCGGCACGCAGCCGCCCGAGGTGGTGCTGGCCGCGCTGCGCGAGGACCACTGGGCGGCGCGCCTGCGCCAGCCGCATGGCGAGCCTGCCCAGGCCGCGCGGGCCGCGATGCGGCGCGCGTTCTTCACCGACACGCCCGAGTGGAAGAAGGCGGTGCTCACGCAGGCGCGCGAAGCCGCGGTTCAGGCGATCGACGGGATGGCCGCCTGGAGATGATGTCCTGAAACGTCCGCGACTGGTCGCGCGGCGGTACTGCGAGAATGCCCCCCGGGAGTGAAGATGCAGGCATCCACTCACAGGAGAACTCCATGCAGACCGCCTTGCTTCTGATCGACGTCCAGGAATCCTTCCCGCAACGCCCGTACTGGTCTCAAACCGGCGCGGACGCGTTCCTCGCGCATGCCAACGCGCTGGTCGACGGCGCGCGGGCCCGCGGCATCCCCATCGTGCGCGTGTTCCACACCGACGGCCCGCAGACGCCGGACAACCCGTTCGCCCATGGCAGCCCGTTCATCCGGCCGCTCGCCGGCCTGGCGTCGTTCGAGGCCGCCCTCACGATCGAGAAGCATCGCCACAGCGCGCTGGTGGGCACGCCGCTCGCGCAATGGCTCACCGCCAACGGCATCCGTCGCGTGATCGTGGCCGGCATCCGCACCGAGCAGTGCTGCGAGACCACCACGCGCCATGCCAGCGACGAGGGCTGGGAGGTCGACTTCGTGGGTGACGCCACCCTCACCTTCGACATGACCACGCCGGCCGGCAGGACGCTGGCCGCCGCCGATATCCGCGAGCGCACCGAAACCGTGCTGGCGAACCGCTTCGCCACGCTCGCGACGGTTGACGAGGCGCTGGCGCGAGCGCGCTGAGACGGGGGCCACCGTGATCGACGTCCTGTTCCTGGTGCTGCCCGACACGCTGCTGCTGGATCTCGTCGGTCCGGCGGAAGCGTTCCGCGTCGCCAACCAGCAGCTCGCCGCCCGCGGCAAGCCGCCGGCATTCGCGCTGCGCTACATCGGCGCCACGCCGCAGGCCTCGACGTCGATCGGCCTGACCCTCGCGGGCCTCGAGCCCCTGCCGGACCGCCTGCCGCCCGGCGCCTGGGTGGTGCTGCTCGGACGGCCCGGCCTCAAGGAGAGCCTGCCCGCGCTGCAGCGCAACGGTTGGATGGGCGCGCGCCACTGGCTGACGACGGTGGTCGCCCCCGCGCTGGCGCAGGCCACGGCGCATCGCCTGTTGACCGTGTGCGTGGGCACCTTGCTCGCGGCCGACGCCGGCCTGCTGGGGCGGCGCCAGGTGACGACGCACCACGAACATCTCGACGCGCTGGCCCGGCTGGCGCCCGACGCCCAGGTCTGCGCCAACCGCGTGTTCGTCGTCGACGGCCCGGTGTGGTCCAGCGCGGGCGTCACCGCGGGCATCGACCTGGCGCTGCACTGCATCGGCGACGCCTGCGGCGACGCGATCGCGGCGGCCGTGGCCGAGACGATGGTGGTGTTCCAGCGCCGCGGCGCCGCCGACCCGCAGCGCTCGCCGCTGCTCGACGGCCGCAACCACCTGCATCCGGCGGTGCACCGCGTGCAGAACGCGGTGTGCGAGCGGCCCGGCCACGCCTGGGACGTGCCGGCGCTGGCCGCCGTGGCGCACGTGACGCCGCGCCACCTCGCGCGGCTGTTCAAGGATCACGCCGGCGTGTCGCCGCGCGACTACGTGGAGCGCATCCGCAGCGGGCTCGCCGAGCAGGCGCTGGCGCGCGGGCTGCCGACCGCGCGGGCGGCGGAGCTGGGCGGCTTCGGCACCGATCGGCAGTTCCGGCGGGCGCGCGCCCGGCTTCGCGAGAGCCTGGGAGGGAATCCGGCGTGTCCGAGCGGGTCGTCCAAAGGCGTCCGATCTAGGCGCAAAGCGCAGACGTAGCGGTTGCTACGGCGAGCATTTGCGACGACGAGCGGGCGTCTTTGGGCGGCACGAGCGGGCATGCCGGATTTCCTCCCAGGCTCTTACCTCAGTGAGGCTTGCGTTCAATGCGCCGCGACAGGTCGTCGACGATGGAGATCAGCACGTTAAAGTCGGCCGGCTTGGTGACGTAGAAGTCGAAGCCGGCGTCGTCGGCCCGGCGCTTGGCGTCCGGCCCCGACACGGCCGTCAGCGCCACCAGCACCGGCGGCGTGTCGACCAGCAGGCGGCGCAGCGAGCGCGCGGCGCCGTAGCCGTCGAGCATGGGCATGTTGATGTCCAGGAACACGATGTCCGGCTCGAACGCCTGCGCGGCCTCGACGGCCTGCTGGCCATCGTAGGACGTCATCGTCTGGTGACCCAGCGCATCGAACAGTAGTGCCAGGCTATCGGCACTGTCGCGGAGATCGTCCACGACCAGGATCTTTGGCATTGTTGGTGTCCCTGACGGGGTGACAGGCCCGTCTCCACCCCGCGTCCGGGCTCCCAGCGATGCGCGCGCACACCGCCTCCGGACGCGAGCAACTCGCGTGCCGCAAGAGTACTTCGTCCCGCACGAATGCGCCGCTGTCGCGTGAACTCTACGCGACAGTTCTTCGCGCCTCACCAGCCCAACGCAAGCGTTTCGGCCTCGGCCTGCGCCGCGTCGACGAAGTGGATGGCCTGCCAGCCGGCCGCGCGCGCGGCGACGACGTTGGGCAGGTGGTCGTCGAGGAACAGCAGCTGCGACGGCGCGCGGCCGAACACCCGCGCCGCATGCGCGTAGATCTCGGGCTCGGGCTTGACCAGGTTCACCCGCGCCGAGAACACACCCGACTCGAACATGGCCATCAGGTCGTGCGCGCGCTCGAAGTGCGCCGCGAAGGGCTCGGGCATGTTCGAGAGGTAGTGCAGCGGGCGGCCCTGCGCGTGCAGGCGGCGCATCCACGCGAGCGTGTCGGGCAGCGGCTGCAGCTCCTGCGGCGCGAGCTCGATGATGGCGGCAACCTCGCCGGGCGCGAGGCCGGTGCGCGCGGCGATGCGGCGCGCCAGGTCGGCCGGCGTCACCACGCCGCGATCGAAGTCGCCCCAGTCGCCGCCGTAGCCCTGGAACACCTGCGCCACCCAGTGGCGGGTGGCCTCGGCGTCGGTCGCGCGATGCGGCAGCGCGGCGCCCAGCAGCGCCTCGGGACGCCAGCGGAACACCACGCGGCCGAAGTCGAACACGAAGGCGCGGTCGTCCGGGTGCGCGCTCATCGCTTGGCGAGCAGGCGGGTGAGCAGTCCGGCCGTCGAGCCGTCGAGCCCGTCGGTGGCGCCGGTGGACAAGCGCGGCAGCAGCGCGTTGCACAGCGCCTTGCCGAGTTCCACGCCCCACTGGTCGAAGCTGTTGATGCCCCACAGCGCGCCGCTGCAGAACACGCGGTGCTCGTACAGCGCGATCAGCGCGCCCAGCGTGCGCGGCGTGAGCGCGTCCAGCACCAGCGTCGTGCTGGGGCGATTGCCCGGGAAGGCGCGGTGCTCGGCGATCACCTCGCGCGCGATCGTGCGCGAGGCCGTCGGCGGGGTCTCCGTCGCGGCCTCGGACGCCGGCTTGCCCTGCATCAGCGCCTGCGACTGCGCGAGGCAATTGGCAAGCAGCTTCGAATGCAGGTCGGCATACAGGCCGTCGTGGCCGGCCGCCGGCGACCTGACGGCAATGAATTCCACCGGGACGACGTCGGTGCCCTGGTGAAGCATCTGGAAGTAGGCGTGCTGGCCATTGGTGCCGGGCTCGCCCCAGACGACGGGGCTGGTGGCGAACGGCAGCGCATGGCCATCGACGTCCACGCGCTTGCCGTTGGACTCCATCTCGAGCTGCTGCAGGTAGGCCGGCAGGCGCTTCAGGCCCTGGTGGTACGGCGCGACGCTGCGGCTGGTGAAGCCGTGGAAGTTGCGGTACCAGACGTCCAGCAGCGCCAGCTGCACCGGCAGGTTGTGCGCCAGCGGGGTGGTGCGGAAGTGCTCGTCCATCGCGTGCGCGCCGGCCAGGAACTCCTTGAAGCCGTCGGCGCCGATGGCGATCGCCAGCGACAGGCCGATCGCGCTCCACAGCGAGTAGCGGCCGCCCACCCAGTCCCAGAATCCGAAGGTGGTGGTGATGCCGAACTTCGCAGCCGCCTCGACGTTGGTGGTGACGCCCACGAAGTGCGACGCGACGTCGGTGCCGCCCGCTTGTTCCACGTTCGCCGTGAACCATTCGCGCGCGACGTGTGCGTTGGCCAGCGTCTCCTGCGTCGTGAAGGTCTTGGAGGCGACGATCACCAGCGTCTTCGCCGGGTCCAGGCGCTTGAGCACCGGCGCGATGTCGTGGCCGTCGACGTTGGAGACGAAGTGGAAGCGCAGCTCCGGATGCGCGAATTCCTCCAGCGCGATCACGCCCATCTGCGGACCCAGATCGGAGCCGCCGATGCCGATGTTGAGCACGTCGGTGAACCGCGTTCCCGCCTGCGCGCGCACGCGTTCCGCGTAGGCGAGCAGCGGCTCGAGCACCGAGTGCACCTCGGCGATCGCGGCATCGGTCACCACGCCCAGCGACTTCGCGCCGGCCGGCGCGCGCAGCGCCGTGTGCAGCACCGCGCGGCCTTCGGTGAGGTTGATGGGCTCGCCGGCGAACATCGCGTCGCGGCGCGCCTCCAGGCCGCACTCGGCGGCCAGGCCCGTCAGCAGCGCGCGGGTGCTGGCGTCCCAGCGGTTCTTGGAGAGGTCGGCGAAGACGCCCGGGGCCTCGACGCCGAAACGGGCGAAGCGCTCGGCGTCCGACGCGAAGGCGGTGCGCAGGTCGAACTGCTTGCCGCGCGTGTCGTAGTGCGCCCGCAGCGCGCCCCAGGCCTCCGTGTTGTCGCAGCGTTGGCCGGCCATCACGCGGCCTCGATCAGCTTGTCGAGCTTGACGGAGTCGGCTGCGAACGCGCGGATGCCTTCCGCGAGCTTCTCGGTGGCCATCGCATCCTCGTTGAGCGCGAAGCGGAACGCGGCCTCGTCGAAGTGCACGCGATCCAGCGCCAGGGCCCTGGCGGCCTCGGCGTCGAGCGCCTTGGCCAGCGGTGCCGAGTCGGCCTGCAGCGAGCCCAGCAGCTCGGGGCTGATGGTGAGCAGGTCGGAACCGGCGAGCGCCTGGATCTGGCCGACGTTGCGGAAGCTCGCGCCCATCACCTCGGTGGCGATGCCGAACTTCTTGTAGTAGTTGAAGATGCGGGTGACCGACTGCACGCCCGGGTCGTTGGCGCCGGCCTGCGCGGCCTCGTCCCACTTCGCGCCCGCCTGCTTCTTGTACCAGTCGTAGATGCGGCCGACGAACGGCGAGATCAGCGTGATGCCGCCGTCGCCGCAGGCCACGGCCTGGCAGAACGAGAACAGCAGCGTGAGGTTGCAGTGGATGCCGTCGGCCTCCAGCTCGCGCGCGGCGGCGATGCCTTCCCAGGTGGAGGCGATCTTGATGAGCACGCGCTCGCGGCCGATGCCGGCGGCCTCGTACAGCTTGATGATGCCGCGGGCGCGCGCCACGGTGGCCTTGGTGTCGAACGACAGGCGCGCGTCGACCTCGGTGCTCACGCGGCCCGGCACCACCTTCAGGATCGCGAGGCCGAAGCGCACCAGCACCTGGTCGACGATGTCGGCGAGCGGCTCGCCCTTGTGGGCGGCCACGGTGTCGGTCAGCAGCGGCGCGTAGTCGGCCTGCTGGACGGCCTTGAGGATCAGCGACGGGTTGGTGGTGGCGTCGCGCGGCGCGTACTGCGCCATCTGCTTGAAGTTGCCGGTGTCGGCCACCACGACGGTGAAGGCCTTGAGTTGGTCGAGCTGGTTCATGTCATCCCCTGAAGAGAAAGCGGGTGGCGGATTTGACCGCGGGAAGAAACTTCGGCATCATTATTCCTGAAACAAAGTTACACCACCACTACCCAGAGGCAAGCCCCGGTTCGCAGCAGCGGCAACGCCGGGTGCCCACCCTGCTTCACAAGAAACATCATGTCCTTCGACCTCGTATTCTTCGGCGGCACTGGCGACCTCACCTGGAGAAAGCTGATGCCGGCGCTGTTCCAGGCCTTCCGCCACGGCAAGCTGCCGGAAGGCGGCCGCATCCTGGCCGTGGCCCGCGACGAGCGCACCGACGACGAGTACCGCGCCTTCATCAAGGAGCGCTTCGTCGAGGTGGATCGCTCCAAGCAGCCCAGCGACGAGGAGTTTGCCAAGTTCGCCGAGCTGCTGCACTACCGGCGCATGGACCTGTCCAAGCCCGACGACTACGCCGGCCTGAAGCAGTGGATCGACGCACGCGGCGCCGACACCGCCGTGCTGTACCTGGCCACCAGCCCGCACCTGTTCCCGCAGATCTGCGAACAGCTGGGCGCGGCCGGGCTCAACGGCCCGCACGTGCGCGTCGTGCTCGAGAAGCCGCTGGGCCACGATCTGGCCAGCGCGCAGGAGATCAACCGCGTCGTGAAGTCGGTCTTCGCCGAGAAGCAGGCCTTCCGCATCGACCACTACCTCGGCAAGCCCTCGGTGCAGAACCTGATGGCGCTGCGCTTCGGCAACGCGCTGTTCGAGCCGCTGTGGAACCGCCAGAGCATCGCCAACATCCAGATCACGCTGGCCGAGTCGCTGGGCGTGGGCACGCGCGGCGACTTCTACGACCGCACCGGCACGCTGCGCGACATGGTGCAGAACCACGCGCTGCAGCTGCTCACCATGATCGCGATGGAGCCGCCGGCCACCAACGACGCCGACGCGATCCGCGACGAGAAGCTGAAGGTGCTGCGCTCGCTGAAGCCCTTCACGCGCGAGAGCGTCGCGCGCGACGTGGTGCGCGGCCAGTACCGCGCCGGCAACATCGACGGCCGCGCCGTGCCGGGCTACCTCGACGAGGTGAAGGTGCCCGCGGGCAGCCACACCGAGACCTTCCTGGCGCTGCGCACCGAGGTGGAGAACTGGCGCTGGGCCGGCGTGCCGTTCTACATCCGCACCGGCAAGCGGCTGGCGGCGCGCGACGCGCAGATCGTCATCAACTTCCGCCCCGTGCCGCACCCGATCTTCGCCGGCCCGAACCGCGCCAACCAGCTGATCATCAAGCTGCAGCCCGAGGACGGCCTCGAGCTGACCCTGCAGGCGGCCAAGGGTGGCCTCGGCTCCACGGGCATGGCCGAACAGCTGGGCACGGTGTCGCTGGACCTGGACTTCGACAAGGCGTTCCCCACCGACCGCGTCGGTGCCTACGAACGCCTGCTGCTCGACGCGATCGCCGGTCGCCTGAACCTGTTCGTGCGCAGCGACGAGCAGGAACAGGCCTGGCGTTGGGTCGGCCCGGTCCTCGACGCCTGGGCCAACGACTCCGAGCCGCCGCGTTCGTACGCGTCCGGCAGCTGGGGCCCGGCGGCCGCGAGTTCGCTGATCGCCCGCGACGGCTTCGCGTGGGCAGAGGAAGAGTGAACATCATATGACGATGCTCGAGCGCGTCCGCGCGTCCATCCCGGCACTGCCGCCCGCCGAACAGCGCGTGGCCAAGCTCGTGCTGAGCGATCCGCGCGGCTTCGCGTCGACGCCGGTGGGCGAGCTCGCGGAGCGCTCGCACGTGTCCAAGCCCACGGTGGTGCGCTTCTGCCGCAGCGTGGGCTACGACGGCCTGGCCGACTTCAAGCTGAAGCTGGCCGGCACCGTCAACGAGGGCGTGCCCTTCGTGCATCGTTCGGTGGACGAGGACGACGGCCCGGGCGAGCTGATCGTCAAGGTGATCGACAACGCGGTCAGCGCGATGCTGAAGTACCGCAACAACGCGCAGGGCCACGCGTTCGAACGCGCGATCGCGGCGTTGACCGACGCCGGCCGCAACAAGAAACGCATCGAGTTCTACGGCGTCGGCAACTCCGGCATCGTCGCCCAGGACGCGCAGCACAAGTTCTTCCGTCTTGGCGTGAACACCTCGGCCAGCAGCGACGGCCACGTGCAGGTGATGAGCGCCACGATGCTGGGCCCAGGCGACTGCGCCGTCATCATCAGCAACTCGGGCCGCAGCCGCGATCTGATCGACGTGGCCGACATCGCGCGCAAGAAAGGCGCGACGCTGATCGTGATCACCGCGAGCGCCTCGCCGCTGGCGCAGCTGACCCAGTCCAATTCGCAGATCCTGCTGGCCGCCGACCACCCCGAGGACTTCGACCGCTACAGCCCGATGGTGTCGCGCATGCTGCACCTGATGATCATCGACATCCTGACCACGGGCGTCGCGCTGCGGCTGGGGCAGGAACTGCGGCCCGCGCTGCAGGAGATCAAGCGCAACCTGCGCGCGCGGCGCTACGCCACGCCGGAATAGAAAAACCCGCCGGCGGCGGGCTTTTTCATGGTGCGACGGCGCTCAGCGCAGGATCGGAGCGACAGGAATTTCCGCCGCCTTCGACGAGCCATTCAGCGAGACCGGGGTGAAATCGCCCACTGCGATCCCGAGCAACTCATCGACGCCGTACAGGTGCGCCAGGTCGCTCATGCGCGCGGGCGCGTTGACGACCTGCAGCTTGCGCCTGGCCGCCGCGGCCAGGCGCGAGCATTCGAGCAGCACCGCCAGCGCCGACGTGTCGAGCTGCGTGACGGGCGCGGCATCGATGCGCCAGACGTCGCCCGTATCGGCGGCGAAGGACTGGCGCAGCGATTCAAGGATCGCCTGCGCGTCCTTCAAGGTGAGGCTGGCCGGCAGCGAGGTCATCACGCCCGTCGCGCTCATCACTTGGCGGCCGGCGCCTTGTTCTTGGCCACCAGCGCGTTGATCAGGCCGTCGATGCCGCCGGACGCGATCTGCTGCGCGAAGCTGCCCTTGTACTGGTCGACCAGCCAGACGCCGAGGACGTTGACGTCGTAGATCTTCCACTCGGCCGGCTGCTTCTCGAGGCGGTAGTCGATCCCGACCGGGTCGCCGCCCGTGCCCTTGATGTTCGTGCGGATGACGACGTCGCCGTCGTCCGGCGCCGCGCGCGTGGGCTTCAGCTCGATCGAGGTCTGCGCGTTCACCTTGGTCAGCGCGCCGGCGTAGGTGCGGATCAGCAGCGTCTTGAACTCGGCCTGCAGCTTGGCCTGCTGGTCGGGCGTCGCGGTCTTCCAGGCGCGGCCAACCGCGGCTGCCGTCATGCGCTGGAAGTCGACGTGCGGCATGACCTGCGTATCGACCAGGCCCTGGATGCGGGAAACGTCGCCGGCCTGGATGGCCTTGTCGTTCTTGACCGACTCGATGACGTCACCGGCCACCTGCTTGATCAGCACGTCCGGCGCGGTCTGCGCGAAGGCGGCGGTGGCGCCGAGCGTGGCAGCGGCGAAGATCAGCGAAGAAATCGTGCGTTGAAACATTCTTGTCCTTTCGAGCGGGGGTTCGCTCTTCTCCATAACGCCGGTCGCGGCGGCTTGGTTCACAAGGGCGACATGCAAAGATACGTACAGCTCAGGCGTGCGGGCCCGACGCGGGCGGCGGCGGCACCGGCACCGGGCCGGCCGGGGGCACAGGCAGCGTCGGGGACGACGCGGGAATCGGCGCCGGCGTGACGCCGCCGGGCGCCGGCTGCGACGGCGCGGGCGCGGGTTGCGACGGTGGCGTGGACGGCGCGGGCGCCGACTTCGAGTCGTCGTCCTCGTCGGGCAGGTCGGGCGGGTTGCCGTCGTAGACCAGGCTGCGGCGGCGCGTGATGTAGGCGTCGCGCAGGAAGGTGTACCGGTCGAACGCCAGCTCGTCGAGCATCTGGCTGGCGCCCAGCAGGCCGGCGCGGGTGTCGATCACGCCGACGGCGTCGATGCCCACTTCCTTCCAGTACTTGGGCGCCACCAGCAGCGCGGGCGAGACGTAGGAGTCGAAGGGCAGCGCGATGCCGTCGCGGATGTCGGATGCGCCGAACAGCGGCAGCACCAGATACGGTCCGGGCTCGAGGCCCCAGTGTCCCAGCGTGAGGCCGAGATCCTGGGGCTTGCGCTCCAGGCCCAGGCTGGTGGCGGGATCGAAGATGCCGGCGATGCCGATGGTCGTGTTGGTGAGCACGCGCAGCGTCATCGTGCCGGCGTCGCCCGGCTTGCCCTGCAGCAACTGGTTGACGGCCGACCAGGCGTCCGAGAAGTTGCCGAAGAAGTTGTGGATGCCGGTGCGCACCGGGGACGGGACGACCTTGTTGTACGCGGTGGCGACCGGCTTGAGCGCGTAGGTATCCAGCGTGTCGTTGAACGCGAACACCTTGCGGTTCACGCTCTCGTACGGATCCTTCGGGCCGGCGGTGCGCCGATCCTGGTGATCCACGCCCGGCGTCGTCGCGCATCCGGCGGCGGCGGCGACGGCGAGCGCGGCAACGACGCGCGACAGCGCGCGGACCAGGGCGAGTAAGGTCATTTCTTGGATTCCGAAACCGCCGCGGAGGCGGCCGGAGCAGGGGCAAGCGACGGGCCAGGGGCCGGCGCGGGCACTGCCGTGCCGGCGTCGGCGGCCTTGTTGAAGATCAGCTGGCCGATGAGGTTCTCGAGCACCACGGCGGACTGCGTCTGCTTGATCACGTCGCCATTGGCCAGGTTCTTGTCGTCGGAGCCGGGCTCGATGCCCACGTACTGGTCGCCCAGCAGGCCGGCGGTGAGGATCTTGGCCGACGAGTCGACCGGGAACTGCACGCCCTCGTTGATCTTCATGATCACCAGGCCCTGGTAGGTGTTCTTGTCCAGCGTGATCGACGTGACCTGGCCGACCGACACGCCGGCGCTGCGCACGGGCGCGTTCTTCTTCAGGCCGCCGATGTTGTCGAAGCGGGCGCGTACGGTGTACGTCTTCGCCGCGCTGAAGCTGGCGAGGTTCGCCGCCTTCAGCGCGAGGAATGCGAGGGCGATGATGCCCAGCAAGACGAAAACTCCCACCAGGGTCTCTGTGCTTTTCTTTGCCATGTCAGATCCGATTCAAGCCCTTGACGCCGCTGATCACGACGTCGAAAACATCATTGCGGTGAGGATGAAGTCCATCGCCAGCACCGCCAGCGAGGAGAACACCACCGTGCGCGTGGTTGCATAGGCCACGCCTTCGGGCGTCGCCTGTGTTTCATACCCTTGGTACAGGGCCACTCCGGTGCAGATCACGCCGAAGACGAACGACTTGACGATGCCGTTGCCCACGTCCCGCGTGATGTCGACCTTGGACTGCATGATCGACCAGAAGTTGGCCGGGTCCACGCCGATCAGCTGGACGGCGATGAGCCAGGCACCGAGGATACCGATCGCCGAATACAGGATGGCCAGGATGGGCATCGACACGATGCCCGCCAGGAAGCGCGGCGCCAGCACGCGGCTGCGCGGGTCGACGGCCATCAGCTCCATCGCGGACAACTGCTCACCCGCCTTCATCAGGCCGATCTCGGCGGTGAGCGCCGTGCCCGCGCGGCCGGCGAACAGCAGCGCGGTGACCACCGGCCCGAGCTCGCGCACCAGCGACAGGTTGACGACGAGGCCCAGCGACTCGGCCGCGCCGAACGGCACCAGCGCGTAGTACATCTGCAGCGCGAGCACGCAGCCCACCGCGAAGCCGGAGGCCAGGATGATGGTGAGGGAGCGGTAGCCGATGGCGTAGATCTGGTCGACGACCAGGCCGAAGCGCCGCAGCGACGACGGCGTGTAGCGCGCCAGGTCGATGGAGAAGTAGGCCGCATGGCCCAGCGCGGCGAAGGCGCGCAGCGTGGCCTGCCCGAGCGAGTTGACGAAGGCGATCATTGCGGCAGTCCCAGCGCTTCGGCGAACGGCGGCGCCGGGTAGTGGAACTTGATCGGCCCGTCGGGCTCGCCACGAATGAACTGGCGCACCTGCGGATCGGTGGACTCGTTGAGTTCCTCGGGCTTGCCGTGCGCCACCACGATGCCGCCGGGCATCATCAGGTAGCAGTAGTCGGCGATCGCGAAGCACTCCTGCACGTCGTGCGAGACCATCAGCGACGTGGCGCCGGTGGTGTCGTTCAGGCGGCGGATCAGGTTGGCGGTGACGCCCATCGAGATCGGGTCGAGGCCGGCGAAGGGCTCGTCGTACATGATCACTTCCGGGTCGAGCGCGACCGCGCGCGCGAGCGCGATGCGGCGCGCCATGCCGCCCGAGACCTCGGAGATGCGCAGCTGCGCGGCGCCACGCAGGCCCACCGCGTTGAGCTTCATCAGCACGATGTCGCGGATCATGGTCTCGCTCAGCGCCATGTGTTCGCGCAGCGGGAACGCGACGTTCTCGTAGACGCTCAGGTCGGTGAACAGCGCGCCGAACTGGAACAGCATGCCCAGGCGGCGGCGGATGGCGTAGAGCTGGTCGCGGTCACGCGTGTCGATCTCGGTGCCGTCGAAGAGCACACGGCCCTTCTGCGGCTTGTAGACGCCGCCGATCAGGCGCAGCAGCGTCGTCTTGCCGCAGCCGGAGCCGCCCAGGATGGCCGTGACCTTGCCCCGCGCGAATTGCAGCGACACATCGTTCAGGATCGTCCGGCTCGCGTCGTAGCCGAAGGTCACGTGGTCGATCTGGATGAGGTTGTCGGTGTTCAATCCGGCGTCCGGCCGCGTCTGCGGCGCCAAGGTGGAAGTGTCGGGAGAGCAGCATCGCCGCCCGGACCTTTCTGGATACTGTCCAGGCGGGTGAGCATAAGGGGTTTCCCGCTGCCGCATTGTGTGCGAACTCGGCGGCGCACGTCATGAACCCCCACGGATAACCCCACAAAGGCTGCCTAGGCAACAATCTTCGTCGCATTATGGCAACAGGACATGCGGAAGAAACGGAGCGGCGCGCGCTCGCCACCGTCCGCGCGCTCAGGGGTGGATCCTGCGACTGCGCGCAGGATGACAAGCTCCCCGTCATCCTGCGCGTAGCCGCAGGATCCCCCCGGCCTTGGCGCGTCGTTCAGCGCGGCAGCGTGGTGGCGCCCGTCAGCGCCAGGTCGATCGCGCGCGCGGCCTGGCGGCCCTCGCGGATCGCCCAGACCACCAGCGACTGGCCACGGCGCACGTCGCCCGCGGCCCAGACCTTGTCGACGTTGGTCTTGTAGCCCGTCTTCTCGTCGACGCCGGCCTTGGCGTTGCCGCGCGCATCGGCGTCGACGCCGAAGGACTGCAGCAGGCTGCCCAGCGGGTTGGTGAAGCCCATGGCCAGCAGCACCAGCTCGGCCGGCCACACCTTCTCGGTGCCAGCTACCTCGGCGAGCTTGCCGTCCTTGAACTCGATGTGCACCGTCTTCAGTCCGGTGAGCTTGCCCTTGTCGCCCAGGAACTCCTTGGTGGCGATGGCGAACTCGCGCGAACAGCCCTCGTCGTGCGACGACGAGGTGCGCAGCTTCGTGGGCCAGTACGGCCACACCAGCGGCTTGTTCTCCTGCTCGGGCGGCATGGGCATCAGCTCGAACTGCGTGACGCTCTTCGCGCCGTGGCGGTTGCTGGTGCCCACGCAGTCGCTGCCGGTGTCTCCGCCGCCGATCACGATCACGTTCTTGCCGGTGGCCACGGTCTGGCCCTTGACCTTGTCGCCGGCGTTGACCTTGTTCTGCTGCGGCAGGAACTCCATCGCGTAATGCACGCCGTCGAGGTCGCGGCCCGGCACCGGCAGGTCGCGCGAGACCTCGGAGCCGGCGGCCAGCAGCACCGCGTCGAACTCCGACTTCAGCTGCTCGGCGCTGACGGCCTCCTTGCCGAAGTTGGTGATCTTCGTGCCCTTGGGCCACTCGCCCACCACCACGCCGGTGCGGAAGGTGACGCCCTCGGCCTCCATCTGCGCCACGCGGCGGTCGATGTGGGTTTTCTCCATCTTGAAGTCGGGAATGCCGTAGCGCAGCAGGCCGCCGACGCGGTCGTTCTTCTCGAACACCGTCACGTCATGGCCGGCGCGCGCGAGCTGCTGCGCCGCGGCCAGGCCGGCCGGGCCGGAGCCGATGACCGCGACCTTCCGGCCGGTGCGCACCGCGGCCTTCTGCGGCACGATCCAGCCCTCTTCCCACGCACGGTCGGCGATGGCGTGCTCGATGGACTTGATGCCCACCGCGTCGTCGTTGACGTTGAGCACGCACGCGGCCTCGCACGGCGCCGGGCAGATGCGGCCGGTGAACTCGGGGAAGTTGTTCGTCGAGTGCAGCACCGTCGCCGCATGCTTCCACTGGTTCGAATAGACCAGGTCGTTGAAGTCCGGAATGATGTTGTTGACGGGACAGCCGTTGTTGCAGAACGGCGTGCCGCAGTCCATGCAGCGCGCGGCCTGCACCTTGGCATCGTCCACCTTCAGGCCGATGACGAATTCCTTGTAGTGCTTCAGGCGCGTCTGCACGGGCGCGTAGCCCTCCTCGAGGCGCTCGTACTCCATGAAGCCGGTGACTTTTCCCATGTTCTCTTCCTGATGCTGGTTTCAGTGGCGCGGCCCGCTTTCCGCGCGGGCCGCGTGCACGTTCTTCTGGCTGGCTTACTTGGCGGGGACGCTCTGCGACTTGCTGGCCTTCGCCTTCGCGATCGTCGCGCCGGCCTCGGACTTCGCATGGATCTCGCCGAGCGCGCGCTTGTACTCGTTCGGGAACACCTTGACGAAGCGCGAGCGCGAGTCGGCCCAGTGGTCGAGGATCTCGCGGGCGCGCAGGCTGCCCGTCCACTTGTGGTGGGACTCGATCATCTGGCGCAGCAGCGCCTCGTCGGTCTCGCCCTTGTGCCAGACGGCGCGCTCGATGGCCTTGGCCTGCTCGTCGGCGGTGAGTATCTTGTCCAGGCTCACCATCGCCGTGTTGCAGCGCTCGGCGAACTTGCCGTCCTCGTCGTAGACATAGGCCACGCCGCCGGACATGCCGGCCGCGAAGTTGCGCCCGGTCCTGCCCAGCACCACCACCGTGCCGCCGGTCATGTACTCGCAGCCGTGGTCGCCGGTGCCCTCGACGACCGCCGAGGCGCCCGACAGGCGCACCGCGAAGCGCTCGCCCGCCACGCCGCGGAAGTAGGCCTCGCCGCTGGTGGCGCCGTACAGCGCCGTGTTGCCGGTGATGATGTTCTTGGTGGCGTCGCCGCGGAACTCGATGCTGGGACGCACCACCACGCGGCCGCCCGACATCCCCTTGCCGGTGTAGTCGTTGGAGTCGCCGATCAGGTACAGCGTGATGCCCTGCGCGAGGAACGCGCCGAAGCTCTGGCCGCCCGTGCCCTCCATCTGGATGAACAGCGTGTGGTCCGGCAGGCCCTCGGGGCGCTGGCGGATCAGCTCGCCCGACAGCATCGCGCCGACCGAGCGGTTCAGGTTGCGCGCGTCCTCCATGAACTGCACCTTCTCGCCACGCTCGATGGCCGGACGCGAGCGCTCGATCAGCTTCTTGTCGAGGGCCTTGTCCAGGCCGTGGTCCTGCACGTCGTTGTGCAGGCGCGAGACGTTGGCCGGCATCGCGGGCTGGTGGAACACCTTGGCGAAGTCGAGGCCGCACGCCTTCCAGTGGGCGATGCCCTTGCGGGTATCCAGCAGCTCGCTGCGGCCGATGAGGTCGTCGAACTTGCGGATGCCCAGCTGCGCCATGATCTGGCGCGCTTCTTCGGCGATGAAGAAGAAGAAGTTGACGACGTGCTCGGGACGGCCGGCGAACTTCTTGCGCAACACCGGATCCTGCGTGGCCACGCCCACCGGGCAGGTGTTGAGGTGGCACTTGCGCATCATGATGCAGCCCTCGACCACCAGCGGCGCGGTGGCGAAGCCGAACTCGTCGGCGCCCAGCAGCGCGCCGATGACGACGTCGCGGCCGGTCTTCATCTGGCCGTCGGCCTGCACGCGCACGCGGCCGCGCAACTGGTTGAGCACCAGCGTCTGCTGCGTCTCGGCGAGACCGAGTTCCCACGGCGTGCCCGCGTGCTTGATGGATGACCACGGCGACGCGCCGGTGCCGCCGTCGTGGCCGGCGATGACCAGGTGGTCGGCCTTGCACTTGGTGACGCCTGCGGCGATGGTGCCCACGCCCACCTCCGAGACGAGCTTGACGCTGATGTCGGCGCGCGGGTTGGCGTTCTTCAGGTCGTGGATCAGCTGCGCTAGATCCTCGATGGAGTAGATGTCGTGGTGCGGCGGCGGCGAGATCAGGCCGACGCCCGGCACCGAGTAGCGCAGCTTGCCGATGTAGTCGGATACCTTGCCGCCCGGCAGCTGGCCGCCCTCGCCCGGCTTCGCGCCCTGGGCCATCTTGATCTGGATCTGGTCGGCCGAGACGAGGTACTCGGTGGTGACGCCGAAGCGGCCCGACGCGACCTGCTTGATCTTGCTGCGCAGGCTGTCGCCGGCGTTGAGCTCGAAGTCGGCCACCATGATGCCGTCGCCCAGCACCTCGGAGACCTTGGTGCCCTGCGTGATCGGGATGCCCTTGAGCTCGTTGCGGTAGCGCGCCGGATCCTCGCCGCCTTCGCCGGTGTTGCTCTTGCCGCCGATGCGGTTCATCGCGATCGCCAGCGTGGAGTGCGCCTCGGTGGAGATCGAGCCCAGCGACATCGCGCCGGTGGCGAAGCGCTTGACGATCTCGGCCGCGGACTCCACTTCCTCGAGCGGAATCGCCTTGCTCGGATCGATCTTGAACTCGAACAGGCCGCGCAACGTCATGTGGCGCTTGCTCTGGTCGTTGATGATCTGCGCGTATTCCTTGTAGGTGTCGAACTTGTTCGAGCGCGTGCTGTGCTGCAGCTTGGCGATCGCGTCCGGCGTCCACATGTGCTCCTCGCCGCGCGCACGCCAGGCGTACTCGCCGCCGGCGTCGAGCATCTCGGCCAGCAGCGGGTCGTCGCCGAAGGCCGCGCGGTGCATGCGCAACGCTTCCTCCGCGATCTCGAACACGCCCATGCCGCCCACCTGCGAGGCGGTGCCGCGGAAGTACTTGCCCACCACGCCCGTGTCGAGACCGATGGCCTCGAACAGCTGCGCGCCGCAGTACGACATGTACGTGCTGACGCCCATCTTGGACATGATCTTGGACAGGCCCTTGCCCACCGCCTTGATGTAGTTGTGGATCGCCTTGTCGGCCGACAGCTCGCCCGGCAGCTCCGAGTGCAGCTGGCCCAGGGTCTCCAGCGCCAGGTACGGGTGCACGGCCTCCGCGCCGTAGCCGGCGAGCACGGCGAAGTGGTGCACCTCGCGCGCCGAGCCCGTCTCCACGACCAGGCCGGCCGTGGTGCGCAGGCCCTCGCGCACCAGGTGCTGGTGGATGGCCGACAGCGCCAGGAGCGCCGGGATGGCCACCGAGTCCTTGCCCACGCGGCGGTCGGTGATGATCAGGATGTTGTGGCCGCCGCGGATCGCGTCGACCGCTTCGGCGCACAGCGAGGCGAGCTTGGCCTCGACGCCTTCACGGCCCCAGCTGATCGGGTAGACGATGTCGATCTCGTGCGGCTTGAACTTGCCGAACGTGTGCTTCTCGATGGCGCGCAGGCGGGCCATGTCGTCGAAGTCGAGCACCGGCTGCGACACCTCCAGACGCATCTGCGGGTTGACCGCGTTGATGTCCAGCAGGTTGGGCTTGGGGCCGATGAACGAGTTCAGCGACATCACGATCGCTTCGCGGATCGGGTCGATCGGCGGGTTCGTCACCTGCGCGAACAGCTGCTTGAAGTAGTTGTACAGCGGCTTGTTCTTGTCGCTGAGCACTGCCAGCGGCGAGTCGTTGCCCATCGAGCCCGTGCCCTCCTCGCCCAGCGTGGCCATCGGGCTGAGCAGGAACTTCAGGTCTTCCTGCGAGTAGCCGAAGGCCTGCTGGCGATCGAGCAGCGTGCCGGCATCTTCTTCGGCGGCGGGCGCCGCGAGCACCGGGATCTCGTCGAGCTTGACGCGCACGTTGTCGATCCACTGGCGATACGGCTTGGCCGACGCGAACTGGTTCTTCAGTTCCTCGTCGTCGACGATGCGGCCCTGCTCGAAGTCGATCAGGAACATCTTGCCGGGCTGCAGTCGCCACTTCTTGATGATCTTGTTCTGCGGGATGTCGAGCACGCCCGACTCCGAGGCCATCACCACGAGGTCGTCGTCGGTGACGATGTAGCGCGCCGGGCGCAGGCCGTTGCGGTCCAGCGTGGCGCCGATCTGCTTGCCGTCGGTGAACACCATCGCGGCCGGGCCGTCCCACGGCTCCATCATCGCGGCGTGGTACTCGTAGAAGGCGCGGCGACGCACCTCCATCACGGCGTGCTGCTCCCAGGCCTCGGGAATCATCATCATCGCGGCGTGCGCGAGCGGGTAGCCGGCCATCGTCAGCAGTTCGAGCGTGTTGTCGAACGTAGCGGTGTCGGACTGTCCCTCGAAGCTGATCGGGTAGAGCTTCTTCAGGTCGTCGGCCAGCACCGGCGACTTCATCACGCCCTCGCGGGCGCGCATCCAGTTGAAGTTGCCTTTGACGGTGTTGATCTCGCCGTTGTGCGCCACCATCCGGTACGGGTGGGCCAGCGGCCATTCCGGGAAGGTGTTGGTGGAGAAGCGCTGGTGCACCAGCGCGAGCGCCGAGACGACGCGCTCGTCGGCGAGATCCAGGTAGTACTTGCCCACCTGGTCGGCCAGCAGCAGGCCCTTGTAGATGATGGTGCGGCAGCTCATGCTGGGCACGTAGTACTCGCGGCTGTGCGTGAGCTTGAGCGCCTGGATGGCGGCCGACGCCGTCTTGCGGATCACGTAGAGCTTGCGTTCCAGCGCGTCGGGCACGATCACGTCGGCGCCGCGGCCGATGAAGATCTGGCGCAGCACCGGCTCCTTGGCTCGCACGGTGGGCGACATCGGCATCTCGCGGTCGACCGGCACGTCGCGCCAGCCCAGCAGCACCTGGCCCTCGGCCTTCACGGCGCGTTCCAGTTCCTGCTCGCAGGCCAGTCGCGAGGCGTGCTCCTTGGGCAGGAAGATCTGGCCGACGCCGTATTCGCCGGGCGGCGGCAGCTCGACGCCCTGGACGGCCATCTCGGCGCGGAAGTATTCGTCGGGGATCTGGATCAGGATGCCCGCGCCGTCGCCCATCAGCTTGTCGGCGCCGACGGCGCCGCGGTGGTCGAGGTTTTCCAGGATCTTCAGTCCCTGGCTCACGATGGAGTGCGCCCGCTGGCCCTTGATGTGCGCCACGAAGCCCACGCCACAGGCATCGTGCTCGCCCGCGGGGTCGTACAACCCGCCCGCGGCCGCGGCGGCGATGTCGGTCATCGAGGTGGGTTGCCCTTGGGCTGCCTTGCTCATGGCGGATCCTTCTTCAGCGCTGGAAAACCCGAACAATAAACCAGGGCCTTGCCTCGCGGCAATCCCATTTAATTAGGGTCAGCATTATTTATGTGTCTCGCATCGACATGGTGCGATATTTAATAGGGCCATAGTCAATGAATCGGTGAACTCGCCTTGAACTGCATCGGGGTGGTGCATTTGCTCGGTGCAACACAGCATCGGCGGAGGTTTTGGCGTGGCGAGACGGCACAGCGCCGTCTCCGGAACCGCGCTGTCGCACTGATTTCGTCGGGTATTGCGGCAGCGCGGCCTGAGCGAGACGCGATCTTGCGAGCGGCTCAGCGGCGCCGCGCAGCGTCAGGCCACCGGCGAATCGACGCGACGCGGACGCCCGCGCGGACGCGGCACGATCTCGCGTCCGAGGAGCGCCGCCAGGCGTTGCTGCCCCTCGGCGCCGGCGATGGGCCAGCCGCGCCGCGTCGCCTGCGAGATCGCCTGGGCCTCGCGCAGGCCGACGCCCTCCTCGAGGTAGCCGCGGAAGGCGCCTTCGCGTTCGAAGGGCGTGTTGCCCAGCGCCCAGTAGCGCGCATGGTCGACGATCAGCGGGTCGCGCCGACGCCCCAGGTGATGGGCGCAGCTGGACCAGGCGTAGTCGGCGGCGTCGGCCACCAGGCCGCTGCGCTGCGCGTGGCTGTCGATGTAGCGCATGCAGGCCAGCAGCGAATCCTCGGGGTCGACCAGTGCGGCCCGGAAGCGCCCTTCCCAGAGCGTGCCCGAGCGGGCATGGCGCCGGTTGAACGCCGCCACGTAGCGCCGCCCAAGCGACTGCATCATGGTGCTGAGGCCGTCGGCGTCGTAGCGCGGCGTGGCGAGCAGGTGGACGTGGTTGGACATCAGCACGTAGGCGTGGATGTCGACGCGGGCCACGAGGCTTGCCTCGCGCAGGTGAGCGCACCAGGCCTGCCTATCCTCGTCGTCGACGAAGATCGCCTGCCGGTTGTTCCCAATCTGCATCAGGTGGTGCGGCAGGCCGGGCAGCGAAAGACGGGTAAGGCGGGCCATGGCCGCAGTTTAGCTGGCCCCTATTGTTCGGATCTCGTGAGGAACCCGGACTCTCAGTTCGGGGTACGGCCGAGAGATGCCCACGAATCGCCGAACAAGGCCTGCCCGGTGAGGCGCTGGTGCTCCTTGAGCGCGAAGCGGTCGGTCATGCCGGCGATGTAGTCGGCCACGGCGCGCGGCCGGTCGACCGTCTGCTGGAACTCGTCGCTCATCTCGGCCGGCCGATCGAGGTAGATCGCGAACAGGGTACGCACGACGTCGCGGGCGCGATCGGTGGTGGCAGTCACCGCCGGATGGCGGTAGAGGTTGGCGAACAGGAAGCGCTTGAGCTCGCTGCTGTCGTGGCGCATCTGCGCGCTGAAGCGCATCAGCAGCGGCAGCGCGCGCACGGCCTGCGGGCTGTCGGGCGCGGCCGCGTCGATGGCGGCCTGGCTGGTGGCGATCAGGTCGTAGATCATCTGCGACAGCATGCGCCGCAGCGTCTCGTGCACGAGCCGCCGCGCGGGCAGCGTGTGCAGGCGCGGGTGCGCGTCCAGCGCCTCGTCGCGCAGGCGCGCGTAGAGCGGCACGTCGTCCAGCTGGGCGTGGTCGAGCAACCCGGAGCGGATGCCGTCGTCGACGTCGTGCGTGTTGTACGCGATCTCGTCGGCCAGGTTGGTGAGCTGCGCCTCGAGGCCCGGCTGCAGTCCGGCCACGAAGCGATGGCCCACGCCGCCCGGCTCGAGCTCCTCCAGTACGCGGGCCTGAGCCAGCGTCACGCGCTTGAGGATGCCCTCGCGCGTCTCCAGCGTCAGGTTCAGGCCGTCGAACTCCGGATAGCGCAGCTCGAGCTCGTCGACCACGCGCAGGCTCTGCAGGTTGTGCTCGAAGCCGCCGTGATCGCGCATGCAGTCGTCCAGCGCGTCCTGCCCGGCATGCCCGAACGGCGTGTGCCCGAGGTCGTGGGCGAGCGCGATGGCCTCCACCAGGTCTTCCTCCAGGCCCATCGTGCGCGCCACGGAGCGCCCGAGCTGGGCCACTTCGAGCGAATGCGTGAGGCGGGTGCGGAACAGGTCACCCTCGTGGTTGAGGAAGACCTGGGTCTTGTAGACGAGGCGGCGGAACGCGGTGCTGTGGACGATGCGGTCGCGATCGCGCTGGAACTCGGTGCGCGTGGGCGCCGCGGCTTCGGGGCGCCGGCGGCCGCGCGACGTCGCGGGGTCGCTTGCATAGGGCGGGCGTTCGACGGGCGGGCTGGCTATCACGTCGAACGCGGGCGTCAGGCGGCTGCGGTGAGCGCGGTGATGACGTCGACGACGACGTCCTCCGGCGCGGCGCGCACGACGGCGCGGCTCTCGCCGTCGAGCAGCACGAAGCGGATGTCGCCGCCCTGCGCCTTCTTGTCGACGCGCATCAGCTCCAGGTAGCGGGCCGGCGACAGGTTGGCCGGCCCACGCACGGGCAGGCCCGCGCGCGCGACGAGCGCCTCGATGCGCCGCGCGAACGCGGTGTTCACCAGGCCGAGGCGCGCCGACAGGTCGGCGGCCATCACCATGCCGCAACCGACGCCCTCGCCGTGCAGCCAGGCGCCGTAGCCCATGCCGGCCTCGATGGCGTGGCCGAAGGTGTGGCCGAAGTTGAGGATGGCGCGCAGCCCGGCCTCCTTCTCGTCGGCGCCGACGATGGATGCCTTGATCTCGCAGCAGCGGCGCACCGCGTGCGTGAGCGCGTCGCGCTCGCGCGCGCGCAAGGCGTCGATGTGGCGCTCGAGCCAGCCCAGGAATTCAACGTCGATGCTCGCGCCGTACTTGATGACCTCGGCCAGGCCGGCGGACATCTCGCGGTCCGGCAGCGTGTCGAGCACGTCGAGGTCGCACACCACCTGCTGCGGCTGGTAGAACGCGCCGATCATGTTCTTGCCCAGCGGATGGTTGACCGCTGTCTTGCCACCCACCGACGAATCGACCTGAGCCAGCAACGTGGTGGGCACCTGCACGAAGGGCACGCCTCGCATGTAGCAGGCCGCGGCGAAGCCGGTCATGTCGCCGACGACGCCGCCGCCCAGCGCGAACAGCACCGTGCGCCGATCGGCCTCCTGGCCAAGCAGCACGTCGAAGATCTGGTTCAGGTGGGCGAGATCCTTGAAGGCCTCGCCGTCGGGCAGCGCCAGCGTGTGCACGCGGGCGAAGTGCGGCGCCAGCGCCGCGGCGAGCGGGGCCGCGTAGAGCGTGTCCACCGTCGTGTTGGTGACGATCAGCGCGAGGGCCTTGCTGTCGGCCTGCGGCGCCCAGGTCTGCGCGTCACGCAGCAGGTCGCCGCCGATCAGGATCGGGTAGCTGCGGTCGCCGAGCGCGATCTGGACGCGCGTGGCGGCCGGCTGGAGAAGTTCGGGAGTGGTCTGCATCGACCGCTATTTTGCGTCCTGCCGCGCCCCGCCGCCCATGTCGAGCTGCATGGATATGAGATTGACCAGCATCGCGGCCGACTTGTGCGCGGTATCGACGACGATGTCGGCCACCTCGCGGTAGATCGGATCGCGCACCGCGTACAGGTCGCGCAGGCGCTGGCGCGGGTCGGCCACCTGCAGCAGGGGCCGCTGCGTATCGCGGCTCAGCCGGCGCGCGAGATCCTCCGGCAGGGTGTGCAAGTACACCACCGTGGCGTTCGCCTTCATCACTTCGCGATTGGCCGGGCGCAGCACGCTGCCGCCGCCGGTGGCGACGACGCGCGCCTGCGGCGCCACGAGCGTCTCGCGGATCACGCGCTCCTCGACATCGCGGAAAGCCGGCTCGCCTTCGCGATCGAAGAACTCGCGGATGGAACAGCCCAGGAAGCGCTCGATCTCATGATCGGAATCCAGAAATGGCAACTGGCGCACGCGCGCCAGTTGTCGCCCGATCGTGGATTTTCCACAACCGGGCATGCCGATGAGAGAGACTGCCGGAACCGTGCCTCCGAGCTCCGTCAGGGCTGGGCCAGGCACAGCACGCCCGACTTGCCAGTCGACGGGTCAGTGATGGTCGCCGTGCCCACTGCCGCGGGATTCGCGCTGGCCGGGTTCAGGTTGTACGGACTGAGGTAGAACGGGGGCGTGGTTGCGGCGGTGACGGCGGATCCAAGCACGCCCAACGTCCCGGTCGTGCTGGCCTTGCCTTCAGTGCCCGACACCAGCGCGCTGAAGGTCAACGTGTAGTCGTCCCAGCCCGCGACGTTCTGGCCGTACTGCATATTGAAGTACGCCAGGCCGAACGCGTCAGTGGTGTTCGAACCCGTCGACAGGGACGTGATTGCGACGTCGGCGGCGTACGGCTCCAGCTTGCCCGAATTGTTCTGGTCTTCCTTGACTCCACCAGCGTAGGTTTCCAGCACTCCGTTGCGATTGATGTCTTCGTTGTCGCAAACGTTCAAGACGACCTGGGACCAGGGGGCCGGGCCGACCCAGTAGCCACGGTAATAACGCGGCAAATCGACCGATCCGGTGACCAGCACGCCCTGGATCGGCTGTCCGACGGCGTCCACCACCTGCACCGTAAAGGGCTGCGTGTAGGTGAGCTTGGTGGCGTCGGCGACGACCGCGTTGCTGTGGAAGATCGAGATGCTGATGCCACTCTGGGCGACCGTGATGCTGGCCGTCGCCGCGTTGGGGCAGGTACCCGCGGTGAAGTCAGTCTCACTCCAGCAGGCGCGGATGCTCAGTTGCTGATTGCCACTACCACGGGTGCCGGGAATGTAGCTGGTCAGCGCCACGCCGTTGCCGTCGGTATAGACAGGGTTCGCGCCGGAGGTGAGCGTGCCGCCGATGAGGTTGGGGTCTCCGTTCAGATCGAAGCGCACGCGCACGTTCGAGATCGGCGCGTTGCCCGCGCCGAGGAACAGGCCGCGCACGGCGACCTGGTTCGTGGTGGAACCCGCCGTGTTCACGTTGACGGTGGCCGGGTTGGCGGCCAGTGACGCCGAAGTCACCGTGCCGCTAGCCGGACTGGAGTTGGTCGTGGCGATGGTGACCGTGCTAACCGTCGTTACGCCCGCGGCCGTGGCGCTGATGCTCGCGGTCGGGCTCGAAGGCGCGGTGTAGGAATAGGTGTATGCACCGTTGGCGTCGGTCGTACCGCTGGTGGCGGTACCACCATTGAGCGCCACGGCGATCGGTTCGTTGGCGATGGTCGCACCGGCCTTGTCGGTCACCACGTACTGCACCGTGGCCGTGGTGCCCGGCGCCGCAGAACTGGACGTGGCCTGGAGCTGGGCGCCAGTGACGGCGATTTGCACGGTCTTGCTGATGCTGCCGGAAGTGACGACGACGTCGATTGTGCGGTTGGACTTGTCGGCGCCAACACCGACCACGCCCGTGACCTGTCCCGTACCGGTGGCCGTGGTGCTGCCGCTGACAGTAACGACGCCATTGCGATCGGGAACGATCGTGACCGGTGCACCGGCTACGATGTTGCGCGACGAGTCGACGGCCGTGACAGTGACGGTGGCCGTGTCGCCGCCGGCATCGGCGATTGAGGCTTTGTCGATCGTGACGACCAGATCAGCGGCCGTTGCCGTGCCGCCGGTCGACGTGGTCTTCTGGGGCTCACCGCCAGCACTGCAGCCGGCCAGGATTGCACCCACTGCCACCGCCGCGATGAACGCTTTCATTTGTTGGATTCCCTGGAAATTCATTTTCAAAACCTCAATGCGCGACGGAGCGGTCGCTGATGACTCGCGGCGTGATGAAGATCAGCAATTCGGTGCGCGTCTGCAGCTTGGACGTGCTCTTGAACAGGTTTCCGAGGAACGGGATGTCGCCGAGGAACGGGATCTTGTCGGTGACGTTGCTCTCGGTCTGTTGGAACAGGCCGCCAAGAACGACGGTGCCGCCATTTTCCACCAGGGCCGTGGTCTTCACGTGCTTGGTGTCGATCGCGAAGCCGGCGCTGGTGCTGCGGCCGACGCTGTCCTTGTTGACGTCCACGTCCAGGATCACGTTGCCTTCCGGCGTGATCTGCGGCGTGACCTGCAGGCGGATCTGGGCCTTCTGGAATGTCACGGAGGTCGCGCCGCTGGACGTGGCCTGCTGGTAGGGCAGTTCCTCACCGGCCTCGACGACGGCCTGCACCTGATCGGCCGTGATGACGCGCGGGCTGGAGATGATACGGCCCGAGCCGTCTTCTTCCAGGGCGGACAGTTCGAGGTTCAGGAAGCGGCTTGCGCTGGCGCTGAACAGCGACAGGGCGATCGTCGCGGCGCTGGCGGTGCTGGACACGATGCCGGCCTGCGCGGGGAAGTTGACGAACTGCCCGTCGGTCAGCGGGAACGTTTTGGACACCGTCTGGCCGGTTTCCGTGGCAACCGCGTTGTAATTGCCACCGACACCCACGTACTGGTTGCCGCCGACGTGGAACGGCGAGGCAGTCGTGCCTAACTTGACGCCCAGGGCGCGGCCGAAGTTGTCGCTGGCCTCGACGATGCGGGCCTCGATCATCACCTGGCGCGAAGCAATGTCGATGCGGGCGATCAGCGCCTGGATCTCCTCGAGCTTGGAGGGCGTGTCGGTGATGAACAGCTGGTTGGTGCGCGACTCCGCCACCACCGAGCCACGGGTCGACAGAAGACGCGTTCCCCCGCCCGCGCCGCCAGTCGCCCCCGATCCGGTCAGGCCGTTGGCCACGTCGAGCGCCTTGGTGTAGTTCAACTGGAACGCCTGCATGTGCATCGGCTCCAGGTCGGCGATCTTCTTCTTCGCCTCGAGGTCGACCTGCTCCTTGGCGGCCAGTTCGTCCTTCGGCGCGATCAGCAGCACGTTGCCGGAGCGGCGCTTGTCGAGGCCCTTGCTCTGCAGGATGATGTCGAGGGCCTGATCCCAGGGCACGTCCTTCAGGCGCAGCGTGACGGTACCGGTGACGGTATCGCTGGTGACGACGTTGAAGTCGCTGAAGTCGGCGATGATCTGCAGCAGCGCGCGGATCTCGATGCTCTGGAAATTCAGCGACAGCCGCTGGCCGGTGTAGCCCTGGCCCGGAACGAGCTTGTTCGGGTCAGCCTTGGCCGGACGCACCTCGAGCACGAACTGGTTGTCGGTCTGGTAGGCGCTGTGTTCCCACGCGCCCGTGGGCGTGACGACCATGTGCACGTGATCGCCCGCCTGGGTGGTGGTGATAGCCTGCACCGGCGTGCCGAAGTCGCTGACGTCCAGGCGACGGCGCAGGCGAGCCGGGGCGTTCGAACGCAGGAAGTCGACGACCAGGTCCTTGCCCTGCTGTTTCAGGTCGACGCCGACCTGCGTGTTGGCCAGGTTCACGACGATGCGGCCGGCGCCGTCGGTGCCGCGGCGGAAGTCGATGTCGCGCAGGTCGAGGACGTCGGCATTCTGGCTGCTGGCGAAGTGGGCGTCGGCCTGGGCAGGTGCGGCCGCGTTGGCGGCCGGCACGGAAGAGCCGCCGCTGTCCAGCGAGATCAGCAGCGTCTTGCCCTGGATTTCAGCGTGATAGCTGGACGCCACCTTCAGGTTCAGCACCAGGCGGGTGCGATCGCCGGAGCTCGCCACGCTGACAGAGCGGACGTTGCCCTGGTTCAGCTCGATGGACGATTTGCCGGAGGCATTGGTGACGCCGGGCAGGTCGATCGCCACACGCGGCGGAGACTGCACCGCGAAGCCCGCGGGCACCGCCGTCAGCGCTTCGCTGAGTTCGACGCGGACGACGTCCGTGCCGCCCTGCTGCGAGCCCGTGACCGAGCTGATCTTGGGCTCGGCCCACGATGCTGTCGGCAAACCCAACCCCAACGCCAGAACGAGCGCTGCTCCCGCGGTCCAACTCCGCATATTCCGATTCTCCTGACTGCTGTTCATCGCGCCTTCTCCTGAATCTGGAGGGTGCTGGTGCGCTCTATCCATTCACCCGTGGGGTCCTGCACGGTTTCCCGCAAGGTAATCTGTGAGTCCGTGATCGCGGTGATCTGGCCGTAGTTCTGGCCCAGCCAGTCGCCCACCTTCACGTCGTGGAGACGGTTTTCCACCATCAGCAGCCCATGCGTCCTGCCGCCTTGCTGCAGCGAGCCGACCATGGCCATGCTGTCCAGCGGATAGGACTCGAGCTCCTGCGTGGCATGAGCCTTCGCGGCGGCGAGCACGGTGCTCGACTTTTCATTGGACGGGCCGCCCACCGGAATCAGTTTCTGGCTGCCGAAGGGCTCGACACCGGTCACGCCCAGATAGGCCTGCGGGTCGAACTTCTTCGGCGGATAGATCGGCGGCACATTGGGCTTGACCTCCTTGTGCTGCTGCTCCATCCACGAGATGAGTTCATCGTTGTCGGCGGTGCACGCGCCGAGCGCTGACAGCATCAGCGCACCGGCCGTGATGCAGAGGATTCGCTTCATTTCTTGCCTCCGGCGCCGCTGGCCGCGCGAGCCTGGATGACCTCGGCCGGATCCAGGTAGCGATAGGTGCGCGCCGTCGCCTCCATCGACAGTCCGCCGCCAGACTTCGAGTCCGGCGTGATCGAGAGGTTGTGCAGCGTGACGATGCGCGACAGCGCCGCGATGTCGGCCGCGAAGGCGCCGATGTCGTGGAAGCGGCCCGTCACCCGGATGGCGATCGGCAGCTCGGCGTAGTATTCCTTGGTCTCGGTCTGGCCCGGGACAAACTGCTCGATCACCAGGCCCCGGCCGACGCCGGCCTGATTGATGTCGGTCAGCAGCGCGTCCATCTCGGCCTTGCCCGGCAGCTGCTTCTCGAGCTGCGTCACATAGGTCTGGACGTCTTCCTTCTGCTTCTTCAGCGCGTCGAGGTTGATCGCCTGTGCGAGCTTGTTGCGGTACTCGGTCTTGAGCGTCGGTTCCTTGTCGCGCGCCGCCTGCAGGTCGTTGGACTGGTCGCTGAGGGCAACGAACCATCCGACGATGACCACCACGATGGCCACGATCGCCCAGGCCGTGAAGCGTGGCAGGAACGGCCACTGCCCAGGCTGCTGGAGGTTGAGGTCGTTGAACTGGTCGACTCCGCCGCGGAGGGCGGCGAGGATGTCCGCGCCTCGGTCTTTTGCTTGAGTAGCCATGCTTACCTCGTCGCCGTGGAAGCGGCCTGAACCGGCGCCGCGGCGGCTGCTCCGGAGGCCGCGCTGGCGGCGGATCCTGGAGCGGGCGGACGCTTGAGCGTCACGTTCATGACGAATGCGAACATCCGGCGCTGATCCTTGCTGCCCGCGATGACCACCGTCTGCGCCTTGATCTCGACCAGTACCGGCCTCTCGAGCCAGGGCGAGCTGTAGGCGGTGTTGCGCAGGAATTCGGAGATGCGTTCGTTGGTCTGCGCCACGCCGGCGATCGCCACCTGCTGGCCCGCTTGCTTCACGCTGGTGAGGTACACGCCTTCGGGCGTCTGCTTCACCAGTTCGTTCAGCAGGTAGACCGGCATGTTGCGGTCGGCCTGGAGATCTTCCACCGCCTTCTGGCGCGCCTTCAGGGCCGCGATCTCGGCCTTCAGGGTCGCCACGTCGGCGATCTGGGCGTCGAGGCGCTTGATCTCGTTGGACAGGAACTGGTTGTGCTCTTCCTGCGTGTTGATCTGCGCATTGACGAGGGTCCACCAGCCGCCCACGACTGCGGCACCGAACAGCACGGCCATGCCGATGCCTGCGAAGAACGCATTCTTGCGTTGCTGGCGCCGCGCTTCGCGGTGCGGCAACAGGTTGATCAGAATCACTGCACGAACCTCCGCATCGCCAGTCCGCAAGCGGTCAGGTATGACGGCGCTTCTCGCCGCAGCTTGCCTTCGCGCACGGCGCTCCCCAATTTCATGTTTTCGAACGGATTGACGACCCGGCAGGCGAAGCCGGTGACTTCCTTGACGCGCTCGCGCAGGCCCGACAGCGAGGCCGTTCCGCCGGCGAGCATCACGTAGTCGACCTTGTGGTGCGGCGTGCTGGTGAAGAAATACTGCAGCGCACGGCCGATCTCGTGGGCCAGGCTGTCGACGAAGGGCATCAGCAGCGTGGACTCGAAATCCTCGGGCAGGTCGCCCGCGAGCTTCTTCTGCTCGGCTTCCTCGAACGAGAAGCCGTACTGGCGCGAGATGAGCTGCGTGAGCTGGGCGCCGCCGAACGTCTGGTCGCGGTCGTAGAGCATCTCGTCGTCACGCAGCACCTTCAGGCCGGCGGTGTCGGCGCCGATCTCGAACAGCGCGACAAGCATGCCCTTGCCCTGCTCGGGCAGGCTGGAGATGACGCGGCCCATGGCCAGGCGCGACGCGTGCGACTCGATGTCGAGCACGACCGGCTTCAGCCCGGCCGCTTCGGCCAGGCCCTGGCGATCCTGCACCCGGTCCTTGCGCGACGCGGCGATGAGCACGTCGACGTCGCCGGTGGAACTTTGGCTCGGCCCGATGACACAAAAGTCGAGGCTGACCTCGTCCAGCGAGAACGGGATGTACTGATGAGCTTCCGACTCGACCTGGATCTCCATCTCGGTCTCGCGCAGCCCGGCAGGCAGCACGATGCGCTTGGTGATCACGGCCGACTGCGGCATCGCCATGACGACGTCGCGCGTCTTGGCGCCGCTCTTGGCGACCAGCCGGCGCACGGCGTCGGCGACTTCGTCGAATTTCTCGATCTGCCCATCGGCGATCCAGCCCTTCTCGAAGGGTTCACTCGCGAAGCGCTCGAGTACCAGGTCGCCGGAGGGAGTTTGGCCCAGCTCGACCAGCTTGGCGCTGGACGAGCTGACATCCAGCCCGATCATGGGCGGATGCTTGCGGCCGAAAATGCTGTCGAGAATTGACACGAGGACATGCTCCGACAGCGCTCGAATGTGAGCGCCGGGTTGATATTTTGCGGCAATCCTATCAGCAAGAACGACAGGAAAACAAAGTTAGTGTGCGGGAATGCCCGCATTTTCAAGGCATTTGGTCACCATAAGAAGTGGTGAATCTGCGTCGACACCGGCATATCCGCGATTCCCGGGACTTCGACCACGCCACAAGCTGCTTAAGCGAGACTTGTCGGTTTCTATAATCAGCGCTTACATCCCGGCCTACATTCATGAGCGATCCAGACCGCACGCCCGCGAAACTTCCAGCCCCGACGCCCCGTGGCGGCTCCTCTGTCCACTGGGCGGCACGGGCTTGGCGGCACGTGACGCGCGCCCTTTTGACATTTGTCGGCGGGTTGTTGGCGCTGTTACTCGGTGTTGCAATCTGCGTGGCGATCGGACTGGCTGTCGCGTATCCAAAGATGCCCGAGCTGAGCGCCTTGACCGATTACCGCCCGAAATTACCGTTACGGGTTTTTTCTTCTGATGGCGTGCTTCTTGGGGAATATGGTGAGGAAAGGAGACAGTTCGTCCCGATCGCCCAGATCCCCAAAGTGATGCGCGACGCCGTACTGGCCATCGAGGACGCGCGTTTCTATCACCATGGGGGCGTCGACTACCTCGGCGTCATCCGTGCGGGCCTGGCCAACGTGGGCGAGGCCCGCAGCCAGGGCGCCTCCACCATCACGATGCAGGTGGCCCGCAACTTCTACCTGTCCACCGAAAAGACGTTTACCCGCAAGCTGTACGAGATTTTGCTGGCGCTGCGCATCGAGGCGCAATTGAGCAAGGACCAGATTCTGGAGCTGTACATGAACCAGATTTATCTGGGTCAGCGGGCGTACGGCTTCGCCTCGGCCAGCGAAATCTATTTCGGCAAACCGCTCAAGGACATCACGATCGGCGAAGCGGCGATGCTCGCGGGGCTGCCCAAGGCGCCTTCCAGCTACAACCCGATCGCCAACCCGCGGCGCGCGACGCAGCGCCAGCAGTACATCATCGATCGAATGTTCGAGAACGGTTTCATCACCGAGGACGAGCGCAAGGCCGCCCATGCCCAGGTCTTGATATACCGGGCGCCTAGCGAGTCGCCGATCCACGCGGAATACGTGGCCGAAATGGCCCGCCAGCTCGTCTTTGCGCAATACGGCGACGAGGCCTACACGCGCGGACTGAACGTGACGCTGACGGTCGCTTCCACCGACCAGTTGGCTGCTTACCACGCGCTCAGGCGCGGGATCATGGACTTCGAGCGCCGGCAGCAATTCAGGGGCCCGGAGGGTTATGTCGACTTGCCGGCCGACCCGAAGGCGCTCGACGCGCGAATTGCCGAGGCGCTCGCCGACCATCCCGACAACGACGACCTGAAGGCCGCTGTCGTGCTGGAGTCTTCGCCGAAGAAGGTGCTGGCGGTGCTTCAGTCCGGTGACACCATCACGGTGACGGGCGACGGCCTGAAGCCGGTCACGTCGGGCCTGTCGACCAAGGCCGACCCGAAGGTGCAGATCCGTCCGGGCGCGATCGTGCGTGCCATGAAGACCGACAAGGGCGACTGGACACTGACGCAGCAGCCCGAGGTGGAGGGCGCGTTCGTGGCCACCGAGCCCTCCACCGGCGCCATCCGCGCGCTGGTGGGCGGCTTCGACTACGGCAAGAACAAGTTCAACCACGTGATCCAGGCCTGGCGCCAGCCGGGCTCCAGCTTCAAGCCCTTCATCTACTCCAGCGCGATCGAGAAGGGCTTCAACGGCGCCACCGTGGTCAACGACGCGCCGCTGTTCTTCGACGCCGGCACCACCGGCAGCCAGCCGTGGGAGCCCAAGAACTACGACGGCAAGTTCGAGGGGCCGATGACGCTGCGCACCGCGCTCGCGAAATCCAAGAACATGGTCTCGATCCGCATCCTGCAGTCGGTGGGTCCGGCCTACGCGCAGCAGTGGATCTCGCGCTTCGGCTTCGATCCCGAGAAGCACCCACCCTACCTCACGATGGCGCTCGGCTCGGGCTCGGTCACGCCGATCCAGATGTCCACAGCGTACGGCGTGTTCGCCACCGGCGGCTACCGCGTCAATCCGATCCTCATCACGCGCGTCACCGATTCGCGCGGCAAGCTGCTGCACGAGGAACACCCGAAGCCGTTCACCGACGACATGCGCGCCATCGAGCCGCGCAACGCCTTCATGATCGAGTCGCTGCTCAACACGGTCACGCGCAGCGGCACGGCGGCGCGCGCGCAGGCCGCGCTCAAGCGCCCCGACGTCTACGGCAAGACCGGCACCACCAACGATTCGATGGACGCCTGGTTCTGCGGCTTCCAGCCCTCGCTCGCGGCGGTGGTGTGGATCGGCTACGACACGCCGCGCAAGCTGGGCGACCGCGAGACCGGCGGCGGCCTCGCGCTGCCGGTGTGGATCGAGTTCATGCAGACGGCGCTGAAGGACGTGCCGCAGGCGCCGCTGGAGCCGCCCGAGGGCGTGATGAACGTCAACGGCGAGTGGTACTACGACGAGTTCGGGCCGGCCAACGGCGTCACCGGACTCGGCCTGGACGACAAGACGCCGCAGCAGTCCACCGACGACGAGAAGAAGAGCATCCTCGACCTCTTCAAGACTGGGAACTAGCGCGCCTCGGCCAGCATGCCCGCCAGTTCGTGCGCGAAGCGGTGGGCGTCGCCGGGCCAGCGCGCCGAGAGATAGCGTCCGTCACGCACCGTGAAGCCGACGCGCCGCAGTCGATCGGAATCGCGCAGCAGCGCGGGCGGGCCCACCAGGAAGTCGCTGGTCGAGCGAAGCGCCGCGGCCACCTCGTCCTGCACCGTCTGCGGGTAGGTGCGGTAGTAGTCGCCCAGCCGACGGCGCGTGAGCCGCCAGGCCAGCATCTCGAGCTGGCGCGTGAGGCCCGTGGTGCGGCGCCCGTACAGCACGCTGCGGCCCGCGCCCTTCCCGCGCGCCACGCGCGAGCGCGCCGCGAGCACGGTGCCGTGGCAGATGGCGGCCACCGGCAGGTCGCGCTCGAAGAAGGCGGCGACGGCCGATTGCAGCTCCGGCGACTCGAGGTACTCGCGCATGCCCGGCGCGTGGCCGCCCGGCAGCAGCAGCGCGTCGAAGCGGCCGGCGTCCAGGCCCTCGGCGATGGCCGACCAGGCGATCGGCGAGCGATACGCCGCCGACTGCGCCATGCGATCGTGGTCGGCCACGGCGTTGGACTGCGCCCGCAGCATAGTCGCCAGCAGGCCCAGGTCGCTGCCCTTCAACATGCGCGGGTCGGCCTGCGCCGGGGCGGCGTCGGGCGTGGCGAACACGAACGCATGGCCGGCCTCGGTGAGCACGCGCCACGGCACGCCAGCCTCCGTTGGATCGAAGTCGCGGCGCGGCAGCGGGACGAGGACGGTGGCCACTTCAGGCCGCGGGAAAGCTCAGCGCCTTGCCGCCCTGGCGGCTCGCCTCTTCCGACAGGCGGGCAAAGAACTCCACGCCGTCGCGCGTGTCGCGCCAGGCACCGTCGACGTACTTGAAGTGGAAGCCGCCGTTGCGCGCGGCCAGCCAGATCTCGTGTAGCGGCGGCTGCTTGTTGATCACGATCTTGCTGCCGCCCGGGAACTCGAGTTCCACGAGGCCGCCCGCGCGGTTCGTGTCGATGTCGATGACGCCCTGCTGCAGCCAGTCGTCGCACCGGCGCTCGATCGCGGCCAGCAGGCGCTCGGCCGCGGCCTGGTATTCGGTGTCGTGCAGCGTCGGGGTCGACATGGTCGATAGAATCCGTGGGATGGATGAAAGCCAGGGATCGAGTTTAGCGGGGCATCGCGCCCCTGCGCCGCGTGCAGTCTTGTGCGCGTGCGCGCTGCTCCTGGCGCTGGCGGGATGCGGCCAGAAGGGGCCGTTGTACCTGCCGGGCCAGGGCGGGCCGGCGGCCAAGCCCGCCGCGCGCGCCCCGAGCGCGCCCGCCGCCTCCGCGCCGGCGCGTTAGAGCCGCCCCTCCTCGACGGCGTGGCAGGCCACCTGCACCACGCCCGCCGGCTTCAGCGCCGGCCGTTCGACGCGACAGCGTTCGTTCGAATGCGGACAGCGCGGATGGAACGCACAGCCCGGCGGAGGCGACAGCGGGTCGGGCACCTCGCCGAGCACCGGGGCGCGCTCGCGTCCCCGGCCGTGGAGGTCGGGCACCGCGGCCAGCAGCATGCGCGTGTACGGGTGGCGCGGCGCGGCGAAGAGTTCGTCGCGCGGCGCGAGCTCCACCAGGCGGCCCAGGTACATCACGCCCACCTCGTCGGCCACGTAGCGCACCACCACCAGGTTGTGCGAGATGAACAGGCAGGTCAACGCGCGCTCGCGCTGCAGGTCCACGAGCAGGTTGAGCACCTGGGCCTGCACCGAGACGTCGAGCGACGACGTCGGCTCGTCGAAGACCAGGAATTCCGGGCTGGTTGAGATGGCGCGAGCGAGCGAGACGCGCTGGCGCTGGCCGCCGGAGAACTGGCGCGGGAACCTGCGCGTGTCCAGGCCTTCGAGGCCCACCGAGGCCAGCAGCGCGTCCACGCGCGCGGGCGCCTGGGCCGGCAGGATCAGGCCCTGCTCCAGAAGCGGTTCGGCGACGATGTCGCCGATGCGCCAGCGCGGGTTGAGGCTGGCGTACGGATCCTGGAACACCATCTGCATGCGCCGACGCAGCGCGCGCGCCGCGTCCTCCGGTCCGGCGAGCGTGGCCCGCACGTCGGCGCGGCCGACCCAGGCGCTGCCGTGCGTGGGCTCGTCCAGCCCCACCATCAGGCGCGCCAGCGTGCTCTTGCCGCAGCCCGACTCGCCCACAAGCGCGAGCGTGCGCCCGCGCGCGATCGTGAAGCTCACGTCGTCGACGGCGACGATGCGGCGCGGCGCGGCGCGGTCGACCAGCCGGCTCGTCCAAGGCGTGTGCAGCGTGAAGGTGCGGCCCAGGCCGCGGGCCTCGACGGCCGCCGCGGCCGCGGACGCGGGCCGTTCGATCGGTGTATCGGCGGACGTCATGGCGCGAACGGTCTCTCGACGATGGGCCACCAGCAGGCGGCGCGCGTGCGTTGTACCAGCGCGAGCTCCGGGCGCTCGTCGCTGCAGCGCGGGCTCGCCTTGGGGCAGCGCGGGTGGAAGGCGCAGCCCGACGGGATCTCGCCCAGACGCGGCAGCGCGCCCGGGATCAGCGCGAGGCGGCCGCGCGCGTCCTGCAGCGTCGGCACCGAGGCCATCAGCCCGGCCGTGTAGGGATGCGCCGGCCGGCGGATGACCTCGTCCACGGGCCCGATCTCCACCACGCGGCCCGCGTACATCACGGCGACGCGATCGCAGGTCTCGGCGACCACGCCCATGTCGTGCGTGATGAGCATCACCGCGGCCCCGCGGGCCAGCGTCACCTCGCGCAGCAGGCGCAGGATCTGCGCCTGCACCGCCACGTCGAGCGCGGTGGTCGGCTCGTCGGCGATGACGAGCGCGGGCTCCGCGGCCAGCGCGAGCGCGATCACCACGCGCTGCCGCATGCCGCCGGACAGCTCGTGCGGATATTGGCCGAACCGCGCCTCGGGCGCCGGGATGCCGGCCTGGCGCAGCAACTCGACCGCCCGCTCGCGCGCCTGCGCCGCGGGCAGGGGCAGGTGCGCGCGCAAGGTCTCCACCAGCTGATGGCCGACCGTGTACAACGGATCCAGCGACGTCGACGGATCCTGGAAGATCGCGCCGATGCGGCGCCCCCGCAATCGCCGCATCGCCTCGCGCGGCAGGTCGTCGATGCGCTGGCCCTCCAGCAGCACCTGTCCGCGCAACACGCGTCCCGGCGGCTCGAGCAGGCCGATGATCGCGGCACCCGTCAGCGACTTGCCGGCGCCCGATTCCCCGACCAGCCCGAGGATCTCGCCCGCCGCGATGTCGAAGCTCACGCCGTCGAGCGCGCGCAGCGTGCCATGGCGCGTCGGGAACTCGACGCCCAGGTCGCGCACGTCCAGCAGGGGGCCGCTCATCGAAGCCTCGGGTTGAGCGCGTCGCGCAGGCAGTCGCCCAGCAGGTTCGCGCTCATCGCGATGAGCACCAGCGCGACGCCGGGAAAGACCGTGATCCACCACTCGCCGGCGTAGAGGAAGTCGTTGCCGATGCGGATGAGCGTGCCCAGCGACGGGTTGGTTGGCGGCACGCCCACGCCCAGGAACGACAGCGTCGCCTCGGCCACGATGGCCTGGCCCACCTGGATCGTGGCCAGCACCAGCACCGGCCCCAGCACGTTGGGCAGCACGTGGCGGCGCAGCAGCCGGCCGCGCGAGACGCCGACGAGGCGCGCGGCCTGCACGTACTCCTTGTGGCGCTCCACCAGCGTCGAGCCGCGCACCGTGCGGGCGTAGCGTACCCAGTCGGTGAACGACAGCGCGAGGATCAGCACCGCGAACGCCAGCAGGTCGCGCGCATGCGGGAACAGCAGGCGCCCCACGCCGTCGACGAGCAGGGCGATGAGGATGGGCGGAAACGACAGCATGACGTCGCACAGGCGCATCAGCAGCGCGTCCACCACGCCACCGACGAAGCCCGCCACCAGGCCCGTGGCGACGCCGACGAGCGCCGACAGCGCCACCGCGCCGAGGCCCACCATCAGCGAGATGCGCGCGCCATACAGCAGCGCCGACAGGATGTCGCGGCCTTGGTCGTCGGTGCCCAGCGGATAGGCGGCGCGGCCGTCCGCCAGCCATGCGGGAGGCAGGTGCGAGTCGGCCAGGTCCAGCTTGGCGAGGTCGAACGGATCGTGGGGCGCGAGCCACGGCGCGAACGACGCGCCGCCCAGGCACACCAGCGCGACGAACGCGGCGAGCAGGGCCAGCGGCGAATGCGTGAAATCGAACCAGAGATCGCTGCGGCTCAGGCGGCGCCAGCGCGAGACGGGCGGGGCCGCGGAGACGACCGCGGCGGTGGACGGCGCCCGCTGTCTCATCGTCGGCCCTCGCTTGGGGCGCCGTGCACGCGCAGCCGCGGATCGACCACGGCGTAGAGCAGGTCCACGGCCAGGTTGATGAGGACGAACACCAGCGCGATCAGGCACAGGTAGGCGGCCATCACGGGTACGTCGGGGAACTGCACCGCCTGGATGAACAGGCTGCCCATGCCAGGCCACGCGAACACCGTCTCCGTGATGATCGAGAACGCGATGAGGCTGCCCAGTTGCAGGCCGGAAATCGTGAGCACCGGCACCAGCGTGTTGCGCAGGGCGTGGCCGAAATTCACCACACGATCCGGCAGGCCGCGCGCCCGCGCGAACTTCACGTAGTCCGACCGCAGCGCCTCCAGCATCTCGGCGCGCACGAGGCGCATCACCAGCGTCAACTGGTAGACGGCGAGCGTGAACGCGGGCAACGCGACGTGGCGCCAGCCGTCGGCCGTGAGCAGGCCGGTGGTCCAGGCGCCCAGCTGCACCGTCGCGCCACGGCCGAAGCTGGGAAACCATCCGAGCAGCACCGAGAACACTTCGATCAGCACGATGCCGATCAGGAACGTCGGCAGCGACACGCCCAGCAGCGACACGGCCATCGTCAGCTTGGCATCCCAGTGCCGGCGGCGCAGGGCGGCGTACACCCCCAAGGGTATGCCCAGCGCGACGGCGAGCGCGGCCGAGACGGCGGACAGTTCCAGCGTCGCGGGCAGGCGTTCGGCGATCAGCGCCGACACCTCGCGACCCTGGCGCAGGCTGAGGCCGAAGTCGCCCACGAGCGCGTGGCCGACGAAGTGCGCGAACTGCACCGGGGCGGGCTTGTCCAGGCCCAGTTCGTCGCGCAGGCGATCGCGCTGCGCGAGCGTCGCGTCCTGGCCCAGCATGTTGCTCACCGGGTCGCCGACGTACTGGAACAGCGAGAACGCTCCCATCCCGACGACCAGCAGCACGAGCACGGCCTGGACGAGTCGGCGGAGGATGAACGACAGCATCGAGGCCGAGAATACTCGCGAATCGCGGGCACGAGCCGCGATGATCACCGCGGCCATGGCCCAGCGGGAGCGGCATCGCCAACGATGTCACGCCGGCGACCCGCCAATGGAAAAGGCCCGTCCGAAGACGAGCCCTGAGGGGGCTCCGCTCGAGGCGGAGCGCTGACGACGACCCGGCAGGCGCCGGAACGCGATCAGAAGTTGTGGACGACGCCGGCGTTGAACGACTTGTTGCCGGTGCCGAGAGCCGTCGCGTTGCCGACCAGGAAGGCGGCGCCGTGCTGGTTCTGGATGCGGGCGAACGAGGTGTACAGCGACGTGCGCTTCGACAGCGAGTACAGGGCGCCGATGCCGACTTGGCTGGCGTCCTGGTTGGCCGCCGTGCGGTCGTTGTGATGCACGTACGACGCCAGGATCTGGGCCGCGCCGATGGGCACGGTCACGCCGGCCATGAAGCTGCGGTAGTCCAGTGTGCTCGGGCCGGTGACCGACTGGCCCAGACCGTGGATCTTGACGACGCCGAAGTCGTAGGTGCCGCCGATGGTCAGGACCTTCTTGGCCACGCCGGTGCCGCCCGAGTTGTCCAGGTGGTAGTAGGAGACGCCAGCGTAGGCCGGGCCCGCAGCGTAGTTCAGGCCAGCACCGGTTTCGCGGCTGGCTTGCCAGTTGCCGGTCTGTTCCCCGAGGGAGGCTTCGACCGAGGCAGTTAAGCCGGCGGTGTTCGGCGTGGAGTAAATGACCGAGTTGTTCAGGCGGATGCCCGAGGGGTCGACCAGGTAGAGACCGCCGGCCGTGACGTTGTTGGCCTGGCCAGCGAAACCGGCGCCGAACGGATCGATCGTGGCCAGGTTGTTGAAGCCGAGGCTGTACTGGCGGCCGGCGCTCAGGGCACCAAACGAGCCGGTCAGGTCGCCGTGGGCCTGGCGGCCCATGAAGTTGTTTCCGCCCGTGCAGAAGTTCGGCGCGCCGGCGGCGCTGTCGGCGCAGTAGCCGGTTTCGAGCTGGAACGAGAACTTCGTGCCGCCGCCGAGGTCTTCAACGCCCTTGAAGCCGATGCGCGAACCACCCGTCACGCCGGAGTCGAGGCGAACCGACTTGCCAGGGCCGCCGGCGTCATAGACCATGCCCAGGTCGACCTTGCCGTACAGGGTGACAGACGATTGGGCTGATGCGGCGCCGCTGACGGCGGTGAGCACTGCGAGAGCGAGCAGCGACTTTTTCATTGCGAATATCTCCTAGGGTTAACAAGAGATTCCGGTCGCGGCGCGGCTGGGGCGTGTTTAACCGCGATAACCGCAACCTCATCGGAAGCTGCACGTATTGCACCAGAGGGGCTCTGCCGACGCAAAGAAACACGGCCGAAATCGCGGGGGCCTGTTGTCCTCACACAACGTCACATGCGGGGGTGGCCCGGCCTCGCGGCAAGGGGCGAGCGGACATCATCGGTTATCGTTTCGCCATGGAATTGAGTCTTGTCGATCGTTGGCTTTGCGGCGCCGAAGTGGCGCTGCGCACCTTGTCCGGCGGCAGCCGTGCCGACCGCCCGGTGCCGTCGGCCAACGGCGCCGCGGACGAACTCGATGCGCGGCAGAAGCGGCTCTCGGGTGCCCTCATGCGCGTGAACCACGTGGGCGAGGTCTGCGCGCAGGCGCTGTACCAGGCCCAGGCCGTGGCCACCGCCAGTCCGGAGCTGAAGGCGCAGATGGCGCAGGCGGCGCGCGAGGAAGTGGACCATCTCGCCTGGACCGAGGAGCGCCTCGCGCAACTGGGCGACCGGCCCAGCCTGCTCAACCCGCTCTGGTACGGCGGCGCGTTCCTGATCGGGCTGGCCGCGGGGCGGCTGGGCGATCGCGTGAGCCTGGGCTTCGTCGTCGAGACCGAACGCCAGGTCGAGCACCACCTGGAAAGCCACCTGGAGCGCCTGCCTGCCAACGACCTGGCCTCGCGGGCGATCGTCGACCAGATGCGCCTCGACGAGGCGGCGCATGCGGCCGCCGCGCTGTCGGCCGGCGGCGTCGAGCTGCCGGCGCCGGTGCGCGGGGCGATGCGCCTGGCCGCCAAGGTGATGACGGGTACGGCGCACTACATCTGAACCGATCCGGGATTCAGCCTTCGACGACCTCGAAGCTGGTCGTGACCTCGGCCGTCTTGCCCAGCATCACCGTGGCCGAGCAGTACTTCTCGTGCGACAGCGCGATCGCGCGCTCCACCGCCACCGCCGACACCGCCTTGCCGGTGACGACGAAGTGCAGGTGCAGCTTCGTGAAGACCTTGGGATCCTCGTGCGCGCGTTCCGCCGTCGCCTTCACCTGGCAGCCCGTCACCGCGTGGCGGCCACGCTTGAGGATCAGCACCACGTCGTAGGCCGTGCAGCCTCCGGCGCCCGCCAGCAGCGTCTCCATCGGGCGCGGCGCCAGGTTGCGTCCGCCGCCGTCAGGCGCGCCGTCCATCGTGAGCAGGTGGCCGCTGCCGGTCTCGGCCGAGAAGGCCATGCCGGTCGCCGGCAGCCAGTTGATCGTGCATTCCATGGTGGTCGTGTCCGAAAAGGGAAGGCTCCGCAGCCGGAGCGTGTCGATTGTGCAACGCCCGAACAAGCCTTGCCGCTCCAGGAGATAGCAAATTCCTTACCAAGTTGGTGCACGAGCGTGCTTTTTGCACCTCCGACGGACATTTGAGGCCCCTCTCTACATAGGGAACAGAAGATATATTGCGGTGCAACAACCGGTGATATAGACTGACTTCATTGTCGCTGCGGCAAGCCCTTCCGGAAGACGGATTCGCCTCTGCCAGGACCCTCCCGCACCGACTGCAAGTTGTCTCCTCCACCTCCTTAAAACTGGTGGATTCAGGCCCAGAGCTGTGAAGCTTTGGGCCTTTTTCTTTGTCGCGCCGCTTTCGCTGCCAGCGTGGCATCCGTTGTCGCATCGAGAAGCCAGTGCCCGTGCGGGGCCGTATGATCCTGCGGCTCTGCCCAACTCAGCGACAGGAGCTCCCGATGGCCGCCGCACGCCCCCCGCGTGACCCCTCTTCCGATGCCGACACGGGACGCTCGTCCGGCATCGCGGGGATTGCGCCCGCGGCCCCGCTGTCCCGCGCCGCCAAGGCCATCGCCGGCGACTACCTGCGCCGCATCCTCACGGCCCGCGTCTACGACGTGGCCGTGGAGACGCCCCTGGAGCCCGCGAAGAACCTGTCGCGCCGCCTGGGCAACCACGTGCTGCTCAAGCGCGAGGACACGCAGTCGGTCTTCAGCTTCAAGCTGCGCGGCGCGTACAACAAGATGATCAACCTGGCGCCCGAGGCGCTGCAGCGCGGCGTCATCTGCGCGTCGGCCGGCAACCACGCGCAGGGCGTCGCCCTCGGCGCGAAGCGGCTGGGCGTGCGCTCGGTGATCGTGATGCCCGTCACCACGCCCAAGCTCAAGGTCGACGCCGTGCATGCGCTCGGCGGCGAGGTGGTGCTGCACGGCGACAGCTACTCCGACGCCTACGGCCACGCGCTCAAGATCGAGAAGGACGAAGGCCTGACCTTCGTGCACCCGTTCGACGACCCCGACGTCATCGCCGGCCAGGGCACCGTCGCGATGGAGGTGCTGCGCCAGCACCAGGGCCCGATCGATGCCGTGTTCGTGGCCATCGGCGGCGGCGGCCTGATCTCCGGCGTGGCCGCGTACATCAAGGCGCTGCGCCCCGAGGTGAAGGTCATCGGCGTGCAGGCGGCCGACTCCGACGCGATGATCCAGTCGGTGAGGAAGGGCAAGCGCGTGACGCTGACCGACGTCGGCCTGTTCTCCGACGGCACCGCGGTGAAGCTGGTGGGCGCCGAGACCTTCCGCATCACGCGCGCGCTCGTCGACGAGTTCATGACGGTGGACACCGACGCCGCGTGCGCCGCCATCAAGGACGTGTTCCAGGACACCCGCAGCATCCTCGAGCCTGCGGGCGCGCTGGGCGTGGCCGCGATCAAGCAGTACGTGGAGACGCACAAGCTCAAGGGCAAGACCTTCGTGGCGGTCACGTGCGGCGCGAACATGAACTTCGATCGCCTGCGCTTCGTGGCCGAGCGCGCCGAGTTCGGCGAGCAGCGCGAGGCGCTCTTCGCCGTGACCGTGCCCGAGGAACGCGGCAGCTTCCGACGCTTCTGCGAACTCATCGGACCGCCGGGCAGCGCGCCGCGCCAGGTCACCGAGTTCAACTACCGCATCTCGCACGCCGACAAGGCGCACGTCTTCGTGGGCATCTCCATCGCGAAACGCGACGAAGCCGAGAAGATCGCCCGCCATTTCGAGCGCCACGGCTTCCCCACCGCCAACCTGACCGGCGACGAGCTGGCCAAGGAACACGTGCGCCACATGGTGGGCGGGCGCAGCAGCCTGGCCAACGGGGAACGCCTGTTCCGCTTCGAGTTCCCCGAGCGCCCGGGCGCGCTGATGCGCTTCCTGAACTCCATGCACCCCGACTGGAACATCACGCTGTTCCACTACCGCAACCAGGGCGCCGACTACGGCCGCATCCTGGTGGGCCTGGTGGTGCCCGAGAAGGACAACAAGGCGCTGGCCACGTTCCTGGCCACGCTCGCGTTTCCGTGGGTGGAAGAGACCGACAACCCGGTCTACAAGCTGTTCTTGAATTGAGCCCCCACGCTCGTTGACACTCGCTGCCCCCCCGAGGGGGCGCTCCGCGAGCGGCCCGGCAGAGCCGGATCCGCCGCTCCCTCGAACTTCGCTTGTTGCGCTCGAGCGGCAGCGCCGGATATGGTCGGCGCTACGCGCTCACCAGTGACTGGGTAGCTCACGCAGGATGCGCAGGCGCCCATCCTCCAGCGAGATGATCGCCGCGTGTTCCAGGTCGCGCAGGATGCTGCCGGCCATCTCGGGCGAGCAGCCCAGGCGCTGCGGCAGGTCGATCTCTGCCAGCGGTTCGCGCACCAGGCGCGTGCCGTCGAACTGCGCTTGCGCCACGGCGTCCAGCCAGCGCTTGAGCCGGCCGTAGGCGTCGTTGAGCGCGTACTGGCTGGCCGCCAGCGTGGCCACGCGGGCGCGCTGGATCACCTTGGCGATGAGCTCGAACGCGAACTGCGGGCGCTCGCCGATGTACTGCGTCAGCGTGGCCTTCTCGACATAGGCGCAGGTGGTGTCCGACAGCGCCTCGACGCTGGCCATGCGGGCGCCGCCGTCGAGGCCCATCTCGCCGAGATAGTCGCCCGGGCCGTACAGGCCGTAGGTGACGTGGCGGCCGGTGTCCGAGCCGGTGAAGGCGCGCAGCTCGCCGGCCAGGATGATCAGCAGCGCGTCGCCGCGGTCGCCCTCGTCGAGCACCAGGGAGCCCTTGCGGAAGCGGCGGATCTCGCTGCGCTCGGCCAGCGGACGCAGGATCTCGGGCAGCGAGTTGTAGTCGATCGGACCGGATTTGCGTGCGGACATTCGAGGGATACGCGGGCGCTGCCACGCGGCAGCGGAGGGTGCGGGGGATTCTTCGCCTCAGTATCGCCGGTTTGCCCCCGCGCCGGACAGCCGGCGATGCCCTGTCAACGGCATTTGGGCGGCCGTTTTGCACATCCTGATCAGCTTGCCGGTGTCTTGCTGTAACGCGCGGCCGCCTCGGCGGACGCGGCCTCGAAGGAGCGCACGACCCCGTCGAGCGCCTCGTCGGCCGGCGCGAACTCGCCCTCGGACAGCAGGCCGACGAACACGGCGTCGGCGAAGCGCTCGCGCAGCCCGGGCAGGATGTCCGAGATGCGCGCCCACTCGTCGGCAGGCGCCGCGGTGACGACGAACACCATCGCGACGCCGTCGGTGCTCGCGCCGGGCGGCGGCCCGCGGTCCAGGTCGTCCAGCGAGAGGTGGCGGGCGTCGATGTCCTGCGTCCGCAGGATGCGCACGAGCAGTTCGGTGACGAGGTCGTCGCGCATCGAGCCCAGGCCGATGCACAGCGCCACCGAGCCCGGCGGCACCACCACCGGGCCCTGCCACTTGCCCATCGCGTCCTCGCGCTGCAGCCGCAGGTGGGTGCCGATGCTGGTCTCGTCGAGCACCGAGCCGCGGCGGCTGCGCCGCGTCGGCCGGCAGCCGTCGGTGCCGAGCGACTCGATGACGCGCGCGATGGTGCTCTTGACCATGGCCTGCTGCTGCGGCGTGATGGTGTGCTTGCCGAGGTCGGCGCTGGCCAGCTGCAGCGCAGGCATCAGGATCTTGTCGCAGTAGCGCGCGAACGACTTGCGCTTGAGATAGGTGTGCGCCGCCGCGACGATCTCCTCGTGGTCGCCCGACATCGCGCGCTGGTAGAAGCGCTCCGACATCGACAGCGCAGGCGTGTCGCCCAGCAGCACGTCGAGGAATGCGAGCCCCTTGATGTGGCGGCCCGCCACCACCAGGCACAGCGTCAGCGGCGTCGACACGAGCAGCCCGATCGGGCCCCAGATCCAGCTCCAGAAGATCGCCGCCACCACCACCGACAGCGGCGACAGCCCCGTGCTGTGGCCGTACAGCTGCGGCTCCACCACCTGCGAAGAGACCAGCTCCACCGCGGCGAACAGGCCCAGCGCCTCGAGCATCAGCGACCAGCCCGGACCGACCGCGGCGGCCATCAGCCCCGCGCTGCCGGCCGCGATGAACACGCCCACGTAAGGCACGAAGCGCAGCAGCGCCGTGAGCACCGCCCACAGCAGCGCGTGCGGCAGCCCGATCAGCATCAGGCCCAGCCACACCGCCACGCCCACGCCCACGTTGACGGCGAGCTGCGACACGAAGAAGCGCGACAGCCGCTCGCCGGCGTCGTTGAAGGCCTGCGTGGTGCGGCGCAGGTCGGTGCCGCCCAGCAGCCGGATGAAGCGGTCGCGCAGCGCCTCGTGCTCCAGCAGCACGAACACCATCACGATCAGCACGATGCTGACGTGGCCCAGCGGCCCCCAGATCGACGAGAACAGGCGCGAGATCACCTCCACCGGCGTCTGCGCCCGGGCCCGGATCTCCACCGGAACCGCGCCCGACGCGGTCAGCGGCGGGCCCTCCAGCGTGGCGCGCGCCGGCGCCGGCGCCGAGGCCGCGTCCGCCTCCGCGCCCAGCCGGCTCATCATCCGGCCCGTCTCGCCCTGCATCACGCGGCCCAGCGTCACGTCCTGCACCTCGTGGAGCTTGTCGCGGATGGTCGATTCATACAGCGGCAGGCCCTCGGCCATCGCCACCACCTGAGAGACGATCACGGCCGCCAGGCCGCCCACCAGGATCGTCAGCACCACGACGGAACCCAGCACGGCCGTCACCTGCGAGCGCACGACGCGGCGCAGCTTGCGCACCAGCGGCGCGATCAGCAGGCTCAGGATCACGGCCAGCGTGATCGGTACCAGCACCTCGCGCCCGAAGTACAGCAGCGCCAGCACCACCGCGCCGTTGACGAGGCCGCCGGCATGGAACTTCGTCGGCAGGGCGGGCGGAGCGGGCGGCTGGGGGGTCACGGACGGCTTTCGAGGCGGATCGGCAGGTGGCCGAGCTTAGCGCCGAATGGCCGGCCGCCCCTTCCGCAGGGATTCGATGGCTGGACGCGACATACAGGCCGGGGTATCAGGCCCGCGCGGCGTCCGCGACCCATTCGACGATCTCGCGCCGGCTCGCGAACTCGTCGCAGGCGCGCGCCGGAATGGCCGGGAAGCGCTCGCGCCAGAGCCTGGCGAGCGTCGTGCCCGGCCCCACCTCCAGCACGGCGCCGGGCCGGCGCTCGGCCACCGCGTCCATGCACGCGTCCCAGCGCACGGTGGTGGCCACCTGCTCGGCGAGCAGCCGCCGCACCTCGGCCGGATCGCGCTCCACCGCGCCGGTGATGCCCGCCACCCACGCGACGCGCGGCGCGCGCCAGGGCGCGTCGGCGAGCGCCCGCGCCAACGCGGGCACGGCCGCGCGCATCGCGCGCGTGTGCGAGGCCACGCGCACGCCGAGCGGCGTGGCCTTGGCGCCCAGCGCGGCCAGGTGCGCCGCCGCCTGGTCCAGCGCGGCACGGTCGCCGCCGACGATGCAGCGCCGGTCGCCGGTGCGGATCGCCACCTCGAGGCCCCAGCGCGCGCAGGCGGCGGCTACGTCCGCCGGATCGACGTTGGACAGGCCCAGCAGCCCCGCCTGCCCGTCGCCCGCGCAGGCGTCCATCGCGGCCGCGCGCCGCTGCGACAGCGCGAGCGCGTCGCCGGTTGCCAGCATCCCCGACGCCACGCACGCCGCGAGCTCGCCCACGCTGTAGCCGGCCACCGCGACCACGCGCGGCAGGCCGTCCGCCAGCGCGGCCCACGCCGCGAGGCTGGCGCCGGTCACCAGCGGCTGCGCGATCGCGTTGGCCTGCGACCAGTCCGCGTCGGCCATGCGGTCGCGCCAATCGCCGCCCAGGTGATCGGCCATCCAGGCCAGCACCGGCCGCGCCGCGGGCTCGGACGCCAGCCACGGCAGCATCGCCTGGTGCTGCGTGCCCTGCCCCGGAAACAACAGCGCGACGCTCATCGCGCCATCCGTTCGACGCGGTCGACCCAGCAGGCCGCGGCGAGCAGGTCGGCCGCGCCGCCCGGGGACAGCCGGCGCTCGACGAACTGGGCGTGCACGCGGGCGGCGCGCGCGACGGCGTCGGCGCCCAGGCCGCCGCCGTCGGCGAGGAACCGGCGCGCCAGCGACTTCGCGTCGCGCAGTCCCTGCAGCCCGCCGCGATGCACGAGGTTCGTGTCGTCCACCTCGGCCATCGCCGTGAACAGGGCGTGCAGCCGCGCGCCGCACTCGTCGGCGCCGGCGCGACGCGCGGCGCGCAGGGCCGGCAGCACGTGGTCGAACAGCGTGGGCAGGCCCAGCGCGGCCTCCTCGGAGGCGCTGCGCAGGCCGTGCCGGCGCGCCGCGCGGGCGCCGTGCGAGTCGGATGCGCGCGTCGCGCGATCGGCCAGCGCCCGGCCCCAGCGCGCCATCAGCGTGCCGCGCAGCGTGGCGGCGTCGCAGGCGCGGCCGGCCGCGCCGGCCGCGGCGCACAGCAGGCCCAGCGTGAAGATGGCGCCGCGATGGGTGTTGACGCCGCCGGTGGCCCGCAGCATGCGCGTCTCGGCCGCGATGCCCAGCGCCTCCAGCGGCGCGAAGTCGGCGCTCGCCGCGCCCTGCGCCGCGACGCGCACGAAGAAGTGGCGCAGCGCGAACAGGCTGCGCAGGAAGGTGGATGCGTCCATGTCGTCGTGGCTGCCGGCGTCGGCGAACGACACCAGGCCCGGCTTGGGTTCCAGCGCGAGCTCGTCGTACAGCGAGACGATGGCGGCGCGCCCCAGCGCGGCATGGAACGCGTTCGCCGCCGGGGCTTCGGCATCGGCGCGCGACAGGGCTGCGCTCATGGGACTACCCTCCGCCTGTCGGCTGCGGTGCGAGCGCCTGCTGGCGGCCGTGCGACGCTCATGCGAAGCTCGCGCCCGGCGCCTCGAGCGCCACGCCATGCAGGCGCTTGACCAGCAGCTGCGCCGCGCGGCCCTCGCGGTGCGCCAGCCACTCGCGCCACGCCACCGCCGCGCCGTCGGGAAACAGCAGCTCGCCGTCCAGCCGCGGGCCCGGCCATGCCGCCGTCGCGAGGACGCGCGCCACCGCGTCGGCCTGCACGGACGACTCCACCGGCAGCAGCAGGTCGATGTCGGAGGCCGCGTGCACGTAGGCCAGCCGCGTGAGGGCCTGCCAGCCGTAGCCGCCGTACACGCGCGGCGCGCAGCCGGCCGCGGCCAGCGCCCCGATCAACGCGCGCCACGCGCCCACGCACGTTCGCGGCAACAGGCGCGCGATGGCCTCGGCCGCCGGGAACTCGTCAAGGAACATCACGTGCCGCGGCGCGACAGCCACCGCCAGCCGCAGACGCCGGAACCGCGCCGGCGCGGGCAGTCCGGTGGCCAGCGTGTCGGCGACCGGCATCGGCTGGCGCGTGACGACCAGCGGCAGGCTGCGCGCGGCCCACAGCGCCAGGCACTGGCGCGCGGTCGCGTCCCAGGGCGCGTCGAGCACGCGTGCCCAGCCCTCGCCCGACAGCCGCAGCAACTGCTGGCGGCGCAGCGCCGACGGCAGGCGCGCCGCCGGCTCCGCGGCAAGCTGCGCCTCGGCCATCACGCCTCGAGCACGCGGCGCATCACGTCGGCCGCGACGCGGCGGCCGCCGCGCCGCGCGCCCTCTTCCGCGCGGCGGTCGGCGGTATCGCGATCGGCCAGCGCCGCGCGCAGGCCCGCGGCCAGGTCACCCTCCCACAGCGAGCGCACGCCGCCCATCGCCACGTAGTTCGCCACGCCCGGCGCGAACACGGGGTTGGTGCGCGACAGCGATTCCAGCAGTTCCTCCGGCAGCTTGGTGACGCGCGCCATCGCGGGCACGCGCATCACGCGGATCTCGGCCTCGGGCAGCGCGTGGCAGGCGTCTGCCATCAGCCCCGACGTGATGAAGCCGCCCGACAAGGCCTGGTCGTAGACGAGGCCGACGACCGGATGGCCTTGGCGGCGCGCGAGGTCGAGGCAGCAACCGAGATGCGCCATCGCGCGGTGGATGCCCAGCAGCTCGTCGCGCCGGCGCAGCTTCTGGCCCTGCGTGTCCACCAGCAGCAGCAGCGGCCGGCCGGGATGCTCGGCGATCGTCGCCAGGATCGCGCGCGCCTGGCGCAGCGCGAGCTCCACGCCGACCGCAGCGTGATTCGTGGTGCCGACGACGGCGATCGCGGCACCGTCGAACGTCGCCGTGCCGCCGAGGAAGTCGCCGTCGGCGACGATGGCGTGCGCGTCTGCGAACAGCCGCGTGGCGAGCGTGGGCCAGTCCATCACGCGCCTCCCGTCGCAAGGGGCGCCATCCCGGCGGGGCGCCGGGCGCGCACCTCGTCCGCATCGAGGTCGGGCACGGCACGGGCATCGTGCACGCCCAGCCGCGACCACAGCTCGAACGCGTCGGCGTTGTCGCCGTCGACATCGATGCGTCGCTGCAGCAACGCCGACTCCTGCTGCAACTCTGCGAGCGTCATCGGCCGATGCGCGGACAGCGCCGCGATCGCCGCCGCGCGGAAGGCATCCGGGTCGTCCTCCACCAGCACGTCGCAGTCGCCGGTGAGCCAGCGGTGCTTGCCGCCCGTGGTGCGCCAGACGAGCGCCCGATCGCGCGAGTCGAACTCGCCCGCGCCGTGGGCCGACTCGATCACCTCGGGGCCGGACATCGCATGCCGCGCGATGTCACTCATCACCACGGTGTCGGCGCAACGCGCGACGATGCCCATGCCGCCGAAGCAGCCGTTGGCGCCGCCGATCAGGACGACGGTCGGGATGCCCGCGGCGCGCACGTCCAGCAGCGCACGCATCACCTCGGAGACGGCGATCAGCCCGGCGTTGGCCTCGTGCAGCCGCACGCCGCCGGACTCGGCGAGCAGCACCAGCGCGGCGGGCCGGTCGCGCAGCGCGCGGCGCAGCAGGCCCACCAGCTTGGCACCGTGTACCTCGCCGACGCCGCCGCCCATGAACTCGCCTTCCTGCGCGGCGACGAAGATCGCGCGGCCATCCAGCGCGGCCCGGCCGATGGCGACGCCGTCGTCGAAGGCCGCGGGCACGCCCAGTTGCGCCAGGTGCGGGCTCATCACGCGCTCGGACGGCGGCAGCCACTCGTGGAACGAGCCGGCGTCGACAATCGCACCGAGACGCTCGCGCGCAGACAGTTCGGCGAAGCTCGCGTTCATGGCGTCACCCCACCGATCGCGGAGATCGCCTGGTCCAGCCGCAGGCTCACCACGGCCGGCGTCGCGCCCATGTCGTGGATGGACACGACAAGACCGGCCAGCCCGTGGCGCGCATGGAAGTCGCGCAGCACGGCCTCCCAGATCGGGCCGAAGCCGCGCGCGGAAGTGTCGACGTCGATACGACACCCCGTACCCGCCGCCGGCTCCACGAGAACCTCGAGATTGCCCGACGCGACCACGCCCACCAGCGCCGGCGCGAACGGCGGCAGCGCGCGGCCGCCGTCGAACGCGTAGTGCAGGGTCTCCATGCCGGCCATAGGTTCTCTCTCACCAGTTGCGGAAGCGCCGCGGCGGCTGGTAGAGCCCGCCCGATGCGCGCACCAGGTCGCGCATCGTGCGCGCGGCCAGCAGGTTGCGCGTGGCGTCGCGCGGGTCGATGCCGAGGTCGGCCGGCCGGCGGATGACGCCGCGCGCGCGCAGCCGCTCCACCATCGCGCGGTCGCGCCGCTGGCCCGCCGGCGTGAAGCCCGCGACGCCGCGGATCGCCTGCTCGCGTTCGTCGTCGTCGCGGCACAGCAGCAGGTTGGCGATGCCCTCTTCCGTGAGCACGTGCGTCACGTCGTCGCCGTAGATCATGATGGGTGGCAGCGCCAGCTTCGCCTGCTCGGCCAGCTTCCACGCGTCCAGCGTCTCCACGAACGCGGGCTGCATGTGCTCGCGGAAGGTCTCCACCATCTGCACCACCAGCTTCTGGCCGCGCGGCGTGCCGCGCGCGCCGGGCAGGCCGTCGCGCGCCTCGCGGCCGGCCTTCAGCCAGGCCTCGCTGGCGTGGCGCCGGCCGCGCGCGTCGGCGCCCATGTTGGGCGCGCCGCCGAAGCCGGCGATGCGGCCCAGCGTGGCGGTGGAGCTGTTGCCCTGCATGTCCATCTGCAGCGTCGAGCCGATGAACAGGTCGCACGCGTAGTGGCCGGCCGCCTGGCAGAACGCGCGGTTGCTGCGCAGGCTGCCGTCGGCGCCGGTGAAGAACACGTCGGGCCGCGCGCGGATGTAGTCCTCCATGCCCAGCTCGGAGCCGAACGAGTGCACCGACTCGACCCAGCCGGCCTCGATGGCGGGGATCAGCGCCGGATGCGGATTGAGCGCCCAGTGGCGGCAGATCTTTCCCTTCAGGCCGAGGCGTTCGCCGTAGGTTGGCAGCAGGAGCTCGATGGCCGCGGTGTCGAAGCCGATGCCGTGGTTGAGCGACTGCACGCCGTATTCGGCGTAGATGCCCTTGATGGCCATCATCGCCATCAGCACCTGGATCTCGGAGATCTGCGCCGGGTCGCGCGTGAAGAGAGGCTCGATGAAGGCGGGCTCGGGCGCCCGCACGACGAAGTCGACCCAGTCGGCCGGGATGTCCACACGTGGGAGCCGGTCGACGATCTCGTCGACCTGCGCCACCACGATGCCGCTCTTGAACGCGGTGGCCTCGACGATGGCCGGCGTGTCCTCGGTGTTGGGCCCGGTGTAGAGGTTGCCCTGCGCGTCGGCGGCCTGCGCCGCGATCAGCGACACCTTGGGCGTGAGGTCGATGAAGTAGCGGCCGAACAGCTCGAGGTAGGTGTGGATCGCGCCGATCTGCAGCTTGCCCTGGCCCAGCAGTTGCGCGAGGCGCGCGGCTTGCGGGCCCGAGAACGAGAAGTCGAGCCTGCTGGCGATGCCCAGTTCGAACAGGTCGAGGTGCTCGGGCAGCGACAGCACCGACTGGACCATGTGCAGGTCGTGCACGCGCGCGGGCGCCACCTGCGTCAGTGCGCGCGCGAGGAAGTCGGCCTGCTTCTGGTTGTCGCCCTCCAGGCACACGCGGTCGCCGGGCTCGATCAGCGCCTCCAGCAGCGCGACGATGGCGTCGGCCTCCACCGTCTTGGCGCGCACGCCCGACAGCGCGGAGGCGCGTGCGAGGCGCGCCGCGCGGTTGCTGCGCTGGCGGGTCCAGGGCGAGTCGGCGACGGTCGTCATGCTAGTGCGCCAGCGGCCCCATCACGAGGTCGGGCAGCGCCGTGGCGATGGAGGGAAAGGCCGCGAGCAGCACCACGGTGAACAGCATCAGCACGACGAACGGGATGATGCCGCGGATGATGGCGCCCAGCGCAATGTCGGGGGCGATGTTCTTGATGACGAAGATGTTCAGGCCCACCGGCGGATGGATCAGCCCGGTCTCCATCACGATGGTCATCACGATGCCGAACCACACCAGGTCGAAGCCCGCGGCCTTGAGCGGCGGCAGGAAGATGGGCGAGGTCATCAGGATGATGGACACGGGCGGCAGGAAGAAGCCCATCACGATCACCATGCCCAGGATGGCGGCGAGCAGCAGCCACTTCGACAGCGCGAGCCCCACGATCCACTGCGCCATCGACTGGCTGATGTGCAGGTAGCTCATCACGTAGGAGAACAGCAGCGACATGCCGATGATGAACATCAGCATCGTCGACTCCTTCAGCGTGGCCGACAGGATGGGCGCGATGTCCTTCACGCGCCAGACGCCGTAGATCACGGCGATCAGCACCAGCGCCAGCAGGCTGCCCAGCCCCGCCGTCTCGGACGGCGTGGCGAAGCCGCCGTACAGCGCCACCATCACGCCGGTCAGCAGGATCAGGAACGGCAGCACGCGCGGCAGGATCTCGAAGCGCTCGCGCAGCGTGAAGTGCTCGTCCAGCAGCAGCGGCGACTCGACGCCGTTCGCCTCGAAGTTGCGTTTCGCCGCGCGGTACTCGCGCTGGTAGTTGACGGCCGCCCACAGCGCGAACAGCAGCACCAGCAGCACGCCCGGTCCGATGCCGGCCAGGAACAGCCGGCCCAGCGACTGCTCGGCCGCCACCGCGTACAGGATCATCGTGACCGACGGCGGCAGCAGGATGCCCAGCGTGCCGCCCGCGGCGATGATGCCCGCCGCGAAGCCGGGCGAGTAGCCGCGGCGGCGCATCTCCGGGATGCCCGCGCTGCCGATGGCCGAGCAGGTGGCCGGGCTCGAACCCGCCATGGCCGCGAACAGCGCGCAGGCGAACACGTTGGCGATGCCCAGCCCGCCGGGGATGCGGCCCATCCACACGTGCATCGCCGCGTACAGGTCCTGCCCGGCGCGCGTGCGGCCGATGGCGGAGCCCTTGAGGATGAACAGCGGGATCGACAGCAGCGTGATGCTGGACATCTCCTCGTAGACGTTCTGCGTGACCGTGTCGAGCGACGACGCCGGCATGAACAGCGCCATGAACAGCACGCCCACGGCGCCCAGCGAGAACGCGATGGGCATGCCGGAGAACATCACCAGCAGCGTGACGACGCCGAACAGCGAACCGAGCAGCAGCATCGACATCAACGATCCTCCGCCGGCCGGCGCAGCTTGTTGAAGCTGACCACGCATTGCAGCGCCAGCTGCACGGAGAGCAGGAGCATGCCCAGCGACATCAGCAGGTAGGGAATCCACAGCGGCGGTGCCCACGACGAGGACGTCGTCTGGCCCTCGGCCCAGGCCTCGTGCAGCAGCGTGCACGACTTCCACGCGAAGAACGCGCAGAACGCGAGGCAGCCGAGGTCGACGACGGCGATGCGCACGCGGTTCACCCTTGCGGGCAACAGCGACGACACCGCCTCGATGCCCACGTGTCCGCGGATCGCCTGCACGAACGCGCTGCACAGGAAGGTGGCGCCCACCAGGCAGAACACGGAGGCCTCGTCCTGCCAGTCGGTGGACGCGTGCAGCAGGTAGCGCGTGACGACGCTGGACGTGAGGACCAGCGCCGACGCGAGCAGCGCGATCATGCCCAGCACCATCACGCCGCGGTTGACCAGCACCAGCGCGCGCGCCAGCGGCAGCAGCCAGCGCGGCGTGGCCGGGTCGATGTGCTGGTGCAACTCGGCGCCGGCCGGTGCGGCGGCCAGTCCGACGGGCACGGAGGGCAGGTCGAGGTTCACAGCAGCTTCTGCGCGGCGGTGATCAACGCCTTGGTGGTCTCGTTTCTCTCGGCGTAGTCCTTCCACGCCGTGGCCTTGGCGATCGCCTGCCACTTGGCCAGCGTGGGCGCGTCGATGTCGTACACCTTGGCGCCGGCCTTGGCGTAGATCTCGGCCACGAGCTTGTCGTCGGCGCGCGCGGCGTCCTGCGCGAACTTCTCCTGCTCGGCGCCGACGGCCATGATGATGTCCTGGTGCGCCTTGGGCAGCCTCGCGAACACCTCCTTGGAGATCATCAGCGGCTCCAGCATGAACCAGTAGGCGAACTTGCGCGCGGTGGTCAGGTGCTTGGCGAGTTCCTCCAGCTTGAACGAGATGAAGCTCGTCGACGAGGTCATGGCCGCCTCCATCGCCCCGGTCTGCATCGCGGCGTAGATCTCGTTGGACGGCAGCGTGATCACCGACGCGCCCGCCTCCTTGAGCATCATGTCCATCTCGCGGCTGCCGCCGCGCACCTTCATGCCCTTGGCATCGGCCGGCGCCACCAGCGGCGCGTTCTTGCTGGCCACGCCGCCGCCCTGCCAGATCCAGCTGACGATCATCACGCCCTTGTCGTCCAGCACCTTGGACAGCAGCTTGCCCACTTCCGCCGTCTTCCACGCGGCGCCCACCTCGTAGTTGGGCACCAGCGCCGGCATCAGGCCGATGTTGGTCTCGGGCACCTCGCCGCCGGCGTACGACAGCGGCACCAGGCTCAGGTCCAGCGCGCCCTTGCGCAGCGCCGAGAACTGCGAGTTGGTCTTCATCAGCGACGAGCCGGGATAGACGGCCGCCTTGAGCGCGCCGTTGCTGCGCTTCTCGATGTCGGCGGCGAAGCGCCGGCACAGGCGGTCGCGGAAGTCGCCCTCGGCAATGGTGCCGCTGGGGAACTGGTGCGAGATCTTGAGCGTGCCTTCCTGCGCGCGCAGCGCGGCGGACAGCGGCGCGAGGCCGGCAACGGCGGCGCCCTGGACCAGGGTGCGTCGGGTGATCGTCATGGTGTCTCCTTCTGGGGATCGCGTCGATTCGGAATGGACCGTCCGGTGCAGCTCGACGATCGGCATGAATACAATTTTGGCGAGTTTGCATCCAATATGTGACAGCTGCACTGGTGACAACCCGCACTTTGGCGGATGATTTCCCCCAATCCGCACGCAACGTGGGCCTCCTAAAATACAACCCATGTCAGCCACCCGCCTGCCCGAACGCCTGCGCGAGTCCATCGAGGAAGAGATCGCCACGGGCAGGCTGCTGCCGGGCACGCGCCTGGACGAGACGGAGCTGGCCACGCGCTTCGGGGTCTCGCGCACGCCCATCCGCGAGGCCCTGCGCCTGCTGCTGGGCGAAGGCCTGGTGGAGACGCGGCCACAGCGCGGCGCCGTCGTGGCGCAGGTGACGCCGCAGCGCCTGATCGAGATGTTCGAGGTCATGGCCGAGTTGGAGGCGATGTGCGCCCGCCTGGCCGCGCGGCGCATGTCCGACGCCGAGCTGTCCGAGATCGAGGCCGCGCATGAGGCCTGCCGCGGCTCGGCCGCCGCGCGCGACGCCGACGCCTACTTCTACGCCAACGAGCGCTTCCACTACGCCATCTACGCGGCCTCGCACAACACCTTCCTGTTCGAGCAGGCCGCGTCGCTGCAGCGCAAGCTCAGGCCATATCGCCGCCTGCAGCTGCGCGTGCGCAACCGGCCGCAGCGATCGTTCGAGGAGCACCAGGCCATCCTCGACGCGCTGCGCGAGGGCGACGCCGAGAAGGCGGTGCAGGCCATCCGTTCGCACGTGGTCGTGCAGGGCGAGCGCTTCGGCGACCTCGTGGCGAGCCTGGGCCAGATGACGGCGGCGCCGGAGCCCGCGGCGAGCGCCTGAGCGCGCCGTTGTCGATTCCGGCGACGTTCGTTCGTCGTTCACGGTCAACCCCCTTGAAGGAGATCGCCATGACCTACGTCGACGGATTCGTCACCGCCGTTCCCACCGCCGAGAAGGAAACCTACCGCGCCTACTGTCGGCTGATGGGCGGCGTGTTCAAGGAGCACGGCGCGCTGGAGGTGGTCGACTGCTGGGGCGACGACGTGCCGCCGGGCAAGCTGACCTCGTTCCCGCTCGCCGTGCAATGCGCCGGGAACGAGACCGTGGCGTTCGGCTGGACGACCTGGCCCTCGCGCGCGGCGCGCGACGAGGCCTGGAAGAAGGTGATGGCCGACCCGCGCATGCAGCCCGGCGCGAACCCGATGCCGTTCGACGGCAAGCGGATGATCTACGGCGGGTTCGAGAAGCTCTAGGGGCTGGTCAGGGCAATCTCGCCCAGCACGGCGCGCCGCAGCAGCGGCCACAGCGCCCGGTGCGACTGGCGGAACCAGTCCAGGTGGCCGATGCCGCGCAGGCCGTGGTCGGCTGGGCGCACCTGCAGCGTCGCGCGCGGCGCGCCGGGCAAGGTGCGCAGCAGGTCGCGCACCGTGGTGGGGTTGGCGATGTCGTCGTCCTCGGCGTGCAGCACGACGATGGGCGTGCGCACGTCCGCATGGAAATCGGGGGCCAGGCCTCCGCGCACGGCGTTGGTGGCGTAGCCGCCGGCCGCGCACCACTGGCCCCATTGCCGCGCCACCTGGGCCGGCAGGTTCTCGCCCAGGCCCAGCCAGGCGGTGGGCGCGTAGCCCTTGAACAGCGTGCCCAGCGGCACCAGCAGGCGCAGGCCCAGCCGCGCCTTGAGCGCGAACGCGAGCCGCATGCCGCCGAACCAGCCGGTGGACGCGGCCACGCCCACCACGCGCTGGACGCGGTCGTGGTTGGGCAGCAGGCCGATCATCTGGCCGCCCGCGCTGTGGCCCACCAGCACCACCTGCGGCGCGCCGCTGCGCGCCAGCAGCCATTGCAGCGCCGCGACCTGGTCGAGACGGCCCCAGTCGACCAGGCGGGCGCGGCTGTCGGCCAGCCGGCCGTCCAGCGACAGGCCGATGCCGCGGTAGTCGAAGACCAGCGTGGCGTGGCCCTGCGCGGCCAGCCAGTCGGCGAAGCGCCAGTAGAACTGCTGGCGCACGCCAGTGGCCGGCGAGATCAGCACCGGCGCGGCGGCGGCGTCGCCGCGCGCGGCGAAGAAGTGGCCCTGCAGGCGCTGGCCGTCGGCGCAAGCTAGCGTTACGGGCTCGGGCGTGAGCGGGGCGGTTCGGCCTTCAGTCATCGGCGTCTCCCAGGGTCTGCACGTGTTCCAGCCAGCGGCCCACGGTCTGCAGCTCGGCAGCCGTGAAGTCGCCGGCCAGGCGTTCGTTGATGCGGCCCAGCGCCTTGCGCAGCGCGGGCAGTTGCTCGCTGCCCGCGGGCAGCAGCCACACGCGCTGCGTGCGCGCGTCGGCCGTGTCGCCGCGGCGCTCCACCCAGGCCAGCGCCTCCATGCGCTGCACCAGGCCCGACATCGCCGACGGCGCCAGGGCTAGCGCCTGCGCGAGCCGGCCCATCGTGGCGCCGTCCTCGCGCGCGAGCACGAACAGCACGCCGCTCTGCGCCGGCGAGGGCGCGGCCAGGCCGTCGCGCGCGGCGCGATCCTGTTCGGCGGCGATGAACTGCTGCAGGCGGCGCTGGGCGCTGTTGAGCAGGAAGATCAGGCGGGGCGGCTTGGGCATGGCATCGGATTTATTTCGCATGCGAAGTATATCCGATCGCCGCCGGAGTTGCGGGCGAGCGACTCCGCGCCGTCGTTCGACGCCTTGCCACGTTCGTCCGTCGACCGGAAAGGCGGCCGCAAGACAATTTCGGCGAACATGGCGGGCTACAGAATCAAGAGAGCTCCTCCATGGCCCCGCCCACCTCCGCACCCGCTGCCGGCTTCTCGCGGTACCAGAAGTTCGTCGTCGGCCTGCTCGCCTTCCTGCAGTTCGCCGTCATCCTCGACTTCATGATCATGGCGCCGCTGGGCGCGCTGATCATGCCGGCGCTGCAGATCTCGCCCAAGCAGTTCGGCCTGGTCGTGTCCGCCTACGCGTTCAGCGCCGGCATCTCCGGCTTCGTCACCGCCGGCTTCGCGGACCGCTTCGACCGCAAGAAGATCCTCATGTTCTTCTACACGGGCTTCCTGGTGGGCACGCTGTGGTGCGGCCTGGCGCCCACCTTCGAGCTGCTGCTGGCCGCGCGCGTGTTCACGGGCCTGTTCGGCGGCGTGATCGGCTCGGTGGTGCTGGCGATCGCCACCGACCTGTTCGACGTCTCGTTGCGCGGCCGCGTGATGGGCCTGATCCAGACCGCCTTCGCCGCCAGCCAGGTGCTGGGCCTGCCGATGGGGCTGTTCCTGTCAAACCGCTGGAACTGGCACGCGCCGTTCATCGTGCTGGCCGTGCTGGGCGTGGCCGGCCTGGCGGTCATCTCCGCGAAGCTGAAGCCGGTGGACGGCCACCTGGGCAAGCCGCAGGAGCACAGCCCGTTCATGCACCTGTTCCACACGATCACGGAGCCGCGCCACCTGCTGGCCTTCCTCACGGTGACCCTGCTGGCCACCGGCGGCTTCATGCTGATGCCGTTCAGCAGCGCGTTCCTCGTGGGCAACCTGGGGATCGAGCTGGCCCACCTGCCCACCATCTACTTCTTCACGGGCATCTGCACGATGGTGTTCGGCCCGATGATCGGCAAGGCCGCCGACAAGTTCGGCAAGTTCCAGGTGTTCCTGTTCGGCAGCGCGCTGTCCATCCTCATGGTGGTGGTCTACACCCACCTCGGGACGACGCCGCTGGCGGTGGTGGTGCTGGTCAACGTGGTGATGTTCGTGGGCATCTTCTCGCGCATGATCCCGTTCCAGGCGCTGGCCAGCCAGGTGCCGGAGCCCACCAAGCGCGGCGCGTTCAACGCGATCAGCGCGTCGATCCAGCAGGTGTCGGGCGGCGTCGCCTCGCTGGTGGCCGGCCACATCGTCACGCTGGGCGCCGACGGCCGGATCGAGCATTTCCCCGAAGTGGGCTACGTGGTGGTGGGCACCACGCTGGCGGCCGTCGGCCTGGTCTGGAACATCCAGCGCCAGTTGCAGGCGCGGGCCGCGACCGCCTGAACGCCGATCAGCCGGCGCAGGCGAGGATCACCGGCACCGTGAAGTGCCGGCCGATCAGCGTGTGGGCGAACAGGTAGTCGCAGCGCGAACGGTCGCACAGCTCGTCCAGGTCGACGCGGCCGTCGGCATCGCAGGGAAACGACAGCGGCGCCTGCGCCGCGATCAGCGAATCGAAGCGCAGTTCGAAGGCGAGGTCGGCGAAGCGGCTGGAAGCGATGGCGGTCATGGGATTTCTCCTGTCGATCCGCTCCTGCAAGCGACGGACCCTGTCAGCGGACATGCCGCACGCCTGTCGTCCATCGCCGCGGTGTCGGGACTTCTGGATTCCCTGGGGCACCTGCACAGATACAGGCCGAAGCCGCGTCTTTTGTAGGACTGCACGGACGCCAAGCCGCGCTAACGTCTGGCTTGGCAACTTCGAACACCACGCGAAGATGCAGGCATCCCCAGAACACGACCGGCCCACACCATGAACAAGCCTCTGATCACCTCCGCCCCGCAAGACAGCGGCGAGCAATCGCTCCCGCTCGACGACGCCTTCCTGTCGCAGTTCGACGACGAGGCGCTGGCCCACGCGCTCAAGACCGTCAACTGGCACCCGAAGGACGTGAGCCAGTTCCTGCGCAGCGCCGCGAACTTCTGAGCTCAGTGCGCGGAGACCTCCGCGCGCGGCACCGAGCCCGGTGCCGGCTCCGGATGCGCCCACTGCTTGACCACCAGCGCCAGCGCGGCGATCACGCCCGGCACGGCGACCACGGTGAAGATCTCGGTGAACGTGAACTGGCGGCGTGAGAGCTCCGCCACCAGGAACGATCCCGCGATGCCGCCGAAGCGGCCGAACCCCAGCATCCACGACACGCCCGTGGCGCGCCCCGCGGTCGGATAGAACGCCGCGGCCAGCGCCGGCAGCGACGACTGCGCGGTGTTCATGAACGCGCCGCCCAGGAACACCACCGCCACCAGGCTGCCCACGTTGCCCGCGGCCTGGCCGATCAGCCAGATCAGCGCCGCCGTGACCAGGTAGCCGAGCGCGATGATCTTGTTGCCGTTGAAGCGGTCCATCAGCCAGCCGAACAGCACCGCGCCGCAGCCGCCCAGCGGGAACAGCGCGGCGATCAGCGTGGCCGAGCGCGGCTCGACGCCCGCGTCCTTGAACAGGATCGGCATCCAGTTGATCAGCGCGTAGAAGATCACCAGGCCCATGAAGTAGGTAAGCCACAGCATCACCGAGCCCACCAGGTACTGACGCGACAGCACCAGCGCGATGCCCGCCTTGCCGGTGCTCGACGGCCGCGATTCGGAGAGGCTGAACGACGCGACCTCCGAAGCGCTCGCCGAGATGCGCGCCAGCGTCGCGCGGATCTTGTCCACCGGCCGCGCGCGCGCCACCATGAAGCGCACCGATTCCGGCAGCATCGCCAGCATGGCCAGCGCGAGCACCAGCGGCGCGATGCCGCCCAGCGCGAGCACGCTGCGCCAGCCGAACTGCGGGATCAGCCAGGCGGCCAGGAAGCCGCCGAACGCGGCGCCCAGCGGGAAGCCGCAGAACATCGCGTTGGTGAGCGTGGCGCGCAGCCGGTCGGGGCAGTACTCGCTCATCAGCGTCACCGCGTTGGGCATGGCGGCGCCCAGGCCCAGGCCGGTGAGCAAGCGCAGCGCGGTGAGCTGTTCCAGCGACTGCGCGAACGACGAGGCCAGGCAGGCGATGCCGAAGACGAGCACAGCCGCCACCAGCAGCATCTTGCGGCCCAGCCAGTCGGCCAGCGGACCCGACGCCAGCGCGCCGAAGGCCAGGCCGAACAGCGCCGCGCTGAGTACCGGCGCCAGCGCGGGCCTGGTGACGCCCCACTCCTTGACCAGCGACGGCGCGATGAAGCCGATGGCCGCCGTGTCGAAGCCGTCCAGCAGCACGATCACGAAGCACAGCCCGAAGATCATCCACTGGAAGCCGGAGAACCGGTGTTCGTTGAGGAACGACTGGACGTCGACGCTCTGGCGGTCTTGCATGGCTTGTCTCTCGCTTCGTTGTGGCCACCGTCGCGGCGGCAGTCCGATTCTGGCGGAGTGTCCCTGCGCGCGCGCAAGGGAGCGTGCGGGCTTTCCCTGCAATGTTCGTTATGTCCAAGCGTTGGACGGAGATGTCCAGTCGATTCAGGCATTCGCGGCAATGCCGCCGCATCCTGCGAGAATCGGCGCGGGGTGGTGAAACAAGGGGCAGTCGCGGTGCTGGACGAAGAATTGCGTTCGCTGGATGCCGCCGTCGAGGAGGTCGGCGGGGCGGCGCTGTCGGCGATCCAGGAAGCGGCCCGCCGGATGCGCGAGCGCGACGAGCGCGAGCGGCTGATGTGGCTGTCCCCGCTGCTGGGGCGCGCGCTCGCATTCCACCGCCAATACGGCGCCGCGGAGGCGGTGGCCAAGGAGGCGCTGTCGCACTTCCGCCAGGTGGGCTCCGTGCGCGGGCAGACCATGGCGCTCATCGTGCACGGGCTGGTCCACGTGATGCAGGGTCGGTCGGCGCCCGCGCTGGACGCCGTTGTCCGGGCCAACGCCCTGGCCCGGGCCTCGGGCGAGCTGTCGCTGCTGGCGCGCGCCGCCAACATCCGCGCGATCGCGCTGATGGACTTCGGCCTGGCGTCGGAGGCCATGCAGGTGCTCGACGAGGCCATCGGCCTGACCGCGCGGCATCCCGAGGAACCGGCCACGCTGCGCCTGCGCTCGAACATGAGCTGGATCCTCGCCCGCACGGCCATCGACGCCCGCGAGCGCAACGCCCCCGAGGCGACGTGGAGGCCGGTGGCCCAGCGGGCCGTCGAGATGGCCGAGAGCGCCGCCAAGGCGTGGGTCCTGCGCGGCAACCAGTACGAGGCCCAGGAGGCGAGCGATTGCCTGGCGTTGTCCCATGTCGCCCTCGGACAGCTGGAGCAGGCCCATGCCGAGCTCGACGCCGGCAGCGGGCGACCGCGGCGCGAGATCCCGGCCCTGTCGGTCGTCGCGTTCCACGCCATCCGCGCGCGCGCCCACCTTCAGGCGAGCGAGACCGCGCAGGCGATGCACGCCATCGAGCAGGGCCTGGCCATGGCCGACCAGCAGGACGGCGCGTTCAACGTCGAGGAGCTCTGGCGTCTCAAATCCGCCGTGCACGAGGCGCAGGGCGACCCGGTGCAGGCGCTGGCGGCCTACCGGCGCTTCCACGAGCTGCACGAGCGCCAGGTGCTGCAGCGGGTGGAGCGCATGCAGCTCGAGGCGCGCCACGACGCCCTCACCGGGCTGGCCAACCGCCGCCGCTTCGACGAATACCTCGCCGGCGTGCTGCCGCGCGTCGGCGCCGAGACGCCGGTCTGCCTCGCGCTGATCGACGTCGACTTCTTCAAGGCCATCAACGACCGCTTCGGCCACCCCATCGGCGACGCCGCCCTGCGCTGGGTCGCCTCCGAGATGCAGGCCCTGAGCCGCCACACCGACCTGCCCGTCCGCCTGGGCGGCGACGAGTTCGCGTTCGTGCTGTCGGCGCCGCTGCCCCACGCCCACGGGATCTGCGAACGCCTGCGCGCCGCCATGTCCACCTGCCCCGGCGAACTGCCGCGCGACATGGCGATGACGCTGAGCATCGGCATCGCCGAGACCAGCTCGCCGTGCGCGGAGCATGAGCTGATCCAGCGGGCGGACCTGGCGCTCTATGGCGTCAAGACCCAGGGACGGGATGGGGTGGGCGTGTCGCACCCGTGATGAGGCGCGCTGGCCGGGCGGTCACGCGGCAGGGGCCCGGCGGCACTCGACCGGCCTGGGCATCGGTCGGTGCCGTCGAGATCGCGCCGCGCCTCAGCGGGGCATCGCCTCGATGATCCGCGCCGCCAGCGCGCCGTATTCGCCGCCGAAGTGATGGCCCCCCGCGAGCGGCATCGACCGCGCGTGGCCGGGCGCGAGTTGCGGGCACAGCGAGTCCTTCTCTTCCAGTCCGTAGATGCACAGCGTGCTCGCCGCCGACAGCTTGAGCGCCTCGGGCGCGATGGGAAGGTCGCCGCCCGGGCCGATCCAGTTCGTCATGTGGAACTCGAACGACGCCTTCTGGCCGGGGCCGAGCAACGCGGTCAGCCGCACGCTCGCGCGTGTGGCGCGCGGAAGTCGGTTCAGCGCGAACGGCAGCACGTCGGCGCCTTGCGAGTAGCCGACGAGCAGCACATCGCTGCGGCCCCAGCGCGCCGCGTAGTAGCGGATCACGCGGTCGAGGTCGGCTGCGAGTTCGTCGGGCGTGCGCGCGCTCCAGAAATAGCGCAGCGAGTCGAAACCCGCGACCGGCACGCCTTGCGCGGCGAGCGCGCTGCCCAGGCTCTTGTCGATGCCGGCCCAGCCGCCATCGCCCGACAGCAGCACCGCGAAGCGCTTGCCCGGCCCGTTCGCCGGGACCTCGACGATGGGCAGATCGGCCAGTTGCGCCGGCGGCGCCCCCAGCGCGACCTGTGGCCTCGCCGCCTCGCGATACGCACGATCGAAGGACGCCATCGGATCCGTGACCGGTCCGGCGGCGGGCGGCGCGGCCCATTCGGCCCCCGGCACGCCTTGGACGAAGGCGCGCGATGCCGCGGCGGTGCACATGCCCTGCCGCTCGTCCTGCACGGCGATCCATGGCGTCGCGAGCGCAGCGGGCGGTGGCTCCAGCTCGACGCCGCCGGACGAGTCGGGTACCGCCATGCGCAACGAATTCGTCGCGCAGGGGGGCACGCGCAGCGCGAGCCGGGGACAGAACCCCAGCGACAGCCCGGCCTGGAACGTGCCGGCAGGCGCTTGCGCCACAACCGAGTAGACGTAGGCCGACGCGGCGCCCGCGCCCGCCAGCATCGGCACCAGGTAGCCCGGCACGTGCTCGAACGCCTGGAGGTCGCGCGACAGGTTCTCGAACGCACCCGGGCCGTACGTGCATCGGCCATCCTGGGTCGCGAGCCTGCGGTAGAAGGGCATGAGCGGCACCGTGGCGACCATCGCGCCCTCGTCGACCAGGGCGTGCAGCATCTGCCTTTCACCAGCGTTGGGCGCGACCTCCTCGGTCACCAGCATCACGAACTGGCGCGCCGCGTCGGCGGGGCGATACACGCGGACGTCGGTGAACAGGCCGTGCGCGACCGGCGGCGGATCGACCGGCGCCTGTGCGAAACAGGCCCATGCGGTGGCCGCGCCCAGCGTCGCGATCGCGCGCCGTGGTGCACGGAAGATTGGAAGCTTCGATTTCATGTCCTTGGCGTGACTTTCGGGCCGCCGATCAAGGTCGTCACGTCCGCCAGTATGAACGCGGTGGCGAGCCCGCGGGGCGCCGCCAGGAAGCGTGGCTCCCAGACGGGCTCGAACTTGTCCTTGAAGCTGCGCAGGCCGCGGAAGTTGTAGAACCGATTGCCGTGCTCGAAGACGAGGCGTGCGATCCGCTGCCACTTGGGTGCCCCGCTGCGCTCGGCCATGCCCGCCATCGGCGACATGCCCAGGCCGAAGCGGCGATAGCCCTCCGCCTGGAGATGCAGCAGGATCCTGGCCATCAGGAAATTCATCGTGCCGGGCGGCGCGTCGGGCGAATGGCGCATCAGGTCGAGTGCGGCCTCGTCCTTGAGGTCGGTGACCAGCAGGTTCGCGAACGCGATGATGCGATCCTCGCGGCGCACGACGGCGACGGGCAGGCGGCGCAGGTAGTCCTCGTCGAAGCGCCCGACGGAGAACCCCTTCTCGCCGCCGCGTTGTTCGCCGAGCCACGCGTCGGAGACCGCTTTCAGCGCAGGGAGCAACGCAGCGACCCCCTCCGGCGGCACCACCTCGAAGCTCAGGCCTTCGCGTTCCGCGCGGTTCACGCCGGATCGCAGATTCGCGCGGCTCGCGCCCTTCAGGTTGAAGCCGGGCAGCTCGACTTGCGCATGCTCGCCGAGCTTATACAGGCCCAGGCCGCAGTCGAGGAACAACGGCAACGCCGAGGGCCGCACGTGATAGAACGCCGCGCGGCCGCCATGGTCGGTCGCCATCTCCATGAACTGCCAGACCATGTCGGCAAACTCGCGCGGATCGCCGAACGGACCGAACAGCCCGACCCAGGAGCGGCCCTGCTTGCCGAACATCAGGAAGCTGCGCCCCGACGGCGAGAACAGGAGGTGCTTGTCGCCGACCAGCGCGTAGCAGGCGTCCGACGACGGGTCGTCGCGGATGATCGCCGCGCTCCGGTCGATCTCCTCGGGCGTCGTCGCGGCGAGTTCGCCGGCCGGCGGTCGCAGCAGTTGCCACAGCCCGTAGCCGAAGGCGAGCAGCGCCACGGCCGTCAACGCGCGCAGCGAGCGAGGCGCCTGGCCGTCCAGCTCGAACTGCCACCACAGCCGGCTGCTGTAGTCGACCTCCTTGAACGCGAAGAACAGCACCCAGGCACAGGCGACGATCACACCGCCGAGCGCGACGATCCATTCCGGTTCCAGGTGCTGGGCAAGGAAGGAGGATCGGCGGTCGAATTGCCGCCGCGAGATCGCCAGGAGAACGGCGAGCGTCAGCAGCAGTTCGGCCTCGTGCAACGCGATGCCCTTCGGCAAGGCGAGCACGGCGGCGACGATGGACAGCGCCAACGCGATCCACCACGCGAAGTCGAGCCGGTGCAGCAGGCCGCGCGCCACCAGGATGAGGCCCAGGCCGGCGACGCTGCCGAGGAAGTGCGAAGCCTCGATGATCGGCAGGGGCACGTGCAGCGAGACGAGCAACTCGCGGGCGTCGTCGGTGAACGGGGTGACGCCGGAAACGATGAGCCAGATGCCGGCGATCAGCGTCAGCGCGGCCAGCAGGCTCGGGCTGAGCCTGACCGCCATCCGTCCCACCGGCGCGGCGATTCCCGAGCGCAGCTCGTGGACGACCAGCAGGCCCGTCGCGACCACGAGCGGAAGAATGTAGTAGATGCCGCGATTGAGCAGCAGGGCGCCCAGCATCGCATCGCGCGAAACCGCATTTCCGGCGGCCAGCAGCATCACGGTCTCGAAGACCCCCACGCCGCCGGGCACATGGCTGACGATGCCCGCGGTGATCGCGATCGCGTAGAACGCCAGGAACGCCGCGAGCGGAATGTCGTTGTGCGGCAGCAGGAGCCACAGCACGATTGCGGAGGCCGCCAGCTCGATCGCCGAGATCGCCAGCTGCCGCACCGCCAGCGCGGCCGGCGGCAGCTGCATCTTCCACCATCGCCCCAGGGTCAGCGACGACCGGCGTTCGCAGAGCCACAGAAATCCGACCAGCACCAGCAGCATGATCGCCGCGGCGAGGCGCAGGATCCAGCCGTGGGTGTGCGTCAGCAGCGCGAGGTCGTGCGCACCCCACAACAGCCCGACCGCCGCGAAGAACAGCATGCCCAGGCCGAACGCCGCCGCGTTGAACACGATCACCCGCGCGATCTGCGGCGGCTCGACGCCGGCCGCCGCATACAGGCGCATCCGCACGACGCCGCCCGATAGCGGGCCGAGTCCGATCGTGTTGGACAACGCGTAGGCAACGAAGGAAGTCAGCAGGACGGTGGATCCGCCGACCTTGGCTCCGACGAAGCGCAATGCCGACGCGTCGTAGCGGGTGAGCGTCAGGTAGCTGAAGACCGTCGCGAGAATGGCCGCCCAGATGTCGAGCGCCGGAGTCGCCGCAACCGCCGCCATGACGTCCGCGTAACGGACTTCCGCCAGCAGGCGCCGCAGCGCGATTCCCACCATCGCGGTCAGCGACAGCCCCAGCGCCGCGATCAGCCAGGGCCGCAGGCGCGCCCACCATTCGGCCGGGTCGGCACCGGCAAACGCCTTCAAGTCGGACGCGGGGAGGTCAAGCTGGGGCACGTTCATGATCGCGCAGGCGGCGCGCCGATCAGCCGCACGCCCCCACGTACCCGCACGACGTGCAGAAGTCGCACCCGTCCTTGTGGATCATCGTGGCGTTGCCGCACTCGGGGCACGGCTTGCCGGCCTGCGGCGCGAGCTGGCCGGTGGCGCGCGGCGCGGGCGGCTCCAGCAGGCCCGTCGCGCCCAGCGGGAAGCCCTCCTCGTCCAGCACGCCCAGCATCGCGTAGCGGTGGATCATCAGGCGCGCGACGTAGGCGATCGTCGACGGCCACACCTGCTGGCGCTTCTGGCCCGGCAGCGGCGCCATGAAGTGCCCCAGCGGCTCGCCGACGTTGAGCAACTTGCGCAGCTTCATGCCGATCCAGGCCGGGTCGATCACGCGCATGTCGAGCGACAGCAGGCGCGCGAGGCCGTCGAGGGCGCGCGGGTAGTTGCCCGAGAAGCCCACCGCGCACGGGCGCGTGACGAGCGTGGGCGCGGCGCCCACGGGCGCGCTTGTTCCCGCGTTCCCGCCGGCGGCTGTGCGCAGCGTGACCTCCTTCATCGTGAGCGTGAAGCTCTCGCCGGTGGCCGGGTTGTCGACGTCCACGGCCCAGGCCAGCGTGCCGGCGGTGCCGGTGCGCGGCTCGTCGCGGCTGAACATCGCGTCGAGCATGGGCGCGGGGCCGCCCTCGGCCAGCGCGCCGAGCTGCTCGCAGCGCCAGCGGATCACGGCGGCGGTGGCGGCCACGACGCCAGGGAACAGGCGGCGCTCGCCGGCGGGCGGGAACGGCATGTCGAAGGCGCGCTCCTCGGCCACCGTGGCCAGCACGTCGAGCTTCAGCTTGAGCCACTGCGGATCGTTGACGCGCATGTCCATCGACAGCGTCTTGGCCAGCGCCGACAGGCCGCGCGGCTGCTCGGCGCCGTTGACCCACACCTCGAACGGCACGCTCTGCGCGAACAGGCCGAAGCCGGGGCCGGCCTGCGCGGGCATCTCGCCGACGAACAGCGCGAACTCGCCGTGCGGGTGGCGGATCATGTACGTCCACGCCGGGTTGCCGCCGTTCATCTCGGGGCGGCCGGGCCAGCGCAGCGAGCTCATCACCGCGGTGGACGGGCGATCGAGCGTGAGGCGCTGGTCGGCGAGGTTGCCGCCGCCGTCCCCCGAGGCCACGAGCGGCTGCGGGGTCTCGGCGGTGGCCGCGTTGGGCAGGGGCCCGGACGCGGCGGGCGTCGTGCTCAGCACCGAGCCCAGCACCGCGTTGGGCCGGTAGGTGGCCAGGCCCTTGAGGCCGGCCTTCCACGCGAAGCGGTACAGGCCCTCGAAATCGGCGAACGGGTAGTCGGCCGGCACGTTCACCGTCTTGCTGATGGCCGTGTCCACGAAGGGCGCCACGGTGGCCACCATCGCGGCGTGGCTCTCGGCGCTCATCTCGAGCGCGGTGACGAACGCGTCGGTGAGCGGCGCGTCGGTGCCCTTCAGGTGGCGATAGAGCCGCCACGCGTGATCCTCCACCGCGTACTCCTTGGCGCCGCCGTCGGGCATGCGCTTCTTGCGCGTGTACGACCACGAGAACGGCGGCTCGATGCCGTTGCTCGCGTTGTCGGCGAAGGCCAGGCTGATGGTGCCGGTGGGCGCGATGGACAGCAGGTGCGAGTTGCGCAGCCCCTGCGCGCGGATCTTGTCCTTCAACGCGGGCGGCAGGCGCGACGCGAAGGTTCCGCGCGAGAGATAGAGGTCGGCGTTGAACAGCGGGAACGCGCCGCGCTCCACCGCGAGGTCGGCCGACGCGTCGTAGGACGCGTCGCGCATGGTCTGCGCGATGCGCCCGGCCTCGTCGCGCGCGGCGGGCGTGTCGTAGCGCAGGTTGAGCATCACCAGCGCGTCGCCCAGGCCCGTGAAGCCCAGCCCCACGCGCCGCTTCGCGTTGGCCTCCGCGAGCTGCGCGGGCAGCGGCCAGACGGTGATGTCCAGCACGTTGTCCAGCATGCGCGTGGCGGTCTTGGCGACGGCGGCGAAGGCTTCGTAGTCGAAGCTGGCGTCGTCGGCGAACGGGTTGCGGACGAAGTTCGTGAGGTTGATGGAGCCGAGGCAGCAGCAGCCGTAGGGTGGGAGCGGCTGTTCGCCGCAGGGATTCGTCGCGCTGATCGTCTCGCAATAGTTCAGGTTGTTGTCCTGGTTGATCCGATCCAGGAACAGCACGCCCGGCTCGGCGTGGTCGTAGGTGCAGCGCATGATCTGGTCCCACAGCGCGCGGGCGCGCGGCTGGCGGTAGATCCACAGGCCGTCGTCGCGCTGCCTGGCGCCGGCGGCGATCTGTTCCTCGCTGGGCCGGGCGCGATGGACGAGGTCGAACAGGGCGTCGTCGTCGACGGCCTGCATGAAGGCGTCGGTGACGCCCACCGAGATGTTGAAGTTGGTGAGGTCGCCCTTGTCCTTGGCGTGGATGAACGTCTCGATGTCGGGGTGGTCGCAGCGCAGCACGGCCATCTGCGCGCCGCGACGGCTGCCGGCCGACTCCACCGTCTCGCAGCTGCGGTCGAACACGCGCATGTAGCTGACCGGGCCCGAGGCGCGGCTGCGCGTGGAGCCCACCCAGGCGCCTTGCGGGCGGATGCGCGAGAAGTCGTAGCCCACACCGCCGCCGCGGCGCATCGTTTCCGCTGCCTCGGTGAGCGCCGTGTAGATCCCGGGCACCGAGTCCTCGGCCTGCGCGATGGAGTCGCCCACGGGCTGCACGAAGCAGTTGATGAGCGTGGCGGTGAGCTCGGTGCCGGCGGCGGAGTTGATGCGGCCCGCGGGCACGAAGCCGCCCTGCAGCGCGTCGAGGAAGCGCGCGGCCCAGGCCTCGCGCTGGTCGGGCGCCTCCACCTGCGCGAGCGCCAGCGCCACGCGCGCGCGCACGTCGTGCAGGTCCTTCTCGTCGCCCTTGGCGTATTTCTCGAGCAGCACCTCGGTGCTGATGTCCTGCGGCGGCAGTCCACCGGGCAGTTGCGGCGGCTCGCCCGCGTCCGGGGCGAGCGCGTCGTAGAGGCCGCGTTGGAGATCGGTGGTCATGGGATGTCCTCTTCTTCGGCGGGACGCGCGCGGCTAGCCGCGGCGCGCGTCGGGGATGTCGTCGTGCACGGCGTCGCGGCCCGCGGCCTTGGCCGCGTACAGGGCCTCGTCGGCGCGCTTGAACAGGTGGACGGCGTCGCACGGCGCGGTGGCCTCGGCGATACCGGCGCTGAGCCGGAGGGTGACGTCGGCCGGCAGGTCGGGGGCGCGTCCGGCGATGGCCACGCGCAGGCGGTTGCACACCTGGTGCGCGACGGCCAACGGGGCCGCCAGCACCAGCGCGAACTCGTCGCCGCCCAGGCGCGCCGGCAGGTCGGTCTGGCGGCATTGCGCCTGCAGCTGCGTGGCCACCCAGCGCAACGCCGCGTCGCCCACCAGGTGGCGGTAGCGGTCGTTGATGGACTTGAAGTGGTCGAGGTCCACCAGCACCAGCGACACCGGATGCTGCTCGCTGGCGCGCGGCAGCACGCTGGCCAGGAACTCGTCGAAGCGGCGCCGGTTGGCCAGGCCGGTGAGCTGGTCGTGGCGCGCCTCCAGGTGCGCGCGCTCGGCGCGGTCGCGCTCCTCGCTCACCTGGCGCAGCGCGCGCTCGGTGCTCAGCGCCACGACGAGCGCCGAGGCCTGCTGCTCCGCGCGCTCCAGCACCATGCGCGAACGCAGCTCGTGGAAGCGCTTGTGGGCGGCCAGCGCCTCGCGCCATTCGCCGCGCGCCTCGTGCGCCTGCGACTTCAGGCGGAACAGCTCGTCCATGTGCATGTGGCCGCCGCGGCTGTCGGCGGCCACGCGCCCGCGCTCCAGCGCCTGCAGCGCCAGTTGCGGCTCGTTCGCGTGCAGGTGGGCCCGCGCCCGGGCACAGCTGAAGAACACCATCGAGTGCGGCGCCGACGCGTCCATCAGCGACTCGGCCTCGTCCAGCGACGCGTGCGCGGCCGCCAGGTCGCCGAGCACGATGTGGGAGATGGCCAGGTGATCGAGCGCGTTGCTGATCTCCACCCACTTCTCCTCCTCACGCCAGGTCTGCAGCGTGGGCACCATCAGCTCGATCGCGCGCTCGGCGCGCGGACGCCAGGTGGCCTCGGGCACGCCGTCGTCGTGTTCCTTGAGCGCCCAGCGGCCGAGCGCCAGCGACAGGTTCGAGCGCAGCCGCAGCACCACGGCCTCGCCCTGGAAGCCACGCGACGCGCGCAGCCCCTCCTCGAAGATCTGCACCGCCTCGGACAGCCGGCCGATATCGTTGAGCACGATGCCCAGCGTGTTGGCGATGCGCACCTGCAAGATGGGATCCTCGGCGGCGCGGGCCAGCACGACGGCCTCGCCCACCGCCTCCAGCGCCCGCGACGGCACGCCGCGGCGCAGGGCGGCCACGCCCAGCGCGTTCAGCGCGAAGGCCTGCCCGCGGACGGATCCGTTGACGCGGAAATGGGCCAGCGCCTCGTTGGCGGCGGCCTCGGCTTCCTCGAACTTCTCGCACAACGCGAATGCCCGCGCCAGCGGCGGAAGCGCCCAGACAAGCCGGTCGCGATCGCCGTCGTCGCGCATCCGCTCGACCGCGGCCCGGATCGTGTCCAACCCCGACGCGCCGCGCTCCTCGGCCACACGGTCGAGCGCGCGAAGGTCGTCGTCCAACAGATCCTGTTCCGCCATTCCAGCCCCCAGCGCCGAGGCCGTCATCGGCCGCCCCGTCCACCAGCAGGTCGCGAACCCGGTCCGCGCCTCGCATCCCGCCCTTCTTTTCCGGGGCGGTGTCGACCCATTGTGCACTGGAGGACTCGCCCCTGGGCGCGCTGCGCCAATGCCTTGCAAATTCGCCGTGCGACAGGCGCCGCACCAATGAAAATGGGCCCGGTCGGGCCCATTTCGGTGAGAGTTTCGTCGCCCTCAGTCGTGGGCGTAGATGTCCACGTCCTTGGTCTCCTTGATGAACAGCATGCCGATCACGAAGCACACGGCCGCGATGACGATCGGGTACCAGAGGCCGTGGAACATGTTGCCGTTCTGCGCCACCATGGCGAAGGTCACGGACGGCAGCAGACCGCCGAACCAGCCGTTGCCGATGTGGTACGGCAGGCTCATCGAGGTGTAGCGGATGCGGGTCGGGAACAGCTCGACCAGCATCGCCGCGATCGGCCCGTAGACCATCGTCACGTAGACCATCAGGATCCACAGCAGGCCGACGACCGCGAACCATTGGCCGCTGAACGCCTCGATCGGCTTGGCCTTGGGCGGATAGCCGGCGGCCTTGAGGGTGTCGGCGACGTCCTTCTTGAAGGCGGCGATCGCCTTGCCCGAGGCCTCGTCGAACTTGAATCCGCCGGCCGCCAGCGTGCCCGACGGCGGCGTGAGCGTCTTGTCGCCCACGGTGACGGCCGTCGGCGCGCCGGCCGGCAGCGCCTCGTTGGCATAGCTGGCCGAGTTGGCGGTCAGGGCGCGCTTGGCGATGTCGCACGGCGACGTGAAGTCGACCTCGCGGGCCACCGGGCTGCCCTGGAACGAGCAGGTGGCCGGGTCGGCCTTGACGGTGATCTGCGACGACGCCTGGGCGGCCGCCAGCTCCGGATTCGCCGCGCCGGCGATGGCGTGGAAGATCGGGAAGTAGGTCACGCAGGCGAGCACCATGCCCGCCAGGATGATCGGCTTGCGGCCGATCTTGTCCGACAGCGTGCCGAAGATGACGAAGAACGGCGTGCCGAGCAGCAGCGCGGCCGCGATCATGTACTGCGCCGTGGTCGGATCGACCTTCAACGAGCTGGTCAGGAAGAACAGCGCGTAGAACTGGCCGGAGTACCAGACCACGCCCTGGCCCGCCACGAGGCCGAACAGCGCCAGCAGCACGATCTTCAGGTTGCCCCACTTCGTGAACGATTCCGTCAGCGGCGCCTTGGAGGTCTTGCCCTCTTCCTTCATCTTCTTGAAGGCCGGCGACTCGTTCATCGACAGCCGGATCCACACGCTCACCGCGAGCAGCAGGATCGAGACCAGGAACGGGATGCGCCAGCCGTAGTCGTTGAACGCGGCGTCGCCCAGGAAGGACTTGATGCCGATGATCACCAGCAGCGACAGGAACAGCCCCAGCGTGGCCGTGGTCTGGATCCACGAGGTGTACGCACCGCGCTTGCCGCGCGGCGCATGCTCGGCCACGTAGGTGGCGGCACCGCCGTACTCGCCGCCGAGCGCCAGGCCTTGCAGCATGCGCAGCGCGATCAGGATGACCGGCGCCGCGGCGCCGATCGACGCATAGCTGGGCAGCACGCCGACGATGAAGGTCGACAAGCCCATGATCAGGATGGTGACCAGGAACGTGTACTTGCGGCCGATCATGTCGCCGAGTCGCCCGAACACCAGCGCGCCGAACGGACGCACGAAGAAGCCGGCGGCGAACGCCAGCAGCGCCGCGATGAACGCCGCGGAGGGATCGAGCCCCGAGAAGAACTGCTTGCCGATGATGGCCGCGAGCGAGCCATACAGGTAGAAGTCATACCACTCGAAAACGGTGCCGAGGGACGAGGCGAAGATGACCTTCTTCTCCTCGCTCGTCATCGGCCTGGCGGGCGCGTTGCTGGTTGCCATGGGATGTTGTCTCCTGTTATGCGTATCGATGCCCACCTCGAACGGCGGTACCTGTTGCGCATCGTGAGACCGCCCTCTGACTGAGGTCTGACGCGAGACTTATTCGAAACTTACAACTCCAGGGATAACGCGGAGGCTTTGTTTCTCATCGTGAGAATGGAAGCGGCGGCGAGGGTAAACACTGTCGGGGCTGGATACCCCCTCCCGCATCGCCGAGGCGGCGATCAGGCGCCCTGGCGCTTCCGCATCACGTCGACCAGCATCTCCAACCCGTCCTGTCCCCAGAACAGCTGGCCGTCGTCGAGACGGAACGACGGCACGCCGAACACGCCCGCGGCCGCCGCCTGCGCGGTGCGCGCCTGCAGCTCGGCCTTCACCTCCGGGCTCGCGGGATCGCGCACGGGCGCGATCGCGTCGGCGAGTGCCCGCAGCGCGGCCGCGTCGTTGGGATCGCCGCCGTCGCGCGCCCACACGTGGCGCATCGCCAGCTCCACCACGCGGCGGTTGGGCTGCTGCCCGGCCGGCACGCTGGCCACCAGCAGGCGCAGCAGCGCGAGCGGGTTGAACGGATGCGGCGCCGGCGGGCGGAACGCCACGCCGTCGCGCTCCGCGATCCACGCGCATTGCCGGAACAGCCAAGCCTTCTTGGGCGGCACGTCCACCGGCGCGGTGTTGCCCCAGTGCTTGAGCAGGCCGGCGAACAGCAGCGGCCGGTACTCGACGTGGTGCGACAGCCCCTCCAGCGCGGACGGCAGGCGCTCGAACGCAAGGTAGGCGTAGGGCGAGACGATGTCGAAGTCGAAGATCACGCGCTGCATGGGATTGCCCTCAGACCGGCGGCTCGCGGCCCGGAAGCTGCTGCCAGACCCAGCGCTTGTCGGCATCGCCCAGGCTGCCCCACGCCGCGATCTCGTCGAGCGTGCGGCGGCAGCCGTGGCAGGCGCTGGTGTACGGATCGATCTTGCAGATGTTCACGCACGGCGACGGCACCGGGCCCGTGGCGCCGATCTCGGCCAGGCGCGCGGCGAAGAACTCGCTGCCGGGCGCGTGCTCGATGCCGTCGCGGATCGTCATGCCGGCGCCTGCACCACGTCATGCACAGGCGCGCCCGTGAGGCGCTCGAGCTCGGCCGGCGTCATCGGGAACACGCCGTGCGGATGTCCCGCCGCGGCCCACACCTGGTCGAAGCGGAACAGCTCGCGATCGATCAGCGTGACCACCGGCGTGGCGTGCGCCAGCGGCGACACGCCGCCGATCGTGAAGCCGGTCTTGGCCTTGACGAAGTCGGCATCGGCGCGGCCGATGGCGCCCACGATCTGCGCCACCTTCTTCTCGTCGACGCGGCGGTCGCCGGAGGCCACCACGAGGATCGCCACCTCGTCGGACCGGCGCCGGAAGATCACGCTCTTGGCGATCTGGCCCACGGCGACGCCCAGCGCGTCGGCGGCCTCCTGCGAGGTGCGCGCCGCGGTGTCCAGGAACTGCGGCGCGTGCGGATGGCCCAGGCGCTGCAGCTCCTGCGAGACGCGCTGGAAGCCTTCGGGGCGTTCTTCCAGACTCATGCGCTCACCGCCGTTGAATCGGCCCGCTTGGCCAACATCGCCCGCGCCACCCGCGAGCCGTTGGGCTTGCCGATCGCGTTGCTGATGTAGGCGCCGGCGTCGACCAGCTTGTCGAGGTCGATGCCGGTCTTGATGCCCAGTCCGTGCAGCAGGTAGACCACGTCCTCGGTGGCCACGTTGCCGGTGGCGCCCTTCGCGTACGGACAACCGCCGAGGCCGGACACGCTGGCGTCGAAGGTGTGGATGCCCATCCGCAGGCACTCGTAGATGTTCGAGAGCGCCTGGCCGTAGGTGTCGTGGAAGTGGCCGCTGGTCTCCGCGACCGGGAAGTGTTCCAGCGCGGCCTCCATCGCGGCGCGCACCTTCAGCGGCGTGCCCACGCCGATGGTGTCGGCCACGCCCACGTGGTCGACGCCGATCGCGCGCATCAGGCGCGCGACCATGCCCACGCGCGCGGGCGCGACGTCGCCTTCGTACGGGCAGCCGACCGCGCACGAGATGGCGGCGCGCACCTTCACGCCGGCCGCCTTGGCCGCGGCCACCACGGGCGCGAAGCGATCGATGGACTCGGCGATCGAGCAGTTGATGTTCTTCTGGCTGAACGCCTCGCTGGCCGCGCCGAACACGACGATCTCGTCGGGCCGCGTCGCGATCGCAGCCTCCCAGCCCTTCATGTTGGGCGTCAGAACCGAATGGCGCACGCCCGGCTTGCGCACGATGCCCGCCATCACCTCGAGCGCGTCGGCCATCTGCGGCACCCACTTCGGGCTGACGAAGCTGGTGACCTCGATCTCGCGCAGGCCGGCGTCCTGCAGCATTCCCACCAGCGCGATCTTCGCGGCGGCGGGGACGTGGTTCTTCTCGTTCTGCAGGCCGTCGCGCGGGCCGACGTCGACGATCTTCACGAATTCAGGCAGGCTGGCCATCTCGCATCACTCCAGGGTCAACAGTTCGCCGCCTTCGCTGACCTGGTCACCCGGCGCGAACAGCAATTCGGCCACGGTGCCGTCGCGCGGCGCGGCGATCGTATGCTCCATTTTCATCGCTTCGAGTACCGCCAGCGGCTGTCCGGTCTTGATCGCGTCGCCGGACTTGACCAGGTAGGCGATGACCTTGCCCGGCATCGGCGCCGTGAGGCGTCCGGCCTCCTTGTGGCCCTCGCCTGCGTGCGCGAGGGTGTCGACGACCGTCGCCTGCGCGCTGCCCTGCGGCACGAACACCGACACCTGCTCGCCCACCTGGTAGACGGTCAGCGCGAAACGGCGCGTGTCGGCCCCGGTGCCCAGCACCACGTCGTAGCGGTCGCCGCCGAGCGCGCGCGACGCGAAGGCCACCTCCACGCCGCCGGCCTTCAGCAGCGCGCCGCCGCCGTGCCGCGAGGAGAGCTTGGCCTCCAGCGACTCGCCCTGCCATTCGAGGTCGAAGCGCTGCACCGAGGTGCCGTGCATGCGCCAGCCGTCGCGGCGCGACCACGGGTCGGCGCCCACCGACTGCTGCAGCAGCGACACCGCTCGCGCGGCCACGCCCGCGGCCACCACTTCCAACGGCAGGCCGGCCTGGCCGAACAGCACGGCGCGCTCGCGCTCGATCAGCGCGGTGTCGAGATGCGCCTCGGCGAACGACGGCGTCTTCGCCACGCGCCGGAGAAACGACACGTTGTTGACCACGCCCGCGATGTGCGTGCCGGCGAGCGCCGCGTCCAGCCGCGCCAGCGCCTGTTCGCGGTCGTCGCCCCAGACGATCAGCTTGGCGATCATCGAGTCGTAGTACGGCGTGATCGCGTCGCCCTCGTTGACGCCCGTGTCCACGCGCACCGGCGCCGGATCGTGGAAGCCTTCGTTGTCGGCGTTGCGCTGGAAGCTCACGTGCGCCGGCCACTTCAGCACCGACAGCGTGCCGGTGGCGGGCAGGAAGTTGGCCTCGGGGTTCTCGGCGCAGATGCGCGCCTCGATCGCGTGGCCGCGGATCTTCAAGTCGGCCTGCGTGGCCGGCAGCGGCTCGCCCGAGGCGACGCGCAGCTGCCATTCGACCAGGTCGTGCCCGCTGATGGCCTCCGTCACCGGATGCTCCACCTGCAGGCGCGTGTTCATCTCCATGAAGTAGAAGCGGCCGTCCTGCTCGCAGATGAATTCGACGGTGCCCGCGCCGACGTAGTTGACGGCGCGCGCGGCGGCCACGGCGGCCTCGCCCATCTCGCGGCGGCGCTCTTGCGTCATGCCCGGCGCCGGCGCCTCCTCCAGCACCTTCTGGTGGCGGCGCTGCACCGAGCAGTCGCGCTCGAACAGGTAGACACCGTTGCCGTGGGTGTCGAAGAACACCTGGATCTCGATGTGGCGCGGGCGTTGCACGTAGCGCTCGATCAGCACCGCGTCGTCGCCGAAGCTGTTGATGGCCTCGCGCTTGCACGACGCGAGCGAGGCGTCGAATTCCTCCTGCGACAGCACCACGCGCATGCCCTTGCCGCCGCCGCCCGCGCTGGCCTTGATGAGCACCGGATAGCCGATGCGGTCGGCCTCGCGCTTGAGCAGCGCCGGATCCTGGTCGGCCGCGTGGTAGCCCGGCACCAGGCGCACGCCGGCCTTCTCCATCAGCTGCTTGGACTCGGCCTTCAGCCCCATCGCGCGGATCGCGCTGGCCGGCGGCCCGATGAACGCGATGCCGGCATCGGCGCAGGCCTGCGCGAAATCCTCGTTCTCGCTGAGGAAGCCGTAGCCCGGATGGATGGCCTGCGCGCCGGTGGCGCTGGCGGCCTCGATGATGCGTTCCCAGCGCAGGTAGCTGTCGCGCGGCGAGGCCTCGCCGATGCGCACCGCCTCGTCGCAGGCAGCCACGTGGCGGGCGTTGGCGTCGGCGTCGGAATAGACGGCGACGCTCTTGACGCCGAGGCGGCGGGCGGTGGCAGCCACCCGGCAGGCGATTTCGCCGCGATTGGCAATGAGGATCTTGGTGAACATGGAGTCTCCAGCTTCGAATTCTTCGGACGCTCAGCGCCAGGACGGGTCGCGCTTGTTCAGGAAGGCCTGCACGCCCTCCTTGCCTTCGGCGCTCGCGCGGATGTCGGCAATGCGCTTGGCGGTTTCGGCGCGCAGGCCGGCATCGATGGGGCGGTCCGCCACGTCCTGCACCAGCTTCTTGCAGGCGCGCACGGCGGCCGGGCCGTTGGCGACGAGCGCGGCGGCGAGTTCGTCGACCTTGGCGTCGAGCGCGTCGGCCGGCACCACCTCGTGCACGAAACCCAGCGCGTGGGCGCGCGCCGCGTCGAAGCGTTCAGCGGTCGTGAAGTAGCGGCGCGACGCCTGTTCGCCCAGCGCCTTGACCACGTAGGGGCCGATCGTGGCCGGCATCAGGCCCAGCCGCGCCTCGCTGAGGCAGAAGTTGACGCCCTCGGCGGCGACGAGGATGTCGCACACCGCCGCCAGGCCCACGCCGCCGGCATAGCAGTCGCCGTGCACGCGCCCGATCACGGGCACCGGGCACGACCAGATCGCGTGGAGCATGTCGGCCAGCGCCTGCGCGTCGGCGCGGTTCTGCTCCCACGTGTAGTCGGCCATCGCGCGCATCCACGACAGGTCGGCGCCGGCGCAGAAGGCCTTGCCGTGGCCGCCCAGCACCACCGCCCGCAACGAGTCGTCGGCCGCGAAGCCCGCGAACGCCGCGGCGAGCTCGGCGATGACGCTGTCGTTGAACGCGTTGCGCACGTCGGGGCGGTTGAGGAACACGCGGGCGACGGCGCCGTCGCGGGTGATCTGCAGGGTGGCGGTCATAGGGGGAGGTTCAGTTCGACGCCGGCGCGGGTCGCGGCGGCAAGGGCTGGAAGGTGGGCGCGGGCGGCTGCGGCGCGTCCGGCGTGGCCGGCGGCGGCGAGACCACGGGCGGCTGCACCGCCGGGGCCGGCGGCGACACCACCGGCACGTCGACCGGCGCCAGCGGGCCCGAGGCGATCTGCGCGCGCAGCGTGACCGCGGCCTTGAGCGCGCCGGCGTGGCACTCGAAATGGACGGGGTCGTCGAACACGTTGCCCTCGTAGTAGGAGATCACGCCGACGATGGCCGTGCCGCGCGCGCCGCGGGCGGCGAACGCCAGCTTCGTCATCGCGTCCTCGAACGCGCGGGCACACAGGTCGTGGTCGGCCGGGCGTACCTTGTCGTCCTGGCCGACGTCATGCAGCTTGGTGGTGCCCACGCCCTTGACGACCACGTCACGGCGCACGAGGGCCGCGCCGCGGGCGCTGTCGCTGCCGAAGCGGAGGTCGAGGGTGCCGAGGATGTCGTGCGTGCGCGTGACGCGGAGGGTGTCGGGCACCGACTCCATCAGGCGGACGTTGCGGGCCTGCGCGGGCAGCGCAAGGACGGCCAGCGCGACAGCGGTGGCCAGCGCCGACAGGGGCGCGAGGCGGCGGGAGGTGGTCATGGATGAGCCCTTTCTGGCAAGCCAGCCGCGACGCGGCCGGACGGCCGGCCGGTGGGGCAAATCTCCTGCCGAGGGCTCATCGCGGTGCTCACTGGTGGTCGTCCCCGGCGGCAGCAGCCGGCCGCGGCCCGCCTTCGAGTTGCGACGAGGCACCGACACGCTTGGCGACGTCGGCGCTCCACACGACGCGGTCGTCGGCGGCGTACAACCAGCAGCGGCGCCCTTCGCGGGCGCAGTAGTCGAGCGCCTTCGTCATCGCCTCCGAATCCTTGGAGTAGAAGCGCCAACCGCCGTCCTCATAGATCACGAACGCACGCGGCTTGGGCAGGGTCAGGAAATGGGCGTAGCGCACGCGTCCCGCATCGCTGAGCGGTACGGCACGGGTGTCCTCGAGCGGCGCAAAGCCTGTCGCCGGAGGCAACGCGCGGGTGCTGGGCGGCACGTACGTGCGCGCCAGGCTGGCCTGGAACGTGACGTAGGACTTGGACGAACCCGAGTGACAGTTGTACGACTTGGGATCGTCGACGCGCTCGCCCTTGAAGTTCGAAACGATTCCCACCACGGCCGCCGCACCGGCGCGGCGCGCCTGGTCTACCAGCTTGGCGACGGCGTCCTCGAAGGCATTCTGGCAAGCCTCGTCGTCGGTCAGATGCTGGCGCGAGCGTGGGTCGACGATGATGCTCGCTTCGCCTAGGGCCTCGATGGCGGCCGGAATCAGTTCCGAGCCGACTGCGCTGGTCGAGCCGAACAGCAGCGGCAGGTCGCCGACGACCTCGCGCGAGTGCATTTTGCCCATGGCTTCGGCGATGGGACGCATGTGGCTGTCGTTGCGGGCATGGGCCGGCAGTGCGGTGATCAGCGCGATCGCGCTGGCGAGGATGGCGGTGGAGGACGATGCAGGACGGGTCATGTCGGGACGGGACGGGCGAAGTGGATGGTGGCGAAATCATGACGCGGATCGGCGGCAGTCGATGACGGCACGCTGAACGCCGCTCACATGCGGAACACGCCGAACTTCATGTCGGGAATCGGCGCGTTGAGGCTGGCCGACAGGCCCAGCGCCAGCACGCGGCGCGTGTCGGCGGGGTCGATCACGCCGTCGTCCCACAGGCGCGCGCTGGCGAAGTACGGGTGGCCCTGCGCCTCGTACTGGTCGCGGATCGGCGCCTTGAACGACTCCTCCTCGTCGGCCGACCATTGGCCGCCCTTGCCCTCGATGCCGTCGCGGCGCACGGTGGCCAGCACGCTGGCGGCCTGCTCGCCGCCCATCACGCTGATGCGCGCATTGGGCCACATCCACAGGAAGCGCGGGCTGTACGCGCGGCCGCACATGCCGTAGTTGCCGGCGCCGAACGAGCCGCCGATGATCACCGTGAACTTGGGCACGTTGGCGCAGGCCACGGCCGTCACCATCTTGGCGCCGGCGCGCGCGATGCCTTCGTTCTCGTACTTGCGGCCCACCATGAAGCCGGTGATGTTCTGCAGGAACACGAGCGGCACCTTGCGCTGGCAACACAGCTCGATGAAGTGCGCGCCCTTGTCGGCGCTCTCGGAAAACAGGATGCCGTTGTTGGCGACGATGCCCACGGGCATGCCCTCGATCCACGCGAAGCCGCACACCAGCGTCGAGCCGTAGCGCGCCTTGAACTCCTCGAACTCGGAGCCGTCGACGATGCGGGCGATGACCTCGCGCACGTCGAAGGGCTTGCGCGCCGGCTTGCCCTCGGCATCCAGCGGGATGATGCCGTGCAGCTCGGCCTCGGGCAGCAGCGGCGCCTTGGGCTCGCGCAGCGCGACGCCCACGTCCTTGCGCCAGTTGAGCGTGCCCACGACGCCGCGGGCGAGCGCCAGCGCGTGCATGTCGTTCTCGGCCAGGTGGTCGGCCACGCCGGACAGGCGCGTGTGCACGTCGCCGCCGCCCAGGTCTTCCGCGCTCACCACCTCGCCGGTGGCGGCCTTCACCAGCGGCGGGCCGCCCAGGAAGATGGTGCCCTGGTTCTTCACGATGATGGTCTGGTCGCTCATCGCCGGCACGTAGGCGCCGCCGGCGGTGCACGAGCCCATCACCACGGCCAGCTGCGGGATGCCTTGCGCGCTGAGTTTGGCCTGGTTGTAGAAGATGCGGCCGAAATGGTCGCGGTCGGGGAACACCTCGTCCTGGTTGGGCAGGTTGGCGCCGCCGGAGTCGACCAGGTAGATGCAGGGCAGGCGGTTCTGCGCGGCGATCTCCTGTGCGCGCAGGTGCTTCTTCACGGTGAGCGGGTAGTAGGTGCCGCCCTTGACGGTGGCGTCGTTGCACACGATCAGGCACTCGACACCGGCCACGCGGCCGATGCCGGCGATCATGCCGGCGCCCGGCGCGGCGTCCTGGCCGCCCTTCTCGGGGTACATGCCGAGAGCGGCCAGCGGCGCGATCTCCAGGAACGGCGTGCCCGGGTCGAGCAGGCGCTCCACGCGGTCGCGCGGCAGCAGCTTGCCGCGCGACAGGTGCTTCCTGCGCGCGTCGTCGCCACCACCCAGCGCGATCTTCGCCAGCTTGGCGTTGAGGTCGTCCACCAGCAGGCGCATCGCCGCGGCGTTGGCCTTGAAGTCTTCCGAGCGGGCGTTCAGTTGGGTCGAGAGAGTGGACATGGGTCTCTTTGGCTTGTCTCGTTGTGCGCGCGCGTGGCCGCGGTCGCGCGGGGGGCGCACCGGACACGTTGGCGCGTCGATTATCGATTGACGTTTACGTAAACGTCAATTACGTCGTTTCACCATGCCGACCGGATCGAACGCAGTGTCGGAAATCTTCAAGACAGGCACCGGCTGGATGTCCTATCGTCAGGGCTATCGTATCCAGGAAACCCCATGCAATTCGGCTACACCATCCTCTACGTCGACGACGTCGCGTCCACGCTGGCCTTCTACGGAAAGGCATTCGACCTGTCCACGCGCATGCTGCATGAGAGCGGCGGCTACGGGGAACTCGAGACGGGCGCCACCGCGCTGGCCTTCGCGTCGCGCGCGCTGCTGCGCGAAATGGGCAAGAACCCGCAGCCGCCGGACCTTGCGGCGCCGGCCTGCGAGATCGCGCTCGTGACCGATGACGTGGCAGCCGCGGTCAGGCGCGCCGTCGATGCCGGCGCGACGCTTGTGCACGAGCCGACGGCCATGCCCTGGGGCCAGACGATCGCCTACGTGGGCGACCTGAACGGCTTCCTGGTGGAGCTTTGCACCCCGGTGGCGTAAGGACTCAGCCGTGGCCGCTGGCGGCCAGCGTCGCGAGGAACTCAGGCATCCGGCGCAGCTGCGCGGGCGTCGTGCCGAACCAGCGTTGCAGGTCGCGCGTCATGTGGGCCTGGTCGGCGTAGCCATGATCTGCTGCAAGCTGCGCCAGCGGCTCCACGCCCGCCAGCGCACGCGCGCAGCAGCGGGCGCGCGCGAGATTGCGCCAGTACAGCGGCCCGCGCCGAGTGCGCTGCACCAACAGGCGCTCGAGGCTGCGTTCCGACACACCCAGGCGCGCATGGGCGATGCTCAGCGGCGGCGCCTCCCGCAGGCAGTCCAAGGCTTCCTGCACGCGCGCATCGAGTCGAACGGCCGCGCCGATCGCGTTCATCAGGTCGCCGTCGTCGATGCGCTCGCCCTCGCGCAACAGCGCCAACAGCGCGGCCTCGTCGAACTGCGCGCCCGGGCGCAGGCGCACGCCGACCGCATGGTCGCCGGATTCGAACGCCGGCGTCTCAGTGGCGTCTGCCAAGGCACTCACGAAGCAGACCGGCGCATCGGCGCGCGGCACGACGACGATCAGGTCGCGGCAGCCGTCGGGTGGCACATGCACCGTCTCCGCACGGGTGGCGGTGAAGCGCCAGAGATCCAGCGCGACGTCGGGCCAGGGCGTGCCGCTCAACCGTAGACCTCGCGCTCGGTCCACCCCAGTGACGACATGTCCGACACCCGGAACGGTGCGTCCACGCGCAGGATGAATTCGTCGAGCTGCGGCGGCTTCGCGTGCGTGCCCGACAGCATCGAGTGCACCTGGCCGCGATGGTGCGTCTGGTGCATGAACAGGTGGTTCAGCACCAGGCAGGCGAGGTCGCTCGTGGTCGGGCTGTCGCCGCGCAGCATGTGGACGACGGCGTTGGCGCTCGCATCGTCGAGCTTGTCGCAGAACGCGATCAACTTCAGGTCGCTGGCGTCCTGGGCCGACGCGTAGGGCACAAGCTCGTCGTGCGGCGCGAAGCGTCGGTACGACGTCTCCATGTCGGGCTCGCCATGCAGCGCGGCAATGTAGTAGCGGTCGACCGCGAGCAGGTGGTTGAGCGTGCCGATGATGGTCGGGAAGAAGCTGGTGCGCTTCGAGTGCAACTCCGACGTCGACAGGTTGGCGAGCGTGGCCTGCAGCCGGCGGTTGGCCAGGCGATTGGCGTGCGCCTGGATGCCCAGCACGCGGGCCAGGCTCAATGGGCGCGGGTCGGATTCGAGGGTGTCGGACATGGTCAAACCTCCAGAGTCGTCTTGATGATCAGCGTCGTCGCCATCGGAGCAAGAAGCGCGCGCGCCGAGCGGCCTCGGCGCCTCGTCCGAGAGGGCTTTCTCAATCGACAGGCAGCGCCGTCTCGTACTTGACTTCGCGCAGCACGACGCTGCTGCGTACGTTGGCGACGCCCGCAGTCTTGAAGACCTTGTCCTGCAGGAAGCGATCGTAGGCCTTCATGTCGGGCGCGACGACCTTGATCAGATAGTCCCCTTCGCCGGTCGTGCTGTGGCACTCCATGATCTCCGGGCTCGACTTGGCCATCGCCTCGAACTGCTCGACGGCGCCCTCGCTGTGCCGCACCAGCGTGACGTGCGCCAGCACGCAGATGGACAAGCCCAGCTTCTCGCGGTCGAGCAGCGCCACGTAGCCGCGGATCACGCCGCTGGCCTCCAGCTCCTTCACGCGGCGCCACACGGGCGTGGCCGAGAGGCCGACGCTGTCGGCGAGCTGCTGGGCGCTCTGGCGGCCGTCGCGCTGCAGGGCGGCGGCGATGCGGCGGGCGACACGGTCGATGGGGGCGGGCAGGGTCATGGGCGTATTTTCCCTCGGATCCGGACTCTACCGAGACATTCATTCCAGGTTCCGAGTTTTCTGGAAACGTTCATCTCGATTTCATCCATTTCCAGGTCGATTGCGCAAGATCTCCCCGCCCGCCCGGGAATAGCATCGTCGGTCAGCCTTCCGCGGCCCCGCGGCGGCCTCTCCAGCGCGAGCCAGCCATGACCCTGCCCTCCTCGGACATCACCACCACGCCCGCCCCCGACACCGCGCCGCTGCGCCCCTACGCGCTGACGGACAACCTGGCCGCCGATTCGGGCGCCGTGTTCCTCACCGGCACGCAGGCGCTCGTGCGGCTGCTGCTGATGCAACGCCGCCGCGACCGGGCCGCCGGACTCGACACCGCCGCCTTCGTCTCCGGCTACCGCGGCAGCCCGCTGGGCATGGTCGACCAGCAGCTGTGGAAGGCGAGCAAGTTCCTGGCCGAGTCGCAGGTGGAGTTCCTGCCGGCGATCAACGAGGACCTCGCGGCCACCGCCTGCCTGGGCACGCAGCGCGTGGCGCTCGACGCCAAGCGCACGGTCGAGGGCGTGACAGCCATGTGGTACGGAAAGGGCCCCGGTGTCGACCGCTCCGGCGACGCGCTCAAGCACGGCAACGTCTACGGCTCCAGCCCCAAGGGCGGCGTGCTCGTCGTGGCGGGTGACGACCACGGCTGCGTGTCGTCGTCCATGCCACACCAGAGCGACCTCGCGATGCAGGCGTGGAGCATGCCCGTGCTGCACCCGGCCAACGTGGCCGAGTACCTGGAGTTCGGCCTGTACGGCTGGGCGCTGTCGCGCTTCTCGGGTGCGTGGGTGGGCTTCAAGGCGATCTCGGAAGTGGTCGAGTCGGGCATGACCGTCGACCTCGACGCGATCCCGCTGGACTTCACGCAGCCGGTGGACTTCACGCCCACGCAGGATCTGCACGTGCGCGCCGTCGACCTGCCCTCGCTGGTGCTGGAGTCGCGCCTGGCCGAGAAGCTCGCCGCCGTGCGCGCGTTCGCGAAGGTGAACTCGGTGGACAAGCACATCGTGGCCAGCCCCAGCGCCACGCTGGGCATCGTCACGGTGGGCAAGGCGCACTACGACTTCCTGGAGGTGCTGCGCCGGCTCGAACTCGATCCGAACGCGCTCGCGGCGGCCGGCGTGCGCATCTACAAGGTGGGCCTCGTCTTCCCGCTGGAGCCCACGCGCATGACCGAGTTCGCGCAAGGCCTGGAGGAGATCCTCGTGATCGAGGAGAAGGCGCCCGTGGTGGAACGGCAGATCAAGGAACTGCTGTACGGCCTGCCCGACCTGCAGCGTCCGCGCATCGCCGGCAAGACCACGCCGGACGGCATGCCCTTGCTCTCGTCGCTGGGCGAGCTGCGGCCCTCGCGCATCATGGAGGTGGTGGCCGGCTGGCTCGCGCGCCTGAACCCGGCGCTGGACCGCACGCACCTGGTCACCGACTTCACGATGCCCTGCCTCCTGCACAACGAGGGGGACGCCACGAAGCGCCAACCCTACTTCTGCTCGGGCTGCCCGCACAACACGTCGACGAAGGTGCCCGAGGGCTCGCGCGCGCTGGCCGGCATCGGCTGCCACTTCATGGCCAGCTGGATGGAGCGCGAGACGAGCGGCCTGATCCAGATGGGCGCCGAGGGCGTCGACTGGGCCGCGCACTCGCGCTTCACGAAAGAGAAGCACGTGTTCCAGAACCTGGGCGACGGCACGTACTACCACTCGGGGTACCTGGCCATCCGCCAGGCGATCGCCGCCAAGGCGACCATCACCTACAAGATCCTCTACAACGACGCGGTGGCGATGACCGGCGGCCAGCCGGTGGACGGCCCGCTGTCGGTGCCCGAGATCGCGCGCCAGGTGGAGGCCGAGGGCGCGAAGCGCGTCGTCATCGTCAGCGACGACATCGCGCCGCACCGCGCGCACGCCAACCTGTTCCCGGCCGGCACCACCTTCCATCCGCGCGAGGAGCTCGACGCGGTGCAGCGCGAGCTGCGCGAGGTCGAGGGCGTCACCATCCTGATCTACGACCAGACCTGTGCCGCGGAAAAGCGCCGGCGCCGCAAGAAGAGAGATCACCCGGACGCGGATCCGCCGCAGCGCGTCTTCATCAACGAGGCCGTGTGCGAGGGCTGCGGCGACTGCGGCCAGGCGTCGAACTGCCTCAGCGTGATCCCGGTGGAGACCGAGTGGGGCCGCAAGCGCCACATCGAGCAGAGCTCCTGCAACAAGGACTACTCCTGCATCAACGGGTTCTGCCCCAGCTTCGTCACGGTGACGGGCGCCACGCTGAAGAAGCGCGTGGGCTCGGGCTTCGACGCGACGCGCCTGGCGGCCGAGATCGAGAAGATCGGCCGGCCCGCGGCGTGGCACTGGACGGGCCCGTTCGACATGCTGGTGACCGGCGTGGGCGGCACCGGCGTGGTCACGCTGGGCGCGCTGATCACCATGGCCGCACACCTGGAAGGCAAGCAGGCCTCGGTGCTGGACTTCATGGGCTTCGCGCAGAAGGGCGGCGCGGTGCTGTCGTTCGTGCGCGTGGCGCCGACGGCCGACCAGCTGAACCAGGTGCGCATCGACACCCAGCAGGCCGACGTGCTGCTGGCCTGCGACCTGGTGGTGGGTGCGTCGGACGACGCGCTGGCCACGGTGAAGAACGGCCGCACGGCCATCCTCGCCAACACCCACGAGATCGCCACCGCCGCCTTCGTGCGCAACCCCGACGCGACGATGCACGCGCCGGCCCTGGTGGCCAAGCTGCACCACGCCGCGGGCGACGACCGCGTGCAGCTGGTGGACGCGCAGGCGCTGGCGCAGGAGCTGATGGGCGACACGATGCCGTCCAACATCATCATGCTGGGCGCGTGCTGGCAGCGCGGCCTGGTGCCGGTGTCGCACGCCGCGCTGATGCGGGCGATCGAGCTGAACAACGTCGCGGTGGACAACAACAAGACGGCCTTCGCGATCGGCCGCCTGGCCGTCACCAACCCGACGGCGTTCAAGCGCATCCTGGGCGCCAACCAGCCGCCGGTGGACGCTTCGGCGAAGCTGTCGCTGTTCGGACCCGAAGGCCTGGTCGAGCGCCGCGTCGCGTTCCTCACCGCGTACCAGGACGCCGCGCTGGCCGCGCGCTTCCGCTCGCTGGTCGAGGCGGTGCACGCGCGCGAACAGGCGCTCGGCACTGCAGGCGCGCCGCTGACGACGATCGTCGCGCAGCAGTTCTCGCGCCTGCTCGCGATCAAGGACGAGTACGAGGTCGCGCGCCTGTACACCGACGGCAGCTTCGCGAAATCGCTGGCGGAGCAGTTCGACTCGGTGGGCAAGATGGAATTCCACATGGCCCCGCCGCTGCTGGCGCGCCCGGGCCCGAACGGGCGGCCGAAGAAGATGCGCATCGGCCCGTGGCTGATGCCCGCGCTGCGCGTGCTGGCGAAGTTCAAGGGCCTGCGCGGCACCTGGGCCGACCCGTTCGGCCACACGGAAGAACGCAGGCTCGAGCGGCAACTGGCGCTGGATTACGCGTCGATGCTGCGCACCGAGATCCTGCCGCAGCTGTCGGCCGACAACCACGCGCTGGCGCAGCAGATCGCCCGCGTGCCGGAGCGCATCCGCGGCTACGGCCACGTGAAGCTGGGCAACCTGGCCACCGGCCGCGCGCAGTGGCGCGTGCTGCTGGACAAGTGGCACGGCCGCGGCGGCGATGCGGCCACGAAGGCCGGGGCGAACGAGCGCGGGCGGGTGATTCCGATCAGCGTGGCGTGACGGAGCGGGGCCGCAAGACTAGTCGTCGCGCCACTTGAACACGAACGACGCCCGCGCCCGCGACGCCTCGATCAGGCGCGCGTTCGGCTCGTCGGTGCCCGCCACCCAGGCGGCGGCGTCCTCGGCGCTGCGGCCGAACTGCTGGTGGCGTTGCGTGAGGCGGTCGACGCGCAGCGCGTCGTCGACGTCCACGTACCAGATCTCGTCGAGCAGCCCGCGCACCTGGGCCCACGGCCCGTCGTCGAGCAGCAGGTAGTTGCCTTCGGTGATGAGCAGCTGCGTGCGCGCGAAGAGCGGGATCGCGTTGGCGATGGGCTCCTCGATCTCGCGCCGGAACTCGGGGGCGTAGACGATCTCGCCGTCGGCCTGGGCCAGCAGCCGGCGCAGCAGCGCCACGTAGCCGGCCGAGTCGAAGGTGTCGGGCGCGCCCTTGCGCGCGCGCCGGCCCAGGCGCTCGAGTTCGGCGTTGGCCAGGTGGAAGCCGTCCATGGGCACCACCTGCGCCACGCTCGCGAACTCGGCCTGCAGCGCCGCCGCCAGCGTGGACTTGCCGGCACCCGGCGGGCCGACCAGGCCCAGCAGCGCGCGGCCGCTGCGCTTGATCAGCTCGTTCGCGCGGATGCGCGCGCTGGCGGGGAGTTCGGGAAGCGGGGACTCGTTCATCCCCGCATCATGTCACCAGAGACGGATCCGATCGGCCGGCGCCTTCCAGAGCTTGTCGCCCGGCTTGGTGGCGAACGCCTCGTGGAAGCCGTCGCTGTTGATCGACGCGCCGTCGGCCCGGAACTGGCCCGGCGAGTGCGGGTCGGTGGTGACCTGGTTGAGCAGCGCCTCGTCGCGAATCTTCTCGCGCCACGATTGCGAGAACGCGTAGTAGAAGCGCTGCTCGCCGGTGAGGCCGTCGATCACCGGGGCCGGCTTGCCGTCCAGCGACAGCTTCCAGGCCTTGTAGGCGATCTGCAGGCCCGACAGGTCGGCGATGTTCTCGCCCATGGTCAGCTTGCCCTTGACGTGCACGCCGGGCAGCGGCTCGTAGGCCGAGAACTGCGCGTCCAGCCTGGAGGTGACGGCGTCGAAGGCCTTGCGATCGTCGGCGGTCCACCAGTTGCGCAGCTTGCCGTCGCCGTCGTACTGGCTGCCTTCGTCGTCGAAGCCGTGGCTGATCTCGTGGCCGATGATGGCGCCGATGGCGCCGTAGTTGGCCGCGTCGTCGGCCTTCATGTCGAAGAACGGCGGTTGCAGGATGGCGGCCGGGAACACGATCTCGTTCTTGGTCGGGTCGTAGTACGCGTTGACCGTCTGCGGCGTCATGC
>FTKD01411770.1_pt1 | contig 112676 bp, 62 predicted proteins | sample 1658191 | NCBI WGS metagenome assembly FTKD01 (sample SAMEA3914808, study PRJEB12502) | metagenome | biome: forest; material: soil | place: Canada | collected 2011-08-03 | depth 0.3 m
GTGCCGCGGGCGCGTCGCGCAGCATCGCTTCAACGCTATTTGCAATGTTTCCAGATGTATCGGTACGCCCTTGCAAGCGTCGCACAATATGCCTGGTGGCTTGATCGATGCGCATCACTGCGTTGGACGCGGGGGTGTCGGCCAGATTGGAAATGGCGGGCATTTCGCCGGCCGGAACTTCTTTCAATAGCAACCGCTTGAGCAGCATGCGATAGTGGCGCGCGGCATCCGGAACCTGGGCGGCTCGTGCCTCGACGGACTGGAGCAGTTTATCGCCGTTTTCCGCCAGACGGAACCTGACGACAGCGCGAAGCATTTTCTTTAGCTCAGGCGTCGTCAGAAATTCAACATCTGCCTGTATTTCCCCGGCCTGCACTTGCCTGAACAGATGTTCAAGACTCGCGGGCGCTGTTTGCATCAGCGTTTCGATGGCCTTGATCAAGTCCGTGCCGGGCTGCCCCTGCAGGCGTTGCACAACGTGTCGACAGGCTTCAGCCACATCCGCTGGAAGCGTACGGATTCCGGAGAAGGAAGAGGGTGTTCCGAAAAATTGATCGCCGCCCGATACGATATTGGTTTGCGCATCGCCGGTGTTTAACTGCGCTGCAGAATTTCTCGCACGCGAAGATTTCGTCAGCGCCTCCACCAGCAGATGATCATGCAATGCATTGATATCATCCGTCTCTTCCAAGGTTCGCCGAAGCGATTCCACTTCGGCACCAGGGTCGGAAAGCCATTGCGGCAAGCCGCGAACATAGCCAAGCAGATCGAATCGACGACCGGCGTGCGCGTGCAGATAACCGAGCGCATAAGTCCAATAGCGGCTGTTTCTCTCTGCATGCAATTCGCGGCGCAGGGCCGGATGACGCGATAGCGCTTCCAGGAAGATCATCGCCGGGGCCGTCAGGTCGCCCGCCATGCCGGCCAAATCCAGCAACAAGAATTCAGGAAAGCCATCGGCGACCCGCTTGACCCTGCCGTCTTCACCCATGTGACGCGCGAAAGCCTCGCGTATCAAATCGGCGTGACGCTGGCGGCATTCCTTCCAGATGCGGACAAGCTCGTCGGCATCTCCCTGCGCCAAAGCGCGATCGAGCACGGAAGGGAAGTGCGGATTTTGGCGTGAAGCAGATATCGGGCTCACTTTGCCGGAACTATCATCTTCACCGCGCGAATACGCCGGGACATCCGATGGTTGCGCTGGCTCGATCGCTACCGCAGCATCCAGATCGACATCTTGTTCGCGCAGCAAGCAATCGAGCACATAGCGGTAATAGTGTGCGACGCTTTTTGCCTGAGCTGCCTGTGCCTCGATCGAGCGTATGAATGGGCCATTCGACACGTCATGGCGCAGTCCGACCAAGGCATAGATCAATTGCCGTGCCTCACCGCCATCGAGGTATTCAAAGCGGCCTGCGATTGCCCCTGATTGCCATTGCCGGAACAGCCGTTCAAGGCTTGCAGGCGCGGTCTGCCTCGCCTCTTCGACGAGATTCGTGATATCAGATTCCGGCAGTCCTTGCAGACGACGCACAATTTGCGAGAAAAATTTGTCCTCAAGGGTCGCGTCGCCGAGCGATGCAGCGTCGGTTGCAAAGGTTGGGGTCGACCGTTCAGGCTTGCCCTCGATCGTGGCGAGGGTCGGGCCTGCCACTTCTGCAAGCGATTGCGTCGGAAGCTTCGTCACAAGCAAAGACTGGGCAGGCGCGATCGTCGGCAATGATGCTGCATGCATTGCAGACGTCGTGCTATCTGCATTCTGCGCACGGCGCACCTGTTTCGATAATTTCTTCCAGACTTCTTCGAGCAATTGTTCGGGGTCATGGACAGCGGCGCCAGGCTCCAGATAACGCAGCAGCAATTGTTCCCAGAGAACCGCTTTGGCTTCTTCCACAGACAAGGTGCTCTGATATTCACTCTGCAGAGCAATAGCGAAAGAATCCACCAAGCGTCCGAGGTGCGTCCCTTTGCCGACGGCAATCTGGTTGACGACCGCAAGCACATTCTGTGCGGAAAACTGTCTGGCCAATCGCTTCGTGACGACGTCCCGGTGCGGCGTTCTCCTCAGGAATCCGACCAGACCCGGTCCATCGTCGCGCACCACAGCGTGAAGGATTTGGTCAATTGTCGTCACACCTACGTGCGAGTCTTCCCATTTCAGGAGGCCGGTTTCAAGGAAATATGTTAACTGCCGAAATACCAACGAGGAGGTGTCGGGTCTCTCTTTTTTCGCCAACGACAGCGCCGCGAGAGCGTGGCTTCTGTCGCGCAGTGCAGAGACAAGCTTTTCCTTGAATCGACGTTCGATTTCCTCCTGAAAGCCGTGGTAAGCAATATCGCCCAGGTCGAGTTCCAATCGCTCCAGTTTGAGTATGGTGTCTTCGCCGGACAAGTCGCAGAAAATCCCGTCGGCCAGCGGCAACAGCCTGTCGCGAACAAATGCAGAAAGCCCGGGTTCGTGCTTCCGGGCGACATCGGACGCATCGAAAGACACGTCGAATGTCGCCTCTTCAATGACGTGCGACCGGCTCATGTCGCCTTGTCCATGGCGAGAAGAAAGTCAATCATTTGCCGTGCCGCCACGTCGCTCTTCTCAACATCAGCGGCGGATGTGCGCAACGCTTCCAGCCATTTGTCATGCAATGAGTCGAATTTCCCCTGGTCGCCCGACTCAAGCCAAAAAATTTTCGGATCGATATGTGCCGGGCAATGCAGGTATACCATTTCTTCCGCCCACTTCCGGACTTCTTCATTGGCAAAACGTTTATTGTCGGAAGAGAAAACGACACTGATCTTGAAACTGTAAAAGTCGTCTGGCACGGCGATTCCACCATGCTTCGCCGCACCTTGCGAACGGAGCAGAATATGTTCGACGACTTGAATTTTTTCGCCGCATTTGCGCAATTCCTCATCCGACGCCGTAAGGCCGAGCACCGTCTGCAATTTCCTCTTCAATCCGCTCTCATTGTTTCTGTCGTCAACGGTTTTGCGGTAGTCGAATCCGGATGCGCGATTTTCCCCGAGATCAACAATGTCTTTCAGGTAGGCGATCTTGCTCTCAATATGCTCGCTATCAAACGACGCCCCGTTTCCCATAAAGTGGCCCATGGCAGCCAAGTCCGGTCGCTCGCCGTATAGCGCCAACATATAGTCCAGAACGCGATTCCTCCGCTCGCCATACGCGTCGATTTGCGCAACCAGGCTGGCAAGCGTCAAGTTCATCTGTTCCGTGCCATCCGGGTAAAGCCGCTCGATCTCAGGAACCGTATCATTGCGCAGAACCCGATGAAAATACGTTTGCCGGAGGTCTTCGTCGATGGAATACAGCCGCGGGATTTCCTGCACGTTTTGCAGGAAATTGGCCATGACCTGTTCGAACGACAGAAGATAGGCTTTGAGTTGTGCGGCCTGTGCCTTTCGCTTTTCCGACTCCGAATTCGGCACGCCGTGGGCGTTGAGACCATAGGCGTCGGGAAAGTGTTTCTGGATCGAATAGTAGTCGCTGAAATGCCGATAGCGTCCGGCCGGCATGAGCGTGCCCACCCAATCGAAATTCTCGCGTCGGTGGCGCAAGGTCTCGCTGTTGTAATCGAGGCGATTGAATTCGGCTTCGACGTCGCTGATCGATATCGGATAGGTTTTTCCGTGTTGCTGCAGATCGATTGCCAATCCTTCGGACGGTGGAAAGCGCAGGCCGGCAACGCTGCGATACGCCTGCTGCTTGCCGAGGCGAATGAATTCGCTCTCGTTACCGTGTTCATCAATAAAGACCAGGCGTTTGACATCGCGCACGCCTTCGATTCTGGCAATTCTTCCGATCAAATCCGGGATGGAAAAATCTCCCCGCCAGCCATGCAATTCCGATTCGGGAATATAACCGTGCTTTGCCAGGACGCCGGAAAAAAGTTCGTCGAGCGGCTTTCCCTGCTTGTGCATCTCGGAAAAGGGGAAGGCGTATATTCTGGGATTGAGATATTCCGCGCACAGGAAATAGATTTCAGCAAGCAGGGCGGCCGGCTCGCGTTTTCCATCCACTTCGATATTGCCGCCCAGGGTAAAGCAGGTCCGCTCGACGATTTCCGTCGTAGCCAGGTCTTCGCAGAGGTTGCGGTTCGCGCGATACAGTTTTTCAACAGTCTCGATGTAAACCCTGCGTACTGCCGGATCGCCCTGGTTCTTGACACGATCGTTTAGCTGGATGTGAATACTGTAAAGTCCTTGCAATTCGCCAGCCTGCTTTTGAATCCAGACGTTGTCGATGTTCGGAATGGTGCCGAGGATGAGCTTACGGTAGTCATTCTCCGTCACCGCGCGGGAGGAAAATATTTCATCCGGGCGATTCAGGGCTTGCTTTTCAAAGTCGATCTCGTCTTGCGGCGTGCTCAAATAGTCCGCCACGTCGAACCCGCTTTGGTAAGCCAGGTCTGTCAGCGCGTAACAAAGCGCCTCCAATATCGTGACGCCGGGGTCGTGCAAGTTGTAATCCGTCCAGATGTCGCCCGAGAGGGACTGGACCAGGCGAATCCCCTCCTGCCGCAAGCCGTCGAAATCCAGACCGTCCGGGTCCGGTTGGCGTCTTTTGATAAACGATTCGAGCTTCATGGCGTCGATGGGAATGGGAGAGGTCCGAATGTTCGCGGACTAGTCCGCATTGCCCGAGTCGTTCATCATCGGATCAAACCACAACTGGGTCACGTAGTAACGGACGTAAATTTCCTTTGCTTTTTTGGCGTGGTCCTTATCGTCTTTCTGAGGATCCTTGCTCTCTTTTTTTTGTTCCTCATAACTGCAACGTGTCCGCATTTCCAGGGAGTAGTCATGCATTTCACCCACCCAGCGCAAGTCGATCTGGTCGCATTTCGATAGGAAATGGGCCTGGTGATAGGTGATATTGGCTTTCTTCGAGTTAAACGTATTCAATGCGAAGGCGTGCATCAATGCGTACCTTCCGCTGCTCGGCTTTCCGACGCCAGCCATGATTTCGAACGCCTGGCAGCCATCGAGTTTGGCGATAATCGGATGCCAATTGCCGTCGGCGCGAATCTTGCCCTGCCGCCCAATCCTCCCGTTTGCGGCAATGACGCCGTTGACGTCGAGCGCCTGTTGCGGCGAATCGTTGTTGATGCCGACGCGGATTTCCCTTGTATTGGCATTGTCGCTCTGGCCGACGCTGTCTTTGGGAGCGCCGCCGGCCAGGGTCACGCCGGCAATGTTTTGATGTCCGAGGTAAAAACTCAGGTTCTTGTCGCCGCTCGCAAGCTTGTCGTGCTTCGGTTCGGAGAATGCCATCGACCAAACAGGTGTCTTGACCGTAATCTCGTCGTAGAAGCTGACCAGTTTGCTGCTGTTTTCCAACTGGGCGATCTTCATCCCGTCCTGCGGACTCTTGTCGAATCCGTCATCGACGATGTTCACCATCGACTCGATGAGATCCCCGAAATTTTCTTCCTTGGGTAATGCCCCGTTCTTGAAGTAGCTCGACAGCGTTTTCCGGTTGCGTTTCGTCATACGTCCCTCCGGGAAGGTATGAACGTGCCGCCAATGGCCAAGCTGTCGATTCCCGTGTCTTGCGCGCGGTGGTAAGCGCGATCGTCCACGACTTCGATCAGGTGATTGTTGAGCGGTATGGCGATGCTCCATGGGTGAATGGGACTGATTTCATTGCTCTCTTCTCTACGGGTGTCGGTCAGGCGATAGCTTCGCCTGTCATCGCTCTCCACGATGCGCAGCATGGACAGCCCCGAAACGGACTCAACGTAGTCCAACCGTTGTATGTGCGACTGCACGTCATTGCAACGAATTCGCCAGCCGAATCTGGCATCCAGGCCGCGTTTGCTCCACGGAGAAAAGTAATCCACAATTTCCTGGTTGACTTTGTTGAGATGGAATCCCTTTCCGCTTCCCGGCTTGAATTTCACCTTGCAGCGCACCTGGATTTGTTCGTAAGCCGGATTTCTCACCGTGATGGCAGTGAATGGCGACGCCAGCCCGGCCACGAACTGCCGCACTTCCTTCAACAGCAAGGCGTTGACCTTGGGCTTCATGTTGGCAGCAGCGAGTTCCCTCAAATAGGGAATCAATACGATGAGAATATGGCCGGGAGTTATCTGCCGCCAGTGCGCTTCATCGTCCCTCATGCAGGGAAAACACTTTACCTTGTAGATCTCCGGAAACTGCTGAAGGATGATGCTTTCGTAGTCCTCAGGGGTGATTGCACGGTTTTTGTGGCGTAACCGTTCGCTGACGCGGGTGGTCCATTGTTTTTCATTTTCCGGTGGGCTGCCGCCGAAGGTGCTCATGATCTGTCGCACGCCGCCCAGCCCCGGAATGGAGATTCGCGTCTCCTTGATTCTGCCCGCCGGCAGGCGCTGGGTCAGATGCGACGTGCTGTTGCCTGGCTGGCGCCGCCAGCTTACCCTGAGCGCTTGCGCATGCACGCCATACAGGCTGCAGAGCGTGTCCAGCGATTTCCCGTTCGACGAGACCCTTATCCAGTACAGATTGCCCGGCAAAATGGTATTGTTTCTATCGATATCGTCCGGTACTTCCAGCGTGACGACACCGGACGACAGGAAGCCGTTCGTCGAATCGGAAATGATTTGCGCCTTTTTGAATGGCTTCCAGCGATTCGAGGCAAGGTAAGCCCATTCGAACGCAAATGAAGTGGAGCCGGCCTCAGGCTGCGAATCCTCGCGTAGATGGAAGAACAGCGTCAGCGGCCCCGATAACTTGCTTGCATTGATGCCGACGAGCAGATTCCCGTCCGATTCATATCGGGGCACCAGAGGGATATGCGTAGTGTCCTCGTGCGAAATGTTTTCCACGCCTAAAGGATGCAGGTGAAAGAATTTTTCCGTACGTTGCACTTGATGGCCGGAAGCGACGTGCTCCAGGTTGATTTTGCTGACCGCGCGGTAATTGACCGAAATCGCATTGATTGACGGCGTATAGGGCGGATTCGGTAGCGGCTTGGGCCGTAGCTCCCGCGTAAACAGCTTCGTCAGCCAGAATCGCTCCAACTTGGCATTTTCCGTCATCACTTTGGACAGGAGCAGTGGATAAGTTTTGTGGCCAAACGCATCCGACGGCGAGGCAAGCGTGAGTTTGAAGAAGCCATCCTTGGCCATGGCGTCATATTTATAGCGCTCTTCGGGGATGCGGTCGATGGCCTTCAGGCTGGTGCATAATCCCTTGAAGGAAATTCGACTGTGCTGGCTCGGCTTTCCGGTTCCGGCTTCGTCGACGGAACGGAACAATGTCGCTTGCGCTTGTGCCTTCGCCTCGGTGGGAATCCATTGGCGGTCTCTCAGAGCAGCGAGCGTGACCTTGAAAGTTGCGTTGTTGATGTGGGCAGGATACGCGCGATAGTATTCCGCAAAGCCATTTGCCTCCTGCGACAATCCGCTCCACCTGAGGTCCACTTCGAAATCGGTGAGTTTCTTGCCGGCGGCCTCGTGGTTGCCGATGATGAAATAATCGCCGAAGGCAGGCGAAGCCCCGAAGGGGGCGAATTGCACGTTCGCATTCAAGGGGCCATACTGGTTATAGATCTGAACGTTGGTCGTCCCCCTCACATCGACCTCAATCAGGATATCCTTGACCACCCATTGAGACAGCAGGCTATATGGATAGAGATAGCCGTTTGGATTAATCGTGAATCTGGCGACGGGCAAGTCGGTGTCGAAACCTTCGCCATGCAGATCCGCCCTGTAAGGCACGACCGAACCGGCGCCGTCCGAAAGGCGGAACTCGATCGTGAAACTGTCTTCACTTTCTTCAGGATCGACGACCCCGGCCGACGGCAGGTATTCATCGACCTCGATCCAGCCTGACTCGCCGGTAAGCGCAATGTTGAACATATTGCGAAACGCTTTGAAAAAGGCATCGGGCTGCGTTGTACCCAGGACGTCACTCAGTTTTTCCACGAACGACCTGGGTCCGTCGGTTGGGTTATCGGACGACAGCTTGAATGTCAGGCGGACGTCGCGCCGCCCGCTCTTCAGAAGCAGCACGCCGCTTGCCACGGCAAAACCCAATCGTGCAATTTCGAACACACTATCCGATTTCGCGTTCCGGGGAATCCCGAACAGGGGATAAGATGGCAGCGCCTCCACTGCCGCCGCATCCTTGGGCACAGCATTGCCGATACGGTTCAACTTTGCCGCCGTGGCGAATTGCCGCGCCGAACCCGAGGTTTCCGGTTCGACGGTGAGGCCGTTCTCGGGGGAACTCAGTTGGTCCCGCATGAAGTAGATCGTATGCAGGGCCGCCACGGCTGCGTCATTCACCAGCAGGTCGTTGTCCGCGGCATAAAGCAGTTCGATGCCATTCTCATCGAGCCCGGCCCGGAATTCCGTGCCTTTCCCAATCTTGACTTCCCGGCCGCCGGTATCGGTGGAAAAGAGCAGCCACGCGCTATCGGGAAGACATTCGCGGCGCTCGGTCTTCAATACGTCCTGGTAGTAGAAATGCAGATGGCGCCTGGTGAAATCGTTGATCTTCCCCTGCACCTTCTGGAATAAGCTCAAGAACGAAAGAAACAGACCGATGGCCGGATCATGGTCGGCACGGGATAGCGACAGGGCCATGATCCCACGCGCCTCTTTCTGCAGGAGCAGCAGGGCCTGAAAGAAAAAATGGAAATTGGATTTCAAAAACTGCGCCGCCGGTTGTTGCGTAGCGGAAGAAGTTGGGGCAACGGGTACCGCACGCTCGTCCTGATTTCCCCAGATTGGACCCAAGCCCTTGAATGCGCTGTCAACGTCAAGTTTCCGGTACTGCTGCAGGAAAAGGCGAAGTTGCCGCAATTCCGCCCGCAATACTTTTTCGATCTGGTGCCGGATATTTTCCTGAGCCCGCATGGCGGCCACGCTGGAAAGGCGAGCCAGCTTCAAAAACCAGAAATCCATTTTGGCGGCAATTCTGAATGTCGGCAACTCCGCGACGTCGATCTCACCCTCGCGCAACTTGCCGAACATTTCCTCCTGCGCCAGGATGGATGCGGAAAAGTCGGCGGCGATGCTCTGCGCGTTCGTCGCCAGGATCGCGGCGAGAATGCATGCTTCGTCGGAATCGAAAAATGCCCGCCAATTGCCGTCGGGACGATTGGTCGAGTCGCGATATTGCAAATGACCGGCGAGCTCAGAGGTCAGATACAGCAAGTCCTCGAAGCGCGTCTCGTCGACCTTGAAATAGCCTTCTGCCAATGCGGGCAGCAGGCGCTTGTCCTGGCTGCTTCCGTCCCTGATATTCAATTTGCTCATTGGCTCGATTCCGGTCTATCGCCGCGCAAAATCATTCGACATGGTTGGTGGCTTCCCGGAAATAGAATGGATAGACCAGATTGCTCCTGCTGTTGGTTGATCGAACAACGTAGTGAAGATCGATATGCAGGACGCCTTCCGCAGCGCTGCCTTCGTCGATGTCTATATGATCGAGATCGATCCGCGGCTCAAAGAAAAGCACGGCCCTTTGGATGGCATCCTTCAACAAGGTCAGCGTACTTTCGTTGATGGTTTCGAAGACCTGCATTTTCATGCCGCAACCGTATGCCGGCTGCATGATCCGTTCTTGCGGGACGGTGGAAATGAGAATGCGCAAACTTTCGTCGATATCTTCCTCGCCCGAAACCATTCTCGCCGCACCTTCGTTTCGGTCGAACTCGGGCGGGAAACCCCACCCTGTGCCAAGGAAAGATTTATCCGGGTTCATCAGTTGATCGCGACCATGGCGCCCTTGACCGTCGTCTGGCCCGAAGCGGAGAGTTCTGCGCTGGCATTGCCCTTGGCCGTGAAGCCGGCGTTTGCCGTGTGCGTGATATTCGTGGCGCCGGCCTTGATGTCGGCCTGCGCATTGATCTCCACATTGCCGGTTGCCGTTATGCTGATCTTTCCCTTGGCCGTGATGGCAATGTCCTTCGGACTATCGAGCGTGATTCCCGACTCGGATAGTTTGACTTGATTGTTGGTCTGGTCTTGCAGCAAGATCGATTTCCCGTCATCGCTGATCACGATCTGATTGTTTCCGGGCGTGATGATGGTAATGACCTTCTTGTCGTCGTCGAATTCGAGCTTGAGCTTGCTCTTCGTGACAATGGCCTTCTTGAAATTGTCCGCGGTCAGCTCGTAGGGCGCTTTCCTTTTGCTGCTGTAGAGGCTGCCCAGGATCACCGGATTCGAAGGGTCATTGTTGAAGTAGCCGAGCACGACTTCGTCGCCGATCTCCGGCACGAAGAAGGCGCCAATGCCGTCGGAGCCGTAAAATTTGGCCAGTCGCGCCCATACGCCGTCGGTTTCCGCCTGCAACACGGGAATCGACACCTGGATCTTGTATTGCCCTTCCGGATCCGCATCGAGTTTTTTCACCACACCGATGTGCAAGCCCTCGATTCCGGGCAACAACCCGGAGGCCGGAGGCGCCACCAGATCGCGGTTTTCCGCGAACCAGGCTGCCGGCAAGCCGAATTCCACTTCCGTGATCCAATTGCCGTCGGCGAGTACGTGGCCCACGGCAGCAACGAATACCGTGCCGCTGAAATGCTTGCCCACACCGTCAAGCTCGATCAAGGTTCCGGGTTGCGCCAGTGCGCTGCCCTGAAATTTCATTCGCCCCTGTATCCGCGCCAGGCCCGCCTTGATCTGTTGTCCATCGACCCAGGACTTCAATGTCGCGCTGTCGAGCGGCACCGGTGTTTGAAGCCGGAATTCGCTCAAACCGAGTACTTTTGCCAGCGTGGCGGAGTCGAGATCGCCCTGCGCGTTGAGCGTCTTCGGCTTCGCCTGTTGCTGCACGATCGCCTGCTGCGCCAAGTCCCACGAAACGCCTTGCACCGTCGCGAGTTGCGTCCTGGCGTCGATATCGGCGTGAAACTCCATCAGGTCGAGGCCATAGGTAACCTTCAGCGTCGCCGTACCATCGGTGGCCGGCGACTGCACACTCACCTTGGCAGCATCGACGACGACCAGCAGGCCGTTGGCCTCGGCGCGCGACAGCATGAAATCCCAGTCCGTGCAGTAATACTGCACCAGTTCCTTGTATTGCGTGGCGGTCGGGCCCACGTCGGCGGTGAGGCCGCTGCTGTTCCCGATCAGCTTGGAAATGATGTCGCTATCCTTTGAATCGACAAAATTTGCGTTCTTGCGACCGACAGTCATGGCGACGGCCTTGTCGCGGCATTCCACGATCAGGCGGGAATAGTTATCGCCCGTGATTTTGATGCCATGCCTGACCACGATGCCTTCGAAAATAGTGCTTTCCGAAGATTCGTACCCAGCATTGATTTTGACCGCTGTCCCCGGCTTGAAGTAGGCGTCGCTGACCGGGAATTCCTTTTGCGCCATATCCCCGTCGAGGATGATGATTTCGGCCACCGGTATCTTGTTGACGGCTTTCCTGACCACGGCGGACACCACCTGTACCGAATCGGGTAGAGCGGTGCCATCGCAGAACACCGACAGCTTGACCAAGCCGCCGCCATCTATCGCCGGTGAGGTTGGCATGGCGCTCTACCTCAAGGGGGGGAAACGGAGCCGCGTCCCCGGCTTGATGTCCCGAAAATTATTGATGCCGTTGATCCTCGCCACTTCCAGATAGTAGGCACTATCCTTATAGACGCGATGGCACAGCAAGGGCAGGGAATCTCCTGCCTTGAATTCGATGGCATGGGTCAGGTCGGGAGAACTCATGTTCGCGGCAGCGACCGTTTCCTTCGGCCCGACATATTGAATGAAATTCAGATTGATCTTCGCGCGCAGCGGCACGCCGCTCGGCTTGAACAGCGTGTATTCGACCTTCATCGAGCAAAGCTTGCCGACAAACTTGAAACTTCCCCAAACCAGCATCACCGTATTTGGCTGGTGTTCCGCTCCAACCAGGGTAAAAATCACCTTTTTGAGATCATCGAGCTGGGCATCGATATCGACAGCGGTCGAGTTGGCGGAAGTAGGGGGAACGACACCGGTTCCATCGATGATGATATCGAATTGGGTGTTCTTTTCGCCGGCATTGTTGAATTTCGGCTGCATCGTGGGCGTTCCCATCGCCCGCGTATTGTTGTAGCTGATGTCAAAATTGCGCGCGTAATTCGATGGGTTGATCCTGGCGGTATAAGCCTTGCTGGTGTCCGGTCCCGTGACATTGCCTTTGGCATCAAGATTGCACGGCGTAATCGTCAATTTGCTAATCACTCATCGCTCCTTCGCTTCACGCAGCGCTTCCTGAATCAATCTTTTGCATTCATCGAGCAACTCCTTGCGTTGCGCCTCCGGCAGGGCGGTGCCATCCGTATCGCCGTCCTTGCCACAGGACTGGACAACGTTGGACTTGACTACCATTTGCTTGATCTCGATTGGCATGGCTTTTAGAGTATTCGCGTGGAACTGAGATAACACAGCTCAATCGTCTCGATTGCGACTTCATTCTTGGTCGAATTAAAACTTTCAATATTCCATTTGACCGGATAGGCATTGGAAAATGACCACCCGCACAAAGGTGTCCCTTGTTCGCCGAGCAAATAAACGCTCACCAGCGAAGGAACGATGGGCACCGTGAAGTCCGTTTCCAGCACAGCGCGACACCACGCAACGAGCGGGGAGGAGAGGTCGGCAACGCCGCGCTTTAGCACCAGATTCGCGTGCTTCAGCGATTTCGGCAGCAAGAGCGCATACTGATTGCCTCCCTCCACGATCGGCTCCGTTTCCATTTCCGAGGAGATTCCCGACACCTCCTGGAACGACGTGTCGGAATTTCCCTGGGCGGCAGCGAAAACGACCCTGAAATAAAAGGCCGGAAGCGGATAAGCGTCGGCACTCGCCATAAACTCACCGAAAGCAGAAAAAACGGGAGTGCTCTACCCGCGATCTCACGGACACCATCAGCCGTTGGCGATAGTCAGCCCCTCATGCACGATCTCGATGGTCTCCACTGCGACCTCATTGCCTTCCGCCTTGAGGTCCGTGCCGGTGATCTTGGTCGGCCAGGCGTTGGCAAGCGTCCATACCATCGTCGGCTTTCCGGCTTCATCGAGCAAACTGATGGTGACCGGAACGCGCTTGATGGTATTCATCTTGATTTCGTTGAACCAGGCCCAGAACTTGTTGTCGGCCTTGAAGATGCCTTTCTTCATCGTGACGTTGCCATACTTTTTGAGACCCGGCATCTTGATTGGCGAGAACACCGGATTGTCACCGTGCCGATATTTTATTTCCTCCGATTGGACGTCCAGCCCGCTCACCTCCTGGAAAGACATCACATTGGAATCCCACTTCACCTGGAAATAGAATTTGGGTAAAGGCCATACCGCCGTTGATTGTGCGGAACCGTCATCTGCCATGACTTACTCCTTTCTGCGAAAACCGTAAATGTTTTGTAATTGCTAGTGGAAAATACTGCAACCTCGTCAAAGCAATGAGGACATCAAGACTTCTGCATCTGCTGCTGGAACGTGATTTCGATGAATTCGGCCGGCCTGCTGATGGCAACGAGCACCGTCACGCGCATGATGCCTTCCAGGATATCGTCGGGCGTCATCGTTTCGCCCAATCCGCAGAAGATAGCAAATGCGTCGTCCGGCACTGCGCCGGCGAGACCGCCGCGCTTCCAGATTCCCGTGAGGAAATTGCGGATCATGCCCTTGATGGTCACCCAGGTGTTAGCCACATTGGGTTCGAACACGTAGGCCTTGCTTGCCTGCTTCACCGACTCTTCCAGCATGATCATTGTTCTGCGCACGTTGATATAGCGCCAGTCCAGGCTATTGCCGTCCAGCGTGCGTGCGCCCCAGACCAGCGTGCCTTCGCCGACGAAAGTCCGTATGGCGTTGATCGACTTGCCTTGCGGCGTGACATTCAGATCCTCCTGGTCGCCATGCGTGATGTTGACGGCAGGCGCGATGACCGAATTGAGGCTGACGTTCGCCGGCGCCTTCCATACTCCGCGGCTGTTATCGACCATCGTATAGACGCCCGCCATGGCAGCCGAAGGCGGCAGCAGGTTCAGGTTGTTCGCCAGTTCATTGAGGAGCAGGTTGTATTGCGGGCTGAGCGCGATGAGGCTCTTGTTCAGCATGGCCTTCTCTTGCAGGCTGGAGTCGGCCTTGGTGATGCCATCGATAATGTCCTGCAGCGCTTTTGCCTTGTCCGCCGTGTCCTTGTTCGCGGCAAGGTTGTCGATGTCGAGTTCGGTCTTCAGCAGCCCCTGGAGCAGGGTCTGGGTGGCGCCATCGAGATGCCAGTAGGCCAGGTCCTTGGCCTGGGTGATCGTGGTGCGAATCCATGGGTAGTAGGCCATGCCGAAGTTGAGGAAATTGATTCCCAACGCATTGCGAAATGCATTGACCGGATCGCCGGCCGGATCCTGCCTGCTTCGATAGCCATCGGACAAGTCCAGTATCCCGACCCGGTTCTTCATGACGTTGCCGCAATGATCGAGCACGTGTTGCTGCACCGAGATGCAATCGGTTTGCTTGAGCAGGACGGCGTCCGGCACGACCAGGATGGTTGGCTCTTGCTCTTTGATCAGCAGGTCGACGCCTGCTTTGAGCTTGTCCGGATCTACGTCGTCGCCATAGCCGCCCATCGACACGACATAGCAAGGCCCGCCACCGTTTTGGAAAAACAACAGCATGCTGTAATACAGCAAATATTTGCCCTGCGACTTACTCAGCACGTATTGCTTTCCGCCTATGCCCAAAGTCGGCTCTGTCGAGTCGGCGGCAGGCTCGGCCAAGCCGAATTGCGGCGTGGGACCGGAGCCGAAATACGTCAAGAATTCGGCCATCGACGTAATTCGCCAAGCCTGATTGCTGAGGGACTTGCCCTTGTTGTCTGCCTTCTCGGTATAGCCAATGAATGCAGGCACCGCGGTTGCAACCTCGACGACAGAATTTGGAAAGGCGCTTTTTTCGACAATATAGACGCCTGGTGTCTTCATCATTCCCATGTGATCCCTCTCTTAAGTTGACTGCTTGACCAACTGTCCGCTTGATGCACTTTCTTTAGGGCCATTTCAAAATGAGCGATGCCACGCGTCGCCGCAGAGTCAGTGCGACTGCGTGACGAGAAGCAACAACGGCGCCACGTTCATGTTGAATTGGATTCTTGAATTCATATACACACAACATCACCAGTACGTCACAAATTGATGTAATTCTCAAAAACGATTTCTTTTTTGCCGCCAATACTGTCCATACCGAGCCTGTTCTTCGAGGCAGCAGGCAATCTCTTGATAAGCACCCTCGCGCCGCCGTTTCCCTGCGTCTTCAACTGGAAGCGGCAAGTCGACATTTCCTGCAGCGGTATCGCATCCTTCGAACGGAAAATCCTTGCCGGCCGGTTGCCTGCCAGAAGAACCTCGCCGCATTGCTCGAACGCCACGCGATTGTCCGGATCGACAATGGTGGGAGTGCTTCCACCCAGGTTGCCCAGTAAGAAATATCGCCAGAAGGAACTGCGTGCCGCGAAATTGAAATAACAGTTCTGCGGAGCCCATTCACCTGCGCCCTCGGTGTTGTCTTGCTGTTCCGGATCGACGACGATCTCAACCACGAAGTCCGGCGGCGTGCGCCGATCGTGTTCGGACAGGATACCGCTGGCGACCAATTCGTCCATATCGCGCAGATCCCTGTCCGACACGAATGGATCCTTGCTGAGCCGGCGCGTGCCATTGTCCGCGTCGACAAATGACGCGCGATTGTCGAAGCACAGAATGGCATCCCGATTGCGCGCAGTCGGCGCAGTGTAGTTGGCAAACGTTCTATCGACCGAATAGACCTTGAAGCGGAAGGGCAGGGCATGAGTCGCTTCCCCTGCATAGAGACGCAGAGCGTCCGCTCTATCGTCGTTGCCGAACACCGCCACGCCACCGTTCGTCGGCCGCGCCAGCAAATCGGCGCCCTTCATCATCCTGGCGGTATCGGGGGTCGGCACGAAATCAAGCCCGCGCCATTGGCCACTGGAAAAGTAACTGTGCCCAACCTGAATGCTGAACAACGCTCGGTAGGTTCCCATAGCCGTTTCGTTCACTTCACCGAAATTTGGTTTCCCGAAATCGGGGAATCCAGGTTAACGATGTCGTTCGCATCGAAGCAGACCATGCGAACCCGGTAGAGGACCGATGGGAGATACTTGCCGCTCAATATTCCCCACAGACTGCTCAAGTCTTGGGTGTTCAGGTTTTCGATATCCAGTACCAGCCTGTCGATTCGCCGATCCAAATCCGGAGTCAGTTGATGATCAAACACCGGCTGGCGTTGAAAGAAACTGACAGCATTTGAAAGGAACTTGAGCGCCTCCGCATAATTGCCGGCGCTAAAGTGCGCGGCGACCATGACGTATAGGTTAATAAAAAGCGGCGGCGGCGCCGTCGCGATCTTTTCGAAATTCCCCAACTGGGGCGAACGGACAGGCGTTGTTTCTTTGGTGACGTTGACCAGAACGACAACGAGCTTGTTGTTGATATTCGCCGCCAATGTGCCGTCCTGTTCCAGGATATTCGACATGACGACCACATCCTCCACGAGGTCGAACGAGCGCTTCAAAAACTGGTTCAACTGACTCGATATATGTGAGACCGCAGCGTAAATCATGAGCCAGGTCCACCCATAACAGGAAGTGTTTGCCGACACCCTTGTGAAATTCTTTTATGGAACGTCGCGAGTCCCCCCACAAACCAATTGCACGGATTTGGTCTATTCCATTCTTTCAGAGGAAGTTCTTGGATCTGGACTATGAACATCTTCAATGGCCGTTTTGGAACCAGTCTCAAAAATGAGTGCGACGGCGTCGCGCCCGGCAATACAGGCGTATCGTCTTTTCAGGGACGTTCTGTCCTGTTCATTTTGAAATGCCATCAAAATGCATTACATCTCTGATGCAATAACCAAATAGCGCAGTCCGAATTTCGAAAATGACGCTATTCAATAAAACAATTCCAATTCATTTCAAAAATCGTAACGGATGGCTATATTGCCATTGATTAATGTGAAATTCACCTGTCATTAATGACAGGGCGCAATCAGTCGCCATGTCCAAATAATCGCGCCTCTCATTGATGCCTGTCATATCTACCAGTTACCTAATGTCGCAAATGTTGATCTATATCTCGACGGAGTCAGAAAACGCATCAATTTCATGTGGCGCAGCAAATCCGGGACAACCGTCTTCGCGGCGCCAGACGCCTGCAGCATGGATTTGATGATTGCGGGAAGGATGGATGAACTCGGATCCAGGTAATTCAAATCAATCGTGACTTACGCCGTTCCCATGAAGTTGGCCTCAGCGACGAAGATCGCAGTCGCGTGTTCAGGGATATCGGGTGCGCCTACAGACACTTGCGCAATCTCCGATCCGGCCGTTTCGGCCAGGCCGACCAAAGACGACACTACCGCGTCGCAGCGGCCCCAAAAAAACGCCTGTTCATGGCAGACGTGGACAAAAGGGTGATGCTTGATTTTTACGTTGCCGCAGGCTCCAGTACAGCGCCAAACAGCCACCGTTTAAAGCAAGCAGTACGCCGACACAATCATCTCCCCAAATCCCGGTTAAATCTTACCAATAGTCGCGCTTCAAACGGGAGAAGTTTTTGTCGCCAAATGGTGACACAATTTTCCCCCACTTCAACCTGACGACACAATTCACTTCCATTTCAGTCCGATCAGTTTTGAAACAAGATTGGGAAACTTGATGTGTAATGTGGCGCCACCTATCCTGAGACAGGAGCAGGGGATCGATGCTTGACCTTGCTAACTCACGGCTGAGGTGTCAAATTGGCTTCAGGAAACCTTTCAGGAAATGGGGCACGTCTGGGTACCAGATTCCGCGGAAAGTTGGCCGCCGCGTTCGAACAGCGCGGAAGCACCCTGGCCAGCCTGTGGTATGCGTACAGCCCGAAAACCAAGCGAGATTGGGTCCTGACTGGTGACCTTGCCTTCGATCACTTTGTTTCAGTGGAAAGCGACTCAACCATACGAAGCGCAGATCACGCGCCGCAAAGCAAGACAATCTACGACGATGGGATCGAGAGGGAAATACCGGTCACGTCCGTTGTGATTCTGCAAGGCGGGGACGCTGAGTGGCGCCTGGTTCGGCGATCTCAGGATCTCGATCGCGACGATGAGCTAATGCGTCAATTCGCGCACGATAGCAAGCTGCTGCAGGCATCAGGGATTCGCTATCGATTGCTGACTGACAGTGAAATCCGCGCCTCTCCACAACAACTCGCAAACTGGCGACGCATCATTGCATGGATGTCCGCGGCTAGGGATTACACGTTAGTAGAGTATAGGAAGGAAGTAATCGGTCTGCTACGCAAGCGCAGGGTACTGACTTTGCGCGAATTAGAGGAATTCGCCGGGGATGCGGAGTTTCCACTTTACGCCGCAGCCGTCTTTGCGGAATTGCAAATTGGAACGGTACACGCTGACCTGATGACGGCCGCTTTGAATCCGGCAACCCTTTTCAGCCTTCAGGAAATCTAACCATGGAACGGTGGACCTTTCGTACTTTGCCTGCAGAATTGGCAAATACCGAGAAGTGGAGACGCGTCGACTTGGAGGCGCTTGCCGAGGAAGATCGGCAAAGGTTTATCAATTATTACAATGCCATCACGAGCTATTTGAAGTCTGGCCGAATCAGCGCCGTGGCGCGATCGGTGGGGCTTGACCGACATGAAGTTATCCGTCAGCTTAACCGTTGCGTGGCGACCGCACCGGACGGTCATTTATATGGTTGGACGGCGGTCTTGCGCGGCAAGCGCATTCAACAATATTCCCGAAAGGCAGCTTTGCCTCAAGGAAATGGATTTGCTCCGGGCGGGAGAACAGGGGCTTTTTCACTACTACTGGACACCTACCCGACTATCCGGGAAACGCTCGAGCGGCTCATCCTGAAGAAGGGGCGGTCCGCGACCCATGAGGCGAAGATTTCCGCCAAATCTCTGCACAAGTCATTCCTTGATCTATGTGGGGGAGCGGGAATACGCGCTGACCAGTATCCCTTCAATTCCAAGAGCAGGGGGCGGCGCTCTGTCGAGCGCTTCATGGAGAAAGTGCTACTGGAAAATCCGGAAACTGGCTGCTTGGCCAGACACGGGCAGACCGCACGTTCCCATCTCAATGTAGGGCGAGGTATTCCGAGCGTCCCGTATGCCTTGGACCTATACGACGTGGTTGGGCTCGATCCGCATAAGCTCCATTGCATCGGCAGTGTGCGGGTCCCGGGGCCGCGTGGCCTGCAGCGCATTGCGATCCAGCGCATTTGGATCGTACCGTTGCTCGACGAATATTCCAGAGCCATTCTTGGATATAGCGTTGGAGTGCGACAAGAATGTTCAGCGACGACGATTGAACAGGCAATCATTTCCGCCATGAGTATTTGGAAGCCGCGGACGCCTAAAGTGCCAGACTTGCGCTACCTTGAAGGTGCCGGCCTACCTTCTGGCCTATTTCCGGGGCTTGCCGCAAAAGGCTGGACCGCTCTTACTATCGATAACGCCGCGACACATTACTCCAATGCCGTGGCGGAACGCGCCCGTCGAAGGATAGGTTGCTTTATCAACTACGGTCCGGTTGGTCATTGGGAACACCGAGCTGCCCTGGAACGGATCATGAAAACTCTGGAGGTTCGCGGCTTCCAGCGCTTACCTTCCTCCACGGGTTCCAACGCAAGCGACCCAATCAAACAGAACCCCGCGCGCGCTGCGGTAGAAGCATGTATCGATTGGGAGGAACTGCTTGATCTTGTGGATATTGAATTGTCCAACTACAACGTTACTCAGCACGAGACTCTTGGAAACCGATCGCCGCTTAGCATCTTCAGGGATCATTGGTTGGTTCAGCAGATCGACTTTCTCCCCCGTGGCTTGCCACCGCCTACGCCTCTGGCACCCGAACTTGGTGTTGCAATCGAGACTAAGTCAGTGCGCGGTAGATTTGAGGAGGGCCGCCGGCCATATGTCGAGATCGATCGAGTGCACTATACGAGCCCGATATTAAGTGGCATGTTCGGACTTATCGGCAAGCACATTCGGCTTCATATCCGGGAGGCAGACATGCGAACCGTTGTTGCCTATTGCGTAAACGGCGATCCCTTGGGAGTGTTGACGGCTCAAGGTGTGTGGGGGCAGGTTTCGCACAGCAGGGAAATGCGCAAAGAGATCAATGCTTTGCGCGATTCAGGTCAACTATCACTCAGTCCAGGCGTGAATCCAATTGCGGCCTTGTTGAGCTATTACGCGAAGGCCGCACGAATGGAAGTCGAGAAGAAACCGTTTAAGGTATCCAAATCGGCAACCAAACTTGTTCGCACAGCCCTTACATCCGAGACTAAGATATCTTCCTTGTCGAATGCAGACGATACGGCCGCCAGCGGACCGGAGCCTACATTGAATCCCACGACTCCTCGGCCGCTGTCGCGGTTAGTAAAACAACCTGTTTGGAAAACCGTCGTGAAGTAGGAGAAGGAGATTTGACATGGGCGAAAGAACGAGCGCACAAGCGTCGACCACAGCTCGTGCGGCTGGTATACCAAGGCAATCGCTGCAGATCGAGCATCCGGTCATAAACAATAAGATTTGGCTTCCAACTCCTTCAATCCGTGCGGCATTTGAAGTTATCGCCAACACCGCACTGGAGCGCAGTCCCGGTGTAAGCTTTTACGGAAGCTCGCGAGTTGGCAAGACTTCGGCCATTCTCGTTCTTCGAGAGCAATTGGCTCAGGTCTTCCCGGATATCCCGACCATGACTGTTAACGCGAAATGGCATCCTCGATTTTCAGAGACAATCTTTTTCGGCGAAATGCTCACAGCCGTGGCGCACGTAATGTCTGCGCCCGCGAAAGTTGAGGTGCGCCGCGGCAGGGTTGTCAAGCTGCTGTGGACTTCCGCCATGGCGGTAAGAAGTGACCGACTAGTGTTATTTGTTGATGAAGCCCAATGCTGGCTTGACGCTGCCTTGACCATGCTTCGGGATCTGGCGAATGATCTATTGCTGGAGCATAAAATTCAACTCATTGTGGTGTTGTTCGGAACACCCGAGCTGCTTTCCGTCCATACGAGTCTGTTGCACGCGGGACGGGAAGATCTTGTCGGCCGCTTCATGCCGCAACGTCATGCATTTCGAGGCATTACCGATTGTGATCAACTCAGATCTACCATGCAGTTTTACGACGATCCAGAAGTATCACAGTACCCGGATGGAAGTGGCCTTAGCTATAGCGAATGTCTGCTCCCAATTGCTTATCGCAGTGGCTGGCGCTTGGAGAACGAAGCGCCGCTGCTGTGGGAGCAGTATCGGCGCATGGCCTTGGGAAAGGGTGGACTGTCCGAAGTCGGCATGCAGTGGATAAACGCAAGCATTCGCGATTTTTTTCAGCAGCACATCTCCTTCGACCATGCTGACCTTCACGGTGAGGCGGACCAGTGGCTCGATGCGGTGCGCCGTTCGGGCTTCGAAACCTCTTTGGGCAACCCGAATACACTATCGCATTGAAGAGTGTCGACATGGAAGCCGCTGTCGAGAGTAAAAAATTTGCCTGGATAAGTGAATGGGAAAAGCCTTATGAAAGCGGTCTTTCCCTGCTATTGAAGTTCTCTTGGGCAAACTGTGCTTCTGCCTCAGACGTTTGCCATTTTGTATTTGCCAAACGCGCACTGCAATCTATAAACGTAAAGCGGCAGGGGCGGTCCTTGCTCGATTTAAGCTGGGACGATAGGCAAAGAGAGCCAGATGTTCCGCATCTCCAGCGCTTGTGTCATGCAGGATCATTTGCGCAGATTGCGAACAGATGGCATTCCATGTTGGCATCCGATACAAGAGTTCGATTTTGTCCTGACTGCTTGGCTACGGGCTTTCATTCTTCGTTCTTTCAAATCGATGCCTTGCGCACTTGCCCTTTACACGGAGTCCCTCTGCAAGAAAAATGTGCCAATTGTGGGGCGAGCACACCTCCGTTCGCAGTTGTGAAGGGTCTATTTGATGAACCATTTCATTGCATTCAGTGCGGCAGTCTATATACATCGCCTGGTATCTTGTCGAACACTTGGGGTAGCAAAATTTTCGACGCTAACATCAGACGGGCCTTGAAGCCCATAGCTGATTGGATTGCCGCGATTTCGTCAAGCGGAATAAAATGGGACCAATGGGAGAGATGGGATTTTCCTCTTTCGTCTATGACAGAGGCCGCGGATCGGCGTAAAGCGACCGCTCGACTATTGACTTGCTTGTTCACGCCAACCTTCGATTCAGCATGCCTCGGTGCAGATATCCCGGAGTTTCCTATCTATTTGGGGCACCCATTCCGGCCTGAACTGAAGCAAGTGCTTTCGCACAGTTTCAAAGGCTACGCACAAGAGGTCAAAGAGCGGCTTTGCATATACAGGGCGATTCGGCGCCACCTTGAAAGGCAATTACATCTCCCACACTTGCGGTCGAAGGAACGTCAAGGCGCGCGTGATGCACCTTGGTCGGAATTTGTGCGGAATGACGTTTTCTTTCCAAAAGCCGGGGTTTGCATACGGAGCCAAGCATTAATATTCTGGCGCTTTCGGATGGAAGAGTTCCCCATTTATGAAAACCCTGGCCCCTTGAGGCTATCGACCCTCAATTGGCCGCAGAACGGCGTGACCGACTATGCGGCCTGGGCAGGTTTCGTTCTTGCCAGCTATCACGCGGCTGTCGCGACATTGGCCGCTTGGAACCGAAGGGCCGCCGAGTTGGAACAGGAAGAGCCTCAAAACGATGCGCGCGTGAGACAGCGTGAATTGCACCGGGAATTCGCGCCATTGCTGGATATTCGCATCCTGCCAACGTTTCCATCCGTGTCCGCTCTGGAAATACCCGCGACCAGTGGAGAAGACAAATTAGCCGCCGTCGGCCCGCCTGACATGGAGATTTCAAACGAGCGACGGACGTGCAGTCGGACCACTTGCAATTGTCGAGAGCTGCATTCACTCGTGCCGGCACCGGCAAAACAAGCAAGCGGCATTTTCCCGGCCGGGCATATACCATCCAAGATCGATCAAGCTGAAGCATCGGTGTGTAGGGAGCTGATTGCACCACTCGATGTCATTTGTCTGCCGCCACATCTGGATGGTTCAGGGGAGGCCGATTTGCGAAGGGAACGAAATTGCTACATTCGAGCAAATAATGACCTGGAGGCGATCAATGAATATTTCACCAGACTTGAATTGGCGCCGAATTCCGAGCGTAACTACCGCCTTCAAATTCAGAAGTGTCTTGTCTGGATGGTCGCGCAACGCCACAAGCCGATGTCATCTTTGACGCCTGACGATGCCCAGGCATTTTATGATTTCCTCTGCGACCCTCGGCCTAGGGAGATATGGGTTAATGCGGCCCGCAAGAAAAAACACGTCGAAGGGTGGGCTCCATTTCGTTCGGTCCCGACAGCGGGGACGCGTGACTTTACCCTTCAAATCGTGGCAAATCTATTTAATTGGTGGAATAACCACAGATACGTGAAAGGCCAGCCGTTTTTACATTTGCCGTTCATGTCGACGATGGGGCGGTATGGAGACTACGCGCCGATTAGAGCTCGAAATATCATTCCCGATTGTCTGTTGGGTGTGGACTGGGAATTCATCTGCCAAGCGATACAACTGCAGCATAGCCGAATGGCGGTCCATCCTGCCAAAGCGGTGCTGTTTCTGGCGTATTACCAGTGCCTAAAACCTGGCGAGATCGTCCATATTTTCTGCGATTCGCTCGAACGAATCGTCGTCAATGCGCACAAAATACTATGGCGCGTCCGTGTAACCTCTCGTGAAGAGGATCGGCAATGCATTTTCCTGTTGCCACCTGTGATTGACGCACTATGCCAGGCCATGTCGGTTGGGCCTGAGCAACTTGAGACGGTATTGCGTACGCATGCCCATGCGCGTCTAGTCACAGTGTGTGCAAGAGTGAGTCTGCCTGATCCAGAAACCATCGAACCTGACGGGGATCCCCACTTGCATGTGCCGATCTATGCGCTTACGAAACCTGTCTTTTCTGCTGCGGCGAAGCTGGCTGACGATGCAGGCAACCTGGCCGCACGGAACAGGCTTGGAAGCGCATCCTTAAATGACTTGTCGTTGGCCTACCAAGTCCACGTCAACCAATTGATTCGCGGACTCGACTCACTCTGGTATGTGACTGGCGCTAAGCGACTGCTGCCGAAAACTATTCTCGAATATGGGCCTTTGCGAAGCACACGGCCGCTCTCCACGATTGTTGAAGATATTGAGTCGCTCCGACAGACCTTTAAGGGGTAAAGCGAACGAGAAGGAGTGTTCATGAGCCACAATCCACAAGACACCCAAGCGAATGTGCATCGCGCTCTAGCGCGGATGCCAAAGCCGCACAGGAGGGTCGGCCTTTTCGTAAGCTTTTCCCTCTGGGTAAGATACCAATTCCAATTTGGAACCCCATGGCGTCAGGAAATATACCCAACTCTCTCCAGCGGTAGGGCCACTCGTCGTATCGATTGGATCATTTAAAACTTTGACTCCCTTTGATCTGAGGTTGGCGACGGTTATTTTTATATTGTCGGTGTAAAAGGCAATGTGGGTTGCCCCAATATCATCGCCAAAAGGCTGCTCCTTACTACCATCTGGGGCATTGAACTCGAAAAGCTCAATGTTTGATCCGTTCCCGGTCCTTAGCATGACAATTCGTTTAACATCCGCACGTTGATGGATTCTGTAGCGTTCTTTCCAATCGGAATCAAGGGAAAATGGGCCGATCTCCGTTACCGGTGTACAGCCGAGTACGTCAGTGAAAAATCGAATGGCCTGGTCCATATCCGGCACATTGATTCCAATGTGATCAACGCCTTTGACGGAAATATTTTGAGCAAATGCCTCTTGAGCGAAGGAGGCCACAATTAGAAAAAGCAGTGCCGATGCAAACCGAACTTTATGTAGCATGGTCATTGCCCATGTCACTTTGGCTGCTGGCGGCGCATCGCGCCAATACCCGCCCGCAATTCCTTGACGAACAGGGTCGGCTGCTCGAACGCAGCGAAATGTCCGCCGCGCTCGACTTCATTGAAGTACACCAGGTTGGTGTACGTTTGCTCGGCCCATGATCTCGGCGCACGGAAAATCTCATGCGGAAATACCGATGCAGCAACCGGCAACGACAACTTGCCACCGGAGAAGCTGCCTGTGGAATCCTCCCAGTATATGCGCGCAGACGACGCCGCCGTATCCGTGAGCCAATATAGGCTGATATCGTCGAGCATCTCGTCACGCGTGAGCACGTTTTCCGGGTTGCCGTCGCTGTCGGTCCACTCATGGAATTTGTCATAGATAAAACTTAACAAACCAACCGGCGAATCCGAGAGGCTGTAACCGATGGTTTGAGGACGCGTAGTCTGCATGCGGAAATAGCCGGAGCCATCGTTCAGGAATTTGGCAGCGGCGTCAACTGCGCGTTGCTCCTCTGCAGACAACCCCGCGGTCGGGATTTTTTCCGGAAACACGAACTGCCAGTTCAGGTGTATGCCCATCAAGGCCGGGGGCCGCAGATGCCCCAGCACAGTGGTAACTCCGGCACCCCAATCGCCACCCTGGGCGTACCACTTGGCATAGCCGAGACGCTCCATCAACAATATCCAAGCCTTGGCAATGCGCACGACGTTCCAACCGGTGCCGGTCGGCTTATCGGAAAATCCGAAACCTGGCAGGGACGGAATGATCACGTCGAATGCATCGTCGGCGCTTCCGCCGTGGGCGGTTGGATCCGTCAAAAGTGGAATGACTTTAATGAACTCGACAATCGACCCTGGCCAGCCGTGTGTCAACAAAAGAGGCGTGGCATTTTCGTGTTTGGAGCGAACGTGGATGAAATGAATTCCCAAGCCGTCGATCTCGGTGCGAAACTGTGGCAAGGCATTAAGCGTGCGCTCAAATCGGCGCCAGTCGTACTTTCGCTGCCAATAGCCGGCAAGGGATTGAACTTGTGCCAGCGGCACACCCTGGGTCCAGTCGGCTACCGTTTCCTTGTCGGGCCAGCGAGTGTGCGCCAAGCGGCGCCGAAGATCATCCAAGTCGGCTTGGGGGACTGCCACGCGAAATGGCGTGATCGCCGAGCTTGCGCGCGGCAGCGCCAACCGTGCCGACTGTTCTTCCGGCGCGGCCCAAGCCAAGTCGTTGGCCAGCAATGCACTGCCGGCCAGCGCGGCCAATCCGCCTACCGAGCGGAACATGAGCCGTCGGCCAAGATTGACTTGTGTATCGGATTCTGACTCGGTGCCAATTGCGGCCTGGGGATTGGTATTTGTCATGCGAGTGCTCCCTGTGAATGAATATGTGTGGAACAAAACCGCGTCAGACGCGGCGCAAGCATCGGTTTCTTACCTGTTCAGATGACTTCGACCAGCACGATTTCCGTGTCCTCGATGGCGGTGATAGTGAGTTGCGGCTCTCCGGTGACGACCGCCCCATCTCGGGGAACAAGGCGCAGCCCGTGCAGATCGACTTGACCCGCAGTGGTGACAAGGTAGGCACGTTTTCCCCCTGACAGATCCTGGACGACGGTTTCACCCGCTAGCATGGTTGCGCCCAGTACCCGTGCGTCGCTGTTGATGAAAAGCGCATCGGTGTCGGTAGAGTCGCCGCTTGCCAGCGTGACGAGTCGGCCGCTGCGATCGGCCCGTGGGAAACGCCGGCTGTCCCAACGCGGTTCCCCGCCTTGGGTGCGTGGCTCCAGCCAGATCTGGAAAAGGCGGGTCGGCGTCGCCTCGGCATTGAATTCGGAATGGCGAATGCCCGTGCCGGCGCTCATCACCTGCACATCGCCTGCGGCGGTGCGTCCCTTGTTACCCAGACTATCCTCATGCGTGATCGCACCGTCGCGCACATAGGTAACGATCTCGACATTCTTGTGCGGGTGGAGTGGAAAACCGGAGGAAGGGGCGAACTCGTCGTCGTTCCACACACGCAAAGCGCCGAGCGGGCCGTGCTCTGGCCGCCCCATGCCACCAAAGGCGAAGTGCAATTTAGCTTTCAGCCAGCCTCCTTCGGTTCCGGCCAATGAAGCGAACGGGCGATGCTCAATCATGATAGGACTCCTGTTCGTAGATCGGCACGCGCTTTACGAACAAATGTGGGTAGCCACAAAACCAGCCCCGCAATTCCAAGCACCAACTGGCCGATCGCCAGATACAGCAATGAATGCTGTAGCGCCGGCGCCAGCAGCGCGGTCACTACTGCAGCCAGCATCACCATCGTGAATGACTGCATCGAGGCGACCACACCTCGAATATCCGGGAACAGGTCCAATACGATGAGCGTGAGGCCTGGCGACGCGAACGACATGCCGAACGCATAGAAGAAGATCGGACTGACCGACCAGGGCAAGGCCGGCGGCAGGACTGCATGGTAGAGCACGTTGGCGACAGCAGCGCTCAATAGGATGACAAAACCAACCCCGATTTGATGCTGCAGGCTGAGCTTGCCCGTCAGCCTATCGGCCGCCCACGAGCCAAGGAAAATCCCGCCCACCATGGGCACGAACTGCCAACCAAACTGGTTGGCCGAGAGACCCAGATGTTCGCCAAGGATGACTGGCGCGGCGGCTACAAACAGGAACAGTCCCGCAAAATTGAAGGCTATTGCTCCCGCCCCTGTCTGGAAGCCAACTGACATGAACACCTTTGTATAGCTGCGCAGCAGGCTCGCCGGCGCCAAAGACTGCCGATCTGCAAGGGGCAAGGTTTCGGGAAGGTAGCGCGCGCAACTCCAAAGAAGCAGCCCGGTGTAGGCCGACAGGAAGACAAAAATCGCGCGCCATTCAAAAGCAGTGACAATCCATCCGCCGATCACCGGCGCCAGCGCCGGCGAAAGCGCGAAAATCATGCTCACGAGCGAAAGCATGCGGGCCGCCGGCGCGCCTTCGTACAGGTCGCGGATCATCGCCCGTCCTACCACGGTTCCCGCGCCGGCAGAAACGCCTTGCAGCATGCGAAAGCCGGACAGCCAGGTGACATCCTGGGCTATCGCACAACCAACCGAGGCCAGCGCGAATAGCACCAACGACGCCAGTATCACCTTGCGGCGGCCCAGGGCATCCGACAGCGCCCCGTGCCACAGGCTCATCAACGCAAACGAAAACATGTACGCGGTCAGCGTGTATTGCACTTGCGCGGCGCCGACATGCATGCTCTTTTGTATGCTGGCGAATGCCGGCAGGTAAGCATCGACCGAAAGCGGGCCAAGCAGCGCAAGGCCGCCCAGCAGCAACGCAATGGTGCGCCGGTTTGTCGGTTGCGCAATGGGCGCTGTCGATGCCTCGAATTGAGTGGACACGATGGTTCCTTCAGAGCGCCGGAACAGCCATGCCGCGCTGCACTGCGGGACGCTGGCCCACCGCTGTCATCCAGCGCCGTAATGCCGGCTTCGTGCTCATGCGGTCGGCCAGTACGTCGCTAAGGAATGTGGTCGCGGTGATGACCCATGGATAGGCGGCGATGTCGGCGATGCTGTATTCCTCGCCTGCCAGGTAAGTGGACGTCGCCAAACGCTTGTCCATTACCGTCAGCAGCCGGTCACTTTCGGCAATGAAGCGCGCGCTTGCCATTGGCGACTTTTCTTTCGAAAACTTCTCGAAAAAGCCGAGCTGGCCGAGCATTGGCCCAAGGCCACCCATCTGCCAGTGGAGCCATTCAAGCGTCTTGTACCGCTCAGCGCCTGACGCTGGGAGGAAGCGACCGTGCTTTTCGGCAAGGTAGGTCAGAATGGCACCGCTCTCGAATACGGACAATGGGCCGCCCTCGGCATCATGGTCGACAATCGCCGGAATTTTATTGTTCGGCGAGATCGCCAGGAAAGCGGGCGAAAACTGCTCGCTCTTGCTCAAGTTCACTGGATGGACGTCGTAGGCAATGCCTAGCTCTTCGAGCAGGATTGACACTTTGCGGCCGTTGGGCGTAACCCAGGTATGTAAGGAAATCATTTGGAGCTTTCATTCAATTGGGGAACGGTGCCTCAGACACCGTTCCGTTGCGATCGCTTAATTCAAAAATTCGATCATCAGCTTGGTCGTTTCGGCGGGGGCTTCTTCCTGCACGAAGTGGCCGCTGTCCATATGGACGGTGTGGGCGTTGGTTGCTTTCGCTGTCAACGAGGCGTTCAGCCAGCCATAACCAGGGCCTGCCAGGCCGAGCACCGGCATGGTCAGCTTCTGGTAGCTCTTTTCGTCCACGATATCCTGCGGAAACGCCTGATACCATGCGTTGCCGGCGCGGATAGCGTCGGCGCTGTTGTACGCGTTGGCGTAGACCGAACGGTCGACCGGCGAGAGCGCCGATTCATCCTTCATCAGGTAGGTGAAGAACCATTCCTGTTCGAGGTGGACGCGGCCGGCCAACATTTTTTCAGGGAGGCCCTTGACTTGATGGAAGGCGAACCACCAGGCGAATGGGTGATTCTCGTCAATCTTGTCGCCGAAAGTATTCACGCCGGGGATGATCGGCCAGCTGTACAGGCTCTGGTCCAGATGCGGAACGTCCATCATGACCAGTTTTTCCGTCGCTTGCGGATAATTCGCCGCAAAGCTCCAGGCCACTTGCGCGCCAATGTCGTGGCCGGCGATGTAGGCCTTGTCATGGCCAAGTTTCAACAACAACTCATGGACGTCCTTGGCCATGGTTTTCTTGTCATAGCCATCTGCCGGCTTACTTGAACTGCCCATGCCGCGCAGGTCAACCGCGATCACCTGGTAGTGCTTGGCCAGTTCCGGCATGATCTTGTGGTAGGTCCACCAGGTTTCCGGCCAGCCGGGCAGCAGCACCAGGGGTTCACCCTTGCCGCCGATGACATAGTGAATGGTGGTGCCATTTACCTCTGCCGTGCCGTTGGTGAATCCGGGCAGCGATTTGACCAGTGTTGCGTCGGATGTCGAGCCTTTGGCGTACTTGACCGTTTGCGCATCTGCGGCCACCGGCGACATCAGTGCGGCGGTCAATGCTACGACTGCGGAGACGGTACGAATTGTGCCGCCGTTAAAAAATTGCTTCTTCATGATGATTCCCCAAGTTGTGACGTGGTATTCGAAATTGCCAGGCGCTCGCCGGTGTTCGGCCTTTCGCTGCTGGAAAAATAGGCGCCCTGACGATATCCAGGGCGCCCTGTCAATGCCATTGCTTAGATCTGGGCGATGCCGCCATCGACGAAGATTTCGGCGCCGTTGATGAAGCTGCTGTCGTCCGAAGCCAGGAACGTCACTGCTTTGGCCACTTCGCTCGGTTGCCCGAGGCGGCCAATGGGCACCAGCGTGGCGAGGTGGGCCAGCAAACCTGCTTGATGCTCAGCCGGAACCAGCTCGGCCAAACCTGGGGTGTTTACCGGGCCGGGGCTGACGGCGTTCACACGGATGCTGCGCGGCTTCAATTCGATCAGCCAGGTGCGAGCGAAATTGCGGACAGCTGCCTTGCTGGCGCTGTAGACGCTGAAGTTTTCCGTTCCTTTGACCGAGGTGGTCGATGCGGTCAGGATGATCGAGCTGCCATCCTTGAGCAGAGGGAGTGCTTTCTGCACGGTGAACAGGGTGCCGCGAACGTTCGAATTGAAAATGCGGTCGAAATGTTCTTCGGTCACTGCGGTCAGCGGCATCATGTCGCCACCGCCTGCGTTGGCAAACAGGATGTCGAGACGGCCTGCCTTGGCCTTGATCTCGGCGTACAAGCGGTCGAGGTCGGCCAGGTTGGCGATGTCGGCGCGGATGCCCACGACGCCGTTGCCGATCAAGGCGACGGCGGCGTCAAGTTCAGCCTGGCGACGGCCGGTGATGAATACGGTAGCGCCTTGCTGCGCGAAATCCTGGGCCGAAGCCAAGCCGATTCCGCTGGTGCCGCCGGTGACCAACGCCACTTTTCCTTCGAGTTTCTTGCTCATGATGTTTCTCCTATCGGGTAAGGGCTTTTTTGCCCGGTTTCTACTACTGAGGACTTCACTTTACTTCCCGCCGATTATTGAATAAAGTAGCAAAATATGAATGTGTTATTCACGTATGTGAATAATTGGAGGGTGCAATGGATCAGCTGTTGGCAATACGGGCGTTCGCCCGGGTGGTCGAGGCGGGAAGCTTCACGAAGGCGGCCGACTCGCTCGACATGCCGAACGCGACGTTGACTAAACTGGTGCAATCGCTTGAGGCGCATTTGCGCGTCAAGCTGCTGCAGCGAACCACGCGCCGGGTCTCGGTGACGCCGGAAGGTGCTGCGTACTACGAAAAAACCATGCGGCTGCTGAAAGAGCTCGATGATGTCGATACCAGTTTCAGCGCAACCCAAAGCCGCCCGCGCGGTCATCTTCGAATCGATGCCGGCAGCTCCCTGGCAAGTCTCGTCCTCATCCCGGCGTTGCCGGAATTTTTCGCGCGCTATCCGGACATCCATATCGATGTCGGCGTAAGCGATCGGCATGTCGATTTGGTGGGCGACAATGTCGACTGCGTGATTCGCGGTGGAAAGTTGACCGATATGGAGATGATCGGCCGCCAGATCGGCAGTGCCTCCTGGGTCACATGTGCGACACCCGCTTACCTGAAAGAGCACGGCATTCCCACGCATCCCGAGCAACTGGAGAAAGAGCACATCGTGGTGAGCTATCTGTCGGCACGCACCAATAGGGCGATGCCGATGAATTTCGGGCGCCGCGGGCAGAAGTTGGAAGTCATTGGCACGCGTACGATAGGCGTGAATGAAAGCAATGCCCATTTGGCGGCCGGCCTTGCGGGAATGGGGGTGATCCAGACTTTTTCCTACGCCGCCGCGCCGCACATCGAGTCGGGCGCGTTGACGCCGATCCTGCAGGACTGGCAACCTGCACCGTATCCGTTTTTTGTCGTGTACCCCCCGAATCGGCATCTGAGTAACCGACTGCGCGTGTTTATCGATTGGATCGCCGACCGTTTTTCCGCGTTGACATATTAGTGCGTGGACACTGTGGTCGATTCTTGGCGCGCTGCACCAGCGGACGGCCAGGGCTTGAGTGCGTGGAATCGTCCTCATTTCTTGCCCCTTCCGATGCAAGCAATCAACACATTCCGATGCGAACAGCGTTTGTGCTAAGGTACGTTCCAGATCAACGGATCTGCTTGGTCGTCAAGCAGCACGATCACCGCCGATCCGCCGTCTCCGCATATTCAACGCGCCATAGCCGGCACTTCCGTGCAAATGCTAGCAACTTAGCCATCGGAAATATTGAATGTTCCATGCGCCTCTTGACTGAAATCGCCTTTCCGCCATACGATGGAAATCTTCCTACGCTCCTCCATTGACGCAATTGATCGCGCGTCCATGGCCGAAAACGAGGCCGATTGATCGCTTTGCCTGTCACCTTTAACTGTCAAGCGGCGCAGTTGTGGGTGCAGCCCATCAGGGAGGTGAAGATGAGTGGCGACGAGAGGGTACTTCGCTCCGCTCACGGCGTCGTTGACGTGCGTTGTGTCACGCGTACCTCGAACGAGATCCTTGTTCACTCGGTCCAGTTCGGTGTGCTGCCGGGCGCAGCATGGGCTGATCTTTCATCGGACACCCACGCCAGTATTGCGATTGTGCTGGATGAAATTGGCGGGCGGGTCGAAGCCCGGTTGACACCGGATGAACCTTCTCCACACGGATGCAACATGAGCTTCACGCCTCCAGGAACGCCGATCTGGGGCTACACGGAAGGCATTCGCCGCGTGCGGGATCTCCGCATCAACTTCGATCTCCCGCATGTGTCCGAAGCGTTAGGTCAAAAGCTGATTATGCCTTCGGGGCCACTGCGATTTCGCGATGAACGCCTGCGTCACCTTGCGCGATGCATTGCTGCAGAATGTGAAAATCCGGACGAGTACAGCCATTTGTGCATCGACCACCTCACGGTGGTGGCATTCATTGATTTGCTGCGCCTGAGTCCGGAAAAATCATCGCGCGAGCTGGGTCGTCTGGCGCCTTGGCAACTTCGACGCGCCACCGAGTACATCACCGAGCATCTGTCCGAAGCGGTGGGACTCAAGGATCTGGCGGCACTGACGGGCCTTTCGCAATCCCATTTCGGGCGCGCGTTCAAGGCGTCTACCGGATTTTCTCCTCATCGCTGGCAGCTCAATGCACGCATTGCGATGGCGCAACAACTTCTTCTCTCGCGATCGTTACCCCATGCGCAGATCGCGATTGTCACGGGCTTTGCAGAGCAAAGCCATTTCTGCCGCGTGTTCAGGAGGATAGTCGGGATATCACCCTCTGCCTGGCAGCGCGAGCACTTTCGACCTTCCAGCTGCTGAAGTTTACATCCGTAGCAGGGTTATTCGTTATGTTCCGGCACCTCGGGCAACATTTCGACGAGCCAGTTGACGACTGCCTCTCGAACGAGCCCTTGGCACGCGAAATTCAGTTGGTCGTTGACCGCCGATTCCATGTTCATAAACGGGCCGCCGGAATCCATTTCATTATATTCTCCAAGCGGAAATTGGCCGGCATGGAAATGGCCTGAACGCACAGAACCATATAGATGATCCAGTTCGCGCTCGATATCGGTTCGGGAGTGGACATACTTACGCATGAATGCGCTGAAACTGTTCACGGTGGGATCCGCTTTGCTAATTGCTTCGACGGCGGCAACGCGATATGCCAAGCCTACGCTCGGAAACATCCTGCCGCAGACAGCTCCAACTTGATACAAGCGCGCACCTTGATCGAAGGATTCCTTTACTGCGGCTGGCGCCTCATCGATACGCCGTAGGATTTTTCTTGCCTCCGGTGGCAGGCTCAACAGCTTGCCCGGAATGCGAAAAGGGTTGTTGAGCTGGCCTGCGAATTGTCCTCTTGGACATGTGTCTCCCTTTTTCGGCATGTCGACTACGACCGCGTCTGGACCAAAGTAGCCCAGCTGCGCGCGCATGGACTTCGATTCGCCTTCCGTCGGGGAATAAAACCAGCGTTGCGCTTGATCGTGATCGTATAGCCCGTGATTGAGCAGCAGCGACAGACGTGCTGCATGACGACGAGCCGTAGCAATCGCCAAAAGACTAGCTTGGTTGTCGTCGCGTGCAGTCACTTTGTGGTCGATGCACACAACGCGCTCGGCGTTTAACAAAAATGGTGCGGGATCGTCGGGGATGACAGGGGCAAAACGATATGAACCCGGCAGCCAGTATTCGCCATCCAGTTGAATTCCAATGTAGTAAAACAAAATCCGGCGAAAGTAGACGCCCATGGCCTTCGACAATGCACTCGCGGTGACCAAGTTGACGAACTTTGAAACGTCCAATTCCCAAGCAGAAGCCGGGATGGTCGGGTCGTCGCAGGTAACGATCAACTCGGAAAGACTACCCGTCGGTGATATTTTCACTGTCCAGATCTGCGGGATAGGGTTTCCGTCGACAAGGTAATTTCCCTTTGTCGTAATTTCAAAGGAACCGTCCGGCATAGCGGCGCCCGTCGAAAATGCCGTTGGCATTTTCTTCAGAATTTCGAGATTCAAATAGTCGAGGAACGATTGCCGTTCCTCGCTAGCGATATTCAATGGTAATTGAAGCATGGCCCCCTCTTAATTTCTTGCCTCGCACGTCGCAATACCGAGTCGCGATCCGCGTTCAATCGCGATCTATCGTCCGCCTATGAACTGCCGTCGCCAGATAGGTCTTCGGTCTCCGTATCGCCTGCCCAAGCTGCCATATACGATTGTGTCACGAGACGCAGAATCAACCACCAGGCGTAAACACTGTGCTTACCGTTGCACATCTCACTGTTGGCCAGGCCGTGTGCTACTGCGTTGCGAAGATTCGGGCCTTCTTGCTCGCACATGATCGATCGAATCGTGAAAGTTGCATCTTCGCCGAATACCTCGACCATCTGGGGGCGATCTACCAATGTGGATAGCCCTGCCTCCATGTCAATGCCGTCGGCGTCGTGCGTTGTGGTGTGACTACCCGCGCCTTTGAGTGCCATACGCACCATATGCTCGAATTGTGGCACGAGGATATGAATCGCCTGTTCGTAGTCGCGGCAGTATCCAGCAAACAATCCCTTGGCTACCAGTTCAACGCGGTCGCGTGGCACCAACGGCGAGTAAGTGGTGAGAATGAAAAAATCGCTTGCCAGAAGGAAGCTTTCGAGCTGCATGGTGTCGAGCGCAGGTTCAATCATGCTGTGCGCAGTCATCGCTGCGATTTCAACGCAAGCCTTAGTCGCGCCGGACTTGACGGCCGCAGCATGTGCATCCGCTCCATCCATCGCCCTGTCGCGCTTCGTGACTGCGCGGCCATCGTCAGCGAATCCCACAGAGCTGAACAACTGTCGGGTGAGGCTTTGAGCCAGCAGTTCCTCGGCCTTCTTGAGCAGGTTGGCTTGGTTGGGCAGTGGGTGAAAGTGGCAAAAGGCCACCAATGCATCGAATGGGGGCTTTCCCTGCACCAGACGTATAGCCTGGGCGGTCGCGTCGCTCAAGTCAATTACCGGCCCTCGGATAGCCTGCATTTCTCCCAAGGCTTTCGATCCCGCGACTGCCAGTTTGGCGCGAAGCGTATCGATCGCGGTGTCGACGCCATGCTGCGCACGATAAGTAACGGGAACTTCACGAAATGCGGCGATCGCCTTGGTGTAGAAGTGGTGACGTGCCAAGGCCGCGCTATTCGCGTCACCTTGGGCAGCCAACACCCCTGCGATACGAGCGAGCATCTCGGCCTGTTTGTCCGACTGCCGGGCACGCTCATACCAATCTGCGGATCTTTCGAAAAAGTGGAAGGCATCTTGGAGACGCGCAGAAGCTTCATGTTCGCCCGCAATTTCCTCGAATTTGGCAGCTATCTTTCCCGCTTCGCCAGACGCGCACTTCTGCGCATACAGAGGACGGACATACCAGAGCGCTTCAGGAGTCCCGAAATCGGTAGCTTTCCAAAATGCAGCGAGCAAGGCCGCTTCGATTTCGGTACTGAGCGTACCACCACCTTTGCCGAGTAAGAGAGACAGCTGGAGTGCGCGATGCCAGCAACTCGCGCCGTCCAAGTTCCACGTTCCATGGTCTATCGGATGCAGCCGGTAGGCGTCAATGGCCATGTGGGCGAATGCGATGCCTTTCTTGCGTGCGCGCATCCAAATCAGGTCGCCCAATCGCGCACGCAGCAAATGATTCTTGACCTCGTGCGCAAGCTCAGCGATTAAGTCGATCGCTTCAAGTGAAAGGTCGTCAGGGATCATCGTGCGTCGGCCGTCGGACAGCACGACGAGCGGCCGGTATGGCGCGGACTTATCTTCTGGCGTAAGCATCATGGACGTGATTTCCGCAAGGAGTCGAAGCGCGCCGGCACGCGCGCTATCCCCGTCGTCTTCAGCCGCCCTGGCAGCATTCGCCAGTTGCTGATTCATGCCCACGTAACCGCTGTCCACGCTCTGTTCTAGGATGGCGTCGTATCCGCAAGATCGCAACGCATCAAGTGTTGGAATTGGCTTGACTGGTTCAGGTTGCTTTTCTGCGTCTGTTTCCATTTTTGCTCTCAAATTCTTGTCTATCATTGGTGGCCAAAATGAATACGGGCCGTCATCTACGGGTGAAGCAAGGCTTTGCCGCTGGTGATCGCGCGCTCGATGCGGAGTCTGTCGAACGGATCGACCGCTTCTATGTAGCGGAGCGCAGACTTCATATCTCGCCAACCCACGTACTCCATGAGACTTTTGACATCCCACCCGTTGGTGGCCGCCCAATTGGCGAACCCGCGCCGCAAAGAGTGGCTGCTGTAATCTGAAGCGGTGTCTACACCGCCGTTTGCCAGAATGGTCCGCAGTAACGGCGCAATGCTGTCGATATGCAATCCCGTCTCGCCGACATGCCCCCAGCGGTCTATGGCGCGATAAACCGGGCCTGAGGCTAGCTGCGCTGTAGTAGTCCAGTCTAAGTACGCCTCGACCGGACATAGGCGAGACAAGGCAGGAGCCTTAAACGTCGAGCCGAGATTCTGCCTATCACCCTTGGTCGAGCCCAAGAAACAGATTATGCCTTCGCCGGATTTGGCCTCGATATTTTCCACTGCGAGACGACTCAACTCGTCACCACGGAAGCCGCGCCAGAAGCCGAGCAGGAGCAGCGACTTGTCGCGCAGATGGCGTAGCTCGGCGCTGCGGTCGCGGGACCGGCGTGCTCCGTCGATTGCCGAATCGAGCCAGCCTACCACTTGCTCCAGTTCTTTGAGCTGTAGCGGCTTAGCCTGCTTTTCCTGTGCCGGGTGCAGCGCACGGATGCCGCGCATGGCCTTTCGCACGATCGGTGCCTTGGTCGGATCGGCGAAGCCTTGCTCGGTATGCCAAGCGGCAAGCGCGGCCAGGCGCTGGCGCAACGTGCTCACCGCCAGGGTGTCAGCGTAGTCGGCCAGGTAACGCGCCACGCTGTCAGCCGTAGCAGGCAACAGGCCGTGCCATTCGACCTCGAAGTGCTCGATGGCGGCACGATAGCTCAGTCGGGTATTCTCACGCGTGGCGGCCGCAATGTACTGATCGAGCTTACTCATGACTGTGTGGCTGAAGGTGAGTGTACGAAATAAACGTCAAAAAAGGCCTCGATTTCGACATCATACAGGATAACCAAGTGTTATCCGATATTAAATATAAGGGAAATATTCTTGTTTTCCCATCGCAAATAGTATGTAATTACGTAGTATGTAATATATTACTTTATTTGGGTCAGGCGGGAAACATCATGGCGCGTAGCGGACTGTACAAATCGGATGTAAAAAAAGCGCGTGACGCCCTGATCGCGCAAGCCAAGAACCCGTCGGTCGACGCCGTGCGTGTGGAACTGGGCAATACCGGCTCCAAGACCACGATCCACAAGTACCTGAAAGAGTTGGAAGAGGAAGATGGCGGTGCCGGCGGCCAGCGCGCCTCGATCAGCGACGCCTTACAGGATCTGGTCGAACGGCTGGCTACACGCCTGCATGAAGAGGCTGAGGAGCGCATCGTAGCCATACGCCAGGAGTTCGACGCAAAGACTTCCGAGCATGCCGCCGCGCTATCGGCCGCGAAACAGGAAAATTCGAAGATGCTGATCCACGTGCGCGAGGTCGAAGCCGCTCTGGAGCAACAGGACGCGGCGCTGGCCACGTGCCGTGCGGCGTTGCAGCGCGAATCGACTGCACGTCAGGTCGCCGAGCAGCAAGTTGCCGACCTGAAGGAGCGTTTGGCCGAGAACGAGGCGCACCGGCTGTCGATCGAGGAAAAGCATCAGCATGCGCGAGACGCCCTGGAGCACTTCCGCTCTTCGGTCAAGGATCAACGCGACCAAGACCAGCGCCGGCAAGAGCAGCAGACCCAGCAGCTACAGGCCGAGTTGCGCCAAGCGCAGCAGACCATCGCTATCAAGCAGGAGGAAACGACGCGTTTGAATCAGGATGGCGCACGCTTGATCGCCGAGCTGACTCACGCACGCCAGAACCTTTCGGCTTCGGAAGAGGGCAGCAAGCGCCAGACGCGGGAATTGGAAAGCCTTCACGTCATAGCCGCGCGCCACGATGTCTTGGCCGCCCAGATGGCCGACAGGGATTCCCAGGCGCAGGATCTGCGACAGCAGCTGGCGGCCATCACGGAAAAGCGGGACAATCTGGTCGACCAAGTGCGCAGCCTCGACCAGGCGCTGGCGCTGGCAACCGCGAGGGCCAACGCCCAGGAGACCGTTGCCACCCAGTTGCAGGCGCTGCTTGAAGTACCACGAGCTAAGCAGGGGCATCTTCCCCCAAAAACGTAAAAGTACAGTGTTTAAGGGCCGGAAATGTCGGAGAAAAGTGACCATGCCTAACGTAGCATCCAGAACAAAGGAGCAAAAAGTGACGAAGCCATATCACGTATTCATTTCGTATGCTTCGGAGGATGAAGCAATTGCCACCGAAATTTCTGATGCTCTGAGGTTTAAAGGGCTTCGGGTTTGGTTCGCTCCACTATCCCTGAAATTTGGAGACAAACTTCTCGATTCTATCAATGCCGGTTTGGCCGCTTCAGAATACGGCCTCATCATTCTGTCACCGATCTACATTGCTAAATCGTGGACAAGCTATGAACTGGATATTTTGCACCGACAGCACATCGAACAAAACAAAAAACTCTTCCCCCTGTGGCACGAAATTGAGAAGTCACAACTTGATAAGTGGAACATAGGGATATCGGGAATTGTTGCCTCGAAGAGCACGGAGGGAGCAACCTCAATTTCAAGCAAAATTGCTGACATCGTTTACATGGGAAGTCCAACTGTAGGCGTTACCCCATCTTATGAAAATCCTCAATGGCGATTCCTGCAAGGACAAGGTGAACTCTTGGAGAACTCTGAAAGTGGCGGAGCGTTCCACTTGTTCGAAGCTGCCGAATTTTCAGACGGATCTTTTCCTTTATATGTCCATGACCGGCCATACACAAAAAAGGAAATTGTGCTCGCAGTCGCCAAAGCTCTATATTACAAGAACCCGGACGTGATTAGCATCACCAAAGAGCGGCGAAGCAAGATGGTCAAACTTTGCAAAGAGTATGGTTACGACCTCAAAGATCCTAACTTTGACCCCGCATTATATGGTTGATCGACGAAGGCGAAGGCTATGGCAGACGCGAAACAAGGTACGATCGCCGAATTGCGTGGCGTATTGATGGCGCTGTAGCGCATGCCGGACCGGGCAATCCAATTAACCAAATGACGGGGCGCAATGGAATTGTGAGGCAAGCCCGACAGTCGCCTGGTGACATGTCTCAGTCAGGCGTTGCCGGGCATATGATATGGTCGCCCACCGGTAGGCAGTAGGAAGTCTCGCCAATAACTACTATCGAAATTTGCATGTTTTCAGGGAGGCCATCCAATGATAGAAAAAATCAAGATTCGTGGTTATCGCATCTTCCGCGAATTCGTGATGCTGCCCAAGCCCGGCACAAATTTGATTGTCGGCGGCAACGAAGCCGGGAAGAGCACGCTGCTGGAAGCGGTGACTTTGGCACTTACTGGCCGTATCAACGGGCGCAGCGCCGGTGACGAACTAAATCCCTTCTGGTTCAATGTCGAAGTGGTGGAGGAATTCTTTGCCAAGTTAAAGAATGATTCTCATGCGGCGATGCCGGAAATCCTGATCGAACTCTTTCTCAAGAACACGCCGGAACTGCAGCTGTATCTTGGCGCAAACAATTCCGATTCCCCACCGACCGCATGCCCAGGCGTATCGCTTCGTATCGCGCCGGATCAAGAGTACTTGCCAGAACTGGAAGCCTGGAAGACGTCAGGATCGGCCGTTATCCCAGTCGACTACTACTCGATCGATTGGCGAATGTTCGCCGGCGACAAAATCACCGCGCGCCACAGGCTGTTTTCAACCGCCGTTATCGACTCGAGAACCATTCGCTCGACGTCTGGCGTCGACTACCACATGCGCCAGATCCTCAACGATTTCCTGACGCCGGCCGAACGGGCCGCGGTTTCGCTTTCATACCGCACGGTCAAAGAAGAAATTTCCAAAGGTGCGCTGAAAACGGTAAACGACAGAATGGCGACGGACGAAACGGCAATCCAGGACCAGCAAATCTCGTTGGCAATGGACCAAAGTGCGCGAACGTCCTGGGACAGCGTGGTCACACCGCATATTCAGAATATCCCCATGTCGATGGCCGGGCAGGGCACCCAAGCATCGGTCAAAATCGCGCTGGCATTAAACAAGAATGCCGGCCACGCACGCTATGTCACGATCGAGGAGCCGGAGAGTCATCAATCGCATACGAGCCTGACTCGGCTGCTGTCACGCATCGAACGTAGCGCTGGCGAAGAGCAGCAGCTTTTCATCACCACACATAGCGCCTATGTACTGAATCGCCTTGGACTGGACAAATTGACGCTACTGTCGACCGGCAAGGCGGCGAAGATGACTGATCTCGACCCGGAAACGGTCGGCTACTTCCAGAAATTGCCGGGATACGACACCCTACGTATGGTTCTCGCAGACAAGGTTGTACTGGTTGAAGGGCCTTCCGACGAAATTTACTTCGAGCGGGTTTTCCGCGACCAGCACGGCAAATCGCCGATGGAGGCGGGCATCGATGTTTTGAGTATGCGCGGGCTATCGTTTCACCGCTGCTTGTCGCTCTGCAAGGCACTGGATAAGCACGTCGTTGCATTACGCGACAATGACGGCAAAGACCCTAAAGCATTGACCGATGACCTGAGCGCGTTTCTGCAGACAGGTCGACGCACCCTTTTCATTAGCGACCCGGCCAACGGCGCGACACTCGAGCCGCAGCTTGCGGCAGTCAATCAGGAAAAAGACCTGCGCGCGGTGCTGGGCATCGAGGCGCGAGCGGTCCTGGCCACTTGGATGGGGAATAATAAAACTGAAGGTGCGCTGCGAATCGCTGCGTCCGCGACGGCCATTACCGCACCGAAGTACGTGCTCGACGCCGTCAAAGAGATTCATGCATAATCAGTTGACCTTGGCGGTCGCCGGCGGCCGCAAGACTCAGATGGTTGCCGAGCGGTGCGCGTCCCTTCCGCTCGACCGCCGCGTCGCGGTAATCACGTACACGCAGGCAAACCAGCAAGAGCTACAAATCCGCATTGCCAAGCTGGCCGGTGGACATTTAAACGTCCAAGTGATGGGCTGGTTCACTTTCCTGCTACGTCACTTCGCTAGACCGTTTCTGCCGTTGAAATTTTCCGGTTTGCCAATTCCGGGCTTCAGGTTCGAAGGCGACCCCGATATGTACGCCAAGGGTTCGCTGAGGTTCGTGGACGCCAATGGGGATGCATACCGCAGCGAACTACCTCGCTTAGCGTTTGAACTTCTCACAGACAGCCGAGGCGCAGCGCTACATCGGATCGAGTGTCTTTTTGATGAAATATTAATCGATGAAGTTCAGGATTTTTGTGGCTACGACCTGGATTTGCTGGAAACATTATTTGATTCGTCAATCTGCACGTGGCTTGTTGGTGATGTGCGCCAAGCGGTACTGTCGACGAACCCTAAGGCGAAAAAGAACAAGAAATTTCGCGGCGCAAAAATTCTTGATTGGTTCCAAGCCCAGGAGAAGGGCGGCAAGCTGGAAATCAGCCATGCCCATACGACCTGGAGGTGCTGCCAAGAGATAGCTACGTACTCGGATGGCATTTTCGACAGCGGCTGCGGCTACCCGAAGACGCACTCCGAAAACTTTACGCGAACCGGCCACGACGGCGTGTTTTTGGTACATCCCAAAGATGTCGCTGCCTACGTTGCACAATTCGCCCCTCAATGCCTTCGCGATTCGTCACGGTCGGCTAAGAGCTACAAATTGGCATTCATCAACTTCGGCGCAGCCAAGGGCAGTACCCATCACAGGGTTTTGATCATGCCAACCAAACCCATGGAGAAATTCATCACTGAAGGTGGCAAACTGACCGAAAACTCGACTGGAGACCTGTATGTGGCCGTGACCAGGGCGGCGCAAAGCGTTGCAATCGTGTTGGCGAATGCTGGAAAATCTGGATTGAGCTTTTGGCAGCCATGATCGCTTTCGAAAAGACTCAGCCCGGCAATCCACATGGCCTGACGGTCGATCAGCACATTTTTCCGAAGGCCAGCATCAAGAGGTTTGCGAATTCGGCAGGCGGAGTTCAAGCACGACGCCGTGAGACACAAGGCAAGTTCGGACCTGCGTTTTCCATTGGGCCAGAACACGCGATGTTTTGCGCCAAGCGAGCTTGGGATCAGCGGGCGGAGAAGATTCACAGCCGATCAATTGAGCGCGATTTTGCAGCACTGGCTGACAAGATCGTGTCTGGGGAAATTCGCAGCCTAGACGCAACCGCGAATGAACTCGTATCGCTGTTCCACGATCTAGTTGCCAGCCGATTGGATTTAAGCCTCAACCGTGAGCCCGATGCCAAATTCAAAGACGTCAGCCCGAACCATGATTTGGACCTGAACAAGCAGGAAGAACTTGAAAGCCTAGGGGTTATGTTTGTTCGCCCGGATGGCAAGATGTCGGGCAGAACAATGGCCGGACTCAAAATGATGGCTCGAACGATGCATCTGCAACGTGCGGCAAACTATCCGAAATGGGGTATCTGCCGAGCTGTCGGTGGGGAGTTGCTGGTTCCGGACAACTTTTCGATTGCCAGAATTGTTCCCGTGTCTCCCACGATATTGCTGACCGCTACTAGCAGCGACGTCAATCTACATTTTGAAACCGTCGCGGAATTGAATGCGCTCCATCTTTCGCGAGCGTATGCATATTGCTTTGCACGTGACTTTTCTGTGTGTCCGGTTATGCGCCCATCGATTCCTTGTCGGAGGCTTATGGTCGTTTAATTGGTAGGAATTCGGGTATTGGTAGAAGTCCAAACAGCGTCCGCGAGGAGCCATGTGGCCACGAAGCCAGCTGCCACGCCATTTTCCAGGTATCAGTGAAGAGCATAACCGGGAAAACCTACCAATGAGCACTAGTTTCGCGATAGCAATCTCTTGCATGCCAATAACAAAATCGGACACTTTTACTTCAGCGTACGGTCGATAAACATTTGCGACACAAAATTACCACCAAATCGAGCAAGAAGCGCTCGGGGAGACTATTGTGTCCCGCTGGGATAGAGAATTGTGTCGGCTTGCTCAAGCCCATATCGGTCCGTAGGGCGTTCTTTGTTGCGCGTCTTATTTTACATAATACAAATTATGCGAAATTGCAAATGCACTGTGATGCCTGGCCGGAATGTGAGGCCAAGCCCCGACAACATCACCTAACCTGTCAACAGCCGCCGTGAAAATTCCATATAAAGGATCACGCGATCGGTAGTCGACTCGTTGAGCGCGAAGTGGTCATTCGAGCCGTCGAACACGAACGGCTCGCCACAGACGAATTGGCGGAATTCGCCGGCTACGTTGAGGTAGGAATAATTTCTCGTCTTCGCCGTCACGAGCGGCAAATGTGCTTGCAGCAAGTCTTCCTTGTCGATTTCCGGATGCGTGTGGCATGGCAAGGAAGCACCGGACTTGAGCATGGAGAACGAGCACACCTTGATGCCGTCGATCTTTTTCAGCATCGCCATTGTCCGGACCAATTTGGGATCGACGAACGGAATCGCCTCGTTGAAGGCGATCAACCCGTATTGCAGCCACTGGCTGTTGCCGCCCTGCGCACCCCACCCTTTGACCCAGCCGTAGGCGTTGCCGTCTGCAATGTACTGCTTGAATTCGACCAGGACTTGTTCGTGAGTCTTGCCCGTCCTATCCATGTCCATCACGGGTAGATCGAGGGAGAGCAATTCGTCGCGCACCACCTCCCACTGGCTGAAGAGTTCATGCAAGGCCGGGAACCGGGACACATCGTAGTAGCTCGTCTTCATATTTTCCATGGTAGTCAAGTTGCGTTGAGATGGATTGATCTATAAAGGGACCGCCTCGGGCGACTCGGTGGCTTCTGCGGCGACAGTGTGCAGCACGATGCCGTTCTGGCGCTTTTTCACGGCCGCCGCGACACGCCAGAAATAGGCCAGGCCGACCATGCCTTCGAAAAACGCGCCGATCATCCAGCACCCCGGCAGGAAATCGGTATTGCCGCCGTGGCTGGCGGCCACGGCATAGACGACGGGGATGCTCAAGAACCACATGAAAACCAGGCGCGCGCCGAACAGGAAGCGGGTCAGGCCGAAGCTTTCGAGCACGCAAGAGCCCGTGCGGGAAAGCATGTAGGCCAAGGAAAACATCCAGATCACCTGTGAGGTGGCGATCGACGCGCGCTGGATGTCGGCCGGCCAATTGGCCAAGCCGAACGGCGCAAGCAGCAGTGCTGGCGTGAAAATCTCGAAAAACGAGATCGCGGCAACGTAGAATAGTTCGATGGCCAGCGTCACGAACAGGATGCGTCCGATGCGCGCATAGTCGCCCTCCCCGATGGCGTTGCCGCACAACACGCTGCATCCTATGCTCAAGCCGATCAGTGGAACGGTGCCGATGAAGTTCAAGGTGAGATCGATGTTGTTGGCGGCCAGCGCGCTCGCCCCGAGGCCGCCGATGATCCATACGAAGACCGTACTTCCCAGCGTATCGATACCCGAATAAGCACCCAGCGAAAAGCCCTGTTTCATACGCGAGGCGATCGATGCGCCCAGCATGGCATCGCGTCCTGTGCAAACGATGCGCAACTGACGCCATACGTCGGCCGGCAACTGGAACAGATAACAGGTCAGCATGACCAGGGTTCCTGCCAGCGTACCGAGGGCGGAGCCGCGCATGCCGAGTTCGGGCAGGCCGAATTTGCCGAACACCAGCCCGGTCGTCGCCAGCACGGTGACCGCCTGACCGATCAGCCCGACGATGAGTGTGATCCTGGTCTTGCCGATGCCGTTGAAATACGAGGTGAGCGAGATGTTGAGCACCATCACGCTGCCGAATTGCGCCGCCCAGAACAGGAATTGCGATTCCAACTGGGTGATGGCGGGCGGCCTATTGGAGAGGAACGGGATGAGTTCGATCAACGGCGACAGCAGCGACAGCAGCACGGCGAACCCGATGCCGATCGCAATGCCGACGGCCGCCTGGTGCGCCGCTTCGTTCTGGCCTGAACGGCCGTAAGCCTGGGCCACGCAGGAGCGGGAAAATCCGACAATCGAGATGAACACGGTGAAAATGGTGGTGGCCGTGAAAATGGCGGGGCCGGATGCGGCCAGCGTGTCGCTGGAATAGCGCGCCAGGCAAATGCGGTCGATCAGGATCATCAGGAGATTGCCGACCATCGAACCCATCAACGGGAACGAGACGTGCAAAATCCTCTTGGCGATGGCAAGGTCGAAACGGAAGATCGCTTGGTTCAAGTCGCTCCTCCTATTTGCTGCGCAGCTTCAGGCGCACGGGCACGCTGCTAGGCACCATGAAAAAGTTCATGATCTGCTTCACAGGCGGTGCATCGCGATCCAGTTCCAGTTCGAAATTGCGCATCAACATCGACACCACCATCTTGATTTCGGTCAACGCCAGGAAACGTCCGGGACACAGCCGCGGGCCGCCGCCGAACGGGAACAGCTTGCGCATCGGGTCGTCGGCTTCGTCGGGCTTTTCCGCGGCAATCCAGCGCTCCGGCAGAAAGGTATCGCGGTCCGGAAATTGCATTTCGTCGAGGCCGGCCGCGATGGTCGAGAGGAAGATCACTGTGTTCTTGGGGACGAAGATGTCGCCTACCACGCAATCCTCGTTGCTGATGACGGCGGTCATCGGCGCGACCGAACGCAGACGCTGGCTCTCGCTGTGCGTCGCTTCCAGATAAGGGAAGCGCGCCATCATGTCCCAGTCGTTCGCCACGAGTTCAGCGCCGAGCACGGTGTCGGCTTCGGTCCGCAATTTTTCCGCGGCTTCGGGGTTATGCGCCAACTGGTTGATCATCCAGGCGATCGAGTTCGCGGTCGTGTCTTCGCCGCCGACAACGCTGGTGATGGCGTTGCCAATCAATTCCTGGTCGGTGAAGCTCGAATCCGGGTCTTCGCTGGTGGCGATCATCGCTTCGAGCATGTTACCGGGCCTCTGGCGCAATTCCGGCTGTTGCTCCATGCGCTTGCGCGTGGCCTGAATGAATTCGGCGACCTTCTTTTCGACGTCGGCGGCCGATTTGTCGGCGGCGCGCTCAACCGGCAGCTTGACGTGGCGCCAGAGCGGAAACAACGCAGCCGAACGCCGTCCCAATGCCTGGAAGATATTGTCGATATCACGCTGCAATTGATTGCCCTCGTTGTTCAAGGCATCGAGGTCGTAGCCCATGGCGATGCCGACAATGGTGTCGAGCGCCATGGCTTTCAGGTCGCGGTGCAAGTCCACTTGCCGGCCGTTCTGCAGCGTCGCCTTCCAGCGCGCCAGCATGCGCTCGGTGTGGCGCACCATCTTCGGATAGTAGTTACGCACGACTTCCGCGTTGAGACTGCGCATGATCAGTTTGCGTTGGTTGCGCCAGTCGTCGCCTTCGGCGGTGAAAACGCCGGCGATCCTCAATTCCTTCATGATGTTGACCGCACCTGTGCTGCGGCGGAACGTGGCGGGCCGGTTGCGCAGAATGTGCGACACCAGGACATGGTCGGCGATCACGAGCACGGGCGTGCTGTAAACCTGGAAGCGGAACGCCAGGCCGTATCGGCGTATCCAGTTTTCCATGGTCAGATGCAGTTGACGCCCGCCCAACTGCAGCAGGTTGCCGACCAGCGGCAAGGTTTTGGGTCCGGGCAGATCGGCTATCGCCCTGGTTGGGCCCGGCCGGTCTGCCATTTGTGGGGCGTCGGCGCTCAAGGTAGGGGTATCCAATTCATCTCCTTTCTGTTATTTCGATATGGCGTCTGCCTGCTCACGGGCCTTGCTTGAACTCCGACACAACGCCGACAGCGCACGCGCCACCTTCTCGATGTGCGGCGGCTTGACGATGGAGAAGTGCGTGCCGCCTATCTTCGTCACGTGCAGCTGCGCACCCAGGGACGCATCCCAGCCAAGCGCACCGGCATCGACCGTGTCGCGGTCCGCCGTGTACAGTTGCACGGCGACGGCCGAGGCTTCCGGCTGGTAGCTCTTGGCCGCCTTGTCGCCGGCTCGGTACAGCGCCAGGATGCGCTTGATTTGCCCGACCTCGATTTGCTCCGGCAACAGTTGCTCTTGCCGGCACAGCGCGATCATGGCGTCGAGGTCGCCGACGTCGGCGTTTTGCTGCAAAGCGCGCCATGCGCCGTGCCCCTCTTGGAGCAGGTCGGAATGCTGGTCGGCGATCCAATGCAGCAGCGCCCTGCTTTCGTCGAATTCCTCGACACCTGATGCGGCGGCCTGGGCGCGCAGATAGGCAGGGCTGCCGGTATCGATCATGCCGACGACGTCCACCTTTTCGCCGGTTTCGAGCAATTGGCGCGCCATCTCGTAGGCGATCATGCCGCCCAGCGACCAGCCGGCCAGACGGTATGGACCGGCGGGCTGCACATGGCGCACCGCTTCGAGATAAGCGCTCGCCATCGAGGCGATGCCGGTGCGCGGCGTTTCGCTCTCGGCCAAACCGCTGGCGGCCAGACCATAGACGGCAAGACCGGCATCGAGATGGCGCGCCATATCGAAGGCATATTGCACTTCGCCGCCGATTGGATGCACCAGGAACAGCGTTTCCTGGCCGCCCGACTTGGCCGGGCGAATCGGAACGAGATTGGGGTGGCCGGCAGCCGGCGCCTTGCGGTCGGCAAAGGCGGCCAACGCCCCAAGGGTCGGATGGGCAAACAGATCGCGTACAACGAGCCCGATTTCTGCTTCGACGCATAGCCGAGCGACGAATTGCATGGCCAGAAGCGAATGGCCGCCCAATGCGAAGAAATCGTCTTCCAGGCAGATGGCGGGATGCGAGAACATGTCTTGCCAAAGGCTGGCAATGGCCCGTTCTGTGCGGGTGCGGGGCGCGGTCGCGCTGCAATTCGACGCATGACCAGGCAAAGCGGCACGGGCGACCTCGCCCTTCGGCTGCCAGATGCGTCCGGCGAATTCCAGTTCGCCGTCGGACAGGCCGATCTCCATGATGCCGCTCTGCGGCGACGCCACGGCGCGAGCGAGCAATATCTCGAAATGACGCGCCATGCGTGCGATCGTCTCCGCCTCGAACAGATCGCAGTTGTATTCCCATTCGAGGGCGAGGAGCTGGTCTTGCTCGACGGCGGTCAGCACGATATCGTACTTGGCCACGCTGCTGCCCTGCTCCAATTGGATCGAGTTCAGTCCGGGCAATTCCAGTCTGACCTCTTCGTTGTTCTGCAAAACCAGCATGATCTGGAACAGCGGATGATGCGCAAGACTGCGTTCCGGCTGCAGCCGTTCCACCACCTGATCGAACGGCACTTGCTGATGCGTGTAGGCGTCGAGCAGCAATTGCCTGCTGTCGGCCAGCACGTCACGGAAGGCGGGGTTGCCTGCCAGGGTGCTGCGCAAAACCAGGGTGTTGACGAAGAAACCGATCAAAGAGGCGATTTCGGCTTGTTCGCGGTTGGCGATCGGCGTGCCGACGACGATGTCTTCCTCGCCGCTGCAGCGCGACAGCAGCACGGAGAATGCGGCGTGCAGACCCATGAAGAGTGTGGCGTCGGCGACCTGGCATAGTTGCCTGAACGCGGATATGATGCCGGCGTCGATCCGATGTTTGAATTTGGCGCCGCGGAAGCTTTGTATTTCCGGCCGTGCGTGATCGAGCGGCAAGCCGTGCAACACGGGCAAGCCGTCCAGTTGGCGCTGCCAGTAGTCCAATTCGCGCTCCAGAACGGCACCGCGCATCCAGTTGCGCTGCCAGTGCGCATAGTCGGCATATTGGAGAGGCAATGGCGGCAGCGGATCGGGTTTTCCTTCCGTGAAAGCGCCGTAGAGCGCGGAAAGCTCGTTGGCCAGGAGCCCCAGCGACCAGCCGTCCGAGGCGATGTGGTGCGTGTTGAGCAGCAGCACGTGGCTATCCATGCCGAGGCGGACCAACGAGGCGCGCAGCATGAGATCGTGCGCGAGGTCGAATGGATGCATGGCATCGGCCGTCATGTGATGCTGCAGTTGCCGCTCGCGCTCCGCTTCAGGTAACGCCGACAGATCGACCAGCGGCAGATCGAACAGACCGGGTTCCTGGATCATCTGCCGCACACGGCCGTCGGCGGCACCGCGGAAGCAGGTGCGCAGGCTCTCGTGCCGTGAGACGGTGGCGCGCAAGGCGCGGCTCAACGCGGCCAGGTTGAGCGAGCCTTCCAGCTGCACGGCGGCGGGCACGTTGTAGTGGGCGCTGCCGCCGTCGATCTGCGTCAACAGCCAGAGCCGCTGCTGCGCGTAGGAAAGCGGCAGCTCTCCATGGCGCGGAACGGCTAGCAGGGCCGGTCGCACTTCCTGCCGCTCCTTTATCTGTCGCGTCACGAGGTGCGCCAGGCTCTCCGGCGTCTGCGCCTCGAAAATTGCCTTCAGAGGCAAGCCCGCGTGCAAGCGCTGATTGACCTGGGCGATCAAGCGCGTCGCCGTCAACGAATGGCCGCCGAGTTCGAAGAAATTGCCGCTGACGCTGACCTGCTCCAGGCCCAGTATCTGCTGCCACAGATCACATAGGATGCGTTCGGTATCGTTGCGCGGTTCAGCATATTGCTCCTGCGCTTGCACCGGACCGGGTGCGGGCAAGGACTTGCGGTCAATCTTACCGTTCGGCGACAGCGGCATGGCATCGAGCGCGACGAAATGGCTCGGCACCATGTAATCCGGCAGCGTTTGCCGCAGGCATTCACGCAGGCGCGCGGCCTCGGGTACTTTCTCACCCTCGTGCGGAACGAGATACGCCACCAACCGCTTGTCGCCCGGCACGTCTTCGCGCGCCAGCACCACCGCCTCGCTGGCCAACTCCTGTAGCGCGACCTCGATTTCGCCGAGCTCGATGCGAAAGCCTCTGATCTTGACCTGGTGATCGATGCGTCCCAGATATTCAAGATTGCCGTCCCTGGTGTGCCGCGCGAGGTCGCCCGTGCGGTACATGCGGGTGCCGGGCGTGCCGAACGGATTGGGGATAAATTTTTCTGCCGTCAGTTCGGGACGGTTCAGATAGCCGCGCGACAGGCCGTCGCCCGCGATGAACAATTCCCCAGCGACGCCGACGGGAACCGGATTCATCTGTGCGTCGAGGATGTAGACCTGCGTGTTGGCGATCGGCTTGCCTATGGTCACCTGCGCCGTGGAGCCGCGTTCCACCAGAGTCCACGTCGAATACGTGGTGTCTTCCGAAGGTCCGTAAAGATTGAACACCCGCTCGACCATCGGCTGCCGGTATAGCGCCTGGGCCAACGAATTCGGCAACGCTTCGCCAGCCAGGTTGACCACCTTGACGGATTCGGGCAGCGTTATGCCGCGCAGCACTTCGGCCATGGCCGAAGGCACGGTGTTGACCAGGGTGACCGGCAGTTCGCCGGCTCTTTCCGTGAACTCGATGATGTTCTTGACGATCCAGGCCGTGCCGCCCATGGCGAGCGGCACGAAGATTTCGAAGATCGACAAGTCGAAGCAGACCGAGGTGGAGGCCAGCATGTTTGATAGGCTATGCGCGTCGAACGCATCCAGGGCCCACGCGATAAAGGTCGTGGCGTTGCAATGCTGGATTGCGACGCCTTTGGGTTTGCCGGTCGAACCCGACGTGTAGATCAGGTAAGCCAGGTGGTTGCCCGCGTTCAGGTTGTCCGGATTGTGTTGCGGGCAGGACGCGAGTTCGGCCGCATGGGCATCGACGCAGAACACAGCCGTCGACGCCACGGGCGGCAGACCGGGCAGCAGGTGCTGCTGGGTCAGCAAAACCCTGGGTGCGGCATCCGTCAGCATGCCGGCGATGCGCCCTGGCGGGTAAGCCGGATCCAGCGGCACGTAGGCGCCGCCGGCTTTCAGGACGGCGAGCAGGCTGACGATCAGTTCGCTGGAACGTTCCATGCACACGCCGACCAATTCTCCTGGTGCGACGCCAAGGCGGCGCAGGTGGTGCGCCAGCCGGTTGGCGCGCGCGTTCAGATCCGCGTAGCGCAGCGCGACGCCGTCATGCATGAGCGCGACGCCATCGGGTGTACGCAGCACCTGGGCTTCGAAGAGTTGCTGCATCGACTGTGCGCGCGCATTCGCCGCGATCGTGCCGGTGTCGTTCCATTGATGCAAGACTTGATCGAGCTCGTCCTCTCCCAGCATGGGCAATTCACCGACCGCGCACGCCGGGTCGGCGGCGATACCTTCCAGCAAGTGCTGGAAATGTCCCGCCATGCGTTGCACGGTGTCGGCGTCGAACAGGTCCGTGTTGTACTCGAACGAGCCATGCAGGCCGGCCTCGCTTTCGATCAGGGACAGGGTCAGGTCGAACTTCGCGCTAACGCTGTCGCTGGCGGCAAGTTCAACTTCAAGGCCCGGCAATCGCAGTTCCACCATTGGTGCGTTCTGCAAAATCAGCATGACCTGGAACAATGGCGTATAGCTGGTATTCCGTTCCAGGTGCAGCGCTTCGACCAATTGCTCGAACGGCAGGTCCTGGTGCGAATAGGCTTCCAGCGTATGATGACGCACCTGGCGCAGCAGATCGATGAAGCTCTGTCGCAGATCGACTTGGGTGCGCAGTACCAGCGTGTTGACGAAAAAGCCGATCAAGCCTTCGGTTTCGGCACGGTTGCGGTTCGCGATCGGCGTGCCGATACAGATGTCGCTTTGTCCGGAATGACGCGCCAGCACCACGTTGAAGGCTGCGCCCAGCGTCATGAACAGCGTGCCGCGCTCCGCCTTGCTCAGCACCCGCAGGGAAGCGACAAGTTCCGCCGGAAGCACGAATGGCAGCACGGCGCCGTTGTGGCTGGTCATTGGCGGACGCGGCCGATCCGTCGGCAACCTGAGAAGATTCGGACTGCCTGCCAATTGGCGCTTCCAGTAAGCCAGTTGCTCCTCGAACACTTCTCCGCTTAGCCAGTGCCGCTGCCAGACGGCAAAATCGGCGTATTGGATGGGCAAAGGCGGCAGAAAGGATGCGTCGCCCTGCCCATGCGCGCGATACAGCGCGGCCGCCTCGCGCATCAATACGCCGAGCGACCACCCGTCGGAGACGATGTGGTGCATCGTCAACAGCAGCACATGCTCCTCGTCGTCGAGTCGCAATATGTGGCCTCGTATCAACGGGCCGCATGCCAGATCGAACGGCGTCTGCGCCTCGTCCTGCCGCAGCCATTGCATCTTGGCCTGGCGTTCCTGCAGCGGCAGGCGGCGCAAATCCGTCAGATCCAGCGTCAGTTCGATCTCGGGGTGGATGACCTGCACCGGCGTACCGTCGATATCGGTGAAGCAAGTGCGCAACGCCTCATGGCGGCGCACGACGCCGTTGAACGCGGCCTGGAGCATGGCGCAGTCGAGCTTGCCCTTGAGCCGGATCGCCAAAGGCACGTTGTAGAACGAGCCATGGCTTTCCAGCTGATCCAGGAACCACAAGCGCTGCTGGGCGAAGGACAACGGCAGATTCGCCGTTCGCTCGACGGGCAAGAGCGGCGGAACGGCGGTCGAGGCGCTCAGCGATTTGATTTTCGCACTCATCGCGGCGATCGTCGGCGCTTCGAACAAGCTGCGCAGCGGCAGCTCGATGCCGAATTCGCCGCGAACGCGCGACACCAGTTGGGTCGCCAGCAGCGAATGCCCGCCCAAGGCGAAGAAATTGTCTTCTACGCCGACGCCGCCGACCGTGTCGCGTTTCAATATCCTGCTCCAGATGGCGGCCAGTGCATTCTCCGTGGCGTTGCGCGGAGCCACATAATCGGCCTGTCCCTGGCTCAAGTCCGGCGCAGGCAGGGCCGTGCGGTCGATCTTGCCGTTGGGCGTAAGCGGAAACCGCTCCAACGCCACGAAATACGCCGGCACCATATAGTCGGGCAGCGTCTGCGACAGGCCGGCGCGCAATTGCGGCGCGTCGGGCGGCTTCACGCCCGCTCGCGCAACCAGGTAGGCCACAAGGCGCTTGTCGCCGCCCTGATCCTGGTGCACGGCAACGAGCGCCTGCTCGACTTGTGGCAATGCCTGCAGTGCCGCCTCGATTTCCCCCATTTCGATACGGAAGCCGCGGATCTTGATTTGTTGGTCGTTGCGTCCGAGGTATTCGATGGTGCCGTCGGCCAGGTAGCGTCCGAGATCGCCTGTCTTGTACAATCTCGCGCCGTGCTCGTGGGCCGGAGCGAACGGATCGGCGACGAAGCGTTCGCGCGTCAATTCCTGCCGGTTGAGATAGCCCAACGCAACGCCTGCGCCGCCGATATATAGCTCTCCCGCCGCGCCGAGCGGCACAGGCTGCAGATGCGCGTCGAGCAGGTGGATGCGCGTGTTGCCGATCGGCCGTCCGATCGGGATGCTACGGCCCGGCACGACATCAACGATGTCGTGTGTGGCGGCGAAGGTGGTCGTCTCGGTCGGTCCGTAGCCGTTGATCAGCCGCGCCGGCGGGTTATCGCGCAGAACCTGTGACACGACACCCGGGTCGAGCACGTCGCCGCCCACGATCAGGGCGCGCAAGCCCGTGATCACGCTGCCCAGTTCGCGCGCATATTGGTTGAACAGGCCCACGGTCAGCCACATGCAATTGATGCGCTGCTGCCGCATCAGTTGCGCGAGCGCGGCCGGCACCATCAATGTGTCTTGCTCCACGATGACGATCGCGGCGCCGGTTTGCAGTGGGCACCAGATTTCGAGCGTACTGGCGTCGAAGGCCGGGTTGGCGGCGCAGGCAAAGCGGTCGCCCGGCTGCAATTCGAGGAAGCCGTTGTCAATCGCCAGCCGCTCGATCGCGCGATGCGGGATTTCCACGCCCTTGGCTAGTCCGGTCGAGCCCGAGGTGTACATGACGTAGGCGCGCGCGTCGGAACCGGCGTCCGCTTCCAGGTTGCCATCGGCTTGGCTCTCGAGCTGGCGTTTCGTTTCGGGCTGATCGAGATCGATGCGCATTGCCGCATCCGGCGCGGCGATGCCGCCGAGGCTGATGAGGCAGCGCGCGCCGCAATCGTCAATCATTTGCGCTTGTCTTGCGATAGGCAGGATGGCGTCGAGCGGCACATAGGCCGCGCCGGCCTTGACTATTGCCAGCTCGGCCACGACCAAATCGCCGCTGCGCGGCAAGGCGATCGCCACGTTGTCGCCGTGCCGCACGTTGTGCGCAACGAGCAGGCGGGCCAGCCGGTTGGCGCGCCGGTTGAGTTCGTCGTAGCTCAGCGCGCCGTCTTCGCTGCAGACCGCCGGCGCAAACGGGGCGGACCTGGCATGCTGCTCGAACCGCCGGTGGATGCATTGCGGCGCATAGGCAGCGCCACCGCACGCTTTCTCGTTGAACCCATGCAGCAGTTGGCGACGCTCCGCCGGGCTCAACATGTCGACCATACCGAGCGGCCGATCAGGGTCGTCGACGATGGCCTGCAAGAGGCGCGTGAAATGCCCGGCCATGCGCTCGATGGTCGTGACATCGAACAGGTCGGTGCCATATTCAAAGCCTCCGCGCAACTCGCCGCGCTCTTCCGTGAGCGAGAGGCTCAAGTCGAACTTGGACGTCGCGCTTGGATACGCGAGCACCTGCGCCCGCACGCCCGGCAAGTCGACGGCGGCGGCCGGCGTGTTGTGCAGCACCAGCATGGCCTGGAACAGCGGCGTATGGCCGGCATGCCGCACGGGCTGCAGCACGTCGACCAATTGGTCGAACGGCAGATCCTGGTGATCGAAGGCGTCGAGCGTGGTTTGCTTCACCTGTTTGAGCAGGGTGCGGAATCCGAGTCCGAAATCCACCTTGTTGCGCAGAACGAGGGTGTTGGCGAAAAAGCCGATCAAGCCCTCGGCGTCGACCCGGCCGCGATTGGCGACCGGTGTGCCAAGGCAGATATCGTCCTGGCCGGCATGGCGGGCCAGCAGTACGGAAAAAGCCGCGCACAAGGTCATGAACGGCGTGCCATTCATTTCCTTGGCAATGCGGCGCAGGCCGGCAAGCAATTCGGTGGAGACGGTAAACGGCAGCGTGGCGCCGCGATAGCTCAATACGGCGGGGCGCGGGCGGTCTGTCGGCAAGGTCAGAAGCCCTGGGCTGCCGGCCAGTTGCCGCTTCCAGTATGCCAGTTGACGTTCGAGCACGGCACCCGAGAGCTGTGCGCGCTGCCAATCGGCGTAGTCCGCGTACTGCAGCGGCAACTCGGGCAAGGGCGACGCCCGGCCTTGGCCATATGCGCCGTAGAGCGCGACAAATTCGCGGATCATGACGCCGATCGACCAGCCGTCGGAAACGATGTGATGCTTGGTGATGAGTAGCACATGCTCTTCACGGTCGACCTGTACCAGGGTGCAGCGCAAAAGCGGGTCGCCAGCCAGGTCGAACGGCTTTGCGCCCTCCTCTCGCATCAAAGCCTCCAGTTCGGCTTCGCGCTCCACCCGAAGCGTGCCGTGCAAATCCCTCTCGTTCAGTTGCACTTCCCGGCGCGCATGGATCATCTGCGTCGGCACCCCGTCGCGCTCGACGAAGTTTGTGCGCAGCACAGCGTGGCGCCTGACGATTTCGTTCACCGCGCGAATAAGCGCGCCGCGATCCAGTTCGCCCATCAAGCGGACCGCAATCAGGATGTTATAGAGAGGATGGTGGCCGTCGAGCTGGTCGAGGAACCACAGGCGCTGCTGGTTGAACGAGAGCGAACGCAGCACGGGCAACTGCGAGGTCGGCTCCGCTTCCGTTTCCACCGCGTCATGCGGCGCTTCGCTTATGTCGGTTCCACCCGGTACGCCGGCGGCCAGTGCGGCAATGGTCGGCGCATCGAACAAGGCGTGCAGCGACAGATCGACACCCAGCGCGTTACGGATGCGCGAGATCAATTGGGTCGCCAACAGCGAATGGCCGCCGAGGTCGAAGAAGTCGTCATGGATGCCAACCTTGTCGCGCTGCAGAAGCTCCGCCCAGATTCCAGCCAGAGCGCGTTCCACCTCGTTGCGCGGCGACGCGTAACCTGCTTCGCTGCGCGCCATGTCGGGAGCTGGCAACAGCTTGCGATCGATCTTGCCGTTCGGCGTGAGCGGGAAGCTGTCCAGCGCCATGAAATGGCCCGGCACCATGTAGTCGGGCAAGGTCCGCAACAATGCGTTGCGTAGCTGCGCCGCTTCGGGCACGGTCTCCCCTTCCGCCGCGACGAGGTAAGCCACCAGGCGCTTGTCGCCCGCGCTGCCCTCCTGCGCCAGCACCACGGCTTGCAAGCCGAGATCGCGCAACGCGGCTTCGATTTCGCCGGTCTCGATGCGGAAACCGCGGATCTTGACCTGGTGGTCGATGCGCCCCAGGTAGTCGATGTCGCCGTCGGGCAGATAGCGCGCCAGGTCGCCGGTACGATATAAGCGCGTGCCCGCGGCGTCGAACGGATCGGGAACGAAACGCTCGGCCGTCAGATCGGGGCGCCCGAGATAGCCGCGCGTGACGCCGACGCCACCGATGTAAAGTTCACCGGTGACGCCGACCGGCACAGGCTGCAGCGCCGCATCGAGGATGTAGAGTTGCGTGTTGGCTATGGGACCGCCGATCGATTCGACCGGTAGAACCGGACCTTCCGGGGTCACCACTTGCCGGCAACTGGACCAAATGGTGGTTTCGGTCGGCCCATAGAGGTTCCACAGCGATGCGGTACAGGCATTGAGGCGTTGCGCCAGCTCGGCGGGCAGCGCCTCGCCGCCGCAGAAGGCGCGCAAGTCCTTGCTGCCGGCCCACCCTGCATCGAGCAGCATGCGCCAGGTCGCGGGCGTGGCCTGCAGCACGGTCGCGCCGCATTGTCCGATTTTTTGCGCCAGCAGGCTGGCATCCACAGCCGTTTCGCGATCGGCCACGACCAGGCGGGCGCCGCACAAGAGCGGCAGGAACATCTCAAGCCCGGCGATATCGAAGCAGAGCGTGGTTACGGCCAACACGCAATCGTCTTGCGTCATGCCCGGCTTGATGCGCATCGACTGCATGAAGTTCACGGCATTGCCATGCGCCACCATCACCCCCTTGGGCTTGCCGGTGGAGCCAGATGTATAGATCACGTAGGCCAGGTTGACGCTTGCATTGAGATTACCCGGGTTGCCGTCCGGCTGCGAGGCGAGGTTTTCGGTATCGATGCGCAGTGTCTGCATACCTGGCACCTGCGGCATGTCAGCCAACAGGCTTTGCTGTGTCAACAGCACCTTGGGCCGCGCATCGTCCAGCATGGTGGCGATGCGCTCGGCAGGATAGGCCGGATCGAGGGGGATGTAGGCGCCGCCGGCTTTAAGCACGCCGAGCAGGCAGACCACCATGTCGAGCGAGCGGTGCACGCATAACCCGGCCAGGACGTCGGGCCCCACGCCCAGGCCGCGCAGGCGGTGCGCCAGCCGGTTGGCGCGGCGGTTCAACTCTTCATAGCTGAGCGCTGCACCTTGGTACTCCAGGGCGATGCGCTGTGGCGTGCGCGCCGCCTGTTCTTCGAACAGCGCATGCAGAGTGCGCGTGCGCGATGCTTCGAGGATGCCGCCGTCGAAGGTAACGTTCCAGGCACGCAGCAACTGCTCTTCTTCCGCCTCGGTCAGCATCGCAAGCTCGCCGGCGCGGGTGGAAGGGTCGGCCGCGACGGCTTGCAAAAGGCGTGTGAAATGACCCGCCATCCGCGCGATCGTTGCGCGATCGAACAGGTCGGTGCTGTATTCGAGCTTGGCCTGCAAACCCTGCTTGCCCTCGGTCAGTTCGAGCGAGAGATCGAACTTGGCCGTGCCGGTTTCGCTTTCTTCGATCCGCATCGACAGGCCCGGCAGCGTCAGGTCGCCCATCGGCATGTTCTGCAGCGTCAGCATGACCTGGAACAATGGCGTGTAGCTGGCGTGACGTTCCGGCTGCAAGGCTTCGACCAGTTGGACGAAAGGCAGATCCTGGTGCATATAGGCGTCCAACGTAGTCCGTCTGACCTGCTCCAGCAAGGCATCGAATCCGAGATTCCCATCCACTTGCGCGCGCAAAACCAGGGTGTTGACGAAAAAGCCAATCAATCCTTCGATTTCGGCGCGATTGCGATTGGCTACCGGCGTGCCGATGCAGACGTCATTTTGTCCCGAATAGCGCGACAGCAGAACGGCAAAGGCGGCATTGAGTACCATGAACAGCGTGCCCTTGGCCTTGCGCGCGATTCTGTGCAGATCGGCGGTCAGTGGCGCCGGGATGGCGAACCGGCAAATGGCGCCGCGATGGCTGGGCGTTGCCGGTCGCGCCTTATCGGTCGGCAGCGCGAGCAGCGCCGGAGCGCCCGCCAATCGTTGTTTCCAGTAGTCCAGTTGCCGCTGCAATACATCCCCATCGAGCCAGCGGCGCTGCCAAACGGAAAAATCGGCATACTGCACCGGCAATTCCGGCAAGGGAGAGGGTCGGTTTTGCACGAAGGCGGGATACAGCGCGCTCAGCTCGCGCACCAGCACGCCGAGCGACCAGCCGTCCGAAACGATATGGTGCATCGTCAACAGCAGGACGTGCGCATCCTCGGCCAGCCGCAACAGCGTGAAGCGGACCAGCGGCCCGGCCGCCAGATCGAACGGCTTGGCCGCTTCGTCGCTCTGCAGTTGCCTGGCGCGTTCGGCACACTGCTCTTGCGGCAACGGACGCAGATCGACGATCGGCAGCGGCAGCACCACGTGCGGCGAGACGACCTGCGCGGGAACGTCGTCGACCGATTCGAAGCGGGTGCGCAACGCGTCGTGGCGGCGAGCGATCTCATTGATCGTGCGCGCAAGCGCATCGCCGTCGAGGCGGCCGGTGCAATGCAAGGCGCCGGCGATGTTGTACAAGGCCTTGTTCGATTCGAATTGATCGAGGAACCAGAGGCGTTCCTGGGTGAACGACAACGGCAAGACGGTGTCGCGTGCCACCTTGGCAATCGCGGCGCCGGCCGGTGCGGGTTCGGCAGCAGGGGACGGCATGGCAATTTCTTCCGGCGCGGGCGCCATGGGCCGGCCTACCCAATTCGCCAGAGCGCCGGGTGCGCTCTTGGCGAGATGGGCAACGAGTTCATCGATGTTTCGATACTCGAAGAACAATGTGGGGCCGAAGCTGTCGTCGGCGCCGAAATCTTCGCGCATGGCGTTGACCAGTTCCATGGCCATGATCGAATCGACGCCGTGGTCGGTGAAACTGACCGCAGTGTCGATTGCATCCGGTGAAAGGCCCGCATGTCGGCTAAGCATTTCCTGCAGACGCCGTGCAGCCCTCCCCTGCAGCGTGAGTTCGAGCGGCGTCTGCCGTGCGTTCTGCGCCGGCGGCAGCCGGCGAACCAGTTGTGCGGCGGTTTCGGCCGATTGCGTCGGCCAATGGCGTTCACGGACGAATGGGTAGGTGGGCAGGCTCACACGGCGCGACTTGGCGTCGTCGCGATACAGTTTGTGCCAATCGAAGGTCATGCCCTTGACCCATAAACCGAGCAGTTTGCCGAATTTGCCTTTTTCCATCCAGGCATGCACCGCATCGGCAAGGTCCTCGTCAGTACCGAACCAGGAGACCAAGTCTTGATTCGCGCCTGCGCGGCCTCGGTAAAGATCGGTCACGCCGGCCGCTCCGGCGGCATATGCCGCGAGCTTGGCGCGCAGGTCGGCGATCGATGTCGCGATAATGGCAAGTCTTTCTTCCATTGCTTCGCGCCCGACCTGCAAGGTATAGGCAAGATCGGCCAGCGCGGGCGTTTGGGCGTGTTCGGGCGACAAGGCGTCCTGCAGTAGACGGACCTGTTCCTGCAGGCGTTCTTCATTGCGCGCCGACAGCACGATCAGCGCGGGGCCTTTCTGCTCGCGCGATTCCTGCGGGCCCAGGTATTCTTCCAACACAACATGGGCATTGACGCCGCCGAAGCCGAAGGCGCTCACGCCCGCGCGGCGCGGCAACTCGCGGCCTTCGGCGTCGCGCAAGGCGTGCCATTCGCGCCGACGGCGCACGATATAGAACGGGCTGCCATCGAGCTTGATGTATGGATTCAGCTTGTCGCAATGCAGACTGGCAGCCAGAATTTTGTGCTTCATTTGCAACAAGACCTTGATCACGCCGGCCACGCCGGCGGCCAACTCGAGGTGGCCGATATTCGACTTGACCGTGCCGAGCCCGCAATGCGGCTCCGATTCGCCTTCCGCGCCGACTGCCCCGGCCATCTCCGCGAAAGCGGCCTTCAAGCCGTTGATTTCGAGCGGATCGCCCAGATTGGTAGCGGTACCGTGCGCTTCGATATATCCCACCGAACGCGGATCGATGCCGGCCTGGCGATAAGCGTCCTTGAGCAGACTGGTCTGCGCCTTGGGATTCGGGGCCGTCAGCGAACTGGCGCGCCCGCCGTGGTTCTGCGCCGTGCCGCGGATCAAACCGAGGATATGATCGCCATCGCGTTCCGCATCCGATAGCCGCTTCAGCACCAGCATGCCGACACCCTCGCCGCGCACATAGCCGTCGGCCTGGTCGGAGAAACTTCTGCAGCGTCCGCCTTCGCTGAGCATTCCGGCTTTGCCGAAACTGATGTGGCCGGCCGGCGTGACGATGGTATTGACGCCGCCGACCACGGCCAACGAAGACTCGCCATGCTGCAAGGCCAGCACGCCGCGCCGCAGTGCGACGAGCGAACTGGAACAGGCGGTCTCGACAGGCTCGCTGGCGCCGTGCCAGTCGAACAGGTAACTGATGCGATTGGGACCGAGCGAGGGAACGCCGCCGGTGGACGAATAGGCGTCGCCGGTACGGCCCGCGCGTTCAAGCAGGCTGTTGTAGCCGGTTGCTCCGGTGCCGATGAAAATTGCGGTATCGCTCCCAGCCAATTCGGCGCGGGCGTAACCGGCATCTTCCAACGCCTTCCAGACGTGGGTCATTGCCAGTCTCTGCTGCGGATCCATCAATTCGGCTTCCTGCGGCGAGATGCCGAAGAAGGCTGCATCGAATTCGTCGATGCCGTCAAGGAAACCGCCCCACTTGACGCTAGCGTGCGCCTGCCAGTCCCAACGCGCCTGCGGCACTTCGACGATGCAATCCTTGCCGGCCACCAGGTTGTCCCAGAATTCCTCTATGTTGCGTGCCATGGGAAATTGGCCGCTCATGCCGATAATTGCAATCGGCTCACTGGCGAAACGCTGCGGGCGCGGGTTTGCCGCGGGCCGGGCGATCGGCAGCACTGCCGGCCTTGATGCCGGAGGCACGGATGCAGGCTGTGGACGCGGCGTCAAGGCTGGGGTAGGCCTCATGACTCTTGCCGGAGCGGCCGGAACAGAGAATTGCGCCCCAAGCGCTGCGCCGTATTCACGCGCCAGATACGCGGCCAGTGCATCGATGGTCGGGTATTCGAAGAAAACGGTCGGACCGACTTCCACCTTGTGTTGCCGAACGAGCACGTTAGCGAATTCCGTCAGCGAAATCGAATCAAAGCCATATTCGGAGAGTGCGGTTTCCCCGTCGATGTCTTCCATCCTGACCTTGATCAAGTCGCATGCGATTTGCATCAACGCCGGCTTGAGCCTGTCTTGCAGTGTCGACGCGTCGTGCGTCGGCGCGGCATCGTATTGCCCCGCCTGCACACCGTCGGCCGATTCGCCTCCCAGCAAGGTCTCGCGCATCCGCGCTGCGTCCCCATTCAATACCATCATCTGTGCCGCTCCCATCGATAGGGCTTGCCGCAGGGCGTTCAAACCGTCTGTGCTTGCCAGTGGTGTCATGCCGAATTGTTGTGCCATCGCCGCGCGTACGGCCGGGCTGACCTGCATGCCGCCGTCGCTCCACAGCGGCCAATTGACGGACAGACTGGTGCCCTGCCGTTGGCCTTGTGCCGCAAGATCGGCGCGTTGCCGCATGAAGCTGTCCATGAAGGCGTTGGCGCTGGCGTAGTCCGCTTGTCCGGCATTGCCGAGCGCGCCGGCCGCCGATGAAAAGCAGATGAAGCAATCGAGCGCCATGTTCCGGCTGGCTTCGTCGAGGTGGATCGTGCCGGCTACCTTGGCGGCGAATACGTCATGCACCTGCCGCGAGGTCTTCCTCAGAATGGCAGCATCGCGCAGCACGCCGGCACTGTGGATGATGCCGTCCAGGCTTTCGAATTCCTCCGGAATCGCCTGGACCAATTGCGCGACGGCGGCGCCATCGGATACGTCAAGCCGGCGATAGCTGGCAATGGCGCCCAGGGCTTCGAGTTCGCGGATTCGGTTCTGCGTACCCTCGGACAAGTCGGCGCGGCCGGTCAGGACCAGCACGGCGTTGCGAGCTTGCTGCGCGATATCGCGCGCGACGATCAGGCCAAGGCCGCCCGCGCCGCCCGTAATCAGGTAAACGCCGCCATCCTTCCAATATCGCACCTCGCGTGGTGCCAAGGGAACGTCGCTCCACTGCCGGACCGTGCGCATGCCTTCGGTATAACGAATCTGCCATGCTTGAGAGGAGTGATTTTCAGTGACGGCTTGCAGAACGTCCTGGCCGGGTTCCAGGACGATCATCTGGCCCGCCAGGCGCGCGATTTCCAGCGTCGCACAGCGCAACATGCCGTGCAGGCCGGCGAGACGATCGTCGAACGTCACCACTTGGATCAAATGCCGTCCGGGTTCCTTGCAAAGAAGCTGTATCTGCTCCAGCAACAGCGCCGCGGCCGATTCGAACAGTTGCGCAAGATCGTCCCGATGCGCGATCTCGATGAAGGTCGTTTCTGGCAATTCGCGCCGCAAGGCCGCGACATCGGCCGGACCATACAGAAGAACGAGATGACGTGCGAGATGAAGTGCAACGTCGGGCACGGTAGCCTGCACTGCAGCCTCGCCGCGCCATTGCGGCTGCAACAGCATGACCTCGCTGCGATGCGCTTCCGTCGCGGCGGGCTGTTGGCCGGCACGTTCTCCGGTCGGTTCGATACGCCGCAGACAGAATTCCCTGATGCGAACGCATACCGCGCCCGATTCGTCGCATAGGTCGATATCAAGTTTTTGTACCCCTGCGCCCGCGACGTTGCGGTCGCTCGGCCACACCACCGCCCACATCGTCGCAACGCAAGGAGCGAGAGCTTCGAGCGAACCGAGCGCAAACGGCAGCATCGGTTCCAGCCTGTCCAACCCCTCACACGCGCCAGGTTGCATGCCGAGAGCGGACTGGAAGGCGGCATCGAGGACGCCGGGTTGTATCATGCGGCCGCCTGCCGGATTGGGCGCGACGATACGCGCCAAGGTCTGTTGCTCGCCGACGAACAGCTCGGCGATACCGCGAAACATTGGGCCGTACTGCAAACCCATGCTCGCGAATGCCGCGTAGCACGCCGCGCCGTCGAAGTGCGCTTGCCTGCATTGGGCACGCAGAGTTTCCAGGTCGTGTGCGTCGGGCTGGTCCGGGTCCGTTTGGGCCACACAGCCCTGGCAGAAGACGCTGTCTGCGTCGGTGATGTCGAAGCGCAGTGTGCCGCCGTCTTCAGCATGCAGCGATACGTGAAACTCCTGGACCTCCGATGCGGCAATCGTCAGAGGACGAATCCAGGACACGTTTGAAATCCGCAGCCCCTCCGTCGCATGCAAGGCTTCGGCCGCGGCGGCATGTGCCATTGCAATCTGTGCTGCGCCCGGCAGCGTGGGCACACCCTGCACGACATGGTCAGCCAGGATTGCATCGGCACCAGTGAGGTCCGTGGCAAAACGCAGCCCGCCGATGTCGGAAACGTTGCGGTGCAGAAGCGGGTGAAGCGCCGCGGTGCGCGTTTCAGACTTTACTTGCGCGGAGAGCGGCATCCAGTAGCGTTCCCTGGCAAACGGATAGACCGGCATGCTGATGCGGCGTGGTCTATGTTCGCCATACAAGGTGTTCCATTCGACCGGCAGGCCCTTGACCCAAAGATCGAGCACTTTGCCGAATTTGCCTTTGGTCAGCCACGCATTTACCGTTCCGGCCATGTCCTCGTCACCCGCGAAAGCGGCATAGGCTTCCTTGTTCCGCTTGATCTGCCCGCGATAGAGATCCGCCACGACTGTGTCGCCGCGGACGAAAGCTTGCAGTTTGGCGCGCAGGTCGTCCAGCGAAGACACTTCCACCGCAAGACGTTCCTCCATCGCTTCGCGGCCGATCTGCAGCGTGTAGGCGAGGTCGGCCAATCTCAGCCCCGACCCGGACTGCGCCAATAGCCCAAGGAGTTGCGTCGCGCGGGCGCGAAGCTGCTCCTCGGTGCGTGCGGAAAGCGGCACCAGGGCCGGCTTCGCCATGTCTTCGACAGCAGGCGCTGCCTCGAATTCCTCGATGATCACGTGCGCGTTGGCCCCGCCCGCGCCGAAGGAGGAAATGCCGGCGACCCGCGGATGCTCGCGCAGCACGCCGTCGATCTCCACGCGCGGGCGCTCCCAATCCGCCAGTTCCTGCTGCACCGTGAAGGGCGTATTGGCGAAATCGATGTTGGGGTTCAAGGTGGCCGAGTGCAGACTGGGGGCCAATTTCCTATGCTTCATCTGCAGCAGCACCTTGGTCACGCCAGCGATGCCGGCTGCGCTTTCGCAATGGCCGATGTTGGACTTGGCCGAGCCGATGGCGCAGAACTGCTTATCCTGCGTCCAGTTGCCGAAGGCCTTGGCCAGACCCGCGATCTCGATCGGATCGCCCAGGCTGGTGCCGGTGCCGTGCGCTTCGAGATAGCTGACGCTGCGCGCATCGATCCCGCTCTTTCTCAGCGCGTGTTCAATCACTTTCGCTTGCGCGTTCGGATTCGGCACGGTATAGCCGTTGGTCTTGCCGCCATGGTTGATGGCGCTCGCCTTGATCACGCCGTAGATATGGTCGCCATCGGCTATCGCCTGGGCTTTAGGTTTTAACAGCAGCGCGCCCACCCCCTCTCCGGGTACATAACCCTCGCCGCCTTGGCCGAAGCTTTCGCAGCGGCCCTTGGCGGATATGAATTTGCCTTGCCCCAGGATCAAGTACTTGTTGGGATGGACCGAAACATTGACGCCGCCCGCGACGGCCACTGCGCAATCGCCGCGCTGCAGGCTCTGACAAGCCAGATGGATGGCCGTCAACGACGACGAACACATCGTGTCGAGCGCCAAACTCGGTCCGCAGAAATTGCAGAAATAGGAGATGCGGTTCGCAATCGACGCGGGACTGCCGTTGAGCGCGATCTGCCGCCCGCGTGCCTGTTCCTGTGCGCCGTACAACTGGTATTCCTCGTACATCACGCCGACGAACACGCCGACGTTGGCTGCGTCGCGGCCGGCTATGCCCCCGGCAACATTGTCGCGCGTATAGCCGGCATCCTCCAGCGTGGCATGAACGCATTCGAGGAAGAGCCGCTCCTGCGGATCCATCAGCTCGGCCTCGCGCGGCGCGATGTTGAAGAAGCGCGCGTCGAACTTGTCGACGTCGCCGATGAAGCCGCCCCATTTGCCGTAGGTCTTGCCCGGCTTGTTACGGTCGGCGTCGAAATACAGGCTGTGGTCCCAGCGTTCGGACGGAATCTCGGTGATGCTGTCCCTGCCCTGGCTCAGATTCATCCAGAATTGTTCGACGTCGGCCGCCTGAGGGTAGCGTCCGGCCAGGCCGATGATGGCGATGTCGCCAACGTCTTCCCTGGCCTTGCTGCTTTCGAAGCGGGCGCGCCGGCGGCTTACCGGCGTCTGCGGCGGAAGCGGCTGCGGCACGGCGCGCAACTGTGATGCCGGTGCAGGGGTCATGTCGCGGAATAGACCGGTCAGCGCTGCATGATGCTGTTGCAGGAAGTAAGCTGCCAGCGCCGCGATGCTTTGGTATTCGAAAAACAGCGTCTTGGAGAGCGTACCGAACACTTTTTCCAGCGTGCGCGTCAGATCCATCACCAGCACCGAATCGATACCATAGGCTTCCAGGCGCGCCTGCGCATCGATCCGATGTGCAGGCAACTTGAGCGCGCCGGACAGCAGGCGCACCAGGTATTGCACGGTCTTGTCCTGCAGGTCGCCAGTCACGGGTTTCGGCTCGGTGGGTGCCTCCAGTACCGCGACCGCTTCCCGCTCGGGTTCGTTGAACAGGCTGGCCTTCAGCCTTCCGACTTCGCCTTCGGCAACCAACACCTGGGACGAACCGCTTGCCAGAGCGCGAGCCAGCGCGGCAGTGCCGCTTTCCTTGCGCAGCGGCGTCATGCCGGTATGACGCTTGAGATTTTGCATGGTCGCGGCATTGACCTGCATGCCGCCTTCTTCCCACAGCGGCCAATTGAGCGATAGCGTGCGCCCGTGGCGCTGCCCATTGGCGACCAGTTCGGCGCGATGGTGCGCAAAAGCGTCCATGAAGGCATTGGCCGCGGCATAATCGGCCTGGCCGACGTTGCCCAGCGCGCCGGAAAGCGAAGAGAAGCAGATGAAACAGTCAAGCGCGATATCGCTGCTGGCGCGGTCCAGATTGATCGTGCCGGCCACCTTGGCACGCAACACTTCCTGCAAATCCTGCCTGGTTTTCTTGATGATGAAACTGTCGCGCAGCACGCCGGCGCTGTGGATGATGCCGTCTAAGCCTTCGCATTCCTCGCGTATGCCTTGCACGAGTTGCATGACGGCTTCGGCGTCGCCCACGTCGGCCTGACGGTATCGCACGGTTGTGCCGCCGAGCGCCTCGATGGCACGCATGCCGGCTCGTGCCGCGTCGTCCGGCAGAGAGCGGCCGGTCAGGACCAACGTGGTATTCCTGGCGCGGACGGCGATTTCCCGAGCGATGATCAAACCGAGCCCGCCGGCCCCGCCTGTGATCAGGTAGACGCCATCGTCCTTCCATTGCGGCGAAACGTCCTGCGCCGGATGCGACAGTTCAACCCAGTCGGCGACCATGCGCGCATCTGCGCGGTAACGAATCTGACGCGCATCGGCGGCGCGGTTTTCCTTGAGTGCCTGAAGGACGTCCTGTCCCGTTTCCACAGCGATCACCTGCCCGGCGATGCCGGGATTTTCCATCTGTGCGCTGCGCAGCATGCCGCCCAGGCCGGACAAGGCGTGCGCCGCTCCGTCGGCCGGCACAACGATCTGGATCAGATGCCGTCCCGGCACCCCGGTCAGCGACTGTATTTGTTCGAGCAAGGCAGCGGCGGCATTTTCATAGCATTGCGCCAAGTCGGCGCTGCTATGCAATGGCAGCACGATGGCGTCCGGCACCGCCCTTGCCTGCTCTTCGGTCAAGCCGCAGAGCATCATCACGTGGCGAGCAAACTGCGGCGCCGTTGCAGCGCGCGGCGCAGGCTCGACGTTCCAGCCCGGCTGCATCAGCAGCGTTTGGATCGCAGGTTTTTCTGGTGCCGCTGCGCGCAAGCCGAGCCGCTGGAAGCGCACGCAAGGCATGCCGCTCGCATCGCACAGATCGATGTCCAGGCCGGCGTCGCTGCGCGTTACCACCGCCCACATGTCTCCCGCGCACGGCGCCAATGCTTCAAAGCCGCCGAGGGTCGTGGGCAGCATCAGTTGCGTGCCGGCGTGCAGGCCGAGCGCAGCCTGCAGCGCCGAGTCCAGCAATCCCAGAGGCAAGGCCGCGTCCGCAACATCCTCGGGCAAGGCGATGCGCGCCAGAACCTTGTGCCCGCCGGCATACAGTTCACGCAAGCCCTGGAATCGCGGGCCGTATTGCAGGCCCATGCTGCCGAACATGGCATAGCATTGCGCGGCATCCATGTACGTCTCCGTGCATTCGGTGCGCAGTTTTGAGATGTCGTGCGCGACACGCGTGGCCGGCGGCATCTCGCACGCCCGGCCTTCGCCATAAACGATGCTTAAGCCATCGACCTCGCTATAGATTTCGAAGGCAATTGCGCCGACTTCCTCCGGGTAGAGCGCCACGTGCAATTCCAGCCCCGCGTCGCCGACTTCGGCGGGCCGCAGCCAGGCGACGTCTTTCAGGTGCAGCCCGCGATGTTCGCCGGCCTCTTCTGCGGCCCGGAGAGCCATGGCCAGCTGCGCCACACCCGGCAGGATGCGCGCGCCATGCAGCCTGTGATCCGCGAGGAAAAATTCGCTGCCGCTGAAACGGCTGGTGAAACGCTGAACACGCAAAGTCGAGGTATTGCGGTGAACCAACGGATGCAGCAGAGTGGCGCCTGTTTGCACCGCGGGCCCGGTCTCGATCCAATGGCGTTCGCGGGCAAACGGATATCCCGGCAAGCTGATGCGGCGCGACGCCGCCGAGCCATGCAGCGCAGTCCAATCGAATACCAAGCCTTGCACCCACATTTCGAGCAGCTTGCCGAACTTGCCCTTTTCCACCCAGGCAGCGACAGCCTGCCGCATGTCGTCGTCAGCAGTGAAGGCAATAAGATTCTCGCGTTCGCGCCGGAATTGCCCGCGATGGATGTCGCCCGCATCTTTGCCGTCGGCGAAAGCCTGCAACCTGTCCCTGACTTCGGCCAGCGAGTGGGCGACGAAGGCCAGGCGATCTTCCATCGCCTCACGGCCGACCTGCAGCGTATAGGCCAGGTCGGCCAGACGCATGCCGGGCGTCTGTTCGATTGCGGCGGCAAGCTGCCTTGCGCGTTCGCGCAATTGCGCTTCGCCGCGCGCCGACAGCAGCACCAATGCTGGCCCTTGTGCATCGGGCCGGGTGTCAGGGGTTGCGTATTCCTCGACGATCAGGTGCGCGTTGGCGCCGCCTGCGCCAAAGGAGGATACCCCGGCAATGCGCTTGCCGCTGCCGGGCGCCGGGCGCGGCCATGGCGCCAGCTCCTGTTGCACCGAGAACGGCGTGTCGGCGAAATCGATGTGCGGGTTCAGCGACCGCGAATGCAGGCTGGGCACGAGCATGCCGTGCTTCATCTGCAGCAGCACCTTGGTCAATCCCGCAATACCGGCCGCGCTTTCGCAATGGCCGATGTTGGACTTGGCCGAACCGATGGCGCAGAACTGTCTGTCTTGCGTCCAATGGCCGAAGGCTTTGGTGAGGCCGGCGATTTCGATCGGATCTCCCAAGCTGGTGCCCGTGCCGTGCGCTTCGATGTAGCTGACGGCGCGTGCATCGATGCCCGCGCCGCGCAGAGCGCGTTCGATCACGTCGGCTTGCGCATTCGGATTCGGCACCGTGTAGCCGTTGGTCTTGCCGCCATGGTTGACGGCCGTGGCCTTGATGATGCCGTAGATGTGGTCGCCGTCGGCAATCGCCTGCGCCTTGGACTTGAGCAATACAGCGCCCACGCCCTCGCCCGGAACATAGCCTTCGCCTCCTTCGCCGAAACTTTCGCAGCGCCCCTTGGCCGAGACGAACTTGCCTTGCGCCAGCATCAGGTATTTGTTCGGGTGCACCGAGACGTTGACGCCGCCGGCAATCGCCGCACTGCAGTTACCCAGTCGGATGCTCTGACAAGCCAGGTGGATCGCAGAGAGCGAGGACGAGCACATGGTGTCGATCGCCATGCTCGGCCCGTTGAAGTTGCAGAAATACGAAACGCGGTTGGCGATCGAAGCGGGATTGCCCGAGAGGGCGACGGGCCGTCCGAGCGCCTGTTCCTGCGCGCCGTAAAGCTGGTATTCTTCGTACATGACGCCGACGAACACGCCGACGTCGTTGCTGCGTCCGATGCCTGCAAGGGATTCGCGCGTATAGCCCGCATCCTCCAGCGTATCGTGCACGCATTCGAGGAACAGCCGTTCCTGCGGATCCATCAATTCCGCTTCGCGCGGCGAAATGTTGAAGAACAGGGGATCGAACTTGTCGACGCCGTTGATGAAGCCGCCCCATTTGCCGTAAGTCTTGCCCGGCTTGTTGCGGTCTTCGTCGAAATACAGGCTGTGGTCCCAACGTTCCGGCGGAATCTCGGTGATGCAATCCTTGCCTTGGCAAAGATTGACCCAGAATTGTTCGAGATTGTCGGCCTGCGGATAACGCCCGGCAAGACCGACGATCGCGATCTCGTCGATGGCGTGATCTTTCTCGTTCCGGATTCTCGCGAAGGCCGCATAGCGTGAGCGGCGGCTGGCGGAAACCGGAACGACTGGCGCCGCCTGCGCTGCAGTTGCGGAAGCCGGAGCCGGAGCCGGAACCGTACGGCTCGAACCCAGCAGCGCCGCCATGGCGACCGCGTGCTGCTCGACAAAGTATCCCGATAGCGCCGCGATGGTTTGGTATTCGAAGAACAATGTCTTGGACAGGGAACCGAAGACCTTTTCAAGCGTGCGCGTCAAATCGAGCACCAGGATGGAATCGATGCCGTAGGTTTCCATCGGCGCCTGCGGATCGATTTTGTGCGCCGGCAGCTTCAAGGTATCGGACAGCAGGCGCACGAAATAGCGTGTCGCGTTTTCACGCATCTCACCGCTCCTTTGCGGAATGGCCTCGGCTTTCGGTTGCGCTGCCGCTGGATCCGCGTTCGGCGAGACAGTTTGGGCGGAAGCAGATCCGCCATGCTGCACCAGCACCTGCACGGCGCCGCTCGCCATTGCCTGGGACAGTGCCTGGCAACCTGCCGCACTGGGCATCGCCGTCATGCCCGTCTGCTGTTGCAGGTGTTCGCGCGTGGCCGCATCGAGCCGCATGCCGCCCTCTTCCCACAGCGGCCAGTTGATCGAGAGCGTGCGCCCGCGGCGCTCGCCCTGCGCCGCCAGTTCGGCGCGGTAGGCCGCATAGGCATCCATGAAGGCATTCGCCGCCGCGTAGTCGGCCTGGCCGACGTTGCCGAACGCACCGGCGACCGACGAGAAACAGATGAAGCAGTCGAGCGCCATTGCGCTGCTGGCTCGATCGAGATTGATCGTGCCGGCCGTCTTGGCCCGCAGGACGTCAGCCAATTGTTGCCGGCTCTTGTTGACGATCAGGCTGTCGCGCAGTACGCCGGCGGCGTGGATGATGCCGTCCAGCCCTTCGAATTCCTCGTCGATGCCATGTACCAGTCTTGTTGCCTGTTCGGCGTCGGCCACGTCGGCCTGACGGTATTGCGCCACGGCACCCAACGCTTCGAGCTCATGGATTTCGGCCAGCATCGCCTCGTCGGCCTGCGAGCGGCCCGCCAGGATCAGCGTCGCGCCCCTCGCTTGCGCGGCAATATCGCGCGCGACAATCAAACCCAGACCGCCGGCGCCGCCCGTGATCAAGTAGACGCCGCGCGCCTTCCATCGCGGCCCGACCGCCGCTTGCAGTTCGGCCCAGTCGAGAACGGCGCGCGCATCGTCGACGTAACGTATCTGTTGCGTATCGCTTGATCGGTTTTCCGCCAACGCCGGGATGACTTGCGTCGACCTTTCCACCGCGATCGCCTGGCCGACAATGCGGGGATTTTCCAGTTGCGCCGCGCGCAGCATGCCGCCTAATCCGGAAAAGGCCTGCGCGGCGCCTTGCACGGGTGCCACGATCTGGATCAGCGCAGTTTCCGGTGTGCGTGCAAGTTCCTGCAAGCGCTCCAGCAGCACCGACGCGGCGGATTCATAGCTCTCCGCAAAATCTTCGCCGACGGTGAAGCGCAGGCAAGCCGCATCGGGCATGACTTTTTCCACCTGAGCGTCCACGCCGCATAGCAACACCAGATGCCGCGCGTGCGCCTTTTCGCCAGGCGCTGCGGCTTCAGCGCGCCAGACCGGCCGGCGCAGCGCGGTATGCGCCGCTTTCTTGGACGCACCCGGCGCACGCATGGCCAGGTCCTTGAAACGAAGACAGACGGCGCCGCTGTCGTCGCACAGGTCGATATCCAGTTTCAACACCTCGCCCATGTCATGGCGCCGGACAACGGCCCACATTCTGTCTGAAACAGGGGCAAACACTTCCAGCGTGCCCAGGCTGAACGGCAGCATGAGCGCAACCTCGGACATGACGCCGAGCGCTGCTTGCAGCGCTGCATCGAGCAAGCTGGGATGCAGCCGATAGTTCTCTCGACCCGTTTGCGCCGAGTCGGGCAAGGCGATCCTCGCCAGCGCCATCCGCGGGCCTCGGTACAATTCGCGCAGTCCCTGAAAGCTAGGCCCGTAATGCAGGCCTAAGTCGTCAAACATCGCATAGCACTGTGCTGCGCTCCAATGCCCTTGCGTGCATTGCGCTCGTATTCCAGCCAGGTCATGCGCGGCCGGCGCCGCGGTTTTATCGGCCTCGACGATGGCGCCCTCGCTGTATGCCGCACCGGCATCGTCGCCGCAAATTTCATAGGCAGTCGTGCCGTCGTCCTCCGCATGGAACACGACGTGCAACGCGACGCCGTCCGGCTCCGCGACCACGGGCCTTGTCCACACGACGTTTTCCAGCATTAACGTGCCGCCGGCTTCGATCATCTCGCTTGCCGCGACGAACGCCATCTCCAGCTGCGCCGCACCAGGCAGCACGCGCTTGCCTTGCACCACGTGGTCCGCCAGGAAAAACTCGTTGCCGCCGAAACGGCTGGAGAAACGCGGACCGGACAAGGTCGAGGTATTGCGTTGCACCAGCGGATGCAGGACAGGTGCGCCGCCGGAAGCGGACTGGACGACACTCGGCCAATAGCGTTCCCGTGCGAAAGGATAGGTCGGCAAGCTCATGCGCCGCGGCAGCTGCCCGTCATGAAGCTTGGTCCAGTTCACACTGCCGCCATCGACCCAGAAGGCCAGCAGCGAATCGATTTTTTCGGCCCAGTCGTCGGAAGGTTCGAGCGTCTCGCCCTTGTTGCGCCCGGCGCGGCCAAGGCGGAATTGCTCAATGCCAGGCTCTCCCGCCAGGTGGCGAGCGAGCTTGGCGCGCAATTCCTCCGCCGAGGAAGCTGCCAGCGCCAGCCGCTCTTCCATCGCATCCCGTCCCGATTGCAATGTCCAGGAGAGATCGCTTAGGCTGACGGCAGGTTGCGTCTCGACAAAGCCCAGCAATTGCCGCGCTCTCTCTTCCAGGCGCGTCAGATCGCGCGCCGACAGCACAATCAAGGCCGGGCCGGCCGTGGCAGCAGTTGCGCGCAGCGGCGCCACATATTCTTCCAGCACGACGTGCGCATTGACGCCGCCGAAACCGAACGAGCTGACGCCGGCGCGGCGCGGCAGTTCGCGCCCCCCGGCATCGCGCAAAGCCTCCCACGGACGCTTGCTCTGGACTACGTAGAACGGGCTGCCTGCCAGGTCGATGTAGGGATTGAGTTGATCGCTATGCAGGCTTCTGGCCAAGGTCTTGTGCTTCATTTGCATCAAGACCTTGATCACGCCGACGATGCCGGCAGCCAGTTCGAGGTGGCCGACGTTGGTCTTGGCCGAGCCGAGCCCGCAATGGAGCGCAGGTGTGTTTTCCTCGCCGACGGCGGCATACAAGTCCTTGAATGCCGCCTTGAGGCCGTTGATCTCGACAGGGTCGCCGAGGCTGGTGCCGGTGCCATGCGCCTCGATATAGGTCACCGTGCGCGGGTCGATGCCGGCGTTGCGGTAAGCGGCGGCCACCACTGCAGCCTGCGCCGCCGGATTCGGTGCGGTCAGCGAATTGGCGCGTCCGCCGTGGTTTTCCGCCGTGCCGCGGATCAAGCCGTAAATATGGTCGCCGTCGCGTTCGGCATCGGACAGGCGCTTCAACACCACCATGCCCACGCCTTCGCCGCGCACATAGCCGTTGGCGGCCTGCGAGAAGGTCTTGCAGCGCCCGTCTTCGGCAAGCATGCCGGCTTTATTGAAACTGACGTGCAGGTCGGGCGTAACGATGGTGTTGACACCACCGGCGATCGCCATGGCGCTATCGCCGCGTTCGACTGCAAGTATGGCCCGGCGCAATGCCACGAGCGAACTCGAGCAAGCCGTTTCGACCGGTTCGCTCGGACCGTGCAGGTTCAGGAAGTAGCTCATGCGGTTGGGGCCCACCGACGCCACCGCGCCGGTCGAAGAATAGCCTTCGATGACCGCACCCGAGCGCGCGAGCAGCGTGCCATAGCCGCTGGCCATGGTGCCGACGTAGATCGCCGTGTCGCTGCCTGCCAGCGCCGATGCGGCATATCCGGCATCCTCCAGCGCTTTCCAGAGGTGTTGCATCATCAGGCGCTGCTGCGGATCCATCAATGCGGCTTCCTTGGGCGAGATGCCGAAGAACAACGGATCGAACTCCGCCACGCCATCGATGTAGCCGCCGTGCCGGATGTTGGTCTTGCCGCGCTCCAGGCCGTGCTCGCGTGCAAGCGCCTCCCAGTCCCATCGACCTTCCGGCACTTCGCCTATGCAATCCCTGCCTTCGGCGAGTGCCTGCCAGAATGCATCGATGTCTTCGGCCATCGGAAACTGGCCGCTCATGCCGATGATTGCAATCGGTTCGCGCATGCGCTTGCCTTCGGATACCGAACGACGCGACACCCGATTGGAAGCGCGCTGCATGGCGGGCTTCGGCAGCTTCGGCGGCATCGCGGTTTGCGCTGCAAAACGCGGCTCCAGCAATTCGCGCCGTTCGCGCGCAAGAAAGCCGGACAAGCCGTCGATGGTTGGAAATTCGAAAAAGACGGTCGGCGTCAGCCCTACCCGGTATTCGTCGTTCAAGGCACTGGCGAACGCTGTAAGCGTGATCGAATCGAAACCGAATTCGTTCAATGGCGTGTCGCCATCGACATCTTCTGGCTTGACCTTGAGCATGGCCGAAACCATGGCGACCAAGGCGCGCTTGATGCCGTCCTGCAACGACTTGCCGGCAGTTGCGGCAAGTTGCGTGGTGGCGACCTCGATGGCTTCATCGCTATATTCCGCTTCGGCATGCAGTACCGGATTGTGTGCGATCCAGAATCGCTCGCGCGCAAACGGATAGGTCGGCAGGCTGATGCGATCGGGGCGCGTTCCTGCGCCATACATGGCCCCCCAATCGACCGACAAGCCCTTGACCCACAATTCAAGTACCTTGTCGGTCTTTCCTTTGGCCAGCCATTCGTCGACAATGCGCGCCATATCGTCGTCGCCGGCAAAAATCGCCATGGCTTCTTTGTTGCGCTTGACTTGTCCCTCGTGCAAGCCCTCAATACCCGCCTCTCCGGCTACGTAGGCGACGAGCTTGCGTTTCAATTCGTCAAGCGTATGGACCGCCAGCGCCAGCCGCTCTTCCATTGCCTCACGCCCCACCTGCAAGGTATAAGCGAGATCGGCCAGTTCGAAGGGCCCGTCTTCCAGTACAGCGATCAGTCGTTCGGCACGTTCGCGCAAGCGATCCTTGCTTCGCGCCGAGAGCACGACAATCGCCGGCCCCTGCGCTGCCAGATGCGCTTTCGGCGGCGCGACATATTCCTCGATGACCGCATGTGCATTTGCCCCACCCGCGCCGAAGGAGGAAATGCCGGCAATGCGCGGCATCTCCCGTATGCGGCCTTCTATTTCCACCAAAGGACGCATCCAATCGGTCAATTCGCGCTGCAACGCAAACGGCGAGTGGGCGAAGTCAATATCGGGATTCGTCACCGCAGCGTGCAGGCTGGGTGCCAGCTTGCCGTGCTTCATCTGCAACAGCACCTTGCTGATGGCCACGATGCCCGCCGCGCTCTCGCAGTGGCCGACGTTCGACTTGGCCGAACCGATGGCGCAGAACTGCAGGTCGCCGGTCCATTCTCGAAAAGCCTTGGACAATCCGGCGATTTCGATCGGATCGCCCAGGCTGCTGGCCGTGCCTTGCGCCTCGAGATAGCTGACCGCCCGCGCATCGACGCCGGCATCGCGCAAGGCGTTGCCGATCAGGCGCGCCTGTTGCGCCGGGTTCGGCACCATGTAGCCGCTGCTCTTGCCGCCTGCGTTGATCGCGCTGCCCTTGAGCACGCCGTAGATGTGGTCGCCGTCGGCCACCGCCTGCTGCAGGGGCTTGAGCACAATCGCACCGACAGCCTCCCCATCGACGAAGCCGTCGCCATCGGCAGCGAAGGATTTGCACTTGTCGCCGGCAGAGAGCATCGCCATCGCCGACAGATTGACCAGATGTTCCGGATCGACGATCAAGTTGACGCCACCGACCAGGGCGATGTCGCTGCTGCCGTTGCGCAGGCTTTCTTGCGCCAGATGCAAGGCCGTCAGCGACGATGAGCATGCCGTATCGACAGCCATGCTCGGCCCCTGGAAATCGAACAGATAGGAAATGCGGTTGGCGATCGACCAGAAACGTGCGCCGGTCGGATAACGCTCCGTCATTACCCCGACGAAAACCCCGACTTTACGGCTGCCGCACAGGCTCTGCGGCGTGTAGCCCGCGTCTTCAATGCCGGCGTAGGCTTCCTGCAGCAGCAGCCGTTCCTGCGGGCTCATCGTTTCCGCTTCGCGCGGCGAGATGTTGAAGAATAGCGGATCGAAGCAATCGATCCCGTCGAGAAAACCGCCCCATTTGGTGTAGGCCTTCCCGTCCTGGTTGCGCTGTTCGTCGAAATAACGATCATGGTTCCAGCGCTCGGCCGGCACCTCGCTGATGCAATTGCGCCCGGCGGCAAGGTTGTCCCAGAACTGGGCGGTATTTTCAGCCTGCGGATAGCGGCCCGAAAGACCAACAATGGCGATGTCCATCCGGCTTTGCTTGGCGGGTTTGCCGGGCGGGATGCGACTTGACATGCGGCTCGGTATGCGCATCGATGCGGCAGAACGCCCGGCTCGCGCCGGTGCCGCCGAAACACCAGGCGTTTGTTCCGCTTGTCCCGTTTGTTCCGCGTCGAACCCGACCCACCGCATCATTGCCGCCGTATCGGTCGCGATGAAATGATCGACCAAAGCTTCGATGCTCTGGTATTCGAAAAATAAGGTGGCGCCGATCGCGCCGTCGAATCCGATGCCGTCGAATTCCGTCTTCAAACCGTTGGTCAGTTCGAGCACCAGGATGGAATCGATGCCGTATTGGTCGAGTCCGGTTCCGCTATCGATTTTCTCAAGCGGCATTTTCAACGTGCGTCCAACAAGCTGTTTCAGGCGCATCTGGCATTTTTCGCGCATGCCGCCTTGCGCCGGCGTGCGCGGGGCTGCTTTCCGTACTTCCCGCACTTCCCGGATTAGTGCGGCTGTCCGCACCGGCTCGGCCAGCCCGGCGACCTTGGCGGGCACAGGCGCAGGCTGCCGCTGCACCACGACGCCGTCGCTCTCGGCCACGACCACTTGCTGGCCCAGCGCATGCGCCTCCTCGGCGGGAAACCGCACCTTGCGATAACCTTCTTCCAGCAGCACTGCGGCCCAGGTGGCGGGCGCCAGGCAGGGACAGCCCGGTATGCGCAAGGCTTCGTCCTCATAAAGCCACCAGCCGTCGAGCAGACCGAACGTGAGGTGGGTCCAGAGTTCACAGCCGCTCAACTCGTTCAACAACAGCATGCCGTTGGTGCGCAAGGCTGCCTTGGCATTGCGCAGGCTCTCGCGTATGTCCCTGGTCGCATGCAGCACGTTGGTGGCAATCACCAGATCGTAGCTTCCGGCTTCAATGTCCTGGCCTGCCAAAGGCCTGCCGGCGTCGAACATGGCATAGGCAAGATAGGGATAATGCGGACCGTACTGCCGTTCGGCATGCAGCAGGAAGGCGCGCGATAGATCGGTGTAGCAATACTGTTCGACGTGGGACGCGAAGGGAGCAAGCCGCGCCATCACGCGCACGCTCGTGCCGCCGGTGCCGGCGCCTATTTCCAGGATGCGGATGCGCGCCTCCGGATCCTGGCGCAAACGCGCAGCGATGAAGGCCAGCACGGTGTCGCATAGCACATCATTGAAATAGTCGGCCACGGCGTTGTCGCGATATACGCCTTCGACCAACTGCGTTCCGGAATCGGGAAACATGACCGTGGTTGCCGGGGTGCGTCCCTGCAGGATCGCCGGCAGTGCGCGCAGCAGCATGTCGACCAGCACGACTTGCGCCCGCAGGTTGGCGTCCTGCAGCCAGATCTGCTTGCGCCTGTCCCATTGCGGCCAGCAATCCGGGCCGGCGACCCCGTCGCGAACGGAATACGCGTCGCCGCTTTTCTCCAGAAATCCGGCTTCGGCCAGCCATTGAAGGCTACGCCGCAACCAGCGCTCATAGCCTGGGCGCAATCCGATTGCCGCCGCTGCTGTCGAGACACTGTGCGCGGCGCTGCCGTTTGCAAAGAGGCCGAGCACCTGCAGCTGGCTCCACAGGACGCGCAGCGACAATTCGTCGATTTCCCGCTTGTGCGCCGTCAACGCTTGCGCATCGGCCGGAAATACGGAGGGTGACGGGCCGGCCGGCGCGGATTCGACAGACGCATATTGCGGCGCCTGCACATGCAGGCGGTCGGCGGCGATCCAATCGTGAATGCCGCCCTGGCGTCCTTCCGCTGTCACCTTCAGGAAACCGAGCTGCGGCAACGGCGACGCCAGCAGGCTGCGCAGCGCCCGCATGCCCTCTTCCGCCTCAATGGAATCGATGCCCTGGCGCGCCATGCGTTCGCGGTAAAGGTCGGACGCCACCACGCCGACGCTGCCCCAGTAGCCCCAGTTGATGGTCTTTACCGGGTAAGGCAGGCGTTTGGACAGCTGCAGGCCGTAGGCATCCTTGAACGTGCAGCCGGCAGCATAATTGCTCTGTCCCGCGGCCTTCATGAAACTCAGGAGCGAGGAACAGAACAGCATGAAATCGAGCGGCAAGGAACCGAAGGCCTGTACCATGCGCACACTGACGTCCACCTTGGCGGCAAGGCTTGCGCGCAGACGCTCTTCGTCCATATGAGCCAGGCCGCGATCAAGCAACGCGATGGCGGCATGCATGACGCCATGGATAGCGCCGAAACGCGCCAGGATTTCTTCGCGCGCGCGCTGCATGGCGGCCAGATCGGCGGCATCGGCTGAAATGTAGAGCGGCGCCGGGCCCAGCTTGCCCAGGCGCGCCTGGGCCGCTTCAATCGCCGCATCACTCGCGCGGCGCCCGAGCCAGACGACCTGCGCGCCGTAATGCCGTATCACATGCTCGCTCCAGGCCTGGCCGATCCCGCCGGCCCCGCCTATGACGACGTACACGCCGTTGTGGCGATAGTCAGGAGCGTGCCCATCCGATTCTTGCGTCTCGACCGGCAACAGACGCTGACTGAACCACTGTCCGCTGCGCCAGGCCAGGGCATCGCCATCGCTCGCATATGGCAGGCGCAACAGTTGTTGCCACGGCCACGGCATACCATGCGGCAGATCGCTCGGCATATCGAGCAGGCGTATCTGCCATGCACGGAATTCCTTGGCCATCGAGCCGATGAAGCCATGCACGCCTGCATGCGCCGGTGCGATCGCATCGGATGCATGTACGGCTTGCGCATTGCCTGTCAAGACAGTCCAGCGCAGCGGCGTCCCGCCAAGATCCTGCGCCAGCAAAGCCTTTACGAGGCGGAAACCGAAAATGACACCCGTTTCCTGCGCCGCGATCAAGGCCGCATCGTCGTTTGGCAACGGATCGTTGCTGCCTACAATCCATACGATGTGATCGACCGTGCCGCATTTGCGCAATGCCGCTTCGATGGCATCGATCGCGGAAGTTTCCGCCATATCGAGCACGACGGCACCTGGACGCGCGGCCGACAGCGCAGCATGTTGTCGATGCGTGCCGCCAAATACGATCATGCGCTCGGCCGGCGGCATATCGATCAGCGCGGGATTGACGACGTCCCATACCGGCGCCAGGAGCAACTTTCCATCGAAAGCTGGAGCTGGCGCCGAGGCCGCGCGCATGCCGAATTCGTGAAAGCGCACGCATACTGCGCCGCTTTCATCGCACAACTCGACGTCGATCTTCTGCACGACGTCACCCGCCGAACTGCCCGCGCTCCGGCGCACGACGGCCCACATGTCGGTACCGCAAGGCGCGATGTCTTCCAGCGATGCCAGCGCAAACGGCAGCATCAGGTTCATGCTTCCTTCATGCGCCATCTGCAAGCCCAGCGCTGCCTGTAAGGCAGCATCAAGCAGACTCGGATGCAAACCGTAGCGATTGGAGTCCGCATGCCTTTGCATGACGGCCGGCAGGCTGATGCGGGCCAGCGCCTGGTCTTGGCCGATATGCAATTCGCTCAGTCCTTGGAATGCGGGGCCGTATTGCAGGCCGAGCTTCGCGAATGCGGCATAGCATTGCTCGCGCGACAGCATCCGCCCGGCACATTGCTCGCGCAGCGATGCGAGGTCATGCGAGAGCGACGCCTCTTCCGTATCACGCGCAACGATCACGCCCTGGCTGTGCACGAGCGTCTCGCCGTCGGCGCCCTCACTATGGATGTCGTAGGCGATCGCGCCGTCGTCCTCGGGGTACAGGCCGATGTGCAGCGTCAGCCCTTCCGCGCCGGCCGTCACCGGCCGCACCCAGGTCACGTCGCAGATATCCAACCGTACGGCTGCGCCAAGCACTTCGCAAGCGGCGCGGCGAGCCATTTCCAGTTGCGCCACGCCGGGCAGGATGCGCATGCCTTGCACCACGTGATCGGCCAGGAAGAATTCGTCTCCGCGCAATTCGCTGGAAAAACGCAAACCGGACAAACCGGAGGTATTGCGCTGGACCAGTGGATGCAGGGATGCACTGGCTTGCGCCGCTGCAGCCGTAACTTCGGCAGCTTCGGCCTGCACCCAGTAGCGTTCCCGCGCGAACGGGTAGGTCGGCAGGCTGATGCGCTTCGGACTCTTGCCTACGTATAACTTGTGCCAATCGAACGGCATGCCCTTGACCCACATGTCGAGCAGCTTGTCGAACTTGCCTTTTTCCATCCAGGCGTCGATGGTCTTGGGCAGGTCTTCATCGCCGGCAAGCACGCCCAACGCTTCCTTGTTGCGCCTGACCTGGCCACGGAAGCAGTCGCCGACGGTCTCCCCGGCAAGGAAAGCCGCCAGCTTGGCGCGCAACTCGTCCTGCGAACCAGCGATCAAAGCCAGGCGCTCTTCCATCTCCTCGCGCCCGACCTGCAAGGTATAAGCCAGATCGGCCAGGTTCATTGGCGACTCTGCGCGCGCCAACATATCGCGCAATTGCAAAGCCTGGGCGCGCAATTGCTCCTCGGTGCGCGCCGACAACACCACCAACACCGATCCGCCGGTGTCGCGCGCTTCGGCGGGTGCGATGTATTCCTCGATCAGGACATGGGCGTTGGCGCCGCCCGCACCGAAAGAAGAGACACCGGCGATGCGCGAAAACTCGCGCACGGTCCCGTCGATCTCGATTCGGGGCCGCTCCCAGGGCGATAGCTGCTGCTGCACCACGAAGGGCGTATTGGCGAAGTCGATATTGGGATTGAGCGTGGTCGAATGCAGGCTGGGAACGATTTGGCGGTGCTTCAACTGCAACAGCACCTTGGTCACACCGGCGATGCCGGCCGCGCTTTCGCAGTGGCCGATGTTGGACTTGGCAGAACCGATGGCGCAAAACTGCCGTTCACGCGTCCAGCCTGCAAAAGCCTTGCTCAGGCCGGCGATCTCGATCGGGTCGCCGAGCGTGGTGCCGGTGCCGTGCGCTTCGATATAGCTGATCGCCCGCGCATCGACGCCCGCTTCGCGCAGTGCACGCTCGATGACCCTGGCTTGTGCGTTCGGGTTCGGCACCGTGTAGCCGTTGGTCTTGCCGCCATGGTTGACGGCAGTGGCCTTGATGATGCCGTAAATATGGTCGCCGTCGGCGATCGCCCGCGCCTTGGGTTTCAACAGGATCGCACCCACGCCCTCGCCCGGCACGTAGCCTTCGCCGCCTTCGCCGAAGCTTTCGCAGCGTCCCTTCCCGGAGATGAAGCGCCCCTGCGCGAGCATCAGATATTTGTTCGGATGAATCGAGACGTTCACCCCGCCTGCAATCGCGACGCTGCAGCCGGCGTGGTGCAGGCTCTGGCAAGCCAGGTGGATTGCCGTCAGCGAGGACGAGCACATGGCGTCCAAGGCCATGCTCGGACCGTTGAAATTGCAAAAGTAGGAAATGCGATTGGCGATCGAAGCGGGGCTGCCGAAAATGGCAAGGTTGCGCCCGCGCGCCTGCTCCTGCGCACCGTAGAGCTGGTATTCCTCGTACATGACACCGACGTAGACGCCGACGTTGCCTTCCTGGCCAGGTACCCTGGCCACGGTTTCGCGGGTGTAGCCGGCGTCTTCGAGCGCGCCATAAACACATTCGAGGAACAATCGTTCCTGCGGGTCCATCAATTCCGCTTCGCGCGGCGAGATGTTGAAGAACAGCGGATCGAACAAATCGACGCCGTCGATGAAACCGCCCCACTTGCTGTACGTCTTGCCCGGCTTGTTGCGATCCGGATCGAAATAGGCGTTGTAATCCCAGCGTTCACCGGGAATCTCGGTGATGCAATCCTTGCCAGCGCTGAGATTGGCCCAGAATTGTTCGAGATTGCCCGCTTGCGGATACCGGCCCGCGACGCCGATGATGGCGATCTCGTCCAACACCGAGTGTGCCGCCGGCGCTGTGGCCGGCTCGCGCTCGGCCGGGAAAACCGCGCTACGCGAGGCAAAGCGCGGACGATGGACGGCCGGTTCCGACTCTTTTTTTACCGCCTCCACGGATACGGCCGCTTGCGCTGTCTTCTTGCCCAATACGTCGGCCAGAACGGCGCCGTGGTGTTCAAGAAAATAGCCGGCCAGCGCCGCAATGGTCTGGTATTCGAAGAACAGCGTCTTGGACAGCGTGCCGAACACCTGTTCCAAGGTCCGCGTCATGTCCATCACCAGGATGGAATCGATGCCGTAGGCTTCCATGCGCGCCTGCGCGTCGATGCTTTGCACCGGACGCTTGAGCGTGGTCGACAACAATTGCACGATGTAGCGCACCGCCCCGTCGCGCAAGTCGTCCGACACGGTGACCGTCTCGACCTCCGCCACCGTCGGCGGCAGGCTGGCGATAAGGCTTTCGTGGAAGCGCGCCAGTGCTCCCTCCGCGACCAGAATCCGGGGCCGGCCGGCAGCGAGCGCCGCAGCCAGCGCTGCCCGGCCGCTGGCGGTGCGCAAGGGAACCAGCCCTGTCTTGCCCGCCATGCTCCCGAACGTTGTCGCATCGACCTGCATGCCGCCCTCTTCCCAGAGCGGCCAGTTGATCGCCAATGTCTTGCCTCGCCGCTTTCCTTCGGATGTCAGCCCCGCGCGATATTCGGCATAAGCATCCATAAAAGCATTTGCCGCGGCATAGTCTGCCTGACCCACGTTGCCCAATGCCGACGTCGACGAAAAACAAATGAAGCAGTCGAGCGCCATGTCGCGGCTGGCAAGGTCGAGATTGACCGTGCCGGCCACCTTGGCGCGCAAGACTTCGCGCAGCTGGGTTGGCGTCTTGCGGACGAGTAAGCTGTCGCGCAGCACACCCGCGCTGTGGATGATGCCGTCCAAACCCTCGCACTCATCGTGCAGACCTTGCACCAGTTGCGTCACCGCTGCGGCATCGCCGACATCCAGCTGGCGGTATTGCACCACGGCGCCGGTCGCCTCAAGTGCACGGATGGCGGAGTGCGTATTTTCCGAAGGCAGCGACCGCCCAGTGAGAATCAGCGTGCAGCGCCTGGCCTTTTCGGCGATATCGCGCGCGAAGATCAAACCCAGGCCGCCTGCACCGCCCGTGATCAGATAAATGCCGCCGTCCTTCCATGGCGCGGCCGATTCCACCACGGTTTGCGGACCGGACCACGAAGCCACCAGGCGCTTGCCCTCCGCATAGCGAATCTGGTGCATGGCATCGTGGCGATTGTCAGTCAATGCGCGTAGTACGTCCTGCTCCGCTTCGATGGCAATCGTCTGACCGTGGATGCGCGGATTTTCCAACGCCGCCGTACGGAGCATGCCGCCGAGTCCCAGCAAGAGCGCATCGCTGCCGGAGGCCGATGCAATGATCTGGACCAAGTGCTGGCCTGGCTCAGCGGACATGGCTTGCAGGCGCTCGAGCAGCAGGCCGGCGGCCGATTCGAAACTGCGCGCCAGGTCGGCGTCCATACCGATAGCCATGCAGACGGTGCCCGGCACGCCGGTCTGCACGGCAGCGGCGTCAAGGCCACCGGACAGCAGCACCAGATGGCTGGCCAGCTTGCGTTCGACCGGCTTGACGACCTGTTCCACCCATTGCGGCTGGAACAACGCCGTGCCTGTCGCTCCAGCGTCGCCGGCCGCGCGGGCGCAGAAATTCTTGAAGCGTACGCAAGCCTTGCCGGATTCGTCGCACAGATCGATATCAAATTTTTGCACTGTGTCGCCCGGCGCCGTGCCGCCGCAATGGCGTACCACCGCCCACATCGAGGTTTCGCACGGCGCCAATATTTGGAGGCCGTCCAAGGCAAACGGCAGCAGCAGGCTGGCCTTGCCCGATGCGAGCGGCGCACCGGCTTGCAGACCTATTGCCGCCTGCAAAGCGGCATCGAGCAGGCTCGGATGCAGCACGTATTGCTCGCGTGTCGCCTGCACGGCATCGGGGAGAACGATGCGCGCCAAGGCCAGCGCCGGCCCCAGAAAAAGTTCGGCCATTGCCCTGTGCCCCGGGCCGTACGACAGCCCCGCTTCATCAAGGGCGGCATAACATGCGTCAGCGCCTATGTTCACGGCGCATTGGGCGCGCAAGGCCATGAGGTCATGGACGATGCCATCGCGCTCGCCGGCCGCATGCAATATGCCTTGGCTGTACACGACGGCATCATCGCCTTCGCCGCCATAGATTTCAAATGCGACCTCGCCGGCCTGTTCCACGAACAAGGCCAGGTGCAATTCGAGCGGCTCGGCGCCGGCCACGACGGGCCGAAGCCATACGACGTCCTTCAAGGCATGCCTGGCGCCACGCAATCCCGCCAACTGGGCTGCGCAACGCGCCATCTCCAATTGCGCCACACCCGGCAGCGTGCGCTTCCCCTTCACGACGTGATCCGCAAGAAAAAACTCATCGCCGGAAAAGCGCGAGGTGAAGCGCAAGCCGGAAACATTCGAGGTATTCCGCTGCAACAGCGGATGCAAGGCGGCGAGTTTGACCTGTTCGGCCTGTTCGGCAAGACGACCGGGTTCGACCCAGTGCCGTTCCTTGATAAAGGGATAGGTTGGCAAGGCCATGCGGCGCGGCGCCTTAGTGCCGTACAGCGATGTCCAATCGATTTCGCGGCCATCGCGCCAAAGCTTTGCAGCGGCGGACAAATCCTTGCTCTCGATCGATGTCGGCGTTTCTTGTGTCGGTGTCAGCATGGCGGCATTCACGCTGCCGCCGAAAACACCGGCCTGTTCGCCATCCAGCCAAGACTGTAGCCTGGCGCGTAGCGCTTCGAACGAATCGGCCACCAATGCCAGGCGCTCCGCCATGGCGGAGCGCCCTGTCTGCAAGGTATGAGCCAACGCTTCCAAACCTGCGCTTCGTACATCTTCCGCATCGAGTGCGGCGAGCAATTGCCGGACGCGCTCACGCAACACAGGTTGTGTCTTGGCGGACAGCACGACCAACACCGGCCTTTGATCGGAGGCTTCAACGTCGGCCGCAATATATTCCTCGACCACCACATGGGAGTTCACGCCGCCGAAACCGAACGAACTGATGCCGGCGCGACGCGGCACGGCGTCGCCGTCCGGACCGATTTGCGCCGGCCACTCCCGCATGCGGTCGACGATGTAAAACGGACTGCCTTCGAGCCTGATGCGCGGATTGAGCGTCTTGTAATGCACCAGTGGCGGCAGCGTCTTGTGCTTGATGGACAGCGCCACCTTGATCAAGCCGGCCAGGCCCGCCACCGATTCCAGGTGCCCAATATTGGTCTTGGCGCTGCCGATGCCGCAAATACCTTCCGCCAAGGTTTCGCCGCGCTCCTGTGCCACGCGTGAGAACGCAAGTTGCAAGCCTTCCATCTCGATCGGATCGCCCTTGGGCGTGCCGGTGCCGTGCGCCTCGACGTAGCTTACCGTGCCGAGCGGCACGTCAGCTTGGCGCAAGGCCTCGGCGACGACGTTCGACTGCGCCAGAGCACCCGGATGCGTCACCGTACGCGCTCGTCCGCCATGATTGATCGCCGTGCCGCGCACCACGGCGACGATGCGGTCGCCATCGGCCACTGCCTTGGCCAACGGCTTCAACAGGATCATGGCTGCCCCTTCGCCGCGTACGTAGCCGTTGGCGCGCTCGTCGAAGCTTTTGCAGCTGCCGTCCGGCGACAGCATGCCGGTCTTGGAAAATGAAATGAAGTGCGTCGGACTGCATAGCACGCTGACGCCGCCGACCAGGGCCTGGTCGCATTCGCCGCGACGGATCGCATGCGCGGCCTTGTGCAGGGCAACCAGCGAGCTGGAGCAAGCCGTGTCGATCGGCAGGCTGGGCCCATGCAGGTTGAAGAAATGCGAAATGCGGTTCGGAATCAGCGCAGTATGCGTGCCGGTCGAAACATGGCCTTCGATCGCGTCAAGCGCGCGGCCCAGGTAATCCTGGTAATCGAAGTTGAATACGCCGATGTAGACGCCGGTATTGCTGCCGTAAAACGCCTTCGGATCGTAGCCCGCGTCTTCCATGCAGGCCCAGGTCTGCTCCAACATGATGCGCTGCTGCGGATCCATCACGGCCGCTTCGCGGCTCGAGATGCCGAAGAAATCGGCATCGAAGTTTTCCACGCCGTCGATGAAGCCGCCCCACTTGCTGATGGACTTGTTCTTATCCTTGACGTCCGGCGAATAGAAGGCGTCCTTGTCCCAGCGTCCGGGCGGCACCTCGCGCACGCTGAACCGGCCCTGTTTCAGGTTGTCCCAGTATTGAACATAATTTTCGGCATCGGGAAAGCGGCAAGCCATGCCGATGATGGCAATGTCCTGCCGAGAGGTGTCGCCCTGCGGCAGGCTGCTTGCGGAATTATTTTGGGTGGTCATGATGTTCCTGCCCGGGCAGTGTTGATGATTTACTCCGCTGCCCGCTCTAATGGCTGGTAAGGCGCGAAAACGAACGATTCAAGTGTTCCGCCGTGGCGTGCATCAGCTTGACGGCAATCTGGTCCACGTGGCGCTTGGTCCACGGCTCAAGCTCGGTCCCTTTGACCCACTGGTTGAACGAGCCCAACGCCGGCCCGGTCTGGATCTGGTAGTTGACGCGGTCCTCGCCCTTGCCGTCCATCGCAATGCGCGTGCAATAGGCAAAGTACCAACGGAACACCAAAGCCATCTTGTGCTTGGGGTTGGCGTTGGCCTTGACGATTTCGTGCTCGAGGTTCTGCGAGCGGAAATAATCCTGGGTTTCCTGCCATACCTCGTCGAAGGCCTTCCTGAAGAAGGTGCCTTCGATCTGGCGGCGCGTGCGTTCCGGAATTTCGTCCAGGCTGCCGTAGTGGCGATAAAGCGAAAGCAGCTTGTTGGCGCGCGACGGGAAGAAGACCGACTTTTTCAGCACCTGGACCTGCGCGCCGATCTCGAACATGTCGCCGGCGGGTGCGTATTCGGTATCGTGAATGTCGATCTCCTGCAGCATGGCCTTGCCGTCGGCGCTCATGCCTGCCTCCACCGTGCACTGGTTGATCGAACCGGTCATGACGAAATCGGCGCCCAGCAAGAACGCCGCCGCCGCCGCTTCCGGGCCGCCGATGCCGCCGGCCAAGCCCATGCAGATCGGCTCGCCGTAGCGGTGTTGCGCTTGCATCGCGTCGCGCAGCGCCAAAAGCGGCGGCAGCATCACCGTGGGAATGCCGCCGTCGGTATGGCCGCCCGAATCGGCTTCGACGCAGATGTCGTGGCTGACCGGAATCCGCTGCGACAATTCGGCTTGCTGCGCCGTGATCAAGCCTTGTTCCAGGAGCTTGTCGACGATGGTTTGCGGCGGCGGGCTCATGAATGCCTTGGCCACTTCGGGCCGCGAGATCTTGGCGACGATACGATGGCCGCACACGACTTTCCCGCCGTCGTCCAAGCGCAAGCCGCGCAAGCGATAGCGGATCAGCGCGGGCGTCATCTGCATGAACGCGGCTGCTTCGACGTTGGCGATGCCGTGCTTGAGATAGAGATCGACCACGGCCGCTTCCTGGGCCGGATATTCGTAATTGGCCAGCAGATTCATGCCGTAGGGCTCGCTGCTTCGCAGTTCGCCCTGGATGCGCGCGATGGCCGCCTCGATCTTCGCCAGGGATAAACCCCCCGCGCCGAAAAAGCTCAGGAACCCGGCTTTGCCCATGCAAATCACCAATTCCGCCGACGCCACGCCGCGGTACATCGCGCCGGCCATGTAGGCGTAGCACAAGCCGTAGCGGCGGCGGAAATCCGCGCTGCCGAGCGCGCTTGCCTGCACGCCCAGCGTACCCCCATTTGCGCCGTTCGTGCCGTTCGTGCCGTTCGTGCCGTTCGTGCCGTTCGTGCCGTTCATGCTATTTGCGGCGATGCTCTCTGCCGCAGGCGCATCGTCCGGCGCAAGAACGATCTGTTCGGGTGCCACTTCCTTTGCCGACGCAAGCACAGGCTCGTCGGAGATCGGCGTCTCCTTGGCACGGATTTCCACGATCATTTTCGAAAGCACGGCGCCGCCGATTTCCTGGAATTCCAACTCCCCCTTGCCCATCAGGTAGCGCACCGATTCGACCCAACGCACCGGGCTGGCGATCTGCCGTGCCAGCGTTTCGGCAAGCTGTGCATGGGTGTAAGGCCGTGCGGTGGCATTGGCGATCACGGGCGTTTCGGGCGCGGCAAACGAAAACTGCTTCAGGAATTCGGTGAATTCTGCCTGCGCAGCCCGCATGTGTCGCGAATGGAAAGCGGCGCTGACGTTGAGCATGGCGCAGCGCACGCCGCGTTCGCCGAACATTTGCGCGGCTTGTTCGAGCGCTTCCTTGCTTCCGGCTATGACGGTTTGCGAAGGGCTATTGAAGTTGGCTACGTCGACCTGCACCAGGCCGGTCCGCTCCAGGATAGCCCGGATCTCGTCGGCGTCGACGCCGATCACCGCCGCCATCGCGCCGCCATTGGCGGCGGCCATCAATTCGCCACGCTTCTGCACCAGGCGCAAACCGGTCTCGAAGGAAAATACGCCGGCTGCATGCAGGGCGTTGTATTCACCGAGACTGTGGCCGGCAAGGAAATCGGGCTTGCGCAGGCCGGGCAAAGCTTGGTCCCGGTAGTAATGCATGGCATTGACGGCGAACAAGGCCGGCTGCGTGAATTGCGTGCGCGACAATCGTCCTTGCGGGTCATCGATGCACAGTTCTTCGAGCGAATAGCCGAGAATGTCCGAAGCGCTCTTCTGCAGTTCCGGGTAGAGAGGAAAGACATCCTTGCCCATGCCCTTGAATTGCGCGCCCTGTCCTGGGAATACGATGGCTTTCATGATGCGGGTCTCCGAAGTTTGATGGTTCCGGCGCGATTCCCGGGCCGTACGCACGGTCGAACGCCACCAGGTTACGGTCTCGTCCAGGCTCTGCATGTCGCTGCCGAACGGCGACATGACGGCGCGCGCCTGCGATTTCGAATCCTGGAGCAAGGCGTATTTCAGGAACGTCGCCAAAGTGCCGCCCGGACCAAGGTCGAGATAGCGATAGCCGCCTTGCGCCTCGAGCGCCGCGACGGTATCCTGAAAGCGGATCGGCGCGCGCGCCACGGTCCAGAAATGGTCGACAGGCAAGTTCTCGATCGTGCATGCGGCTGCACAACATGCGACGGGAATGCGCGCCGGCTGGAAACGCAAGCCGGAAAGAAATTCCCGGTATGGCTGCTGGGCCGGCGCTATCCAGCGCGAGTGGAAGGCGAACGACACGGCCAGCCGCTGAAACGTTGCACCCCTTCTACGTAGGTATTCCTCAACTTGATCTCTATTCTCCAGGGGCAAGGAGATCACCGAATGCGTCGCGAAATTGCTTGCTCCGAGTTCGCACAACGCAAGCAGTTCCGCATCGAGGTAGCTTGCCGGTACGCCGACGACGGCGATCATGCCGCCGGGCCGGCAGTGCTTTTCCAGCACGTGTGCTTTTTCGACTACGGCGGCTGCCGCCGTCTCGGCATCGATGCAGCCGGCGACGGCAGCCGCAGCGAAGGAACCCAGGCTCGCACCCAGCACCAGATCGGGCACAACGCCTCGCGCAATCAGCGACTGCGCCAGCGCATACTCGACCATGAAAATTGCCGGATGGCTGTGCAGAGTCCGCGTGAACGGCGCGGCCTTGCCTTGTTCGCCGCGATACAGCACATCGATTATCGATGCGCCGCATCGCTCGACGGCTATCGTATCGAGCCGTTCCATGACCGAACGGAAGCAGGCGTCGCGCTCGAACAACTCGCGCCCCATCTGGAAATAGTGCGAACCCTGGCCGGAGAACAGGAAGGCGGTTTTCATTGCCCTACTCTGCACGAAGAAGGCCGAAGGAACATCCGGGCGCCTGTGCAGAGGCGAAAGCGCAGGCGGCAGGCGAGGTCGCACGTGATCTGCATGGAATCGGCGGAAAAAACCTGCGGGACGCTACACTGAACGCAAGACCTCACGCAAAATCGCCGCGTGCCGGAAAGGCAGCAGCGCGACGTACTTCGGATTTGCGGTTGGAGAGACGGCTTGCTTTGTCGGTGCAGAACAGTCACGGGGCCGCAGCGGCAAGCATGTGCTTGCGCAGGGAGAGCGGACGCATATCGGTCCAGACTTCCCTGATGTAGTCCAGGCACTCTTCTTTCTGGCCCTGTTTGCCCGTCTTCATCCAACCTAACGGCATTGTCTTGCTGACGGGCCAGATGGAATATTGCTCTTCGTCATTCCGTACGACATCGAACAAGGCAATACCTTGAACATCCTGGTGAGACATGTCATATCCTTTTCAAACGTCATAGGCGGCAGATCATGCGCACCCGCAACGCCGCTTGCGCGACTCCGATTTCCTCCTCTCGATGATCCCGCGTGTGCTCCAACGCTTCGCATCGAACTGGTCTTTTGCCAATTTGGAATTTCTTTTTTATAACGCGGATGCTGACACGGTTGGATTGGCAACGCAACCTGTCAGAAATGGCAGGTTGTTTCCATCGATCATCACAAGCGGGCGCGCACCTCCCAGGCGAGGCGCTTGCATTCGTGGGAATTATTTCATTTTGATGAACGTTTCGGTTCGCAGCGCTCGATCTGTTGCCTTCCGTATCGAGAATCCATGCAAAGCGGCCGGTCAAGTCGTCGCGCCTGAGGGTTCTTGTCGCCGGTGCCCAGCGGTGACATGCGGTTAGCGCTGATCGCCTTACCCATGCTATTCGGTCAAAAGGCGTCGACGGTGACACCAGACCAGTGCAAGCAGGAAAAGGCGGGCGAGGATGCGTAATGCCGTTCAGATAAGAACGATCAGGTAAGCCTGCGCTTGTTTCAGGTCCAAACACGTGTTTGGTGCGGTAGGTTGGCGCTGAGCGTAGGCGAAGCCCAACAATGTGAGGCAATAAGAGCGCAGCTGGTGTTTTCGAGGGCGGATGTTGGGCTTCGCTGCGCTCAGCGCCAACCTACAGAAGGTGCGCCGAATGAAAAAGCCGCTTCGAATAACATCGAAGCGGCTTTTTTGTACTTAACTGAACGGCATTAGGGCGAGGATGCGGCAATTTTGCCCTTGGCCACTCCGGTGCTGGCAGGTCCCGGTAGCGGTGGGGTCAAGTGGTTGGTGCGTGTTGCGACAATGATGCCCCTGCCGGGAAATTCCCGCTCCAGATCCCGCTGCGCGTCGTTCGCCTGCGCAGAGTTCGATTCTGCAATCTCATTCCAACCATTCAACAGTAGCAAGAAAGCTTCCTTCTGCAGAACCCGGACCAGGTCAGCAGTTATGAGTCCCTCCGTCTGGAACGCACGCATTCCGGCAATATATTCGAGAATTCCACGAGATTTTGACAATCCGTCCGGATCTTTAGGTAAGGCAACGCTCAAATTCAATCCGTCGGTATATTTAGGTGACTTTGGCAATTAGTCCGGAGATTGACGTTAGGCGGCTTTAACGTAAATCTCCGGACAAACTACCGATTGGGAGGATGATGCCGGGGAAATCCTGACTTACAATAGTCCGGCTATTTAGGTTAGAGCGTGTTTAGGTTACCTGCCGTCCGGCGCCACAACGCTACCACGCAGAAGGGCCACCATGCCATGGCGCGATATATTCGTATCGTTGACTATCCTTGTAAGCATCTCTTTTCTCGGTGGCTCGTTGCTGTTTATATTCTTCTCTTCTCGACTCGGTGCGCGCACCACTATAGCTGCTGCTCACCGCACCACCCGCAGCGCCGTCTTCATCCTCATCCTCATCTTTTTTCCTTGCTTTGAACGCAGCAAAGTCTATTTTCCACTTCTTGAATTTGGCATTAATTTGTTTCTGCCGCTCCTTCTCGCCTTTGTCATCCTTGCCGGAACTTTCGGTCATATGCCCGGCAAGATTCGGCGCTGCAAATCCCAAATCGGACGCTTCTTGCAGTATGGCTTCCGCAGCCCTGGCTGCGGTTTTTCCCATATAACTGCCTATTTTGACGGCTGCATCGGCATAGGCGCCGGTCAGCTCCATCTGAAACACAGCACCACGCGGTTGATGGTCAAAGGAGGTTTGTTGCGTCAGTGCATTGAATGCGTCGCGATAGCCGCCAGTCAGCGTGGTCGACGTTAAGCCGGTTTGTGCTGCGCTTGCCTTCGCTTGCAACGCAGGCATCCCAGCGGCATCGCCGCACAAGCCGTCGATCAATTTTCGTTGCGCAAGTTGTCGCGGGCTGTTGTTTATCATGTCGGCCATCTTGCGTTGAGCGGCGCCAGCCAGACTGTTGGCTGTCAATCCTCGTTGCCGGAAGTTTGCCGTCCTCGCGTCGTCGCGCGCAGCGGACCTGAAGTGAGCGTCAATTTTTCTTAATTGCGTTTGTCGCATGATAATCCCCTATACATCGTTGATTCGACGGCTTTTTAACCGCATATCACTACGAATCTTGAAATGACAACTGTTATTGTACCGGCATATTGATGTCCATTAACGCCATCAAGTCATTCGCTGCGAGAAAGGGAAAAGTTTTTCCGCAGGGACTACGCCGCTGCGGGCGACAGTCTTGCTTTAACCTCCAAAAGCTTCAAACGTCCCTACCTTGGTTGTTTGATGACTTTGCTCAGGTGGTGGCGGAGATTCTCGGCGATAATGCCTAGGGTGCCAAAAAATGGGCAAGTTAGCGAACTGATTGAACAGCTCGCACTTGACCATCGGCAGCCAACGGCCGCGAACGCATCAATTTGGACGTCGGTTTTATGACAAAAACGACGACACCCAAACGCAAGGCCAAATCATTTTGAGCACTATTTTGGAATTCCCCCATGGAAATCAAGGTCAACTTCCTCGACAAGCTTCGTCTTGAAGCCAAGTTCGATGACTTCACGGTGGTGTCGGACCAACCTATCCGCTATAAGGGCGATGGCTCGGCGCCTGGCCCGTTCGATTACTTTCTGGCCTCATCGGCCCTGTGCGCGGCTTACTTCGTGAAGTTGTATTGCGTCACTCGCAATATTCCTACCGAAAATATTCGCCTGTCGCAGAATAATATTGTTGATCCGGAAAACCGTTATCAGCAGATTTTCAAGATCCAGGTTGAATTGCCGGCGGATATCTCTGCCAAAGACCGCCAGGGTATTTTGCGTTCCATCGACCGTTGTACGGTGAAAAAGGTGGTGCAAGCCGGGCCCGAGTTTGTGATTGAAGAAGTGGCGAATCTGGATGCCGATGCGCAGGCCTTGCTGACCTTGACTCCGGCAACTGACGCGAGCACCTATATTGCGGGCAAGGATTTGCCGCTGGAGCAAACCATCGCCAATATGTCTGCGGTGTTGGCGGGCTTGGGCATGAAGATTGAAATCGCTTCGTGGCGCAATCTTGTTCCCAATGTGTGGTCGCTGCACATCCGCGACGCGCATTCGCCGATGTGTTTTACCAACGGCAAGGGCGCGACCAAGGAAAGCGCCTTGGCGTCGGCCTTGGGAGAGTTCATCGAGCGGCTCAATTGCAATCACTTCTATGGCGGTTCTTTTTGGGGCGAGGACATCGCCAACGCGGCGTTTGTACATTACCCGAACGAGCGCTGGTTCAAGCCAGGCCGCAAAGACGCGCTGCCGGCTGAAATTCTCGATGAATATTGCCTGAAAATTTACGACCCCGATGGCGAACTGCGCGGCTCGCATCTGGTCGACACCAACTCCGGCAATGTGCAGCGCGGCATCTGCTCCCTGCCCTACGTGCGGCAGTCGGACGGCGAGGTGGTGTATTTCCCATCCAACCTGATCGAAAACCTGTATGTCAGCAATGGCATGAGTGCCGGCAATACGCTGGCCGAAGCGCAGGTGCAATGCTTGTCCGAAATTTTCGAGCGAGCGGTAAAACGCGAGATTCTGGAAGGTGAAATCGCCTTGCCTGATGTGCCGCACGAGGTGCTGGCGAAATACCCCGGCATTGCGGCCGGCATCAAGGGCTTGGAAGAGCAAGGCTTTCCGGTGCTGGTGAAGGATGCGTCGCTGGGTGGGGTGTATCCGGTGATGTGCGTCACCCTGATGAACCCACGGACCGGCGGTGTGTTTGCCTCGTTCGGCGCGCACCCAAGCCTGGAGGTGGCGCTGGAACGCAGTCTTACGGAATTGCTGCAGGGGCGCAGTTTTGAAGGCCTGAACGATTTACCTCGACCGACCTTCGAAAGTAACGCTGTTACCGAGCCATATAATTTTGTCGAACACTTCATCGATTCCAGCGGCGTGGTGTCGTGGCGCTTTTTCAGTGCCAAAGCTGATTTTGATTTTGTCGAGTGGAATTTTTCCGGCCGGGGTGACAACTCCAATGCCGAGGAAGCCGCGACCTTGTTCGGCATTCTCGCAGACATGGGTAAAGAGGTGTACGCGGCGGTCTACGACCAGCTCGGCGCCACTGCCTGCCGCATCCTGGTGCCGGGTTATTCGGAAGTGTATCCGGTAGAAGATTTGATCTGGGATAACACCAACAAGGCACTGTTGTTCCGCGCCAATATCCTGAACCTGCATCGTCTGGACGATGCCAGCCTGGAAGCACTGCTTGAGCGTCTGGAGAACAATGAGCTGGACGAATACTCCGACATCGCCACTTTGATCGGCATCGAATTTGACGAAAATACGGTCTGGGGCCAGTTGACGGTTCTGGAGTTGAGGCTGCTGATTCAACTCGCCTTGCAGCAATTCGAGGACGCGCAAGAGCTGGTGGGCGCCTTCCTGCAGTACAACGACAACACTGTCGAGCGCGGCTTGTTTTATCAAGCCTTGAATGTGGTGCTGGAGGTGCTGCTGGACGACGAGTTGGAACTGGACGACTACGTAGTCAATTTCCGCCGCATGTTTGGCAACCCCCGGATGGACGCGGTGCTGGGATCAGTGGACGGCAGCGTACGCTTCTTCGGCTTGACACCAACGAGCATGAAACTGGAGGGGCTTGACAGACACCAGCGCCTGATCGACAGCTACAACAAATTGCACACGGCACGGGCCGATGTGGCGGCTACGTCCAGCTAGGGTTAGGAATTGTGGCCGGACCTGCGCCATGCCGAGTCTCGATCACTGCGCCATTCACACTTTCCAAAGAACATGAAAGCCATCATCGCTCTTTGCTTGATTTGTCTGGTGTTACCGGCAATTGCCGGGCCGGCACGATCCGTTTGGCTCGCGCCGAACGATCCAACTCACGGCGGCGCCGAAGATTTCTGGGACATGTTCAAGGCCGATGCCCCATGGGAAAATGCCAAGAGCCATGTAACTGTTCTTGAAATCAGCCAAAATCTGGTCACCAACGGGCCTCCCGACAAGCTGCGCTCATTGTTTGCCTACCTGAAGCAAAACCACATCGACTTGGCCATCGGCATTGGCATGCTGACCTGGAGCGAGCAATGCGGCAAGCACGTGGAAGGCTATGTGCCGCCGGGCGGCTCGGATTACGTCGCCAAGCGCATACACGATTTGGGTGGCGAGTTGGCCTACATCGACGCCGACGAAGCCGTGCAATTTGGGCGCTATTACAACGGCGCAAACGCCTGCCACGCATCGCTGGACGCGATCGCCGGCGATCTGGCGCAAAACTTTGCCGCGTACAAGAAGGTTTTCCCCAAAGTGCAGCTTGGCGAAACCGAAATCTTCAGCCCTCATGCGGATCGGCCGCATGATGACTCCTTCCTGCACTATACGCAGAACTGGCTCGACATTCTCCGCGCCAAGACCGGTGTGCCGCTGGCGTTTTATCATCAGGACGTTATCTGGTCGGCGGCGCCCGCCCTCAGGGTGGAAGACTACGTGCCAAAACTGTCTGCGCTGATGCATGACAAACACATCGCGTTCGGCGTCATCCTGATCGCTTCCAATGGAGCCGGCCCGGACGACAAATGGATCGCCAGCGCAGAGAGCAATATCGACGCCATCAAGCAGCTCCCCATGGCGCCGATGGAACACCTCATGTTTTCTTCCTGGTACAAGCCGCCCGCCCACAATCTGCCCGAAATGTCCCCCGAGGCGTTGACATTCCTTATTGACTATTACTTTAGCCATCCGTAGCCGGCGGATCCGGCCTATCGCAAAATTTCACCCAACGAACTCCCCTCCTCCATCCGGATTTTCCTATTAAAATCAAGACCTAAGCTCGTACCGGCCATCTCTCCCCATTGCAGTTCATCGCAAACCGGCGCTGCAATCGGCATGGACTGCCTACAATGCGAAGCATCAGTTCATTTACCGGAGATCACGATGCGCCGCCTTGCCATTCTCGCTTTCTTTCTGTTGCCGATGCTCGTCCATGCGGAAGAACAAGACCGCAAGATGCCTGCCTTCGACTCCATCAATGTTCGCGGCCCGTTCGATCTGGAAATCGATGCCGGCCGCGCGCCATCGCTCAAAATCACCGGCGACCCGCATCTTTTCGATCGCATTACCACCGAAGTCGTCGATGGCCGCCTGAATATTGTCTTCAAGTCGGAGAACAAGAACATCCAGCTCAAGAATCTGCCGCACATCCACGTCACGTTGCCGACGCTGCGTCAGCTCATGGAAGAAGGTGCCGGCCAAACCGTGCTGACCAATATCGACAGCAAACGGCTCGACATCAACTACAAAGGCGCCGGGCGGCTGGCGGCCAGCGGCAAGGTGCAAGACCTGAGCCTGGAGGCGCGCGGCGTGGGTGAGGTCGATGTCAAGGACCTCATCGCGCAGGATGCCAACGTCGATTTTGAGGGCGTCGGCAACGTGCGGATATACGCCAGCCGCCGCTTGGACCTCCTGGTCAGTGGCATGGGTGACCTGACTTATTACGGCAAGCCGCGCATCATCAACAAGTTGGCAAGTGGATTCGGCAGCATCTCGGCAGGCGACTAGCGGCGCCGGTACTTAATACTGCTTCAGCTTGCTGACAAACCATCGCCCCGCCGGCCCCGGCGGGGCATCGCGCCGATAAAAGGCGCGCATGACGAACGAAAAGCTCTGAATCGGCTCGGCTTGCAGTTCGATCCGCACCAGGCTGCCGCGCCGCAGGTCCTCTTCCACCATGTGTTCCGGCATCGATCCCCAGCCCAGCCCCGCGCGCAGGAATTCGTGCTTGGCACCCAAGTCGGCCAGGCGCCAGATGTGGGCCGACATGACACCGAATTCGCGGCCCTGGGTCAGGGTTGAGCGATCAGTCAAAACCAGTTGTACGTGTTTCGCCGCTTCGGCGCGCTCGATCGGCCCGGCGATCGCCGCCAGCGGATGACTTGCCGCGACTACGTATAGCGCCGGCACGCTCAACAGATAATCCGAGGCGCAATCTCTGGGCACGTCCGGCAGCGAACCGATAATGCCGACGCGGCAGCGCCCGTCCAGCACCGGCTGGACCACGGCGCCCAGCGCTTCCACGTGCAGCCGCAGCGGCGTATTGGGGAAGGCGGTATGAAATGCCCCCACCGCCTCGGTCAGGCGCGCAATGGGAAACATCACATCGACCGACACCGCCAGTTCCGGCTCCAGCCCCTCGGCCAGCGTACGCGCCTTCGCCTTGAACACGTCCATGCCGCCCACCGCCGCCTTGGCATCGGCCAGCAACGCGCGGCCGGCCTCGGTCAGTTGTGGATAGCGCCCGGTGCGCTCGAACAAAGCGAAACCCACCTGCTGTTCCAGGTTGGCCAGGGTATGACTGACCACCGATTGCGCCCGGCGCAGCTTGCGGCCGGCAGCGGAAAAACTCCCTTCTTCAGCAGCGGCAATGAAGGTCCGCAGCTGGTCCATGGACATCGCATCAAGCATATATCAACTTTGTAGATACATAATATCTAAATATATAGTCTTTAAATATGGATGTCTAGCGCCTATGATTCGTTCATCGCACTTTGCACAACGAACCTAAGGAGCACAACATGCAAGCATTGACCAAAACCACCACTGCCCTGCCGCTGCAGGCTGCCGCAGATGAGGTGCGCGAGGTGTTATACCGCACACGCGGCACGACCCGCGGCGGCATTACGCGCCTGGTCAGCCCGTCCGATATGGGCGAGCTGATCAAGCCCTTCGTCTTCCTCGATCTGTTCAAGATGAATGCCGGTGGTCCGCGCATGGGCATGCATCCGCACTCAGGCATCGCCACCGTCACCGTGGTGATTTCCGGCAACACCGAATATGTCGAAACGACCGGCCGGCACGGCACCTTGCCGGCCGGCGGCGTGGAGTGGATGCAGGCCGGCGGCGGCGTCTGGCATGGCGGCCACGTCGGCGACGCGGGCCATGTCGAAGGCTTCCAGCTCTGGCTCGCCCTGCCCCGGCAAGACGAAAACAGCCCGGCACAAAGCCACTACCTGGCACCGGAGGAAGTGCAGTCCGAGGGACCGGTGCGCGTCATCATCGGCAGCTACGGCCAGGCCCAAAGCGCAATTGCGACGACTGCCTCGATCAATTATCTGCACGTGAAGCTGGCGGACGGCCAACGCTGGCGCTATCAGCCGCCGGCCGATCATCCGGTCGCCTGGGTCGCCAACAGCAGCGGCAAACTGCACGTCTCGGGCGTGGTGCTGGACAAGGAAGTCGCAATCTTCGAGGAATCCGGCGCCGCCCTGGAATTCACCGCGCAAGGCGAAACCGAGTTTGTGCTCGGCTCGTCGGCCAAGCATCCGCACGAGCTGGTGCTCGGCTATTACTCGGTGCATACCTCAAAGGATGCGCTGGAACGCGGCGAAGCGGAAATACACCGCATCGGCGAAGGCTTGCGCGCACGCGGCGAGATTTGATTTTTTCTCCGCGCGACCTGCCCGGACCGCGCGGTGTAACGAATACACAGGGCTGCTGCTTTTTTACTTATTTCATCTTTTTATTTTGATTGGAGCCGTCATGAACAACGCACTGAAAACCCCTTCCGTCACACCGGCCGCCGGCCGCCTGCTGATGTCCATCATCTTCATCCTGAGCGGCGTCGGCAAGCTCGCTGCCCCTGCCGCCACCATCGGCTACATCGCCTCAACCGGCTTGCCGCTGGCAACGCTCGGCTATGCGGCAGCGGTCACGATTGAACTCGGCGGCGGCCTGCTGCTCCTGGCCGGCTATCAAACCCGGCTCGTAGCCCTGGTGCTGGCGGCATTCTCGATCGTCACCGGCCTGATCTTCCATCACGCCTTCGGCGACCAGAACCAGATGATCCACTTCCTGAAAAACCTCGCCATGGCAGGCGGCCTGTTGCAAGTGGCAGCCTTCGGCGCCGGCGCCTTCAGCATCGACGCCCGCACGCCCAAACTCGGCCATCAAGCAGCCTGATCGGCTGGCAAAGTGCAAGGCCCCGGTCTTTCAACGGACCGGGGCCTTGTATTTTTTGACCGCACATGATGGCATCATGCATTCAGGGGGCTAAAGTCGCCTTCACCTCAAACGATATCGTCTCCAACGCGCCGTGTTGTACCTTTTCCTGATGCGTCAAATGCACGTCACCCCAGCCGGTCTTGGCAGTCAAAGCCTGCAGGTAGGCGAGCAAGCCGCCAACACTCCGGGCTTCGCCGCGCAACACGATGACGTGATTTAATTTGTCAGGATGGAACTCAAGCAGTTCAACTTCGGGTGAGGCGGTCCTCTCGATGGCACGAAATATCCTTTCCCAAGGGAAGTCCTTTTCCAACTGCACTTGCGCCCACTGTTTTTGTTCGTCGAGCTGTTGGCGACTGGGCGTCGGTACGGCGCGTGCGGCTTGCGTGCCTTGAAGCTGCGCCAATTGCCCGTCCAGGCGATTGCTTCGATCCAGTTGCTGCCAACCGAGCAAAGCGAGCCAAGCCACTGCAATCGACAAGCCGAGAACAATCAATCCGATGGCAAGTGAATGCCGGGGTATTGGCACCAGATAGGCTTCGAGCCGTTTTCCTGTCATGGCCACGCCCCTTGGGCGACTTGGGTTACCTTGACATTGGCGGCATGTGTCTCAATGACGTCCTTGGGGAATTCGATTTCCTTGTAAGCCCACCAAAGCAGATTCAAGGGGTTTTCGCCATCAACCTTCCGGTTCGCCAGGGTCCGCGCCAGCAGCCGATGGCAGGTTTTTTCGATGGATTGGGAAAATGGCTCAACGTCGCGTACAACCAAGGCGCCATTCTCGAACAGCAAGACACAATGTTGCGTCGCCTCGAACAGCAGCACGGCCGTCAAGCCGGCTCTGGCGATCTCGGGGCCGCCGCCAAACACCATCGCCGATATCGGCAATACGCGGGTCAAGCGCATCCGCCGCGCTTCCATTGTCGTCACCAGCGAGGCCAGCCAGTCACGTGACATGGCATAGGCGAGGCCGGCAACGCCATAACGCGGATACTCCACATGCAGTACCCAATCGGCGCCGATGTCGTAGCCAAATTTTTCGAAACAAATCCGTGCATAGCCATGCAGTTCGGCCTGGCTGTTCAAGCCATCCTGCCAGGCCAACGGTGCAATGGCAGCGATACTGTCGGACACGACGAGAGACAGGCTGGCCCATCCCTTTCGATTGGCCTCCGTCTGAATCAGGCATTGCTCCAAGCCTTGCAGCAATTCGGGAGCGTGGTTTCCGGTCGCGACGCTCGCCAGCAGGTCGCGCTTGCCCTTGCCTCCGGCGAGCCAGCAGTTGCCCGGAAAAAGCCCCCCTTGCACGGCTTCAGGCCACAAACGTGACACGATTCACCTCCTGCAAGGTAGTGTGCCCTTCCCTGACCAGTTGCAGGGCGACGTCGCGCAGAAAGCGCGTGCCTTCGCGCTTGGCCTGCTCCTTGAGTGCGCGGATCGAAGCGCGGCTGACAATCATTTCGCGAATTTCATCAGTCAGGCGCAAGACTTCCGCCACTGCCCGGCGTCCTTTGAAGCCGGTCTGCCGGCAATGCACGCAACCGCGGCCGGCCTGGAATCGATAGGTCTCAGGATCCTCAATGCCGGATTCGGCCAGCAATTCCGCATCCACTTCCACCGGCTCGCTGCAATGCGGACAGTTCTGGCGCAACAGGCGCTGCGCCACCACGCCGGTGAGCGAAGACACAAAATTATAGGGATCGACACCCATGTGCATGAAACGGCCGATCACGTCGAACGTGTTGTTGGCATGCACCGATGTAAACACCATGTGGCCCGTCAGGGCCGACTGCACGGCAATCTGTGCCGTTTCGGGGTCGCGGATTTCGCCCACAAGAATTTTGTCGGGATCATGCCGCAAAATGGAGCGCAAGCCGACGGCAAACGTCAATCCCTTTTTTTCGTTGACCGGAATCTGCAACACGCCGGGCAATTGATACTCCACCGGATCTTCAATCGTGATCACCTTGTCTTCGCCATGATTGATTTCAGTCAGCGCGGCATAGAGCGTCGTGGTCTTGCCGCTCCCGGTCGGGCCGGTGACGAGCATCATGCCGTAAGGCTCGGCGGCCAGACGGCGCAGCAGGCGGATGGTTTCCTTGTCGAATCCCAGCGAATCGAGCGTCAGCCGCTGCACGCTGTCGATCAAGGCCTGTTTGTCCAGGATACGCAGGACGGCATCTTCACCATGGATGCTCGGCATGATCGACACCCGGATGTCGATGTCGCGCCCCTTCGAGGCGACGCGAAAGCGCCCGTCCTGCGGGATGCGCTTCTCGGCGATGTCCAGCTCGGCCAACACCTTGACGCGGGCGATGGCTTGCTCGGCCAGGCCGGGATTGTTGACGCTCGCAATGTGATTCAACACGCCGTCGATGCGGAACTTGATGACCAATCCTTGCGGCAGCGATTCCAGGTGAATATCGCTCGCCTCGAAACGCAAGGCATCGAATACCGTCGAATTGATCAGGCGCACAGCAGGGCTGGATTCGCCCTGGATCGAACTCAGCGTCAGGTCGGTGCTGTCGTCACGCGTCAGGTCGGCGACCTGGTCTTCCAGTCCCACGGCGTCCGCCACCGCGCTGAAGGCAGATTCGTGCACCTCCAGCTTGGCCCGCACCTCGCGCGGGTCGGCCAGATAAACATCGTGAAATGGCACGTTCATCGCGGCCAGCCACGCGCCCATCTGCGGCGCAAGCGGCTCGCCCAAGGCAGCGTGCCACCGCCCCGCCCCATCCCGGCCTACGACAACCAGGCGCTCGGCCATGTCGGCATAGGAAATTTTCTCAAAAACCGGCTCGAAGGGCCACGCCTCGCTAACGTCGAGCACGGCGTAACCGGTCAGGCGCGCCGCACCGTCCAGAAGCACATGTCGGGGTTCCCCCAGGCGTTCTTCGAGGATGGTCAGCCAGTCCTTGGCAGGATTGGCGCCAAGTGCGGCTTCATGGATGGCTTGAAGATTCAACATGGCGCGGTCACACGGAATTGGCAAGATCGAAGATGGGCGAATAGAGCATCAGCACGATCGCGCCGATGACCAGCCCGATGCCCACCATCAAGGCCGGTTCGATCAGGCGGCCGACGGTGTCGATCCAGGATGCCATTTCCTGATCGTAGAAATCGGCAATGCGTTCCATCATCTCGTCGAGATTGCCCGACGATTCGCCGGCAACCAGCAGGCGCTGGGCAACTTCGGTGGAGAGCTTGCATTCGTTCATCACTTCCGACATCGGCCGGCCTTCGCTGACAGCGCGCGCGGCCTCGCCGACATCGTCCTGCATGCCCGCCGGGAGCGAACGGGCAGTCATCTTCATTGCACTCAATACGCTGACGCCGCTCTTCAACAACATGCCCAGCGTGCGATACATGCGCGCCAATTGCAGCACCCAGATTTTTTCGCCGATCAGGGGAATGGCGAGAATCCGTTTGTACAGCAATGCCCGCACCCGTGGATGAACAAACATCCCGACAATGGAAGCGACAATCAACAACAACCCCAGCCAGGCCGCCGCGGTATGCGCGCGGACGAATCCGCCCCATATCTGCACGAAGCCCGGTGCCTCGTGCTTGTGTATTGCCACGTCGTCGAACACCAGAGAAAAGCGCGGCATCACATACAGCATCAGGAAAGCGATCACGATGAAACTGACCGACAGCAGGATCGCCGGATAGATTGCCGCAGATACGAGCTTGCTGCGGATTTCATCGACCTGCTTCTGGTATTGCATGAAGCGGCGGATCGAGGCGCGTACGGTGCCTGTAGTTTCACTGGCTCTGATCATGGCAATGTAAAGCGCGGGGAACACCGAGGGCAGGCTTTCCATTGCCTCGCTCAATTGCCGGCCGTCGCGCAGCCCTTTGAGCAAGGTGTCGTAAATCGCCCGGTTGCGCGCACGCTTGTCGTTATGCCCCAGGATGTCGATCGCATCGACCACCGGCTGCCCCGCATCGAGCAGGGAATGCAACTGCTGATTGAAGATCATCAGGTTGAATGACGCCCTGCCCGGCCGGCTCAAGCCGGAGCGGGCCTGCCGCAGATCGATGACGCGCGCACCCGCGGACTCGATGAAGCGGCGCGCCTCCTGCTCGCTCGCCGCATCGAGATCCATCGCCTCGACCGCCATTGCTGCGGTCAACACCTTGGCGCGAAATCGCATTGCCTGTGATCCTGTGACAACCTAGTTCGTGATGTCGGCGGCATCGCCCGTTCCATTGGGCTGCCCGTCGGAGCCGTACGAAATCAGGTCGTAATCCTTGCCCGCCGTGCTGCTGGGAATGTTGTAGATGTAGGCATTGCCCCATGGGTCCGGCGGCACCGGCTTCTTGAGATAAGGGCCATTCCACTTCGGCTCGCTCGCCGTGCCGGGCGGCGCATAAAGCGCAGCCAAGCCTTCCTCATGGGTCGGGTAATGGCCGGTATCGATACGGAATTGGTCGAGCGCCTGCCCCAATGCCTCGATCTGCGCTGCCGCGACCTGGGTCTGCGACTTGCTGATCTCGCCGAAATATTTGGGCGCGACAAACGCAGCGAGCATGCCGATGATCAGCAGCACCACCAGCAATTCCAACAGGGTGAATCCCTTGCTCTTTCGTTTCATCATCATCTTGCGTCCTCCTGGTTACGCATTATTGAGTCGGTAGGTAAATGAATTGCCACTGCTGATAGGTTTGTGCGCCAATGAAATTGGCCAACACCGCCGGGAACCCGGCCGTCTTGATCGGCTGTTGCGTCGAATAGGAATACACACCCATGACGCCTCCGTCCTCAGCCTTGACCGTGCCCCAGTTGGTGCTGCCCGTCATCGGATCGAGGTAAAGCCGACGCAAATAGCGCGGCTTCGTCGTCAGCCGGCTATCTTGCTGCAATAGCGTATTCAAGTCCGGCGGGAACGATCTGGCCGGGCCGGACGCGTTCAAGTAATACTGCATGATCGCCGTTCGATACGCCTGGCCCACATAAAGCAATTGCGCTTCCTTGTCGCGTCTGTCCTTGGTGATCGTGCGTTCCAATGCCGTCAGCGTCGCCACTGAAAGTATCGCGACGAGGAACAAGGCAATCACATAAGTGAAGCCATGTTGGGACAGGCGACGGTGATGGAGCCGCATATTCACCAAGTCTTCAGCCACGTGCCGTCTTGCGCCTGGCCCGGCGCGCCGCTATGCACGTCATAGATGGCGCCGATACCGCTCTGGGTCGGCGCAACCACGATCCAGCTCTCGGCACTCTGGGTGAAGGGATCGACCGGCAGGCTGCGCAGATAATTTTGCGTCACCAGATCGGCAAGCAGGTTGGGATACATTCCCTTATCCGAATAAAAATGGTCGATCGCATCGCGCATCACGTACAAATCTTCCTTCAGCACGTTTTCCTGCGTCGTTTCGATATTGCTGAAGTAACGCGGCACAGCGATCGACAGGATCGTCGCCAGGATGGCCAAGGCCACCAGCAACTCAATGAGCGTAAATCCCCTAGCACGCATCGCCGTTCACCATTGGTTGTAAGGTACGCCGTTCAAGCCGGCCTGGGTCGACATCGACTGCACGTCGAATACGTCGTCGCCCGGCACCGGATTGTCGGGCGACGACGCATAGCTGCGCAGCGTCCACGTCTGGATCGCTGGCGTGGTTTGATCGGGATAGAACGGGTCGCGCGGGATGCTGCGCAAAAAATAAACCTGCGCCGGCGGCGTGCTCGTGCTCGAAGCATCGGTCACGCCGCCGGCCAGGGCGGTCAAACTGGGCGGATATCCGCTTTGCCCGTTCTGCAACGCGATATTGCCGTTCACTGACGCCTGCTTGTAGGCATCGATCGCGCCACGTATGCTGATCAAGGCGGCGCGCAATTGCGCCTCCTTTTGCCGCGTCACTGCAGTGTGGATCACCGGCATCGCCACCGACGCCAGAATCCCGATGATGGCCACCGAGGCCAGCAGCTCGATGATCGTGAAGCCGGCGGCAAAGGGCCGTTTGAAGGCAGCGTGGCGCATGTCAGGGCTGGATCACCAGGGTATGACTGATCGGCAGGGTGAGCCTGCCGCCGGTATGCGCGCCGCCAATCGGCGTCAAGCCGATCACGCTCACGTTCGCCGCCTCTGCCGCTTGCAAGGGCTTCAATTCGATCGTCAGCAGGGATCCGCCGCCCTTGGCACCCGCTACATTGTCCGTGCCGCCGCCGACCGAGATTCGGCCGCTTTGCTTGTCGGTCGCCTGATTGAAGCTCGATTTGCCCGACTTGCCGAAGAAGTCGCCTTCCTTCACCGACAGCACTTCAAACTCGGCCGGATTGAAGCCCAGTTGCAAAGGCATGGTCTTGACGCCATCCACGGCATCGACGTCGAGTTCCAAGGTAATCGGCTGTCCGATTTTCGCTTCCGCCGGTCCCTTCCAGAACACTTTCAAGCTACCAGCCGCGTCGCTTTGCGCCTGCGGTCCGCCAACAGCCGGCGTTGGCGCGACAGCGGGCGCCGGCATCTTCTTTACCGGCGCAGGCGCCGATGCCGGCCCGGCCGATTGCGTGCCGCCTTCGAAATTGCGCAATTGAATCGGCTTCGTGCGCAGCGCCGCTTCGGTGCCGGACCAGAATGCTTCGCCGGATGGGTCCTGACGGCGAATGTTGCGAATCAGGTGCGGCGTGATCGACAGCACCACCTCGGTTTTGCCGTTGTTCACGTTCTCGTTGGAAAACAGGCGACCAAGCAAGGGAATCTGTCCGAGAATCGGCAGGTGGCTGGCGTCGTTGGTGTCGGATTTGCTGATCAGGCCGCCCAGCAATTGCGTCTCGCCGTCCTTCAAGAGCAGCGCACTATTGAAATTGCGCGTGCCGATCTGATAAGCCTGCGAGCCGTTGGCGGTCGTGATGGTGGACACCAGGGAACTGACTTCCAGCCCAAGCTTCAAGCCGATTTCATCGTGCAGGCGGATCTCCGGCTCAACGTCGACCTTGATGCCCACGTCGATATACTGAATGTTTTCCGCGACAAAACCGGTCGCCGAAGATGTCGTCGTGACGACCGGCACCTTGTCGCCGATCAGGATCTTGGCCTTTTCCCTGTCACGCACGCGAATGCGCGGATTGGCGAGCAGATTGACATCGCTGTCCGAATTCTGGAAATTCAAGGTGGCCGACGGCACAGTCACCCCGAGCAGGCCGGAATTCAAATGGCGCAAATCGTTGAGGGGAATGGTTTGCGTACCGCTGGTCGACCCCGTGCCGGTGCCGGTACCGCTTCCGGGCGTGGTCGTCACGATGGTGGAAAGGGGCGACACCGTGAGCTGGTTGCTGAACTGGACACCCAGATCCTGCAAGCGCGTGCGCGTGATTTCCAGCACCTCGACTTCCAGCATCACCTCCGGCTGATCCACATCCTGCAGCGCAATCAGCTTGTCGGCCAGGGCGATCGTCTCGGGGTTCTCGCGCAGGATCAGCATGTTGGTCTTTTCGTCGACGAACACATCCTTGATCTTCAACACCGTCTTGAGCATATTGGCGGTTTCTTTGATGTCGGCATTGGCGATATAGAATGCCTTCACCACCAGATCCTGATACTCCTTGGCCTTGGCGCCGGTGTTCGGGTAGATCAGCACGCTGCTGTTGTTCAGGATTTTCTTGTCGAGCTGGTTGGTCGTCAAAATCACGTCGATCGCATCCTCCAGCGTGGTCTGCTTCAAAAAGACCGTGGTATGCAGATCGCTCTTGACGTCATGGTCGAAGATGAAATTGATCCCCGTCGTGCGCGACAAAGCCTCGAACACCATCTTCAGGCTCGCGTCGCGAAACTCCAGATTGATCGGCTTCTTGTAGACCGAACTCAAGCTGGGCGCGACGAGCAATTCCTTGGCCTGGCGCATCTCGATCTCGTGCAGCACCGCCTTCGCTTCTTCCTGGTTCGGCACCCGGTCCAGAGCCCGCTCGGCCCACTGGCGCGCCAGTGTCGCATCGCCGCGCTTGATGGCTTCGCGCGCTTGTGCCACGTCCTCATTGGCCCGTTCGGCCCGTGCAATGACGTCAAGACCCGCCAAAGCCTTGGCATCGTCGCGGTCGATCTTCAGCAAGGCGCGGTAGGCTTGCTCGGCTTCGGGGTACTTGCCGTCGGCAAACGCCGCTTCAGCCTGCTTCGTCAGGCGCTGCGCGGCCTTTTCGCGCGTGGTCAACCAATCGCGGCGATATGCCAGATCGTCGGGCGACAGCTCGGCCGCCAACTCCAGCTCATGAACGGCGTCCACATACGAGCCGTGCTCCATCGCCGTCATGCCGGCGGAATGGTGCTGCTGTGCCGCGCAGCCGGCAAGAACCAGGCATGCAAGCAGGAACAGGAAGCGGCGCATATGGCGATGAAAAGACTGGCCGGCCCGAAGATTATTTATCATTTGCCGCAATGTTCAAAACTTGTTTTTCGCCCGTCGGAACGTGTTCAAATTCGATCCGCGTGGCGTCCACGTGCAATACCTTGTAGGTTCCATCAAGCGTTTCGCCGCCCTGCACCACAACGATCTGATCCCCTTTGCTGAGGTACACCGTCTGCTGGCTTGCTTCGCCACCGTCGTTCATCAACCCCATGAATTTGTAAGGCAAAGGCGGCGGGCTCGGCGGCACAATCGGCGCGGGCGGCGGTGCCGCTTCCGCCACTGCCTTGGCCATCTCCTGTGGCGGAGGCGGTGCCTGCCAGCCACGCGGCGCGAAGGGATCCACTGCCTCCTCATCCTCCATCGGCGAAGCCGCATCGACCTCGCTGCTGCCCGGTTGCGCGGCAACGGAGTCCCGCGTTGGGGCGCGGCGATGCGCAGGCGCCGAAATGCTCGCCCCGCTGCTGGGGTAAAAACTCATCACCGCCGTTGCCGCAGCAAAGCAGAGCAACACCGCCATGCGAATGCCCCCGGCCTTAGCCATGATCCTGCCTCCGATAAAACGCGGAGAGATTCACGTCGCAATTCGTATCGACAGCGCCGATATCGTCGCGCTCGCAGGAAATGGCATCGAGCGCAACCTGCGGCTGCTCGGCCTCCAGCGCATCGAGAAAGCGCCGAATGACGGGATAACGCGAAGACACGCTCAAGGTGGCGCGATAGCGCAGATAAGGCTGGGTATGGTTGTCTTCCAGCACGAAGGAAATTTCGTCGAGCGGCAGCTTGGTGTTCAGCGCCAACCGGTTGATTGCCTCAACCAGCTTGTTCGGCTCAAAACGCGGCAAATCGATCCGGCCACTTCCCATCGCTGAAGACGATGCAACAGGCTGGCTCAACGACTTGCTCAAGCTGGCCATATCGCGCCGGACGCCGGCTTCATGCCGCACCAGGTTCAGCCAGAACAAGCCCGCACCCGTGCCGATTGCCAATAGCGCCACAACGCCGGTCAGCCCGAGCGGGTGCATTCTCGCCAGACGCAAGAAATGAAAACAGCACCAGGAAAACCAATTGGCCTGCATCGCTGCAATGCCCTCCCCTTCTCCACAGATCAAGCCTACCGACCGAGAAGAATCCCGAGCAAGCAACCCGCAGCGCGCCTGGCAGATTCTCCCAAATCTGCCGGCGTGTCACCGCAATCCGTGAGCATGATTCCCCGAGCAGGGAATCTGATAGAACCAATGATTTTTATCCAACGCACCAGCCTTACCCCCGAAACCACTCCGGTTCTGAAAAGAACCAGGCACGCAGCCAAAATGGATTCGTTCAACACGAAACCGCATCAACAGGCCGATGCAGGAGATTCAACAGGGGTGGCAGGAATCCGCAGTCTTGTTCCCCAAGCGAAACTTCCGCCGGTGGAGCGCCACGGTCATGGACAAAATCAACTTAATGATACGTTCTGACGCCTTGAAAGTCAATTTGAGGGACAAGGCCAATGCAATATTTTTAGGCGCCAACAGCAAGTTTCTTGGCGTCAACCACGAGCTTTTCGCTTCATTTCCCCACGCTCAATTGCTTGCGGCTCGAAACTTGCCGATCTTGCACGCTTGTCAAATTGCAGCAGCATGACGGATTTTTCTAGTTACCAATATGACGTTTCTTCTATTGATGTCCTTGATACTGTTCTTGGCAACACTTCCAGGTATGCCCCATAGCCCCTTGCTTTCGTGGACGTCAAAGCGGCGCCCATTACCTTATCGCGCACGCAAGATTCAACAGATTGCGAACTCTTCCTCGCGCCGCAGGTATCGACGCGGAAAGCCCAATTGGGTACGGCGCGAGATCATTCGCTTAAAAGCACACTTGCCCGAACACGGCTGTCGCAAGGTGCGCGATGCATTCAACCGGATTCACGCCGCGCGCGGCATGCGCATCAGCCATGACACCGTAGCCAAAATCATCCGCACACACCGGTATGACATCGCACAGTTGCGCAAAAAGTGGAAAAACAACCTGCCGCCTTCGCTACCGATCAATCACACATGGGGAATCGACGCAACGGGCAAGATGGATGAAACGGGGAAGATACATGCCATTTTCGGGATCATCGACCACGGCTCGCGCAGGGCAATCGCCCTGCTCCCGTTACAGACATTGACAGCAATAGCGATGCTGCGCGCACTGCTCGACGCAATCGATTCGTTCGGCAAACCAAAATTCATTCGCACCGACAATGCCAGCCAGTTTCATTCGAGGCTGTTTCGCTTCGCCATGATTTGCCTCGGCATCCGGCAACAGTTCAGCAAGCCCGGTATGCCGTGGATGAACGGGCGCGTGGAGCGGTTCTTTTGGACCTTGAAGGAAAGGCTAAACCATTTGACGGTGGGTGACTTCAACAGCTTGGCCGCTGCGCTTGCGGATTTCAAACTTTGGTACAACCATGTCCGACCGCATCAGCACTTGCATGGCAGGACGCCTTTCGAGGCATGGAACGGCATCGATCCGTATCGGCAGTTACCGAAAGATATTCGCTACGTCGTCGGATGGGATGGTTTGCTGACAGGGTTTTATTCTCGGTACTGAATCGACCAGCCAGGCTCACAGGATGGAATTGAACGGGCACGTGAACAAGTGTCTGGGATAAAACACGTCCGGCGGCTGAAATTCCGTTGCCGGACGGGAGAATTCTGCTCAAAATGCGGGATTATTTATCCTGTCGCCATGCTTCTTGATAGGAATTTCGCCGAAACGCGACGGGTTTCTGAAAAAATGTCGCGTTCCGGGATCAGGTTTTGGCTGCCCTGACACCTGACGGGGCAAGGCTCGGACAGGGCAGCTTACTTTTTGTATTTGAACAAGACCCGCGGCTCAACCTCAGCATTTGGCGATTCACGCAAATTTACAACCCCATGGTCCGGATCAAATGTACTAACCGCTGTCTGAAGAATCTCTTCAAGATTTTCGGGAAGATTGTGGCTATCCGCAAACGATATAACCAAATAGTTTCCCACAACCTGGCTATATGACCCACACTTCATTGCAAGAGAGGCTACAGTCTTCGTATCAAAGCCGGTCCAAGCTTCGAAACTGAACCCCAGTTCAGTGATCACATCTCCGCCAATATCTCGACGATGCGCCTTTAAGAGCGACTCGACTGTATCACAATCGATTGGAGCTGCTTTTGCGGCAGCTTTTCGCGAAGACGTCTTCTTGAACCAGTGAGCAAGTCCCCCACTCTGCTGCGCAAGGACCCGAAGGAATGCCTTCAGTCGCTGGGCACATTCTTCCTTCGATTCTTTACGCGCGCCCCAATAAACGCCAACCAAACAGCTACCCACACCTGACTCCTTTATGGAACATGAACAATATTGATCCCGGTAATTCCTCGATCCTTAAACAATGCTCTCGTTGCGTTCGCTGCCACTTCTTCCGCAAATCGCCATTCTATAGGTGTCTTACCAGCGACTGACAATTGATCGGTAGCTTGCTTGACGAGCTTTTCCGCCCCTCTAAACCAAGGTTGAAATTGCCCATTCTTGACGAACTGGGAATATGCCGATTTCGCGTCCAGGAGAACTCCTTTTGCAAAACCATCAAATTTTACCCCATTCACTACGTATGCTTCACCAACTTTTGTGCCAGTAACTCTTGCCTGGTATGCCGCAGCCTCTGCGCTCATTGACTCAGTTACAGACATGAACTCCCCAGGTCCAGAACCAAATTTAAAGAATTTGGATAGTGGCGCTGCCAGCCTCCCTATAGCAATCTCCGTAGCAGGTGCAATTACAAATTCTTGCGCGAGGAAACTTACGCCAATTTCGGCACCGACCTTTGAGTATTCGTATTTCTCCTCGGTGGCCTTTTCGTCTCCGTTTAATTCACGTGTAAGGTAGCGCGCCATCGTAATGGCAGGCCCGGTAGCGGCCCAGGGAACAACCGGTCCAACCTTTCCACTACCGCCGCCGCTGCCACTTCCGATACTGCCGCCACCATTTGCCCCACCTTGCGCAGCCATCTGCGTGGTCCCGGTGGCATTCCCCAACGAAGCAGACTGCAATCCAACAATCGTGCTGAGATTATTCCCGACAGCCACAGACGCTTGGCCGTCCATACCTTGCAGAATAACCGTAACGCCGCCATCAATTAATCCTTGAATCCTGTCGGCCATTGCCTGCTGCGAATCCGTCAACGCCGTCAAGAACCCCGTCGGATCCGTATCATTCGTCGGATTATTCCAAACATACGTGTACCGATTATAGCTCTGCGTATGCGTCGGGTCCTGAATCTCCGGGTCGCCGCTGAGGAAGCGTCCGACGAACGGGTCGTAGATGCGGCCGTTCAGGTGCACCAGGCCCAGTTGGTCCAGTTCTTCCTGGCCCGTGAAGCCTTTGTTGTCGGTCA
>FTKD01000022.1_pt1 | contig 111306 bp, 97 predicted proteins | sample 1658191 | NCBI WGS metagenome assembly FTKD01 (sample SAMEA3914808, study PRJEB12502) | metagenome | biome: forest; material: soil | place: Canada | collected 2011-08-03 | depth 0.3 m
AGCGGGGCGTTCTGCTCGCCGCCCTCGCCCAGGCCCAGGGCCATCGGCGCCATGCCGATGATCATCGCCAGGGCCGTCATCAAGACCGGGCGGAAGCGCGTAAATCCGGCTTCGAGCGCGGCGCGCACGGGATCGTTGGTGTGCAACAGCCGCTCGCGCGCGAAACTGACCACCAGAATGCTGTTGGCCGTCGCCACCCCCATGCACATGATGGCCCCGGTCAAGGCCGGCACCGAAAGCGTGGTGTGCGTGGCAAAAAGCATCCAGACGATGCCGGCCAATGCGGCAGGGAGTGCGGTAATGATGACAAAGGGGTCGGTCCAGGATTGGAAATTGACCACGATCAACAGGTAGATCAGCACAATCGCGGCAAGCAGGCCGAACAGGAGGCCCGAGAACGCCGTGTTCATGGTCTGCACCTGGCCGCGCAGGCTGATCGTGGCGCCTCGGGGCCGGTCTTTGGCATTGTCGCTCAGGATCTTCTCGATATCCGTGGCCAGCGCGCCCAGGTCGCGCCGTTGCGGCGTGGCGAAGATGTCGATCACCGGCTGCACCGCGTAGTGCGACACCACGGCCGGCGTGCTGCCGCGCGTGATGCTGGCGACGCCACCGAGAATCTGTTGCCCCTTCGCGCCATCGGCCGAGATGGCGATGTTTTCCATGTCCGACAGCGACTGGTTGCGGTATTCCGGCGTCTGCGCCACGATGGGGTAGGACACGCCGTTGCGTTTGTTGAGCCAGAATGCCGGTGCGACCTGGCCGGAACCGGCCATGGTGACGACCAGGCTGTTGGTCACGTCGCGTTCGGTAATGCCGAATTCCCTGGCGCGCGTGCGGTCGACGTCGACCATCAACGCCGGGTAGTTGTTGGCTTGCTGGATGCGCGCGTCGGCCACGCCGGTCACTTCGCCGATCTGGCGCAGCAGCTTCTGCGCGTAGGCCATGTTGGCTTCGCCGTCGGGGCCCATCACTTGCACGTCGATCGGGGCCGGTGCGCCGAAATTGAGAATCTGGCTGATGATGTCGGCCGGCAGGAAGGAAAACGTCGTGCCGGGAAACTTCGCCGCCAAGTCGCGGCGCAGTTTTTCGACATAGCCCTCGGTCGGCCGGTGGTCTTCCTTCAGGCTGATCAACACGTCGCCGTCCTGCGGGCCGATGGTGCCGGTATTGTTGTACACATTGTTGATGCCCGACACCGTCAAGCCGATGTTGTCGACCACGCTGCCCAAATCCTCGGGCGGGATCGCGTTGCGGATTTCGCGTTCCACCTGGTCGAACAGCTTGGCGGTTTCCTCGATGCGCGTGCCGACCTGGGCCCGCACATGCATCTTGATCTGGCCCGCATCCACGGCAGGAAAGAAATCGCGGCCCAGGAAGGGCACCAGCGCAAACGACACCAAAACGGCGGCCATGAATCCGCCGACGAAACGCCTGCGGTTTTCGATCGCCAAAACCAGAAGCGAGTAATACACTTCGCGCACCTTGGCGAAGCGCTGCTCGAAGCCCTGCTGGAAGCGCACCAGCGGGTTCTTCGATTTCGACGGCGTGTGATGCTCCAGCTGGGCCATCTGCAAGGTCTGGCCCGAAGCATGGCCGCCGACGCTATGCGGACGCAACAGGTAGGCGGCCATGGTCGGCACCAGCGTGCGCGAAAGGCAGAACGACGCGATCATGGCGAACACCACCGCTTCGGCCATCGGCACGAACAGGTAGTGCGCCACGCCGCTCAGGAAAAACATCGGGATGAACACGATGCAAATGCACAACAGCGAGACGAATGCCGGGCCGACGATCTGGTGCGCGCCATCCATGATGGCGGTGCGCACTTCCTTGCCCTGCTCCAGGTGCCAGTTGATGTTCTCGATGGTTACCGTGGCGTCGTCGACCAGGATGCCGACGGCCAGCGCCAGGCCGCCCAGGGTCATGATGTTGAGCGATTCGCCCAACGCATAGAGGCCGGCAATCGACGACAGGATGGCCAGCGGAATCGAGACGGTGATGATGAGGGTCGAACGCCAGCTCCCCAAAAACAGGAGGATCATGGCGGAGGTCAGCAAGGCGGCGATCACCGCCTCGCGCGCCACGCCCGAGACCGCGGCCTTGACGAACACCGACTGGTCGCCGATGGCGTCGAGATGCACCGACGACGGCAGCGTCTCTTCCAGCGTCGGCAGGAGCTTCTTCACGTTGTTGACGATGTCGAGCGTGGACGCCGCGCCGCTCTTCAAGACCGTCATCAGCACGGCCCGGCCGCCGTCGACGCGCACCACGTTGGTTTGCGGCGGATTGCCGTCGCGCACGGTGGCGACGTCGCGCATGGTAATCATGGCGCCGTCGACCGATTTGATGGGCAAGTCGGCCAGTTTCTTGAAATCGTCGGGACTATTGTTCAGGTGCACGCTGTATTCGAAGCGGCCGATCTTTTGCGTGCCGACCGGGATGATCTGGTTCTGTGCCGCCAGTGCGTTTTCCACATCTTCGGCCGACAGGTGCTTGGCTTGCAGGGCCTGCTGGTTGACGTCGATCTGGATCTGGCGCACCTTGCCGCCGTAGGGCGAAGGAATGGCCGTGCCCGGCACGGTCGCCAATTGCGGGCGGATGAAGTTTTGCCCGAAGTCGAACAGCTTTTGCTCGGATTCCTGGGTCGAGGACAGGGCCAATTGCAGGATGGGCACGGTCGAAGCATTGTAGTTCAGGATCAACGGCGGGGTGATCCCCGGCGGCATCTGCTTCAGTACGGTCTGCGAGATCGACGTGACCTGGGCCGTGGCGGTGCGGATGTCCACGTTGGGCTGGAAGAATATCTTGACGATGCCGAAACCGGGCAGCGACTGCGATTCGATGTGGTCGATATCGTTGACGGTTGAACTGAGCGAGCGTTCGTAGTAGTAGACCACGCGGCCGGACATGTCTTCGGGCGAGAGGCCGGTATAGGTCCACACGGCGCTGATCACGGGAATTTTGATGTCGGGAAAGATGTCGGTCGGCGACTTCAGGGCCGCAAGGGGACCGAAGATCAAGATCAACAGCGCCAGGACTACGAAGGTATAGGGTCGCTTTAAGGCGACTCGGACAAACCAAAGCATTCAGGAACTCCGTCTGGAAGCATGGGCCGCATAGAGCGTGTCATGCGCTCGGGCGGGGGGCGCGCCCTGCCTGGGCATATGGCACGGTCTCACGGCGACGCAGCGAATTATAGAAGCGGATCTTTCCCCGAATCATTAAACATTATTCATAACTTCGAGTCGCCGCGGCTTCTACAATGCCTGCGGGCATGCCATGGACGCCATTGGCTTGCCTATACTGTAATACAAGGAGCCGCTCCGGGAGATCAAAATGAAAGGCTATCAAATTGAATTTTTCACCCAGCAAGACGTTTTTCATGGCGGGAAACACCTGTCGGACTGGCTGATCGATCAGGCGCGCGCGCAGGGAATCAAGAGCGCGACGGTGTTCATGGGATCGACCGGGCTGCGCTTGCAGGCGGCCCACATGTTCGATTTGATCGATCACCCGGTGCAAGTGACGATGATTTTGAGCGAGGCGGAGTGCGAGCGCCTGTTTGCGGTATTGAAGAAGGAAAACCTGCACTTGTTTTACGTCAAGCTGCCGGTCGAATACGGGCGTGCGGGCCAATAGGGCGCCGTCCGCTGCCGTAACGACAGTAACGACCGCAACGACGGCAGCGGCGATGAAAAACCCGGCTTCAGCGCCGGGTTTTTGCCTTCCGTCATCTCATTGCGATAGCGGATCGACCGTCAGGCGCCCAGATAGGTCGGATCGCGCGACACGTACACCAGCACCTTGTGGTCGAGCGTGCCGGCGGGAGCGATGCGCTCCAGGTCGAACACCATGTGCTTGCCGCCGGTATCGAAGTCCCAGGCAAAGGTTTGGTTTCCGATGACGAACTTAACCACGTCGCCGTCGGTCACATTGACGTGGGTCGTGCCCGGCTGGATGACGATGGTGCGCTCGGTTGCCGTGGCCGGGACCGGGTCGCCCAGCAGTTTGACGTCCGGCTCGGCGGCCTGGCACAGGGTGGCGGCGGCACCGGAGAACAACAGCGCCGCCAGACTGGCATAAGCAAGATGTTTCATGATTTGCTCCTCTCGATGAGACTCTGTGCACTGTCCGCCGCATCGAACGCTTGCGGAAGACCGCACATGGCAGCACTATGCGCCGGCCCACATTAATTAAAGCTTGCCGAATCATTAAGCATATTTAATTTTTTCGCGGCATGGTTTTGCTACATTGAGTTGGCCATGAAAATCCTCATTGTCGAAGATAATCAGCGCGTCGCCCAATTCCTCAGGAAAGGCCTGGCTGAGGCCGGCCACGTCGTCGATCATGCCGACAATGGCCGCGACGGCATGTTTCTCGCCGTTAGCGAAACCTATGACGCCATCGTGATGGACCGCATGCTGCCCGGAGAGGTGGACGGCATCACGCTGGTCGCGTCGCTGCGGCGCGACGATTGCCGGATTCCGATTCTTATCCTCTCCGCCTTGGGCGAGGTCGACGACCGCATCCTCGGCTTGAAAAGCGGGGGCGACGATTACCTCGTCAAGCCGTTTTCCATCGGCGAGTTGCTGGCCCGGCTCGACGCCATCCTGCGCCGCACGCAAAACCTGCAAACCGGGGGCGCCTTGACGGTCGCCGATCTGCACATGGATCTGCTCTCGCACAAGGTCACGCGCGCGGGCAAGCCTGTCACCTTGCAGCCGCGCGAATTCAAATTACTCGAATACCTGATGCGCCATGCCGAGCAGATCGTCACCCGTACCATGCTGCTGGAAAACGTGTGGGACTACCATTTCGATCCGCAGACCAACGTGGTGGATGTGCACATCAGCAAGCTGCGGCAAAAGATCGACGCGGAAGCCGCGATGCCGCTGTTGAAGACGATCCGCAACGCCGGTTACATGCTGAGCGCCAATGCGTAGGCCGCGTTCCCTGCGCCTGTCGGCATCGAACATCACGGCCAGCTACGTGGCGATCAGCCTGATCGCCTTGATTCTGTTCGCCGCGCCGATACTCTATGCCTGGAATGCGATCGTCGAGGAGCGCAGCACGGAACGCCTGCGCGAAGACGGCTTGCGGCTCTCGCGCGTATTGGACAATCACGGGCCGCAGGCCTTGAAGACCGTGATCGATGCGATGATCGAGGCGCAGCCGCCGGGCGACGAAAAATTCATTTTGCTGGCCGACCCCGGCTTGCGCGCGCGGGAGGGCAATCTGGCGTCCTGGCCGCAGGGCATGCCGAACAGCGCCGGAACGTATCACGTGTCGTTCCTGCAGGCTGGGCGCCGGGTCGATGCCATCATGGTGCGCATGCCCTTGTCCAATGGCGATCAATTGCTGGTCGGGCGCAACGAAGCGCGCTTCCAGACTGCGCGCACGCTGTTCTGGGTCGGGCTGGTGGGGGCGGCCGGCGCGGTGCTGTTGTTCGGCCTGTCGGGCGGCATGCTGATACGGGCGATGCTGTTGGCCGAGGTGCAGGGCATCAGCAATACCGCTGCGGCCATCGTCGCGGGCGACCTGACGCGGCGCCTGCCGACCATGGGCGAAACCAACGAGCTCGACATGCTGGCCCAGACCGTCAACCGCATGCTGGACCAGATCGAGCAATTGATACGCGGGGTGCGCAATGTTTCCAATGCCGTGGCGCACGATTTGCGCACGCCGCTGATGGAATTGCGTTCGCGCCTGGAGGAATTGAGCTGGAGCCGCCCGGGCGCGGACGATGTATTCCCCGCCATCGAGTCGGCCGTGCAGGACATCGACCGCATCATCGCCATCTTCAACGCCTTGCTGCGCTTGGCCGAGATCGACAACGGCCTGTCGCGCTCGGGCTTCGTCGACACCAACCTGACGCGGCTTGTGGGGGATGCCGTCGAGTTCTACCAGCCGCTCGCTGAAATGAAAAACCTGCGGCTGCATTTTTCCGCGCCGCATGACATCCTCACCGCCGGCGACCCGCTGCTGTTGGCGCAGGCGCTGGGCAATCTGATCGACAACGCCCTGAAATATGCCGCGCGCGACATTCGCATCTCAGTGCGGCGCGAGGCCCAAGCGCAGGTCGCCATCAGCGTGACCGACGACGGCCCCGGCATCGCCGATCATGAGAAGGACAAGGTGGTCGAGCGCTTCTATCGCGGCGATGCGAGCCGCGGTACGCCGGGCGTGGGATTGGGATTAAGCCTTGTCGCCGCCGTGGCCAGGCTTCATGGCGGCTCGCTTTGTCTCAACGACGCGCATCCGGGATTGGATGTCCGCTTGATTTTGGTGTGACAGTCCCGCCCGCGCACCATGCAGCGGGAAGCGATGCCATTTCCGGCCTCGCCACATGGCAAGCATGCCTGGCCCGAAGCTAATTGACCGTCAGGTTTTGACCGTTCCCGTCCGGCCGCACCACGCCGTTACCCTGCTTCTTGCCATTGGCGTGCAGCAGGATGCGAATGAATTCGCGCACCATCATCTGATGATGGTCGTCCAGCAATTGCAGATCCGAAATCAGTTTCAGCTCGGCCGATTTGAACACCGGCCCAGGCGGCACCGGAGCGGCCGCGCCTTCTTCCTCGCCGCCGAATCGAAGCCAGTCGATGGGAACGTGCAGCCAATCTGCGAGCGTACGCAGTTTGTCCTGCGTGGGAATCGCTTCCCCTACCAGCCATTTGCGCGCAGCATGCACCGTGATCGGCCGTCCGGCATAGCGGATATTGAAGTCCCTGGCCAATTCGGTCGGGCTATCCGGAGAATGATGGGCGTTTCTCAGAGTTTGCTGCAGGCGTAGGCTGAATCTCTCTCGTTCGTTTGCGATTTTCCTCACTCCTCAAGTTATGTTCCAGACCTTCCACACCCATCAGTGGAGTGATGGGGACAACGTACAGCCCGTGGCAATTCCGGATGAAGGCTCTTGGTTCGGTGACTTCGTAGCCTTAGGGAAAAAGAATAACAGAGAGTAAGATTGGAGAGTTTAGATTGTGAGTATATTGTGAATTTTTACCAAAATTCACAAATGCCATTCTTTCAAGCCGCACGCAAGGCTGCCGCCGCGACCCCGGCACAGGCGTCGATGTGCTGGTTGGCCACGGCACGGAAGGCGGCAAAGCCTATCGTCGCCGCCGCAACCTGCCCCGCAAGCGGGACGATTTTCACCGCCTGCCTGGCCAAAGCCTTGAAGCCGGTCTTGGCGAGCAGGTGGGCAACCACCTCGCGCGTGATGAGTCGGCCCACCATCATGCCGCCCAAGCCTATCGACATTTCATAGATCACCAGCCGCATCTCGGGCTTGAGACGGGTGATCTGTTCCGGCGTGAGGCCGAATTCGACGTTGATTTGTTCGATGGCCATCGCCATCAGGCCGATGTCGGACGCAACATCGAGGCCGGGAATCGGCACTGCCGACAAGGTGGCCGACAAGGCGGCGCGCTTCAATACGAGACGGCGGCATTTGCGTCGCACGGCTTCAATATCGTGCATGGTGCCGGGGAGCAATTGCCATGTGGATTTCGGTGGTCGCATGCTTCAAAAATACGACAAATCCGCCGAACTTGACAGGCTTTTATCCACGCAAAATTTGAATGCGGCAAGAAATTGCCAAATATTTATTGCTTATAATTATGAGAAGAGAAAGACTAGGCGCAATTGTGCGGATTATTTGTGAAATATTGTCAAACTACAACATAAGAGCGTGCATACAGGCCATACTTTGTTAAATCCGCTGTTTTTCCCTCGACATCATTGGTAGTCACAGATCATGAGAATAGCCGTACTCGACGATGACCGCAGCCAGACCGACCTGGTTTGCCAGGTCTTGACCGCAGCCGGTCACATTTGCCATCCCTTCACGAGTGGCAAGGAAATGCTCGCGCAGTTGCGTCGCGAACTCTACGATATGCTGGTTATCGACTGGCAAGTGCCGGACTTGAGCGGCGCCGAAGTGTTGCGCTGGGCGCGCGAGAAATTGCCGCCGACCTTGCCGGTGCTGTTCATGACCAGCCGCTCGGGCGAAGACGACATCGTGGCCGGCCTGGCTGCAGGCGCGGACGATTACATGATCAAGCCGATCCGCCGCGGCGAGCTGGTGGCACGCGTGCAGGCCTTGCTGCGCCGGGCTTATCCGAGCCAGAGCGCAGTCGAGCAGATCCAGTTCGGCAATTACATTTTCGAGTCGCGCACCGGCCGCCTGTCGATGTCGGGCGCGGAAATCGAAGTCACGCAGAAGGAATTCGACCTGGCCTTGCTGTTCTTCCGCAATCTGGGCCGTCCGCTGTCGCGTGCCTATATTCTCGAAGCGGTCTGGTCGCGCGACGTCGAAGTGCCTTCGCGCACCATGGACACCCACGTTTCGCGCGTACGCAGCAAACTGCAACTGCGTCCGGAAAACGGCTATCGCCTGGCGCCGGTCTATAGCTACGGCTACCGCCTGGAGCAGATCACGGTCTGATCGCGGTTACCTCGGCGGTATTACCGGTAATAGCAGGCAATATTCGGGCAAAAGGTGCTACTATTTTCGCTTGACGTCCCGGCAACGGGCGCAAAAGCGGAGATGACATGCGTAACACCCCACTTGGCCGCCCCCACAGCCTATTCGGCGGTCTCGTCAACGGCCTGATTTTCCTCGTCGGCCTAGCCAGTGCCGCCGCCTGGGCCGCCAGCGCCTCGCTTCCGGCCGATTCCATCGTGGTCGGGCCTTCCGGCATCACCTATCAAACCCGGCCTGGCGATACGCTGATTTCGATCGCCCAGCAATGGACCACCAAGTCCGACAACTGGACCACCCTGGCCCGCGTCAATCACATCAGCCAGGACAGCAACATCCCCATCGGCACGCCCATCATCATCCCGGCCGATCTGTTGATCGACGAACCGAGCCAGGCCAAGGTGGTGGCGCTCTCGGGTGACGTCAGCGCAACCGGCGCCGACGGGCAGAAGGTCGACATGAAGGTCGGCGCCACGCTCGCTGAAGGGGCGCAGATCGAAACCGGCGTCAACGGCTTTCTCACCATGTCGCTGCCGGACGCCTCGCGCATTTCGCTGCCGTCGAACAGCCGGGTCAAGTTCAACAAGCTGCGCATGGCGCGCTTCACCAAGAGCCCGCGCACCGAGCTGATGCTGATGCACGGCCACGTCGAGTCGCGCGTTTCGCCGCTCGACGCCAACAAGGGCAGCTACGAAGTGCGCACGCCGACGTCAGTGGCAGGCGTGCGCGGCACGCAGTTCCGCGTCGGCACCGACGGCGACACGACCACCAACGAAGTCGTCAACGGCAAGGTTGCCGTGGGCAACGGCAAGCCCGGCAACGAAGTCATGCTCGATGCCGGCAAGGGCAACGTAGTCACGGCCCGGGGCGTGGGCCAGCCGGTCGACCTGTTGCCGGCACCCACGCTGGCCGGCCTGGGCAAGGACGGCCAGCCCCAGGTGCGCCTGTCGCCGGTGCCGGGCGCCACGGCGTATCACGTCCAGGTGTCGAACGACCCGGACGGGCAGGACGTCTTGGCTGAAGCGCGCTCGAATGAACCGCATCTGAAGTTCGCCAACCTGCGCGAAGGGGTTTATTACGTGCGCATGGCGGCCATCGACAAGCACGGCCTGGAAGGCTATGCGCGCATCCAGCAGGTGAGCTTCACGGCGCACGCTGCCGCATCGGCCACATCTACCGCAGCGGCTGCGGCGGGCACCTCCCCTTACGTCGACGGGTCGGACAGCAAGCAGGTGACGTTGCGCTGGCAGAGCACGGCCAAGGAATCGAACCTGCAGGTGGCGCGCGATGCGCAGTTCACCTGGCTCATCTATAACACCAGCACCGACCGCGGCGAAGCCCACATGCCGCGCCCCGAATTCGGCACCTACTACGCGCGTGTGCAAGGGGTCAATGCCGATGGCAGCACCACGCCGTTTTCGCCGCCCCAGGCTTTCATCGTGACCGACCATTGGGTCATCAACGATGGCGGCCCGGCCAATGCCAAACGTAACGCCGGCAATCCCGGCAACGCCGCCAGCGGGCACTAAGCCATTGGCCATCCGCACGCCGATCCCACTTGCACGCGGCCGGCTTGCCGGTATGTGGGTTGAATCATGAAGATCCCGCGATTCAGCCCCTTTATCCGGCGCATGGCGCTGCGCGAGTGGTTCTCGCTCACCGTCGCCATGCTGCTCTTCGGCCTGATTCTGGGCTGGCAAAACGGCCTGGGGCGGGCCGACCAGACCCTGTACGACAATTTCCTGACCCACGACGAGCGGCCCGCGCGCGACGACATCATCATCGTCGCCATCGACAACTACAGCCTGGCCGAGCTGGGCCGCTGGCCCTGGCAGCGCAAGCTGCACGCCGCCTTGCTCGACCGGCTGACAGCGGCCGATCCGCGCGTCGTCGGCCTCGACATCATTCTTTCGGAACCCGAGCGCACCCAGGCGGACGGCACGCGGCCGGGCGACGAAGCGCTGGCCGAAGCGATCCGGCGCAACGGGCGCGTCATTTTGCCTATCGTGATCGGCGAAAATGCCACCGGCGCCAGCGAATCGCTGCCGATCGCCGAGTTCACCGATGCCGCGCGCGGCATGGGCCACATCAACCTGGAGTATGACGATGACGGCGTGGTGCGCAGCGTGTTCCTGCTTGAAGGACAAAGGAATGCCGAACGCCCGCATTTCGCGCTGGCGCTGCTGAACTCTGCCGCGCAACTGGCGCCGCAATACCAGGTTGCGCTGCCCCGCTTCACGCACGACAGCGACGGCAGCAAACGGTCTTCGCTGCCCCTGCCCTACTGGCAGCGTTTCGCCCACATGCACATTCCCTATGCGGGAAACAACGGGCACTTCCAGACCGTGCCCTACGTTTCGGTGCTGCGCGGCGAGGTGCCGGCCGAATTCTTCAAGGACAAGATCGTGCTGGTGGGCGCCACCGCCGTCGGCATGGGCGACGCCTACCCGACGCCGGTGTCGGGCAATTCGGGGGCCATGCCGGGCGTGGAAATCAACGCCAACATCCTGGCCAGCCTGCTCGACCATAAATCGATTGCCGTGGCGGCCCCCTGGCAGACCGCGCTGTTTTCCGCCTTCCCGGTGCTGCTGGCGATGATTGCCTATATCTGGCTCTCGCCGCGCATGGCGCTGTTGGTCAGCGGTTCGCTGATCGCGCTCATTATCCTGATCAGCTTCATGACGCTCAAGGCCGGGCTGTGGGTTGCGCCTTCGGCGGCACTGGCGACGCTGGTGCTGTCCTATCCGCTATGGAGCTGGCGCCGGCTCGAAGCAGCCATCACCTACCTGGGCCAGGAGTTCATCCGTCTCGACCACGAACCGCACCTGCTGCCGGAAACCATCACGGCATCGCCCGACGACCAGATCGAAGACGTGCTGGAGCGCCGCATCAATGCCATGAAAAACGCGGCGCGCCGCGTGCGCGACCTGCGCCAGTTCGTCTCGGACAGCCTCGACAACCTGCCCGACGCCACGCTGATCACGCGCACCGACGGCCACATCCTGCTGCCCAACCGCAAGGCCGCGAGCTACTTCGCCGGGCTTACCGTCGAACATCTGGAAGGCGCCATGCTGCTCGATCTGTTGTCGCAACTGCATTCGGGGGAACCGCTCGACCAGACGACCATCGGCCCGTTCGAGTGGAGCCAGCTGCTGGACTTGAACCACGTCAAGCGCCTGGTTGACGGCGTTTCGGTGCGCGACCAGCAGGAGCGCGATTTGCTGATCAAGAGCGCGCCCTTCCACTCGGCCGATAACGTGCTGATCGGCTGGATCGTCAGCATCATCGATATCTCCACGCTGCGCGCGGCCGAACGCAGCCGCGACGAAACGCTGCGCTTCCTGTCGCACGACATGCGTTCGCCGCAAGCCTCGATCCTGGCCCTCCTGGAATTGCAGAACGAAGCCGAATCGGCGCTGCCGCAGGCCGAACTGTTCGCCCGTATCGAAAAGGCCTCGCGCCGCACGCTGGGCCTGGCCGACAACTTCGTCCAATTGGCGCGCGCCGAATCGCACGAATACCGCTTCGAGGAAATCGATTTCCAGGACATCCTGCTGGACGCCACCGACGAGATGTGGACCCAGGCCAACGGCAAGCAGATCAAGCTGATTACCGACATCCCCGACGGCGAATACCCGGTCTGGGTCGACCGCGGCCTGATGACGCGCGCCCTGGTCAACCTCGTCACCAATGCCATCAATTACAGCCAGCCGAATACCACGATACGCTGCGTGCTGCGGCTGGCCACGGCGACCAACCAGATCCTGTGCCACGTGATCGACCAGGGCTCGGGCATTCCCGAAGCCGACCAGTCGCGCCTGTTCCGTCGCTTCCAGCGCCTGACGCAGGTCGAGCGCGCGCGCCACGACGGCATCGGCCTGGGGCTGGTATTCGTCAAGACGGTGGTCGAACGCCACCTCGGTTCGATCAATTTCTCAAGTTTGGTCAATTCAGGCACGACCTTTACGCTGGCGTTGCCGATCTACGACAACGGCATGAACGCCGGCGGCGATTGAACCACTCCCGAACCAGCGGGATATACAGTCGATATGCCCGAATTCGACGTTCCGGCGTGGCTTCACAGGCATGGGCAGGCTTGGCACATTAGCAATTTCCTATGGCGCCAATTGATTCGCATCAAGGCGAAGCCCGAACGCGCAGTCTATAATAGCGGCATCCTCAATCGTTTCCGTCATCATGCAACTGCTTGCCGTCGGCCTCAACCACACCACCGCGCCGCTGTCGCTGCGCGAGAAGGTGGCATTCCCGGCTGACCAGATCAGCGAGGCGGTAGCGTCTGCGCGCGCGTGGTTTGCGCGTGCGAATCTGGGTTCGGCAGCGGTCGACCATGAGACGGCCATCTTGTCGACCTGCAACCGTACCGAACTCTATGCCGCCAATACGCAGCCGCATGCAGGCGCGGGCGGGACGGGAGTTTCGGCCGCAATCGATGCCACGGCGCATTTCCTGGCCGACTATCACAGCCTGCCTTATGGCGAATTGCGCCCGCATCTCTATACTTTGCCGCAAGACGACGCGGTGCGCCATGCCTTCCGCGTTGCATCAGGACTCGATTCGATGGTGCTGGGCGAAGCGCAAATCCTGGGCCAGATGAAAGAAGCCGTGCGCCAGGCCGAAGCCGGCGGCGGACTCGGCACCTGCCTGCACCAGATGTTCCAGCGCACCTTTGCCGTGGCCAAGGAAGTGCGCAGCACGACCGAGATCGGCGCCCACAGCGTCTCGATGGCCGCCGCCGCCGTGCGATTGTCGCAACGCATTTTCGACAAGCTCTCGGGCCAGCACGTGCTGTTCATCGGCGCCGGGGAAATGATCGAACTGTGCGCCACTCACTTTGCTGCGCAAAATCCCAAGTCGCTGACCATTGCCAACCGCACGCTGGAGCGCGGCGAAGCCTTGGCGCGCCGCTTCAACGGCAAGGCTATCCGCCTGGCCGACCTGCCGCACCTGCTGTCTTCGTTCGATATCGTGGTGTCGTGCACCGCGTCATCGCTGCCCATCATCGGACTGGGGCTGGTTGAGTCGGCCGTCAAGGCGCGCCGCCACAAGCCCATGTTCATGGTCGACCTGGCCGTGCCGCGCGACATCGAAGCCGAAGTCGCGCGCCTGGACGACGTATTTCTCTACACCGTGGACGATCTCGGCAAGGTGGTGCAGTCCGGCGTGGAAAACCGCCAGGCCGCCGTGGCGCAAGCCGAAGCCATCATCGAGACGCGCGTGCAGTCGTTCATGCACTGGATCGATACGCGCTCGGTCGTGCCGCTGATCCAGACGCTGCAGGATTCCGGCGAATCGATGCGGCTGGCCGAGTTGGAACGCGCGCGCAAGCTGCTGGCAAAGGGCGAAGACATCGACGCCGTGTTGGAGGCGCTCTCGCGCGGCCTGACCGCCAAATTCCTGCACGGCCCGCAACAGGCCTTGCATCAGGCCCAGGGCGACGAACGCGCGCGCCTGGCCACGCTCTTGCCGCAATTGTTCCGCACCAAGCGCTAGCTGGCGCCATCCTGCATCGCCCGCGCCGCCCGGCGCCTTCGCTCCAGTCCCGGAGCCGCTCCCCGATATCAGAAGAAACCGCAACATGAAACCATCAATGCTCGCCAAGCTCGACCAGCTCACCGAACGCTTGCAGGAAGTCGGCGATCTCTTGCAGCAGCCCGAAGCCACGGCCAACATGGATAGCTACCGCAAGCTCAACCGCGAACATGCCGAACTCGGCCCGCTGGTCGAACTGTACGGCGCCTATACCCAGGCCACGCGCGACGTGCAGACCGCGCAGGACATGCTGTCCGACCCGGACATGAAGGAGTTCGCCCAGGAAGAAATCCAGGGCGCCAAGGCGCGCATGAGTCAATTGGAGCTCGATCTGCAAAAGATGCTGCTGCCCAAGGATCCGAATGACGAGCGCAACATCTTCCTCGAAATCCGCGCCGGCACCGGCGGCGACGAAGCGGCACTGTTTGCCGGCGACCTGTTGCGCATGTATATGCGCTATGCCGAGCGCAACCGCTGGCAGGTCGAGATGATTTCCGAATCGGACTCTGAACTTGGCGGCTACAAGGAAGTGATCGTGCGCATCATCGGCTTCGGCGCCTATTCGCGGCTGAAGTTTGAGTCAGGCGGGCACCGCGTGCAGCGCGTGCCGGCCACCGAAACGCAGGGCCGCATCCATACTTCGGCCTGCACCGTGGCCATCATGCCCGAAGCCGACGAGGTGGAAGACGTCAACATCAATCCGGCCGACTTGCGCATCGATACCTTCCGCGCATCGGGCGCCGGGGGCCAGCACATCAACAAGACCGATTCGGCGGTGCGCCTGACCCACCTGCCGACCGGGATCGTGGTCGAGTGCCAGGACGACCGCAGCCAGCACAAGAACAAGGCGCAGGCGATGAAGGTGCTGGCGGCGCGCATCAAGGACGTGCAACTGCGCGAAATCCAGGCCAAGGAAGCGGCCACGCGCAAGTCCTTGATCGGCTCGGGCGACCGCAGCGAACGGATTCGCACCTACAACTTCCCGCAAGGGCGCATGACGGACCACCGCATCAACCTGACGCTGTACAAGCTCGACTTCATCATGGATGGCGACTTGCAGGAATTGACCGATTCGCTGATCGCCGAACACCAGGCGGAACTGCTGGCCGCCTTGGGCGAGAATGCTTGATCGCCGCTTGATGATATGCTGAACTTTTTTGCCGCAAGTCAATCCATAGGCAAGCCAAACAACCAAGCCGAGACATGAAATCGACCAAACCGATCCTGCTAGCCATTGCCCTCGCCTCGTTCGGCCTGATCGGTGGCGCGCTGTACTTTCAAATCGTGCAATACATGGATCCTTGCCCGTGGTGCGTGATCCAGCGCTATTTCTTCATTGCGCTCGGCGTTACTTGCCTGGTATCGGTCTTCCTTTCCGCCAAAGGCGCGCAGCGCGGCACCTGGCTGGCCCTGCTGTTTGCGCTGGGCGGCACTGCCTCTGCGGGCTGGCACGTCTGGATCAAGGCGCATCCCAAGATTTCCTGCGGACTCGACCCGATGGAAACTTCCTTGAACCACATCTTCCCGGCCAAGCTCTTGCCGGTGCTGTTCCGCGCCAACGGCATGTGCACCGATGAACTCGATCCCTTCCTGGGCTTGCAATTGCCGAGCTGGTCGCTGATCTGGTTCGTCGGCTTCGTCGTCGTATTGGCAGTGCTGATCTGGCGCGGCAAGAAGGCTTGAAAAACACGCTGCCATGCTGACCGCCACGCTTGGCGCCTTGCTCAAGGCAGGGCCGCTGGATGCGCTGGAAACCCGCATTCTCGTGATGCATGCGCTCGGACTCTCGCGCACCCAACTGATAACCCAATCCGAGCGGCTGCTGACACCTGAAGAGATCAGCCGCGTGAGCACCCTGATCGAGCGCCGTGTTGCCGGGGAACCGATTGCCTACATCGTAGGCGTTCGCGAATTCTACGGCTTGCCGTTTCATGTGACGCCCGCCGTGCTGATCCCGCGCCCCGAGACCGAATTGCTGGTTGAGCTGGCAATCGAACGCCTGCCGCGGCAGGGCCGCGTGCTCGATCTCGGCACCGGCTCGGGCGCGATTGCCGTTGCCATTGCCCATGCCCGGCCCGATGCCGTCGTCACCGCGCTCGATGTGAGCCGGGCGGCATTGGCCGTGGCGCAAGGCAATGCCGGGCGCCATGGCGCCCGGGTGGAATTCCTGCATAGCGATTGGTACGGTGCCGTCATCGGGCGGCGCTTTGATGTGATCGTCTCCAATCCGCCCTACATCGTCGCGGGAGATGCGCACCTGGCCCAAGGCGACTTGCGCTTCGAGCCACAGGGAGCGCTCACCGATCATGCCGATGGCCTGTCGGCGATACGCCAGCTTTGCGCCGGCGCCAAGGCGCATCTTGAACCCGGCGGCGGCATCTACATCGAGCACGGCTACGACCAGGCCGAAGCCGTGCGCGCCTTGCTTGCCGGACATGGTTTTGCCAATGTGCAAAGCTGGCGCGACCTGGCGGGGATTGAACGGGTCAGCGGCGCATTTTCCACCTGATTGGCGGCCTGATTTGCCGTATCATCACGCCTTACCGTTTTTCGCTTCCTATCCTCTGTTTCCAGTCTTTACCTAATGCTTCCCACCATAGAACAACGTCTCGCGGTCGAACTCGCCGCCAAGCCGGTGCAAGTTGCCGCCGCCATCACCCTGCTGGACGAAGGTGCCACCGTGCCCTTCATTGCGCGTTACCGCAAGGAAGCGACCGGCGGCCTGGATGACATCCAATTGCGCCTGCTCGAAGAACGCCTGCGCTATCTGCGCGAACTGGAAGAGCGGCGCGCGGCCATCATTGCCTCGATCAGCGAGCAGGGCAAGATGACGCCGGCCTTGCTGGACGCCGTGACGCACGCCGAAGACAAGACACGCCTGGAAGACTTGTACCTGCCCTATAAGCCGAAGCGCCGCACCAAGGCGCAGATCGCCGCCGAAGCCGGCTTGACGCCGCTGGCCGATGCCTTGCTGGCCGATCCGAATCTGTCTCCGGAGGAAGAAGCTGCAAAATACCTCAAGCCCGCCTTCACCACCGACAACGGCGACAACCCCGGCGTGGCCGACGCCAAAGCCGCGCTCGACGGCGCGCGCCAGATCCTGATGGAGCGCTTTGCCGAAGACGCGGCGCTGCTGCAGGATTTGCGCAGCTATATCAACGAGCATGGCGTGGTCGAATCGAAAGTGGTCGAAGGCAAGCAGGAAGCGGGTGAAAAGTTCGCCGATTACTTCGACTATTCCGAAACGCTGGGCACCATCCCCTCGCACCGCGCGCTGGCCTTGTTCCGCGGCCGCCGCGAAGAGATGCTGACGGTGGTCTTGCGCCTCGACAGCGAAGAAGAAAAGCCGAAGTGGGACGCGCCGCATAATCCCTGCGAAGGCCGCATCGCGATACGCTTCGGCGTCTCGAACCAGGGCCGCCCGGCCGACAAGTGGCTGGCCGACACGGTGCGCTGGACCTGGCGCGTGAAGGTGTTCATGCACCTCGAAACCGAATTGATGACGACTTTGCGCGAAAAGGCCGAGATCGAGGCGATCCAGGTGTTCGCGCGCAATCTCAAGGCCCTGCTGCTGGCCGCGCCGGCCGGCCCGCGCGCGACCATGGGGCTGGACCCGGGCTTGCGCACCGGCGTGAAGGTGGCCGTGGTCGATGCCACCGGCAAGGTGGTCGATACCACGGCAATCTATCCGCACCAGCCGCGCAATGATTGGGACGGCTCGCTGCACACGCTGGCGCTGTTGGCGGCCAAGCATAACGTGGCGCTGATCTCGATCGGCAACGGCACGGCCAGCCGCGAGACCGACAAGCTGGCGCAGGACTTGATCAAGCAACACCCGGAATTGAAGCTGACCAAGATCGTGGTCTCCGAAGCCGGCGCCTCGGTCTATTCGGCTTCCGAATTCGCCTCGCGCGAGCTGCCTGAGCTTGACGTGTCGCTGCGCGGCGCGGTGTCGATTGCGCGGCGCCTGCAAGACCCGCTGGCGGAACTGGTGAAGATCGATCCGAAATCGATCGGCGTCGGGCAGTACCAGCACGACGTGAGCCAGACCCAATTGGCGCGCTCGCTCGACGCCGTGGTCGAGGATTGCGTCAATGCCGTGGGCGTCGATGTGAACACGGCTTCGGCGCCGCTGTTGGCGCGCGTTTCGGGTTTGAACGCGAGCGTGGCGCAGGCAATCGTCAGCTATCGCGACATGAAGGGCATGTTCGCCTCGCGCGCCGGCTTGCGCGAGGTGCCGCGTTTGGGCGACAAGACCTTCGAGCAGGCGGCGGGCTTTTTGCGCGTGATGAATGGCGCGAATCCGCTCGACGCATCGGCAGTGCACCCGGAATCCTACCCCGTGGTGGAAAAGATTTTGGCCGACATCAAGAAGGATGTGAAGAGCGTGATCGGCGACGAGCGTTTGTTGAAGACGCTCTCGCCTGCCAAGTATGCCGACGAGAAGTTCGGCGTGCCGACCGTGACCGACATCCTGAAGGAACTGGAAAAGCCGGGCCGCGATCCGCGCCCCGAGTTCAAGACCGCCACCTTCAAGGACGGCGTGGAAGAGATCAGGGATTTGCGCCCCGACATGATCCTCGAAGGCGTGGTCACCAACGTGGCGGCTTTCGGCGCTTTCGTCGATATCGGCGTGCATCAGGATGGGCTGGTGCATATCTCGGCCTTGTCGAACACCTTCGTCAAGGACCCGCACACGGTGGTCAAGGCGGGTCAGGTGGTGAAGGTGAAAGTGCTGGAAGTCGACGAGAAGCGCAAGCGCATCGCGCTGACCATGCGCTTGAACGACGCGGCGCCCGTGCCGGGAGCGAAGCCGGAGCAGCGTGGCGACCGGAACGACGCGAAGCGCCTGGCGCAGCATCAATCGCGCCAGGATTCACGCCCAAGCGCGCCGGCCGGCAATGCGATGGCTGCGGCATTTGCCAAGCTGAAGCGATAACAGTTTGCCAATTCCGACGACTCCAGTCGGAATTACCTATAATGACGGTATCCGAACCCGTCGTTCCCGCGAAAGCGGGAACCCAGGAATGCCACCACTGGCGGTGGCAACCTCTGGATCCCCGCTTTCGCGGGGATGACGCTTCCTCTAATTTGCGAGAGTGTAATGAGCGACGTACAAACCTGGATCAAAGAGACCGTGACCAACAACCCGGTCGTCTTGTTCATGAAGGGCACGGCCCAATTCCCCCAATGCGGCTTTTCCGGCCGCGCCGTCCAATTGCTCAAGGCAGCGGGCGCGGAAAATCTGGTCACGGTCAACGTGCTGGACGACCCCGAAGTGCGTCAGGGCATCAAGGACTATTCGAACTGGCCCACGATTCCCCAGCTCTATATCAAGGGTGAATTCGTCGGCGGCTCGGACATCCTGAACGAGATGTACGAATCGGGCGAATTGCAGTCGCTGCTGACTGCCTGAGATGCCCATGCCGAAGCGCCTGATTGTCGCCATCACCGGCGCAACGGGCGCTGTCTATGGCGTGCGCCTGCTGCAGGTGCTGTCCGCCCTGCCGGGCGTCGAAACCCACGCGGTGGTGTCCGATGCCGGCGTATTGAATCTGCACCAGGAACTCGGCATGAGCCGCAAGGATGCCGAGGCGCTGGCGCACCACGCGCACAATCCGCGCGACATCGGCGCGGCCATTGCCAGCGGTTCCTTCTTGTCAAGCGGCATGATCGTCGCGCCCTGTTCGATGAAGACCCTGGCCTCCGTGGCGCACGGCCTGTCGGACAACCTGATCGCGCGCGCCGCCGACGTGGTGTTAAAGGAGCGACGCAAGCTGGTCCTGATGGTGCGCGAAACACCGTTCAACCTGGCCCACCTGCGCAACATGACCGCCGTCACCGAAATGGGCGGCATCATCTTCCCGCCGCTACCGGGCTTTTATCACAAACCGCAGACCATGGCCGAGATGGTCGATCACACTGTGGGCCGCGTGCTCGATCTGTTCGATTTGCCGCATGATCTGGCGCCACGCTGGAATGGCTTGAAGCCGGACGCCTGACTCTTCATATCCACCTGGCAATATTGTTGCGTGAAATAGAAGTACGCCACATTAAGAATTGATGACAGCCAAGTTGGGTGTTACCCTGAAGCATGCAAATTGCCGTATCGAAAATGCGATACGCAGCGCAATCCACCGGCCTCTGGGGACAACCATGCAAAACCGCGCAATTCGTGTGCAACCCGGCTTCACCCTGATCGAATTGATCGTCGTCATCCTGATCCTCGGCATCCTGGCCGCGACGGCCTTGCCGAAGTTCGTCAGCCTCAGTTCCGATGCGCGCATCGCCTCGCTGAATGGCGTGAAAGGCTCGATGGCTGCGGCCGCCATCATGGCGCACAGCAAATATCTGGTCACCTCGCCGCCGCCAGCCTCGATCACGGTGGAAGGCGCCATTGTCACTTTCTCGACTGCCTTCGGCTCGGGCTATCCCAAGGCCGACGCCGGTTTCGCGGCAGCTTCCGGCATCAATGTCAATGGCTCGAACGACTACCTCATCATTCCCGCCGGATCGGGCGCCACGGCCAATTCGCCGGCGACGAACGCGACCTCGGAAGCCTTCGTCCCGATCTCGGTTGCTAACACGAGCGTCGGCTCCACCTGCTACGCCATGTATTCCGAACCGATCTCGGCGACGACGGCACCGACTTATACGCTCTCGACGGGTTGCTGACCGAATCACACACAACGTCGGCTGGCCGCAACGATAGTCCTTCGCTCCCCGGGTTTCGTTTTATATAATCGTCTGCAAAGCACGAATGCCTGGCAAGTCCAGGCATTTTCATAACGAAAAATCCTATTCCTCTGCGTCGTGCATTCAGGAGACCCTCATGCGCATCAGAAATTTGCTCGCCATTGCTGCCGGCATCACCCTGCTTCCCCTGGCAGCCCATGCCGCCAACACCAAGCCGAACATCGACGCCAAGCCGCAAGTCGACATTCCCATCCCCGATATTCCCTACACCATGTTCAAGCTGAAGAATGGCTTGACCGTGCTGGTGCATGAAGACCACAAGACCCCAGTTGTAGCGGTCAACACCTGGTATCACGTCGGTTCGAAGAACGAGAAACCCGGCAAGACCGGTTTCGCCCATCTCTTTGAGCACTTGATGTTTTCCGGCAGCGAGAACTTCAACACGACCTACATCACGGGGCTGGAGCGCATCGGCGCGACCGACATGAACGGCACCACCAACACCGACCGCACCAATTATTTCGAGAACGTGCCGACCTCGATGCTGGATTACGCGCTGTTTGTCGAAAGCGACCGCATGGGCCACCTGCTGCCCGTGCTCGACCAGAAGAAGCTCGACTTGCAGCGCGGCGTGGTGCAAAACGAAAAGCGCCAGGGCGAGAACCAGCCCTATGGCGTGACGCGCCAACTGCTCACGGAAAACACCTTCCCGGTCGGCCATCCGTATTCCTGGACCACCATCGGCTCGATGGCCGATCTCGATGCTGCCTCGATGGCCGACGTGCAGGAGTGGTTCAAGACCAACTATGGGCCGAACAACGTGGTGCTGGTGCTGGCCGGCGACATCACGCCCGCACAGGCCAAAGATAAGGTCGAGAAATACTATGGCGACATCCCGGCCGGCCCACCCTTGGCGCATCAGGAAGCCTGGATCGCCAAGCGCAGCGGCACGCACCACGGCACCGTGGCCGACCGCGTGCCGCAGGGGCGCGTCTACCGCACCTGGAACGTGCCGGGCGTCGGCACGGCTGACGAAGCGCTCCTGGAGTTGGCCGCTCACGTCCTGGGCGACGGCAAGACTTCGCGGCTCTACAAGCGCCTGGTATATAAGGACCAGGTGGCAACCAATGTGGCGGCCTATCATGAGCCGCGCGAAATCGCCGGCCTCTTCACCATGGTATTGACGGCCCAACCGGGCGGCGACCTCGGCAAGATGGAAAAGGAAGGCGACGAAGAGCTGCAAAAGATGTTGAAGGACGGCGTCAGCGAAGCCGAACTGCAGGCGGCCAAGACTTCCATCCTGGCCCAATACACGCGCCTCGTCGAACGCATCGGCGGCTTCGGCGGCAAGAGCGACTTGCTGGCGCGCTGCACCACTTACACCGGCAACCCCGCGTGCTAAAAGGACTTCCTCAAGACCATCAAGACTGCCACGCCGGCCATGGTCAAGAAGACCATGAACGAATGGCTCGCCGACGGCGACTATGTGCTGACCGTCACGCCCTACCCGACCAACTTCTCCACCGCAGCCAAGCTCGACCGCAGCAAGGGCCCGGCCGAGGGCCACGCCGAATCGCTCAACCTGCCGGCCATGCAAACGGCAACGCTGCCCAATGGCCTGAAGCTGGTAGTGGCAGAGCGCCACAGCGCGCCCGTGGTCGATTTCGCGCTGCTGGTCAATGCCGGCTATTCGTCCGATTCGCCCGCCATGCCGGGCTTGGCCAGCATGGCCACCAACATGGTCGATGAGGGCACGGCCAAGCGCGATTCGCTCAAGATCGGCGAAGAACTCGAAGGACTCGGCGCCGAGCTCAACACCTCCGTCAACCTTGACGGCGACTTCGTCAACCTCAACACCCTCAAGGCCACCATGCCGCAGGCGCTCGACATCTATGCCGACGTGATCCTGCATCCGGCCTTCCCGCAGGGCGACTTCGCGCGCCGGCAAAAGGATCGCCTGGCGGCCATCGCGCGCGAAAAGAACACGCCGCAAGCCATGGCCACACGCGTGCTGCCCGAACTCCTGTTCGGCAAGGGCCATCCCTACAGTTTCCCGCTCTCGGGCAACGGCACCGAAGCCGCCGTCGCCAAGATGACGCGTGAAGACCTCGTCAATTATCACAAGACCTGGTTCAAGCCCAACAACGCGACGCTGCTCGTGGTGGGCGACACCACGCTGGCCGAAGTCAAGCCGCTGGTGGAGAAGGCCTTTGCCGGCTGGGCCGCAGGCGAGGTGCCGAAGAAAAACATCACACCGGTGGCGCAGCCCGAGAAGAGCGTGGTCTACCTGCTGGACCGCCCCGGCTCGCAGCAAAGCGTGATCGTCGCGGCCCAGCTCGCCCCGCCGCGCAACGATGCCGACGCGATCCCGCTTGAAATGGTCAACGAAATCTTCGGCGGCAACTTCGCCGCGCGCATCAACATGAACCTGCGCGAAGACAAGCACTGGTCCTACGGTGTGCGCTCGCAACTGATGAATGGCGTGAGCCAGCGCACCTTCGCCAGCTTCTCACCGGTGCAAACCGACAAGACCCGTGACGCCATCGCCGAACTGGTCAAGGAATACCACGGCATCGCAAGCAGTCGACCCATCACCGCTGAGGAGTTGAAGGACGCGCAAAGCAACGACACGCTCGGCCTGCCCGGCTCGATGGAAACCGACAGCGCCGTGGCGCGCTCCTACGCCAGCATCCTGCAATACCAGCTGCCGGCGGATTACTACAACACCTACACAGCCCGGGTGCTGGCGCTGACGCCGGAACAGGTCAATGCCGAGGCGAAGAAGGCTATTCAGCCGGATCACCTGGTTTGGGTGATCGTGGGGGATATGAGCAAGGTGGAGGCGGGAGTGCGGGAGTTGAATCTTGGGGAAGTACACAAGATTGATGCGGATGGCAACACAGTGAAATAGATCGCGCGGGCATCGATCTGCGGCGCCTGGCTGTGCAACCGCACGGTGGGCGCCGTGCCTCTCAAGCTCGGAATAGCCTCATATCAAGCGCATCGATTCTTTTCAATCGACGCGAGTTCCCTTTCCGCCGCAACCTGGTGACCAGCCGGCCGTCCTGGCACTTTGCCTGCAGGCAAATTTCATGTCGGGCAAAGTTCTTCCCTATTCACCTTGCTCGCGTATTTCGCGCTCGCTTCAATGACGCGCCATGCACCATATGCGCATCAAGTGGATGTGTATTTTCTGCGGCGAGGCACAAAAAACGGATATAAACTGTTGGCAGGCATCGGGCGGCATCTTGCTCCTTGCGCATTCTCTGGGGGGATGATGCACCGGCTTTTCCTGATCCTGGCGTTGCACTGCTGCACAATAGGCGCGGCCAATGCCCAGTTGACGTTGACAACGGAGGAATATCCGCCGTTTAACATGACCGATCCGCAATCGAAGAAGCTGACGGGAATTGCGGTCGATAAAGTCGTGGAACTGATGCGTCGCACGCACGAACCGTACACGATCACCTCCTACCCCTGGGTGCGCGCTTATCGAATGGCATTGCAAGTGCCGGATACCTGCGTGTTCGCGACCAGCCGTACCCCGGAGCGGGAATCGCTTTTTGCCTGGATTGGTCCGATAGCGCAAAGCGACTGGGCGATTTTCGCCCGCGCAAGCGATACGCGCAAACCCAAAGTATTGGAAGACGTGCGCCAATTCACAATAGGCGGATACCGCGATGCCGCGACGGGCGAATACTTGGCGCAGCGTGGCTACAAGGTCGATCTGGCGACGAACGACGCCGACAATATTTCAAAACTGATGCGCAATCGCATCGACTTCTGGGCAACCGGCGAATTACTCGGAAAATACCTGATCAGCGAACAAGGCTTGGCGGGGCAGATCGTGCCCTTGTTCAAATTCGAGCTGTCCGAATTGTACGTCGCATGCAATCGCGCGATGGACCCCAAGCGGGTAGATACGCTCAACCGCGCATTGAAGAGCATGGATAGCGACGGCACCAGCGCCGCGATTGAACGGAAATATCAATAGGTATGCAATGGGTGCGAGCCACAGCACGCTCGCTGGTGCCGCCCAAGTACTGAGAAGATATATAAGCTAGTGGTGTATCCAAATTCAGCAAACAATACGTTGACGGCAAAGGAAACGGCGATACTGCGTGTACTTGTGAGTGCGTTGTGATATTGGCGCGCCTTAGCCACCCAACAACAATGGAAAAGGGTGACCATGGATACAAAGTTATTTCACGACCTAGAGGCCAGCCTGAAGCAGGCGGCGATTTCGAAAGGAAAAATCGCACCCGGTAGAGCGACCGAGCTGCGAAAAACCCGCGGCCTCCAAGGCGGTCTATCGTGGAGAAGTGGAAGCTACAAAATTCACGAACGAACTGCAAAGAATGAGGAAAAGCTTTGCCTCATCTTGCGATACATGCCCGCCCTCAATGTCTGCATGTCGAATCCCAACCGGCTCACTGGTAAATCCAAACAGCGCGTTCAATCCATTTCTCAAACCTTCTGGAAATCGGCCCTTGCTAACGAGAATCGCCAAGGCTTTGCTTAGATTCGTCTTATCCATTCCGGAAGCGACTGCGGCGGCCGATTCAATTGCAGATACTGACTCCTTTATAGAATTCTTATAGTCAGGATTGTGCCTATCGGAAAGAAGCTTCAATGCATTTGAAATATGTTGCCTGGCAAGCGAAAAGGGATCACCTGTTCGTTTGCGCGCTGAATTGACCCACTCAGTTTGACCCTCCCGCCACTGCCTAGCGAACGCTGCAACCCTGTCGTAAGATCCCTTGAATCCTAAATCGACCAGCTCCTCGTGGAGCTGCTTAAGGCTGCGTCTTTGCTTCCGGGATTTGGCCGCCTCAGTCTTGAGCCAACCGGCGAGCTGGTGGGCGTATGGGTCGATGGCCCTGGCGGTTTGGCGCTCCGCATAGGCCGGCTCGGTGCTTTCCGAGCGCAGGTAGCGCCTGACGGTGTTGCGGGAGATGCCGAGCCGCTTGGCAATTTCCCTCAGCGGGACCTTGTCGCGGAGGTGCCAGCGTCTGATTATTCCTAGTAATGCCACGTCAATCACTCCGATCCCCTACTCATTCCGAATGAGTAGGATTGTGTGCTAAACGTAAACGCATGGTGCCAATGACACCGTATGTCGCGCAGCTACTGACTTCGCTGCCTCGTCGCAATGAATGGGTGTTTAGCAGCCCTTCCGCCGCATCTGGCCGTCTAGCGGAACCTCGGCTTGCGCACAACGAAGCCATTGCTGTCGCAGGTTTGCCGCATCTGACATTACACGGGTTGCGCCGCTCATTTGCCTCTCTATCCGAATGGATTGAGATGCCTGCGGGCATCGCAGCCCAGATCCAGGGGCACGCCCCGCAAGGGGTGCGAGAACAAAATTACATCCGTCGCCCGCTTGATCTGTTGCGCATGTGGCATACCAAGATCGAATCTTGGATTCTGAACGAGGCCGGAATTGACTTTGTCCCAGCCGGGGCCACTTTGCAGCTAGTGCGGGGGGCATAATTTCAGCATTGGCTTGACGGTTAAGGCCCGGCGCGAAGACATTCGATCAACTGCTGGAGGCCTGGCGGCGTCTGCCTGCGGCTGGGATAGTACATGTAAAACGGGGGCGCCATGACAGACCAGTCTGGAAGCACTATCTCCAGGAGGCCATCTCGAAGTTCTTTTTCGACGCGCCATTCAAGACAGTAAGCAAGTGCCACGCCATTGATGGCCGCCAATACGGCGCTTTCCGTCTCATTCGAACTGATGGGCCCCGGAACGTCGAGTTCGATTGCCCGCTCTCCCTCGCCCAATTCCCATTTGTATATCGAGTTGTCCCCTAGCCGCATCCGCACACATGCATGGTTCAAGAGGTCCGCAGGTGCCTGCGGACGTCCCCTGCGGCGCAAGTAGTCCGGCGCGCCAACGACCACCCAGCGCAGTTTGGACGTCAGCGGCACGGCGACCATATCTCCCGGCACAGTCCCGCCATACCGAATTCCCGCGTCATAGCCTTCTGCAACAATGTCAACCGGCCGATCCTCGACCGTGAGATCCAATTTCAAATCGGGGTATTGCGCAAAGAAGCCGGGCAACACCGGGCCCAGCAGCAAGCGCGCTGCATCGCGCGGCACGTTGAGGCGCAATCGGCCCGCCGGCGCGCCGCGAAAATGTTCGAGATTCCCCAATGCATCGCCAATGACTTGAAAGCCCTGTTCAAGCCTTTCCGCAAGGGCGGCACCGGCAAGCGTCGGCACGACTGAACGGCTTGTGCGATTGAGCAGCTTGACGCCCAATTTCGATTCCAAGTGCCGCATGGAATGGCTTAGCGCCGAGGTGGAGACTTCCAATTCGATGGCCGCTTGCCTGAAGCTGCGCCGTCGAACGATGGTGAGAAAAACGTTGAGGTCGGAGAGGGATGCTCTATTCAAGATTGCCATCTGGAATCCTGTTTTTTTGCGGTTAGGTCAACGCAACGTTGAATTTTTTTCACCGTTATATGAACTATTATCACCGATGTAAACCAACTTCGCAGAACGGAAATGATGAGTATCGAAACCATCAAGATTCCCGGCATCGACACCCCTGCTTCCCGCATCGGCCTCGGCACTTGGGCCATAGGCGGCTGGATGTGGGGAGGCAGCGACGTGACGCAATCGATCGAGACCATCCGCAGTGCGGTCGGTTCGGGCATCAACCTGATCGACACCGCGCCGGTCTATGGCTTCGGCCAGTCGGAGGAAATCGTCGGCAAGGCATTGGAAGGAATTCGCGACCAAGTCGTCATCGCGACAAAAGTGGGACTGGAATGGCCCAACGAGAAAGTCAGACGCAATGCCGGCGCAGCGCGCATCCGCCAGGAAATTGAAGACTCCTTGCGGCGTCTGCGTACGGATCGCATCGACCTGTATCAGGTGCATTGGCCCGATCCCCTGGTACCCTGCCAGGAAACCGCCTTCGAATTGGAGAACTTGCGCCGGGAGGGAAAAATTCTGGCGATCGGCGCAAGCAATTACAGCATTGAACAACTCGATGCTTTTCGCAAGCATGCGCCGCTGGCAGCCGTGCAGCCGCCCTACAACCTGCTTGAACGCGCGATCGAAGCCGATGTGCTGCCTTATGCCAGTCAGAATGGATTGGCGGTCTTGGCATATGGTGCGCTATGCCGAGGGCTGCTTTCGGGCCGCATGCACCTGAACACCGTATTCGATGGCGACGACCTGCGCAAGACCGATCCGAAATTCCGCCTTCCGTTCTACGCCCAATACCTGGCTGCGGTCGAAGAGTTGCGCAAATTTGCGCAAGAACGATACGGGAAGTCCGTCTTGGCTTTGGCGGTACGTTGGATCCTCGATCGAGGGCCGACCATCGCACTTTGGGGCGCCCGGCAGCCGGCGCAACTGGCAAACATCGACGAAGCATTCGGCTGGACGCTAACGGCCACGGATCTGGCGGCGATAGACGACATTCTTGCCAGCCACATCCGCACGCCAATCGGGCCGGAATTCATGGCGCCGGCGACACGCTGAAACCGTCTGAAGCGCTGAGCGGCGGGTGAATCGTGCATCGTCGATTTGACCATGGCATGATTCGCGAGGAGACAAATTGTCTTCAACATAAAGGATCAATCATGGATATAGGTTTCATTGGACTGGGCAGCATGGGGCATGCCATGGCATCCAACATCTTGAAGGCCGGGCATGCGTTGCGGGTCTGGAATCGCTCGCCCGAGGCTGCAGTATCGCTCGCGGAACTGGGTGCAACCGTCGCCCCCAGCGTCGCCGACGCCTTTTCAGGCGACGCTGTGTTTTCCATGCTCGCCGACGATGCTGCTTTGCGCGCCGTTTTGATCGATGGCGGCATCCTGCAGCGTGCACAAAAGGGATTGATCCACGTTAACATGGCGACAATATCGATCGCTCTGTGCGATGAACTCGTGGCGCTGCACGAACAGCACGGGCTGGTCTACGTGGCCGCGCCAGTCCTGGGCCGGCCCGATGTGGCGGCGGCCGGCAAGCTCAATATCGTCGCGGCCGGGGACGAGAGCGCGATCGATCGGGTGCAACCCGTGTTCGACGTCATCGGCCAGAAGACCTGGCGCGTCGGCGACAAGCCTCGGGATGCGAACGTCTTCAAGCTTGGGGCGAATTTCATGCTGACTTCGGCAATCGAAACCATGGGTGAAGCCGCATCCTTGATGTCGGAATATTGTATCGATCCGCACGTCTTCCTTGACCTGATCACGAATACACTGTTTCCCGGCCCGGTGTATCAGGGCTATGGCAGGATGATCGCCGATCGCCGGTACGAGCCCGCGCTCTTCAAGGCCCGGCTGGGATTGAAGGATGTCCGGCTCGCGTTGTCAGCGGCGGAGTCGGTCAATGTCGCATTGCCGGTTGCGAAGGTGGTTCGAGACAACCTGATCGAGGTGCTGGCCCAAGGCGATGGGGAGAAGGATCTTGCCGTGCTGGGCAAAGTCGCGGCCCGCAGAACCGGGAAGGGTGCTTGAAATCCGTATTTTTGCGGTATATGAAGTCGGCGCCGTTCATATCGTTCTCGTCGGTGTCGTCAGTCAAGCGCAAATTCATTGGCACATAGTTCGTCTTGTTGCAGCAATTCGACGTTGAATTCCGCATACGTCATCGGTCTCCCGAACAAAAATCCCTGGGCAAGCTGACAGCCGTGCGCCATCAGGTATTCCGCCTGTTCAACCGTTTCCACACCTTCGGCGACGGATTCGAGATGAAGTGCCGAGGCGATCGACAACATGGCTTTCACCAATTCCATTTTTTGACGCTGTTGCGGAATATCCTTGACGAAAGACCGGTCGATTTTCAACTGGCTGACGGCGAACCGGTTCAGATAGCTCAACGCCGAATACCCGGTACCGAAATCGTCAATGGCAATGCGCAGTCCCATGTCGCGCAATTGCGCCAGCGCGACACTGACTTCGCTGCTGTCTTCGAGCAGCAGGCTCTCCGTAATTTCCAGTTCAAGCCATTCCGGCCGGCATCCGGTTTCGGCGAGTATTCGTCGAACCGACCCGACCAGATCGTTCCGTATGAACTGCCGCGTCGAAAGATTGACGGCAACCGTGATCTTTTCCCCGTTGCGCCGGTTCCAGGTCGTCGCGGCATCGCAAGCCTGCCGCAGTACCCACTCGCCTATGCCCAAAATCAAGCCGGAGTCTTCCGCGATTGGAATGAAGCGCTCCGGCATCATCACCCCATGACCGCGGCGATTCCAGCGCAGCAAGGCTTCGCATCCAACCAGGCAACCGGTTCGAAGGTCGACTTTGGGCTGATAGTGGAGCTCCAACTCGCCGCGCCTCTGCGCCTTGCGCAGCGCCGCCTCGATTTCCATCCGCTCCATGGAACGGGCGGTCAATTCCTTTGCATAGAATTGGAAATTGTTGCGCCCCATCTTTTTGGCGTGATACATGGCGGAATCCGCAAATTGATAGAGCGCGTGGCCGTCTTTGCTGTCGTCCGGGTAGAATGCAATGCCGACGCTGGCGGTGACAAAGGACTCCCGTCCTTCAATCTGGAACGGCTCCGCCAATTCGCGCAGCATCTTGTTGGCGATCGTCGCCAGATCGTCGCCTTTGCGCATGTTGGGCAGCAAGACGGCGAATTCGTCGCCGCCGAGACGGGCTACGGTATCGTATTGACGCACGCAATCCTGCATGCGCTGCGCCACTTCGCACAGCAGGCGATCGCCGGCGCTGTGTCCGAGGGTGTCGTTGACTTCCTTGAAGTTGTCCAGGTCAAGCAGCATCAAGCCGAATTGATGGCCGTTGTATGCGGAATCGGCGATGGCCTGATTGATGCGGTCGAACACAAGGTAGCGATTCGGCAAGCCTGTCAAGCTATCGTAAAACGCCTGGTCATGGACCTTCTTGCGATATCGATCGATGGCCGTGATGTCGCGTCCGATCGCGAGCACATTGGCGACCTTGTCGGTCCGGTCGAATTCGGGAATCATTCGATAATACGTGCAATAGTCCGATGTCGCGTCCTTCCAGCGCAATTCGAAGGCCCGCTCTTCACCCGACTCCAAGACCTCCTGCAGCATCACGGCGAATTTTGCGGCCGCCGTCCCACCCGGAAACTGGCTAGGCGTGCTGCCCAGTATTCGAGCCTTGTCTCCCCCCAGGCTCTCCATCAGCCTGGGATTGGCATAGACGCGGCGGCATTCGCCGTCGTAGCGGCCTATCGCGTCGGGCGAATGCTCGACCAGCGATCGAAACTCCTGTTCGCGCTTGTAAAGCGACTCCTGCGCTTGACTGACAGCCGTAATGTCCCGGGAAATTGTCAGGACGCTGCAAATCGCGCCATTCGCATCGAACTCGGGTACCGCGTTGACCGTCATGCACAGGCGCTCGCCGTCCTGCTTCTGCCAATCCAGGATGGCCTTCCCGGTTGAGCCTTCCGCCAGAACGCGCTGCAGCATGTCCTGGAACGCCTGCGCGGGAACGGTTGGAACCGCCCAGCATTCAAGGGGGGTGCTGCCCAGGCATTCCGCCGCCGCACGTCCGGCGGATGGATCGAACGGGTGATTGATGAAGGTACGCCGGCAATTGCGGTCGAACCGTACGATCAGATCGGGGAAATTCTCGACCAGGGTGCGGTATTCTCCTTCACGCTTGCGCAACAGCTCTCCCATGTGCCATATCTCGGAAATGTCGCAAACGGCGGCGCAAATCGCATTGACGCGCCCATTCGAGTCGCGAAGCAGGGAAAGGGTGAAGTCGACCGGAAATTGAATTCCATTCTTGCGATACCCGAACGGCCCTTTCGCTATATCGAAGGGAGGATTCCCGCTCTTCGTATTGGCAAGAAAAACAGTGAACCGCCGAAGATAACTGGCGCGCTTCTCGGGCGGAATCAAGAGTGCGATCGACCTGCCGGCCAGTTCCCCTTCCGCATAGCCGAAGGTGGCGTCCGCCTGTGCATTCGCATGCAAAATGATCCCCTCGGTGTCGGTCACGACTATGCCGGCCGGCGCCGAATAGAAAATATTTCGATACCATTGTTCGGAAACCTCGAACCGCGTCGAGCCGGTTATCGGTAGCATGGGTCCTCCTATCAAACTGTCCATCCGTTCCTAGCGCTCTTCCCCGGCTCGCCGCCGCGTCATGAAGCAGTGCCACTCAACCTGCCCGAAAATCTTCCAGTTGGGCGACCAGTCCCATTTCCGAAGCCGACATCAGGCGCTCGATATCGACGACGATCAGCAGACGCTGTTCAAGCGTGCCGAGGCCGATCAGGTAGTCGGTGTTCATCGCGCTCCCCAAGGAGGGTGGAGGTTTGATCTGCCCCTGCTCGAGCGTCACGACGTCGGAAACGCTATCAACCACGATGCCGAGCGTCCGCTCGGCGATCTTCAATATGATCACCACAGTAAACTGGTCGTACACCGGCTTGCCGATATTGAACTTGATGCGCATGTCCACGATCGGCACGATGATGCCGCGCAGGTTGACCACGCCCTTGATGAAGTCCGGCACATTGGCAATGCGCGTGACGTTGTCGTAGCCGCGGATTTCCTGGACTTTCAGGATATTCAGTCCGTACTCTTCTTGCCCTAGCGTAAACGCCAATACTTCGAGCGCGTGCGGCGATTGATGTGTGTCTTGCATGGGTCGCGGTTCCCTTGAATTTAATTGCATGGTCGCGCTACCAACCGTTTCAAATCGGGAACGCGAGCATCGTTGCACACCAGCAGACGCGCCACCTCACGTACCACCCCCAGATCGCTCTCGTCGAGCTGACCAAGGTCCGAAATGAAAGCAAGCTCGGCGGTCCCGATTGTTTTTAGATCCTGTTCCACAATGCCCTCGTTTCCGCGAAGATTTTCGCCAAACCGCAGCCACTCCGATCCGACATTCAGCCATTCGGCCAAGGTGCGCACCTTGTCCTGTGTGGGAATGGCTTCATTGCCCAACCACTTGCGCATCGCATAGCTGGAAATCGGCGGCCCCTGAAACCTGGCATTGAATTCCCGCGTCAACTTTGTCGCGCTGTGGTAGCGATAGCCCGCTTCCCGCAGGGCCCTCCTGAGTCGGCCACTGAAACCCTCGCGCTCGCTGCTTGCACTCATTCGGGCCACTCCAATGCGGACAAATGCTGGATTCGAATTGCCGGCCGACGTGGCGACTTAGCGAATTCGCACGACCAACCATTTCCGCCGGAAGAATTCAAAATTGCTCCCACTCGCCTCCGGCAATCGGAATGGGCTCCACTTTTTTCGGCAAGCTTAGCTGGCGCCCGCGATTTGCCGCCACGGGACGATTGCCGCCACGCGGTGCCTCAACGTCGCGCGCAGCCGCCGCAATTCCGGCCGCGCCATCGGGCCCAGGATTTTCCCGCCTGGGAGACTCGTTGCCGAGCTTGAACTTGCTGACTGCCTGCACCAATTTGCCAGCCTGATTCTCCATCGAAGACGCTGCAGCCGCGGCTTCCTCGACCAGCGAGGCGTTCTGCTGGGTGGCGTCGTCCATTTGCATGACCGCCTGATTGACCTGTTCGATACCGGAGGACTGCTCACGGCTTGCCGCCGCGATTTCCCCCATGATATCGGTCACCCTTTTGACACTTTCGACGATCTTTTGCATCGTCGAACCGGCCTGATCCACCAGGGCGGCGCCGTCTTCTATCCGCTCCACCGAATTGCCGATCAGGCTCTTGATTTCCTTCGCCGCCGCGGCGGACCGTTGGGCCAGGTTGCGCACTTCCGAAGCCACGACAGCAAACCCGCGCCCTTGTTCGCCGGCACGCGCGGCTTCGACGGCGGCGTTCAGCGCCAGGATATTCGTCTGAAATGCGATGCCATCGATGACGCCGATGATGTCGGCAATTTTTCCCGCAGAATCCTTGATCGAGCGCATGGTCTCCACCACTTGCGTTACCACCGAACCTCCTTCGGTGGCGACAGCGGAAGCCGATACGGCCAGGCTGTTGGCTTGGAACGCGCTCTCGGCATTCTGCTTTACCGTGCCGGTCAATTCCTCCATGGAGGAGGCCGTTTCTTCCAATGAGCTCGCCTGCTCCTCGGTACGCGATGACAGATCGAGATTGCCCGTGGCGATTTGCGCCGAGGCTGTAGCAATGGCGTTGGTTCCGGCCCGCACTTCACCGACAATATTATGCAGGGCGTCGTTCATGGCCTTGAGCGCCTGCAACAGCCGGGCGGACTCGTCCTTGCCGTGAACGACGATGCGGCTGGTCAGGTCACCGGCAGCCACCGCTTGGGCGACTTCCAATGCCCGGTGCAAAGGGCGGGTAATGGAACGCGTGATCCAGTAGCCGATGACAGCCGCAAGGATGATGGCGGCGACCGATAGCGCGGATACCACCGTTGTCGCGCCCTTCGCCTGATCGACACCCTCTTTGCCGACACGGTCCATCGTGTCCGTACTGAGTTTTTCCAGGCGATCCAAAGCCGCGACGTAGGTTTGTTCCGCCGGAACAAACTGCTTCAACAGGAGATCCGCAGCTTTTTGCTTGTCTCCAGCCTGACTGAGCTCGATGTCCTGTTTGGCAGCCGCAAGGAATGCCGTGCGTGCCTGGGAGATCGCCAGGAGCGTGTCCTTTTCTTGCGGCGTGTCGAGCGCGTTGGTCATTTGCTCCAAGGCGCTTGCCGTGTCGCTCGACGCCTTCGTCATCGCATCGAAATAACCCGCTGCTTCCTCGGGGCTTCCGCTTAGCAGCGCATTGCGCAAATTGCGGCCCACCCAGGTCATGTTGGCCTTGACCCTGGAAACCAGAATGACTTTTGCGTAGCGATTGTTCACGATCTCATCGGTCTTTTCCCCGCCGCTTTTCAGGCGCATGACGCCGACAATCGAAATCAGAACGAGCAGCAGCGTGACGGCGCCGAATCCCAATCCCAGACGGAATCCAATTTTCAGGTTGTTCATTGCTGCCCTTTCTCTTTCGCGCTCGCGAACACTGGGCCGATTGCTGTCGACTTGGATGGCGCGATCACGGTGTGACTACTTGTAGATATGGCGGTAGCATAGGCCCGCGACCATTGCGGGAACATTTCACCTGGATTACAAATCCGTAATGAAGCCGCGCTATGCTCTGGTGTATGATTGTTAAGTACCTTGAACCGACATGAGTGCGACATATCGCTATGCGGCTTCTGATCATTGAAGACGAACCCAAGACCAGGGACTACCTCAAGAAGGGCCTGGAAGAGTCCGGCTTCGTCGTCGACCTGGCGCGAAACGGCGGTGACGGCTTGCATATGGCGAAGACCGAGGATTACGATTTGCTGATACTCGACGTCATGCTGCCGGGCATTGACGGTTGGGGTATCTTAAAAGAACTGCGTTTGCACAAGAGCACGCCGGTTCTTTTCCTCTCGGCGCGCGATGCTCTCGAGGATCGCGTGCGCGGTTTGGAACTTGGCGGCGACGACTATCTGAGCAAGCCGTTCGCCTTTGTCGAGCTATTGGCCAGGGTGAGAAATCTTTTGCGCCGCGGACATTCCCGAGAGGCGGAAACCATCAGCGTCGGCGACCTGGAGATCGACATCGTCAGACGCAAGGTGAGCCGTAGCGGCAAGCGTATCGACTTGACACCCCGTGAGTTCGCCTTGCTTCAATTGCTTGCGCGCAGGCGCGGCGAGGTACTGACCCGCACGCAAATCGCTTCCTATGTCTGGGACATGAATTTCGACAGCGACACCAACGTGGTCGATGTCGCCGTGCGCCGCTTGCGTTCCAAGGTCGACGAGGAGTTCGGCGAAAAACTGATCCACACCGTGCGCGGAGTGGGTTACGTCCTCGACTTGCGCAACGAATAGGGTACGCAGATGCGGCGATTTTCCGTCACCGCAACGCTGAGCTTTTCCTTCGCCATGATTGCGGCAATCACGTTCTCCCTGGCGGGCAGCTATCTCGACAAGGCGCTATCCGCGCAATTGAACGAACACTACGACACGGAGCTGGCGCTCAAGTTGACGCACCTGGAGCATTTCGTCGTCAAACGGAAATCAGTCGCCGACCTTCAAGCCCATGCGGATCTGTTTCTCGGCCAATTTGTGGGAAACAGCTTTTACGAAATGGAAATGGACGACGCCCAAGGCAAGCTGTTGCTGCACTTTGGCTCTTCGCGTCAGTTCTTCGACAAATCACCCCTGGCGACGGAGGCGACAATTCTGCAAAGGACGCCGATCGTGGTTTGGCAATCGTATCGCGGCATTGCCGAGACTGCGCAGCTGCTCGACGGAACCCCGGTCAGGATTATCATCGCGCGCAACATCGAGGACGGCGACTTGATCGTGGATCGCTATCGCGACACCATCATACTGACCGGGATACTCGGTGCGTGCGCGGCTACCGTGTTCGGCTACCTTCTTGCCCGGCATGCCATGGCGCCGTTGCGCCGCATGGCGTCCGACATTTCGGATGTGACGACGAGCCGATTGGATCTTCGCTTGAATGCGAAGAGCGCGCCGCGCGAGCTGGGCGAACTGGCATTGTCCTTGAACGACATGCTGACCCGGTTGGACGAAGGGTACAAGCGGCTATCCGAAGTGACGGGCGATTTGGCGCACGACCTGCGAACGCCGATCGCCAATCTGCGCGGACAGACGGAGGTGACGCTGTCGCGCGTGCGCGACGCCGAGGAATACCAGGCGCTGCTTGTCTCCAACCTGGAGGAATATCAACGCCTGACCCGGATGATCGAAAACATGCTGTTCCTGGCTCGGGCCGACAACGCCCAGGTGGCACTGCACCCGGAGACCTTGAATCTGCCTCAGCAGATGGAACAGATCGCCGCCTATTTCGAGAATCTTGCCGAAGAGGCGGATCTTCGTCTCCTGATACAAGTGGAAGGTCAGATTTTCGCGGACAAGATCCTGTTCCAGCGCGCCATCAGCAACCTTATCTCGAATGCCTTACGCTATACGCCGCGCGGGCGCAATATTACGGTACAGTCGGAAGTCGCGAAAAATGGCACGCGCCTCAGTGTATCCAACCCCGGGGCGGGCATCCCGGAAGCGAATATGGACAGGCTCTTCGAACGGTTCTATCGGGGCGATGGCGCGCGCAGCAATTCAGCCGACTCCACCGGTTTGGGACTCGCCATTGTGCGCACCATCATGGACTTGCACCGCGGTACCGCGTGGGCGGAGAGCGTCACGGACGACCACGGAGAGAATATAACGAAATTCTTCCTGCTCTTTCCTCCCGCGCCTTGAGCGTCGCGCGCCACCATTCTCCGGAGCAAACTTTTGCGCTAGGCGCGCCCCACCTTCCAGGTAGTTGATCGAAGCGGGGCCCCCTCCATGCATGACAAGCTCCGGCCATTCCCAAAGTCCATTACAGATTTGTAATTCTCCCGCAATCGTTCCGCAAACATCGCGGTCCTACACTGAGTCCATCTTTCAAGGAGAAAGCCGGCCATGTGGATCGTCGACGTTGCGCTGAAAAGACCGTATACCTTCATTGCGCTTGCATTGCTTTTGCTGATCGGCGGGGGCGCGATCATCTTCCGTACGCCGACCGATATCTTTCCGAATATCGAGATTCCCGTACTGAGCGTGATCTGGACCTATAACGGCTTGTCCGCCGAGGAAATGGGGCGCCGCATCACCGCCCCCTACGAACGCGCCATCACGACAGACGTCGACGATATCGAGCATATCGAATCGCAGTCCCTCAACGGCGTATCCGTCATCAAGATCTATTTCCACCAAGGCGCGGATATCAACCGTGCCATTGCCGAAGCCGCTGCCAACGCGCAGTCGCTGCTGAAGATCATGCCGCCCGGGACGCTTGCGCCGATGGTCATGTCGTATAACGCGTCAACCGTGCCGGTCCTCTCATTGGCGCTGTCGAGCAAGGAATTGCCGGAACAGACGCTGTACGACCTGGGCAACAACGTCATGCGTACGCAGTTGGCGACCGTGCAGGGAGCGGGCGTGCCGATTCCGTATGGCGGCAAGGTGCGGCAAGTGATGGTCGACCTGGACCTGCGCGCGTTGCAGCAAAAGCACATGTCCCCGCTCGACGTGGTCAACGCGATCAATGCGCAGAACCTCACGCTCCCAGGCGGTACCGCCAAGATAGGAAGTTACGAGTATACGGTCAACATGAACGGCAGCACCCAGACCGTCGACCAATTGAACGATATTCCGATCCAGAGCAGCCCCAACGGCGTGGTCTACGTGCGCGACGTCGCCCATGTGCGCGATGGCTACGCGCCGCAGACGAACATCGTACGCCACGACGGCCAACGCGCCACCTTGATGGAAATCAGCAAGCGCGGGAGCGCGTCCACGCTCGACATCATCGCCCGGATCAAGGGCATGTTGCCGCACATCGGACAAATGATGCCGGCTTCGCTCGATATCGAGACCGTTTCGGATCAATCGATCTTCGTGCGGGGCGCCATTGGCGGGGTCGTGCGGGAGGGGGCGATTGCGGCGGGCCTCACGGCAATGATGATATTGTTTTTTCTCGGCAGTTGGGAATCGACCCTGATCATCGCCATCTCGATCCCGCTGGCCGTCATCGCTTCGCTGGCTACCTTGTCCATCCTCGGCGAAACCATCAATATCATGACGCTGGGCGGGTTGGCGCTGGCCGTCGGCATTCTGGTCGACGATGCGACAGTGGCCATCGAGAACATCACACACCACATCGAACAGGGCAAGCCCTTGATTGCGGCGATCCTGGACGGGTCGGGTGAAATCGCCCTGCCCACGCTGGTATCGACCCTGTCGATCTGCATCGTATTCGTTCCCATGCTGCTCCTGTCCGGCGTCGCGCATTTTCTTTTTACCCCGTTGGCGCTGGCGGTGGTTTTCGCCATGATCGCCTCTTACCTGCTGTCGCGCACGCTGGTGCCTACGCTGGCCATGTATTTCCTGCGGCACGCGAAGCACGGCACGCTGGCCGGTGCGGGGCGCTTCAAGCGTGCGCAACTGCGCTTTGAAGCGGGGCTCTCACGCATCCGGCATCACTATGCCGAGCTGCTCAAGTCCCTGCTGCATCGTCCGCAGGCCGTGGTCCTGGCTTTCTTCTGCGCCTGCCTTTTTAGCGCCGCGCTATATCCGCTGCTTGGCGAGGACTTTTTCCCTCAGGTCGATACCGGACAGATCAAGTTGCACGTACGCGCGCGCGCCGGCACACGCATCGAGCAAACGGCCACCCTGGCCGACCAGGTTGAAAATACGATACGCACCGTCATTGCGCCCGGCGAGCTGGAAACCATCGTCGACAATATCGGATTGCCGACCAGCGGGATCAATCTCACCTATAGCAGTTCGGCGCCGATCGGCGCCTCGGACGCCGACATTCTCGTGACACTGAAACCCGAGCACAGGAAAACCGCGAAGTATGTGGCCGCGCTCCGGGCTACGCTCAACGAACGCTACCCAGGCGTCACGTTCGCCTTCCTCCCGGCCGATATCGTCAGCCAAATCCTGAATTTCGGCTTGCCGGCGCCGATCGACATTCAGGTCGTGGGACAGGATGTCGCGCAAGACCGTAAATTTGCCGCGCAGCTGATGGAGCAACTGCGCGCGGTACGCGGCCTGGTCGACTTGCGTATCCAGCAGCCGGCGAATGCACCCGGTATCGACATCAATGTGGATCGAACCAAGGCGCTGCAAGCCGGCTTGCAGCAGCGCGACGTAGCCAGCAACTTGCTGATCGCGTTGTCAGGCAGCGCCCAGACCGCGCCGAATTTTTGGCTCAATCCGCAAAACGGCGTCAGCTACCCGGTGACGACGGAAATGCCGCAGTATTCGGTCGATTCTCTTCAGTCGCTATCCAATCTGCCGTTGGCCGCCAATGGAAGCACCGCCACGGCGGCGCCGCGCAACATGATACTAGGCGCCGTTGGCAACCTGTCGCGCAATATGCAGCAGGCGGTTGTTTCGCACTATAACGTGCAACCCCTGATCGACATCTACGGCTCGGTGCAGGGGCGCGACCTCGGCGCGGTGGCAGGCGACGTCAACCGCGTCATTGCCCGCAACAATACGCAATTGCCGAAAGGCGCTTCGATCGTGGTGCGAGGACAGGTGCAAACCATGCAATCCTCGTATGCCGGCCTGTTCGTCGGCATCGCCATGGCGATCGGGCTGGTCTATATCCTGATGGTGATCAATTTCCAATCCTGGATCGATCCGCTGATCATCCTGGGCGGCCTGCCCGCGGCCTTGGCCGGCGTGCTATGGATTTTATTCGTCACCGATACCCACCTCAGCGTGCCGGCCTTGACCGGGGCCATGATGTGCATCGGCATCGCGACGGCAAACAGTATCCTGGTCGTCAGTTTTGCGCGCGACAAGCTCAAGACCGGCCTGGATCCGTCAAACGCAGCACTGGAAGCCGGCGTGGGGCGCTTCCGCCCGGTGCTGATGACGGCACTGGCGATGCTGATCGGGATGGTGCCAATGGCATTGGGCCTGGGCGATGGCGGTGAGCAGAATGCGCCGCTGGGCTTGGGCGTGATCGGCGGCTTGACCGCGGCAACCGTTGCCACGCTGTTGATCGTTCCCGTGTTGTTTTCTCTCGTGCATCAAAGGTTACGCAAAAATGAAACCACTCACTAAAGCGATACTGCTGGCGGCGGCGCTCTCCACTTTCCTGGCAATCGGTGTCGCGCAACGCATCCGCGCCGGCACCGTACTGAACGAACAGACCGCGGCGATTGCGCTGCCGACGGTATCGGTGCAGACACCGCAACCGACCCCTGCCGTCCAGGAACTGATCGTTCCAGGCGACGTGCAAGCCTTGCAGGAAACGCCGGTCTACGCCCGCACCAACGGATACCTGCGCGACTGGAAGACCGACATCGGCACGCGGGTAAAGGCGGGGGCGTTGTTGGCGGAAATCGACGTTCCCGAGCTTGCCGATCAACTGCAGCAGGCGCATGCCGTCGAGCTGTCTGCACAGGCGGATGCCGATCTGGCCAGCCTCACCGCCGCGCGCTATCAAAAACTGGTCAAAGGCAACGCGGTTTCACAGCAGGATGCACAGATCAAGACTGGCGACGCGGCAATGAAGGCCGCAGCGCTGGCTGCGTCCAAGGCCAATAGCGAACGCTTGGCCCATTTGCAGTCCTACGAGGAGGTCCGGGCCCCATTCGACGGCGTGATTACCGCCCGCAATGTCGACGTCGGCACGCTGATCGATGCCGGTGCCGCGCGGCCTTTGTTCGCCATTGCCAGGATCGACAAGCTGCGCGTGTATGTGGATGTGCCGCAAGACGACTCGGCGAGCGTAAAAAACGGCATGTCCGGCTACCTGACGCTGAGCCAGTATCCGGGCCGCAAGTTTGAGGGCGTCGTGGTGCGCAATGCCAACGCCATCGATCCCGTGACGCGCACGCTGCGGGTGGAATTGGACATCGACAATGCAAAGGGGGAATTGTTGCCCGGCTCTTATGCGCAGGCCCATCTCGAATTGAGCGCCGCCCCGGCGTTTTCGGTTCCCGCCGGCGCTTTGATTTTCGGTCCGGCAGGCGTTCAGGTGGCGGTCGTAAGTGCCGGCGACACGCTGCAATTGAAGCCGGTCACCCTGGGCCGCGACTTTGGCAGCCGGGTCGAAATCACCGGCGGGCTGGCAGCTTCCGACCCGGTCGTCACCAATCCATCCGACAGCGCCTTTTCCGGCATGAAGGTGAAAGTCGTCAAGCCGCTGGACGAGAGGGGCAAATCATGAAAGCCCGCAAACTTGTCATGTCTCTCATCTCGATGTCCGTGCTGGCGGGCTGCGCGACCGGTCCCGTGTATCGGCGCCCCGAAGTGAATGTGCCACAGACTTATCAAGGGGCGTCCGCTGCGCAGGGGCGGGATTGGATAGCCGGCGAGCCGGCCGACGGCGCGGCACGTGGGCCTTGGTGGCAAAGCTATGGCGATCGGGTTCTCGACGCTCTTGAGGATAGGGTCGGAACCGGCAACCAGTCGGTAAAGAAAGCGTTGGCGCAACTGATGCAAGCCAAGGCGCAGGTCAACGAAGCCAGGGCGGCCTATGCGCCGGTACTCAGTGCCGGCGTCGCCGCGGACAGAGCGCATACGTCAGCCAACGTGCCTGGCAAGTCACTCGCCGGACAGACGGTGCCGGATTACCTCGCCGCCCTGGACGTGTCGTGGGAGCCGGACTTATGGGACCGTATCGGCCATACGGCGGATTTGGCCGGTGCGAATTTCCAGGCAGGAGCGGCGGACCTGGCGGCAGTCGAACTCAGCGCGCATGCGGAGCTCGCGATTGCCTATTTCAATGTTCGCGCCATCGATGTGGAAAAAAATTTGCTCGATCAGAGCGTCCGGATCGAATCGCAGGTTCTCGACCTGGCTCGCCAGCGCTACGCTGCGGGCCTCGATTCGCAGGCGGAAGTCGAACAGGCGCAGATGCAACTGGCCGCCAAGCAGATACAGGCGAGCGATCTCGGCGTGTCGCGGGCAAGCTACGTACATGCGATCGCCACACTGATCGGCGAGCCGGCCTCCAATTTCAAGCTCGAGGCCGGGAATTTTAGTTACGACATGCCCAAAATTCCCCTTGGGCTGCCGTCGGCGCTTTTGCAACGCCGCCCGGATATCGCGGCGGCGGAGCGGCGCGTCGCCGCAGCCAATGCCGGCATCGGCATTGCGCAATCGGCGTTTTATCCGAATCTTGTCCTGACCGCCGGCTTCGGCGTTGAAAGCTCTTCATTCGCCAGTTTGCTTAGCGCGCCGAGCAGGATGTGGGCACTTGGCCCGGCCTTGATCGGCACCTTGTTCGACGGCGGAGCAAGGCGTGCCCGACTGGACAATGCCAACGCCCAATATGACGTCGAAGTCGCCTCCTATCGGCAAACGGTCCTCGGCGCATTCCAGCAAGTTGAAGATCAGCTCGCGACGATAGCGGTTCTAACACATGAAGAGGAGCAACAACAGCAAGCCACGCGCGCTTCCCGCTCTGCGCAGTCGCTGGCCTTGCAACGTTTCAATGCCGGTGCCGTCGGGGCCATGGAGATGGATGTTGCCGAAATTGTCGCGCTGGACCAAGACGGCAAGGCGCTGGAAATCCGGCGGCGTCAGCTCGACGCAAGCGTGATGCTGGTCAAAGCCCTCGGTGGAGACTGGAACGTCATGCCAAGTCAAGGAAGGTCATGATCGCGATTCTTCCGGTTTTTAATGAACGCGAATGTTACGACAGAACCATTGATGCTTGTCGCTACCCAATCCACAAGAGACTAGATCGCATCGGACAAACGTACAGTCGCGCCAGGTTCGCCTGGCCGTTGTTCTCTGATCCACTCGACCAATGCGCGCAATCCTGCGGGAAGATGGCGGCGCCCGGGATAGTACAGACAGAGCTCATCCAGGGGTTGAGTCCAATCCGCGAGCACGCGCATCAGCTTGCCTGCGGCAAGATCGGCGGCGACATGCCACTCGGCGAGGTAGGCGATTCCCAATCCAGCCCGCGCTGCTTCGAGCATCAGTGTAGGCTCGTCCAGCGTCACGACACCTTTGACGTCAACCCGCTGCGTTTTGCCTTTGTGAACGAACTCCCAGCGGTCGATGGCGCCGCTCGGAGTCCTCGCTCGTATGCATGCATGGGTAGCAAGATCGGCCGGCTTCGCAGGCATCCGGCGATCCCTGAAATAAGCGGGGCTGCCGACAACCGCGTAGCGCAGCCGGTTCCCAAACGGCACGGCGATCATGTCCTGCGGGACACTTCCATTCATCCTGATGCCGGCGTCGAAGCCGCCGGCCACGATGTCGACCAGGTGGCCTTCGGTGACAATATCCAATGCCATCTCGGGATATCGCTGCAAGAAGGCCATGAGCACCGGCATCACCTGCTTCGCCGCGCCCAACGAGGTGTTGATCCGCAGCGTACCCGCCGGCGTTTCCCGTAGATTCCCGGCACGTTCCATGGCCCCGCGTATCGTTGCCAAAGCAGGTGTAATGCTCTCGATGAATTCAGCACCTGCCGACGACAGCGAGACGCTCCTTGTCGTGCGATTGAACAGCCGAACGCCAAGGCTCGCTTCAAGCGCGGCAACGGTATGACTCAGTGCCGAGGTTGAAAGGTCCAGCTCAGTTGCTGCGGCGCGGAAGCTGCGGTGCCGCGCAACGGCGAGCACCGCTTCTAGCTCCCCCATCCTGGATATCTTCATTATCCCAAATCATTCAATAGTACATGCTTGATTATACGACTAGTCAGATCAATTGCAACGCCCTACATTGGAGCCTATGGGTTACGGCATTTTCACCAAGGAGAAATCTGATGAGCACGACAAGCAAGGCAAGAAATTTCAATCAGGCCTATATCAACGGTCAGTTTGTAACGCCACACGGCAGTCAGGTGATCGACCTGATCAACCCGACCGATAACGAAGTGATCGGCAAGGTCACCATGGCCGACGAGGTCGATACGCGCAGCGCTATCGCCGCGGCCAAGCAAGCCTTCAAGTCCTTTTCGCAGACGAGCAAAGAGGAGCGCATGGACTACCTCCAGCGTCTGCACGAAGCCGTCTCCCGGTACATGCCGGAGTTGATTGCCGCAACGGTACTGGAATATGGCGCCCCGCAAGATCGCGCGAAGGGCTCAAACGCGCTCGCGGCCAATATCTTCCTGCATTTCAAGGAAGTCCTCGCCAACTTCGATCTGGTGAAGACGGTCGGCCGGTCACAGGTCGTCCTCGAACCGATGGGCGTGGTGGGAATCTTCACCCCGTGGAATTCGAGCGCCGGGTCGATTGCAATCAAGGTGGCGCCGGCAATTGCGGCCGGTTGCACCGTCGTGATCAAACCGAGCGAAATGAGCGCCATGCAGACGCAAGTCTTGATGCAGGCCTTTCATGAAGCCGGCCTGCCGCCTGGCGTCGTCAACTTTGTTACCGGCTTGGGCGAGATCGTCGGCACGGAACTGACGAGCAACCCCGACGTGCAGAAGGTCGCGTTCACCGGCTCGACGCAGATCGGCAAGCTCGTCGCCAGAAATGCCTTGGAGACGATGAAGCGCTTCACGCTGGAGCTCGGCGGCAAGTCCCCCAATATCATCCTGGACGATGCCGATTTCACGAAAGCCATCCCGTTGGCGGTCAGCGCCGCCTACCTGAACAACGGGCAGGCATGCATTGCAGCTTCGCGCCTGTTCGTTCCCGAATCACGCCTCGCCGAAGTCAAGGAATTGATCAAGGCCGCCGTTGCAAAAATCAAGGTTGGCGACCCGAACGACCCTTCGGTGACGATCGGGCCATTGGCCAGCCGCAAGCAGTACTTGCGCGTTCAAGAATACATCCGCTCCGGCCTCGAGGAAGGTGCGGAACTGCTCGTCGGCGGTGAAGGTCCGCCGGCAGGTCTTGATCGCGGCAACTTTGTCAGGCCAACCGTATTTGCCGGGGTCACGCCGACGATGAAGATCGCGCGGGAAGAAATCTTCGGGCCGGTGCTGTCGGTGCTCACGTACAAGAACGAAGCCGAAGCGGTCGACATGGCGAATGATTCCGACTTCGGACTCATGGCTTACGTGAGTTCCGGCAATGCGGAGCGGGCACACCGAGTGGCAAGACAGCTTCAAGCCGGACGTGTCCTCATCAACACCTTGAGCCATGACCCGTTGGCACCGTTTGGCGGATTCAAGCAGTCAGGCATGGGGCGCGAGGGCGGCGTTTTTGGATTGCAGGAATTCCTGGAGCCTAAAGCCATCATTACGGAGTGAGGATGGGAGAACGGAAATAAGCTGCCGCACTGGAAAATCGGCACGACATTTCGTTGAATGCAGACGGATGATTAATTCTAGGCACTTTATTGGCACAGCCATTTGTTCTCATTACTTTTTGCATAAATTTCCAATTTGGGTGAAAATCAGTTAATCGTTTTCCTTGTCGCATTGTTCAGCTCCGATTCGAAATCGATTCATTTTGAAGGCCAACATGTCATTTCCAAACATGGAACACCATGCAGGCAGTGCGCCGGCAATTGCTGAAATACGCGTAATTCCGGTAGCTGGTCGCGACAGCATGCTGCTGAATCTGAGCGGCGCGCACGGGCCTTTTTTTTCGCGCAATATCGTCATTCTTACTGACAGTGCCGGCAATACCGGATTGGGCGAGGTGCCGGGCGGCGACAACATCCGCCAGACAATTGAAGACGCCCGTCCCCTGGTAGTGGGCCGGCGGTTGGGGGAGTACAACAATATCCTGAATGCGGTACGCAAGGCCTTTGCGAGCCGTGACGCCGGTGGCCGTGGTAACCAGACCTTTGATCTGCGCACGACCATCCACGCCGTCACCGGGCTGGAATCGGCGCTATTGGATCTGCTTGGCCAATTCATGCGAGTACCAGTCGCGTCCCTGCTCGGGGAAGGCATGCAGCGCGATGCGGTCGCCATGCTCGGCTACCTGTTTTATGTGGGTGACCGTAAGCGGACCGGGCTCGATTATCGCAGCGAACCGGACGCCGGCAACGATTGGTTCCGCATTCGCAATGAAGAGGCGTTGACCACACAAGCCATCGTGCGCCAGGCCGAAGCGGCGCAACAGCGCTACGGGTTTAATGATTTCAAGCTCAAGGGCGGCGTGCTGCCGGGCGCGGTCGAGATGGAAGCGGTCGCCGCGCTTGCAGAACGTTTTCCCCGGGCCCGCATCACGCTCGACCCGAACGGCGCGTGGTCGCTGGAAGAGGCGATTCGTCTGTGCCGCGACCGGCACGGTGTGCTCGCGTATGCAGAAGACCCGTGTGGCGCGGAAAACGGCTATTCCGGGCGCGAAGTGCTGGCTGAATTCCGCCGCGCCACCGGATTGCCGACGGCCACCAATATGATCGCCACCGATTGGCGCCAATTGGCCCATTCGATCCAGCTTCAATCGGTCGACATTCCGTTGGCCGATCCGCATTTCTGGACCATGCAGGGTTCGGTGCGCGTAGCGCAGCTCTGCGACATGTTCGGCCTGACCTGGGGTTCGCATTCGAACAACCATTTCGATATTTCACTGGCGATGTTCACGCACGTCGCCGCAGCCGCACCGGGTAAGGTTACGGCCATCGACACGCACTGGATCTGGCAGGAGGGGCAGCGTCTGACCAAGGAACCATTGCGCATCGAGGGTGGCATGGTGCAGGTTCCGCAAAAGCCGGGCCTGGGCGTGGAGATCGACATGGAGCAAGTCGAACGCGCGCACGAGCTCTATAAGAGCATGGGAGCGGGCGCGCGCAACGACGCCGTCGCGATGCAGTATCTATTGCCGGGCTGGACCTTCGACAACAAGCGTCCCTGCCTGGTACGGTAGCAACGGCATCCGACCAGCAAGCTATTGCCGGCGCTGAGCAAGCAAAAACTCCCCTGCGCCTTCACGCAGGGGAACGGTGATGATACGCGTTGAAAAAACTCCCGTTGATCAGTGTGTGATCTTCAGTGAGTAGAACTTGACGATCGTGCTCGGCGTCGTGGCAGGCGTACCGGATACCGCGGTCTGATCGTAGTCGCCAGCCTTGAAGTAGAAGGTCTCCCCGTCAAAGCTCGGATCCATCGTGAAGCTCGATGCCACGCCATTGATTTTGATCGTAATGGTCGTTCCACTGAGCATCATTTCATAGTTGAATTGCGTTCCCACCGGCACGGATCCAACTTGATAGAAGTTTGCACTGCCGCCCTGATTGGTCTTTTCCAGCAGCAGCTGGATCACCCCATTCGAATCGACTTCCAGTTCACATAGCGGCTTGCTTGGCCCGCTGCCCTGAAATATCTGACCAACCGTGGTGTGGCTCGGTAGTTTGGTGACCGTGACCGTGGCATCGAGAATATTCGTTCCGGTCGTGGGCCAGTTTGTCGTTTCACGCAACTCCACACGCGGGTGTAGCGAGCCGGACGTAGTCCACCCGGTTGCCGGATCCGCCATGACCATGGCGCCGTCATTCGGGTCGGTGTAAAAGTAAGGTGAGTCCGTGAAACCGGCGGCGAGTTGGGCGCCGGATACTGTCGTGATATTTCCAGATGAGCCAGTCGGCAACTGGAGCAGAAACCCCGAGAGCGCAAAGTTGCCGCCCGGCGGTTTGTTGGGGTCTAGTGGCGTTGGCGTTGGCGTTGGCGTTGGCGTTGGCGTTGGTGTCGGTGTCGGCGTTGGCGTTGGCGTTGGCGTTGGCGTTGGCGTTGGCGTTGGCGTTGGTGTCGGTGTCGGTGTCGGTGTCGGTGTTGGCGTCGGTGTTGGCGTTGGTGTCGGCGTACCGCAGGCTCCATCGACAGTCCACGGCATGCCGGCGTGCTTTCCACCGGCGCTGTTGGACGCCGGATTGAGGTCCTTGTTCCACCAGTTTGACGTGTAGTTCACCCCTTCGTAGCTGACGTTATCACCTTGCTGAGTATAAGCCGTCGTCGATGACCACGGCGTGTAACAAGCCGGCAAGGTCGATTTCTGTTCGATGGTGAGTCGCTTCTGCGAGCTGTCCAGCGATGTCTGAGAGCCGTCGCTGCTGCCGCCGCAACCTGCCAGCGTCGTGCCGATCAAGCCAAGTACCAAAGTACTGCATGTGCTTCTTTTCATGTCTCTCTCCTCAACGAAATGTGAAGTATCGAATCGTTTGCTTCAAATTGACGCCCTCCAAGCCATGTTTTTCATGAATGGAGGGCAGGACCTGCCTCTGCGTACAACCTTGAAAAATCACATAGAAATTACAAAGGCAATGCTTGCCGCTTCGCTGCTTGTTCGCTCTACTTCCGATTGCGAATCCCGGGTCGCATGCGCCTGCGTCCGGGTCGCTCATTTCCGGTGTCGATGAAGATCGCGCGAAAATCGTTGACGTTGGTGAGAGTCGGGCCGGTCACGACGGAATCGCCCAGTGCGCCGAAGAACCCATGCCCATCGTTGTTGGAAAGGCTGTCCATCGGACGAATGCCTTGACCTCTGGCACGCTGCAGCGAATCCGGCGCGAGGTATGCACCTGCGATTTCATCCTGTCCATCCACGCCGTCGGTGTCGCCGGCGAGTGCATGGATACCGGCCTGCCCATTCAACGCGACGCCAAGGGAGAGCAGGAATTCGACATTTCGCCCGCCGCGTCCACTACCGCGCACGGTCACTGTGGTTTCTCCGCCGGACAGCAGCACGCAAGGTGCCTCGAACGGTTGGCCGCGCAACGCGACCTGCCGCGCAATCCCGGCCATCAGCGTGCCGACCTCACGCGCCTCACCCTCCAGGCTGTCGCCCAGGATGTGAGCCGGAACACCTTCGCTGTGAGCCACCGCCGCCGCGGCATCGAGCGCCATTTGCGGCGTGGCGACAATGTGCACCTCATTGGCAGCCAGACGCGCGTCGCCGGGCTTGACGGACTCCCCGCGTCCGCTTTCGAGCACCTCCTTGACGCTTGCCGGCATCGCTATCGCATAACGGCGCATGATCTCCAATGCGTCCATGCAAGTGCTCCCATCTGCAACCGTTGGCCCCGATGCAATATCGCGCGGATCGTCGCCGGGAACGTCGGAGATCAACAAGCTGACAACTTTGGCCGGATGGCAGGCCGCAGCCAGCCTGCCACCCTTGATCGCGGAGAGATGGCGCCGCACGCAATTGATCTCACTGATGCTGGCACCCGACTTGAGTAGCGCGCGATTGATCGCCTGCTTGTCTTCGAGCGAAATGCCATCGAGCGGCAAAGTCAGCAGGGCCGAGCCGCCGCCGGATATCAGGCAAAGTACGGTATCGTCGGCGTTCAAATTGCCGACCATGGCAAGGATGCGTCCGGCTGCGGCCAAGCCCGCCGCATCGGGAACCGGATGCCCAGCCTCAACGATCTCAATGCGACGGCAGGGCACGGCATAGCCATATCTCGTGACAACCAGCCCGGATAGCGCGCCATGCCAGTTATCCTCAACCGCTTTGGCCATCGCGGCTGACGCCTTGCCGGCGCCAATAACGATCAGGCGCCCGGCCGGCTTCTGCGGCAAATGCGGCAATATGCAGTGTGCAGGCTGCGCGGCTTCAATTGCGGCGGCGAACATCTCGTGCAGCAATGCACGCGGAGTGGCTTTGGTCTTCATGGTTGTTTCGACCCGCCCTCAAGGCTTTTGCCCGACTTCGAAGTCCGCCATCAGTTCGAGTGCGCGCACCAGCCCGGAATGGTCCCATGCGCTGCCGCCATGCGCCGCACACACGTTGAACAACTCCTGGCAGGTAGCCGTGTTGGGCAGGGAGAGGCCGAGCTTGCGCCCGGTGGACAAGGCCAGATTGAGATCCTTCTGGTGCAATTCGATGCGGAAGCCGGGATCGAAGCTGCGCTTGATCATCCGCTCGCCATGCACTTCGAGGATGCGTGACGAGGCGAAGCCGCCCATCAAGGCTTGCCGCACGCGCGCCGGATCCGCGCCGGCCTTGGCGGCAAACAGCAATGCCTCACCGACAGCCTCGATAGTCAACGCAACGATCATCTGGTTCGCCACTTTCGCAGTCTGGCCGTCGCCGCTATCGCCGACCAGGGTGATGTTTTTTCCCATCAATTCGAACAAGGGCTTCACTTTCTCGAACACCTCGGGCTTGCCGCCGACCATGATCGACAGCGTGCCCGCGGCGGCCCCAACCTGTCCGCCGGAAACCGGAGCATCGAGGTATTCGCAGCCGAGCGCGCGAATCCGCGCGGCAAATTCCTTGGTCTCGAGCGGCGAGATCGAACTCATGTCGACCACGATTTTTCCGGCCGCCAGCCCCTCAGCGATAGCATCGGGGTCGAACAGCGCTGCCGCCACATGCGGCGTGTCCGGCACCATGAGAAAAATGACGTCCGAGTTCTGCGCAACCTCGCGGCCGGCGCCGCAAATCTTTCCCCCGACGGCGCTCAACGATGCAGGCACGCCCGAACGACTGAACAAAAACAGTTCATGTCCGCCCTCAATCAAATGCGCCGCCATCGGCGTACCCATGATGCCCAGTCCTACAAAACCGATCTTGCTCATGCTCGTTCTCCATGCAACGGGCCGCGCCATGCGCCGCCCGTTAATTTATTGAAAATGCCGCGGTGACTTTGCGCGGTGACTTTGCGCAATGAGTTCACCGCACGCGTGTTTACAAATATTTGTCGCGCAATGCCTGCGTCCCGCCGCGAAAAACGCCAAGATCGCTGCCGACCGCCACAAAACTGGCGCCCATGTCCATGTAGGCCCGAGCGTCTTTCTCGTCGGGAGCGAGAATGCCGATCGGCTTGCCATGCGCCTTGGCCCGCGCGAAGACGCGTCCCATCACCGCCTGTACCTCAGGGTGGCGCGCGTTGCCCAGATGACCGAAGCCTGCCGCCAGATCCGATGGCCCGATGAAAACGCAATCGACACCGGCAACGGCACAGATCTCGTCGATCGCATCGACGCCGGCCCGACTCTCGATCTGCACCATGACGGCGATGTTGTCGTTAATCGTGGCGAAATAATCCTTGACCGTGCCATAACGATTATTGCGCTGGGCCACCGAAACGCCGCGCACGCCTTCGGGCGGATAGCGGGTCGCCGCAACCGCGCGCCGCGCATCGTCGGCCGACTCGACGAAGGGAATCAGGAAGTTATAGAAACCGGCGTCAAGCAACCGCTTGATGACGACCGCGTCGTTCCATTGCGGCCGCACGACCGGCGCGCTGCTACTGTCTTTCAACGCCATCAATTGCGGAATGAACGACAACACATCATTGGGCGAATGTTCGCCATCGAGCAACAACCAATCGAAACCGGCCAGGCCGAGAATTTCCGTCGTGATCGGGTTGGCCAGCGAACACCAGCAACCGATCAGTTTCTTGCCCGCGATAAGGTCGCGGCGGAACTGATTGGGGAAAGCGGAATAAGGGGTAGCGGGCATGGCAATCTCTCCATTTGGCACATCGGCGTGGATAATACCGATACGCGGAAACTCAATGTTCGGGTTATTCGTATTGTGGGCCGGCAGTCACGAACGGACCGCCTTGATAGATCGTAGCGGGATCATTGTCGTCCGGCCGCTCCGCGCTATCGGGGAACAGATGCGCGAACCGTGACGAATTGTCTTTCGGGCGATAGCCCAGATGTCCGGCCAGCCGGTTGTCGCACCAACGCACATTGTTGTCCGACACGCCGTATGCGATCGTATGCCCGACGCGCGGCGTAAACAAGGCGCAGCGGATCAATTCGACCAGATCGTCGTAGCTGAGAAACGTGACCATCATGCGTGCATTGAGCGGTTCCGGGAACGACGATCCAATGCGCAGGCATACCGTCTCCAGACCAAAGCGGTCGTAGTAGTAGCGCGACAACAATTCGCCGAAGCACTTGCTGACACCATAGAAACAGTCGGGCCGCATGGGCGATTCGGCGTCGACCAGTTGCGTAGTCGGGTAAAAGCCGACCGTATGGTTGGAGCTGGCGAAGACGACGCGATTCACACCGGCCTTGTGCGCCGCCTCATAGAGGTGATGCACGCCGAGGATATTCGCCTGCATGATGGCCTCGAAGGGCTTCTCGACCGAGATGCCGCCGAAATGCAACACCGCATCGACGCCTTCGAGCAGCTCCAGCATTCGTGGCCTGTCGGCCAGATCGCATAGCATGACTTCCTCGCCGTCTCGTGCCGGCCCGAGATCGCTACAATCGCTGACCCGTACAACGTCGGCCCAAGGCCTGATCCGTTCACGCAATACGCGACCAAGCCCACCCGCTGCGCCGGTGAGCAAAAGTCGCTTGAATGGTTTGCCTGCAATGAGTTCAGCCATGTTTTTCAACTCCGAATAAATGAATCGTGAATCGCAATAAATAAAACGTATTTCAAAACTTGCTTGCAAATTTGTCTGGTGCCGGCCTTTCACCACTGCGTTGTTGCGCTGCTGCGCTCGCCTTCACCCGGCGCGCACCCGCGATTGAAAAGCGATAGCTCGTGACGGACCGGAACGTGGCACCGGGATACAGCACGGTACTTGGAAAGTTCGGATGATTCGGGCTATCAGGCAAATGCTGCGTTTCCAGCGCAAAGCCGTCGTACCGACCGTAGCCGACTCCTTCGCTGCCGATTTCGCTGCCGTCAAAGCTATTGCCGCTGTTAAATTGAAGCGCAGGTTCGGTCGTGCTCACTTGCATGCGCCGGCCACTCGTCGTTTCATCGACAACGGCGACCTGCGCCAGTCGTCCCGTCCAATGGGTGAATACCAGGCTATGATCGACGCCGGGAGGCGCCCCCAAAAGTGTCGAACCATTTGCCAGTCGATCAGGGAGGCCAGCGGGTTTGCGAAAATCCAAAGGCGTCCCCGCTACGTCCGCGATCGCACCGAGCGGAATCTTTTTTTCGTCGGTCGGCGCGAATCGATCTGCATCGATTTGAAACAAATGCGTGGACAAGCCGACGGCTCCCGCTCCGGCCAGATTGAAGAAAACATGATTCGTCAGATTGAGGACAGTAGGCGCATCTGTCGCCGCTGCATACTCAATGCGCAATTCATTGCGATGGCGCAGCAGCCGATAGATGACATGCACGTCCAGCCTACCGGGGAAGTTCTGATCCCCGTCAGGACTCACGAGATGGAAAACCGAGCCAAGCGAGCCTCTATCGGAAAAATCGCGGCGCTGCCACACGCGCCTGTCGTAGCCGTTGGGGCCGCCGTGCAGGGTTGTGCCGTGGGCGCCGGGAATCAGGTTCACAACGCGACCATCCAGAGTAAAGCGGGCCTCACCTATGCGTCCGGCGTAACGGCCCATGATTGCCCCCCACCTGCGTTCGGTGCGTTCATAGGATTCCAGATCGGGCAGGCCAAGCACCACGTTTTGCGATTTCCCCAGGCGATCCGGCACACTGATTGCAATGATGGTTGCGCCCCAATCGACATACGCAATCCTCATGCCACATTCGTTCTGCAACGTGACGCGTTGCACCCTTTCTCCCTCCTTTGTGCGCCCCCATTCGTCGACCCGCATAGTTGCGCTCTGCGCCGGCATGGCGACGCCGAGCGTGGCGACGCAGAGCGCGAGGCCTATCCCGGTAGTGCCGCAGTTTGCCAACCGTAAGGTCAATTTCAATTTCTATCCAATAAGATCCAATAAGATCTAGTTGCGGCGAGTGCGCGGCGCGCACTCGCCAACTCCCTCAAAATTTCGCATCAAGGCGCACGCCGCCATAGCGGAATGCGTCACGTGCCGGCGTCCACGAGGTCGATGGCGTCGTGGCGCTGCCCGTCTTGAATGCAGAACCAAACCCGCCGACTCCGCCGGTCGCATACTGCTTGTCGAAAATGTTATTCAAGAAACCCGTCAACGTGTATCTCCTGGCCTTATCCTTGATGCCGAAACCAAGATTCGTAATGCTGTATCCCGGCAGCTTCAAGGTGGGGTCCTGATTGATGTTGGTGAATACGGAACTTTGGGCGCGCGTATTGAAGGACACAAATTCATCGAACGAATAGTCGGCCAGCGGTATGTCGTATTGACCACCCAGATTGAATTTGCGCATCGGCGCCTGAGGCAGGATCGCATTATCCTCGTTGCAGGTGCCGGCGACACTGCCGTTGGGCACCGCACCGGGCAGGCACAATCCATTCGTCCAATCCTTGACTGTTGCCCTGGTATAGGCGAAGCCGAAATCCATGACCAGATTCTTCATCACCAATGCGGAGGAATCCACTTCAAAGCCGTGCGAATTCACTTTGGGAACGGAGTTCAATATCGCCTCCGTCGTGCCGTCAGGCAGCGTGATCGTGGAGCTTTGTTGATAGTTCCTGAAATTGGTGTTGAAGATAGCGGCACTGACCGTCATGCGGTTGTGGAACAGATTCGCCTTGAGGCCGATTTCCTCGTTTCTTGAAGTCTCGGCCGGCACCGGATCGAACGCGTTTTCCAGAGGCCCCATGCCACTGGTGACATCATAAGCCTTGCCTTTGTAACCGTCCGACAGCAGCCCGTACACCATCAATTCCGGCGTAAGCTGATGCTGCAAGCTCAACTTGCCGGTGACCGCATCGTCGGCGTTGCCGTTGGGATTCAAGCCGCCCGCCACGCCGTTGCCTTGGAAACCGCATCCGACCGACTTGATGGTTGGGCAGGCAATGATGCCGGCGGGACCGGCGGGGCCCGTCTTGGGGTTGTAAAATGCCATCGAGTAGCCGGACACCTCGCGGTTGTAGCGCACGCCGCCGAGCACGGTCCAGGTCGGGACGAACTCCCAGGTCGCCTGGCCGAAGATCGCATGGTTGACGTTGAACGTGGTGGCATCATAGGCGATCGGTGTCGTGGAGGTTTCGTAAATGCCGCGCGTGAAATCGCGCACGATGCCATTCCTGCCGTAAAACAAGCCACCGACATACTTGAACGCGCCCTGATCCGACGACACAAAACGCAGCTCCTCGGTAGTCGAGCGCACGTCGTAGGTTCCCGTTTGGGTATAGTCACCCGAGGCCCCGATCGTGCTCGCCAATTGGCCCACTTTGGACCCCGGGATCAGCGGTTGGCCGTTGGCTGGCGTGACGATAGGGAGATTGCCGAGAATATTGGCGGCACTGAAATCCTGATCGCGCGAGTCATTGGCGAGATAGACATCGTCCGACGATATCAGCATGATTTTGGCGCCGCCGGGAAGATCGAAGGTGGATTTCAAGCCCAAGCCGCGATCGGTCGATTCAAGACCGGTGAATGCCCCGTTGCGGATTGTGGTGTTGTCCGCCGATGGTATGATGCCGGCTTCCAGAACGCCTGCCGCCAATGCCGGATTCTTGCTCTGCCCCATGTAGTAACTGCCTGACTCGGCAAGGCTTCTCAGGACAAAGACGCAGCAAGCATCGATTTCGTGATTGAAGTGGGAAGACAACTCGAAGGTCAAATTGTTGATCGGTTCCCACTTCAATTTTCCCATGAAAGTTTTGCCGCCATAGCCATTTGTCTTGCTGCCGTCACCCGCCAGATTATCAACGTTGCCGGGAAACCGCTCATCGAGCGCAGAAACGCGAAAACCCCATTTGTCGTTGATTTCACCGCCGACTGCGGCGCCGACGCGCCATTCCCCGTCACTGGTGTAGTAGGTTTGCCCCGATGATTGGATGGGGCCCGAAATGGGCGTAGTGACAATGTTGATGGCGCCTGCGATGGCCGCCTTGCCAAACAAGGTACTTTGCGGACCTTTCAATACTTCAATCCGTGTCACGTCCGACAAATCGGTCAGTGCCTTGAATTGCACACCGGACGATGGTATGTCGTCAATGACAGTGACTACGTCCGACTCAACACCAACGCCGATTGAAGACGTGCCGACCCCCCGCATGTTGATACCGTTGTTCGCTGGAGTCGTACCGAACGTCATCGACAATGCCGGCTCAAGATTGATCACGTCGTCAAGCTCGATGATGTTGTTGCGCTTGATGGCCGCATCGGTCATGACCGACACCGCCATCGGGACATTTTCCAGCTTCTCGACGCGCTTGTTTGCTGAAATGACGATGGGCGTCAGCTGCGGTGAAACGATGTCCGGAGCTACCGCCGGAGCGGCAGGTGCGGGCGCCGCAGCCGCCGGTTCGGTTGCCTGCTGGGCGTGCGACGACTCCATGAACGCCAGCATGGCAAGCGCGACGGCCGTTGCTATGGGCTTAACTTTGGAACGGATTCCTGGCTGAATTATGTCTTTTTGCATTACTGTCTCCTCTAGTTATAACTGCGAATAATGTCTTCGAGTTGTTTTCCGTCTGCACGACGTCGCATGGATGCGGGTCTGGGCAGCGGAAATTGAAATTTCCTCCTGAATTTTTAATTCCGATACTTACTGCTGGATGTCATGTAGGTTGTTGATACTTGATGGTCCACTTGATAATCAAAGGATCCTTCATGGTGAATTTCTTGCTGCTGCACGTCACGTGGGTTCTCATCGGTCCGCTCGGCGATTTGTAAAGATCGCTGCCGGCGGTCTTCTCGACCTGGCAGGCATCGAGGCCAGAGACTTCAAAGCCGGCAACCTCGCCTGTCGCAAAATGCACGGCAGTGCCGTCAACGCTCGCATCGTCCGAAAACGAGGCAAACTCGAGAGAAACCTGTTCTATTTCAAGCGCAGTCGTCGGGGTATATTTGTCGATCCGTGTAATCGTTCCGGCTTCCATCGTGTATTCGGTTTGCAAGCGGATGCGGGAATCCTTGACCGGAGCCGCGCCACCCAGCTTATCCAGCTCGTCCTGGCGATAGGCGACGCGATACCGCTCACCATCTTGTACGGCGCGAATATCCTTGATGAATGCGGTGCCGAGTAACTGCGTGCCGTCCGCCAATGTAAATTTCGGCAGCAACTGCGGATGCCCGTAGCCGCTATCGGCGATCCCGGACACGATCCCGTGCGCAAATGGCAGCGGATAATACGGACTGTTGGCATGCTGCTCCGGTCCACCATTGACCATCAAGAGGCTGAACACCGCGCGCCTGTCACGGAAAATGGCAAGCGCCCGGTCGTATTCGCCGCGCGCAAACCATGTCAGGCTGAAGCGCGGCTGCGTCTTGTCCAGCCACGCCTGGAGATCGGCCTTGGGCATCTGGTCCTTGAAGCCGGCCTTGTTCCACATCTCGTTGGTAAAAATCAATTGATGCAGCAGCGAGAAATTTTCACCGAGTATCCTGTGCTTGCCGCGATAGGCATCGGTGCGGCGTCCCTGATCCCACAGGTCGACCGAGTGCGTCGCAGGATTGAACCAGAAGCCGACATATCTGGCCGCGATGCGAACCGAGTAGGCATAGGCATATTGCTTCTCGTCCGGCGTCAGTACATCGAGATAGGCGGCGGTGGAAAGTATTTCGAGCATGGCGGTCTCGCCATACGGGCCCAGGCTTCGCCCGAAGCTGAACCCCTCTCCCGAAGCGTTGGCGTCATTTAACGCCAGGTTCGCCGTCTTACGCAGCATCGCCTTCAAGTCGGGGGTGACGCTCATCCCCGTTTCGATGAACCGCTCGCAAATTTCCGCAACCAGCAAAATACTGTAGCGGTCGAAGCGGCCATCGCCGGAAGTCTCATCCGAAAAGCCGTATTCTCCGGAGTAGGCGACATAGTGCTTGAGCATTTCCTGCATCAGAATCTTGCTGCCCTGCTCGTCTTCCCAGCCGAGCAGCATGCGCAAACGCGCGATGCTGAACGCGACGCCGTAGTAATTGGTCGGCAGGTTGATCAATTTGAAGTCCGGCTGGGTGACGAACTTTCTCCAGTCAAGCTCTTGCTTGAGGAGCGCCAGGGTCTGCGGGTTGATCGCCTGATCGAGCAGGCCCGCCTGCTTCAGCTTGTACAGCGTCGAGACGTAGTAATAGATGCCCCAGGTGTGGTTATCCATGTGGACCGTCATGTCCGCGACGGCACGGAATTCGCGCAGAACCTTGTCGAATTTCTGGTCGTCTTTCGGCGTATGCAGCAATACGTCGCCCAATCCGGCGGCGATTTTTCCCGGCAGGAATTTGTCGTTGCTTTTGAACGGCAGGTAGCCGTCAATCGATACCTGTTCCTTTTCCGCATCCAGCTTTTCAAGAAAGTAGTCTAGCTGCGGATAAACCTCGTCTTGCACGATGCGATTCATCGGTACATTTGCCAATTCAGGCGCGGGAGCCACAATCGCGCTTGCAAGCTGTATGGAACAGAGCAATGTCAAACTTGCCAGTATTGCCATGCGGCGAATTGATCGAGGTGTGACAATGAGCATAAGAGTTAAAAACAAGACTTCGCCGACAGAGAAAGCAAACGTTTACTTTCGGATTCGTCTCCTTGCATCATGGGCAGCTATCTACCAGCTGCATCATGTATTTGCGCCTCAAGGAAAACGTTTAACCGAATCATATGCAGTTTCCCGCCCAAGGTAAAGCCCTCCCTGACGAAATTTCGTTGTATTGCGCCGACAACGCCGGCAATCGGTCTACCCGGCTTAAGATTCCTAGATTTTTTCTTGTAATCGCAAAAAAATATCAAGAAAATATCAAAAATCAATCGATAATCGCCGTACGCATCGGAGCAAACGCAATTCGATAGCCTCGCACCAAGGTATACTTGCGGCCTTGAAGTGCTTATTATGGTGAAACGTTTTCCTCAATCTGATGACAAAAAAGAATTCAACCATACGCGATGTGGCGAAGGCTGCGGGCGTGTCGACGGCTACGGTCTCGAAATTTGTCAATGGCGCACAGCGCTTCTCCCCGTTGGTTGAAGCGAAGCTCAGGGCGGTGATCGAGAATCTGGGTTATAGCTCCAACCCGCTGGCGCAATCGATGATCACCGGGCGCACCAAGTCGATCGGCCTCTCCATTCTTGATATCAGCAACCCGCACTTTGCCAGCATCGTGAAAGGTGCCAATCGTGTCGCGGAGCAACACGGCTATACCCTGGTACTCGGCAACACGGAAGAGAATTCGGGCAATGAACGCCCGCTGCTGGAGGCGCTCAGCCGCCGGGCGGATGGCATGATCATCTTCTCGCGCATGCCGGAGCAGGAAATGGAGTGGATGACGCGCCTCCAGAAGCCGCTGGTCTTCTTTGGCCGGCTTACGCATTTGAATCTCCCAAGCGTCGCCAGCGAAGACAGGCGCGGCGGATACATGATCGCGCAGCATCTTCAAGTGCTTGGCCACAAGAAGATCGCCTATCTCGGTTTTTCCAAGTCGCGCAGGAATGAGGAACGGTTGGGCGGCATCAAGGATTGCCTGGACGAGCATCATTTGCCGCTTGCCACATTCGATACCAATCTGCCCTCGGCCCTCGAAGGCGAGCGCATCTGCTCCTCCATCATGCTGGGCTCGCAGCGCCCCGATGCGCTGATCTGTTACAACGACCTGATTGCGTTGGGCTTCATGAAAGAAGCGCAGACGCTGGGGTTTCGCCTGCCGGCCGATATTTCGGTGGCCGGCTTCGACAATATCGAGTTTGGCCGCTACACCAACCCACCTCTGACGACGGTGGATTTGCAAAGCGAGCAAATGGGAATATCGGCAACCGAAAAACTGCTTGCCCTCATCGAGGGCAAGCCGACCGACGATTTAACGACGATCAAACCGCAATTGGTCGTGCGCGCGTCGACGCAAAACAGGTCATAAGCTTCCGCCGTCCGCCCTGCCCTCACGGCACGCCGCACTCCTTCGCATTCCCCGGCGGTATTTCCATCGCGCTATCCGTCCCAATGGGCGGACGGGAAGTAATCGTTTTTTCTGTTCGGCCCTTTACCTGGCTGTTGAAATCCAATATATTGCGAAGTTAATCGTTTAACTTTATCGAATCTGATCCACCCACACCCCGGTTGAACACCCAAAGGACTGACCTCATGACCCAGCAAGCAATTGGCAAGTACCGGTGGACGATCTGCGCGCTGCTATTTTTCTCGACCACGGCCAACTACCTGGATCGCACCGTCCTCAGCCTGCTGGAACCGCGCCTTGCCGCCGAATTCGGTTGGACCAACAGCGATTACGCCAACATCACCTCGATTTTTCTTTTCGTCTACGCAATTTCCATGCTGTTCGCCGGTCGCATCATAGACAGGATCGGCACCAAGAAAGGCTATATTTTCGCCATCAGCATCTGGTCGATCGGTGCCATCATGCATGCGTTCGCGATTCCCTTGGGCGAAGGGATTGCCGCCATTTTCCACGGCCTTGGCTTGGCGGTCGTGTCGGTATCGATTGCCGGCTTCATGCTGTCCTATGCGGTATTGGCGTTCGGCGAATCCGGCAATTTTCCGGCAGCACTGAAGACCACCGCCGAATATTTTCCGAAGAAGGAACGCTCGCTGGTGGCCGGGATTTTCAATTCCGGCACCAATATCGGCGCCATCCTCGGACCGCTCACGGTGCCCTGGATCGCGGCAACCTGGGGCTGGCAGGCCGCCTTCATCGTCGTCGGCGCAGTCGGCCTTTCCTGGATCGTTTTCTGGCTGATTTTCTACGACAAACCGGCGCAGCAAAAGCGTCTTTCCAAGGCCGAGCTTGATTACATCAACAGCGATGCGGCCGCACCACTGGGCACGAAGCAAACGGATTCCGGCAACGGCGACGGCGAAGCCAGGCTTTCCTGGTTCCAATTGTTAGGCTATCGGCAGACGTGGGCGTTTGCCTTCGGAAAATTCATGACCGACGGCGTGTGGTGGTTTTTCTTGTTGTGGCTACCGAAATATTTGTCTGCGCAATATGGCCTGGTTCACACGCAAATCGCCCTGCCGCTGGCCGTGCTCTACAGCATGACCATGATAGGCAGCATAGGCGGCGGCTGGCTTCCTACGGTTTTTGTCAGTCGCGGCCATTCGGTCCCCAATGCCAGAAGGAAGGCGATGCTGCTGATCGCCTTTTTTCCGCTCGTCGTGTTGTTCGCCCAGCCGCTTGGCAACATCAGCCTGTGGATTCCCGTCATCCTGATCGGCATCGGTGCTTCCGCTCACCAGGCATGGTCGGCCAACCTTTTCACGACGCCATCCGATGCGTTTCCCAAGAGATCGGTTGCTTCCGTGATCGGCATCGGCGGCATGGCGGGCGGCATGGGCGGGGTCCTGTTCCAGAAAACCGGCGGCTGGCTGATGGATTATTACAAGGCGCTTGGCCACATCCAGACCGGGTACATGATCGTGTTTTCGATTTGCGCGCTGGCTTACCTGATTGCCTGGGGTGTCATGAAAGCCCTGGTGCCGGAGCACGTCGAGATTTCAACGATAGGCAAGGCATGACAGTGAAACGTCCGCCGCTGCCGGCATTCAACCCGGAGATCTGACATGACCAACACCGTGAATTTCGAACGTGTCTCCGATTTGAGCTGCACGGTCGGCGAGAGCCCGCTATGGTGCGCCGAGCAGGCCGCATGGTATTGGGTGGATATCCCGGCCCGGCGTATTTGGCGGCTCGACGCCGCATTTGGCTCTCTGCGCCACTGGAAGACCGAGGAAATGGCCGCCTGCATAGCGCTCAAGGAGGGCGGAGGATTAATTTCGGGAATGGAAAGCGGGATATTCGGCCTGGAATTGAACGACGCCGGCATTGTTGCCGCAACCAGGCTGGCGTCCCCCCCTGGCCTGGGCGCAGGCATGCGCTTTAACGACGGCCGCTGCGATCGGCAAGGACGCTTTTGGAGCGGCACGATGTTCACGGACATGACTGCCGGACGATCGATCGGCAATCTGTATCGCTATACCGCGTCGCTCGGCATATCCCAATCAATCGTCTCCGGCCTGATGGTGCAGAACGGCCTGGCTTGGTCACCCGACGGCCGCACCATGTATTTATCCGATTCCCATCCCTCGCGCCAGTTGATCTGGGCCTTTGACTACGATATCGAACTTGGCATGCCGCAAAACCAGCGCGTATTTATCGACATGAATTCCTATCCCGGCCGGCCGGACGGTGCTGCCATCGACGCGGACGGCTGCTACTGGATCTGCGGCAATGACGGCGCCTGCATCCTGCGCTTCACGCCTGCGGGAAAACTAGACAGGCGCATTGACTTGCCCATGGCAAAACCGTCGATGTGCGCATTCGGCGGCCCGAATCTCGATACCATGTTGGTCACTTCCATCGGCGCCGGCAAAACCGAAGATGATGCATGGGCAGGCGCCGTGCTGATGCTGCGCCCCGGCATCAGTGGAATGCCGGAAACGTATTTCCACGGATAGGCAGCCTTCGACGGCTAGCCGGATCTGCAGGGACGTGACGCACCTCGCAGGCTGATCAGCCGAGCCAGCACTTCGATCACTCTAGCCGTCACGTGCTTTCTCACGGCGCTGCCGGGCCTTGGCAAGCGATACATCGGGGTAGACCCCTAACGCCAAAGTCTTGCGCTTACCGATGTGGCGATAATCCATGCGCCAATACTTCCCTGCGGTTTTGACCAGCAAATACATGCCGCCGCCGTCTGAATACTTGTCACCCGCTGCCTTATCGGTAGCCTTCACGTTCTTTATAAAGGTGTCTGTGAGCGCCATTTGCCGCTCATTAGCGGTATCTGATATCAACGAATTGAAAAGTACCGTCGAAAGTAACGGTATTTCTTTGCGCTTCTATACTATCGAGTGCAATGGCTTGCGACAACAAAAAACCCGCGATGCCTAGAGGCATGCGGGTTTTGAGACTAACTGATACTGCTTGCTACAGTGTATTGGTGCCGGCTGCCGGATTCGAACTGGCCACCTGATGATTACAAGTCAACTGCTCTACCTAATGAGCTAAGCCGGCGTAAAACCTTGGTAACGTGAAATATGCTGCTTTGCGTTACTGCAGCCCAATATTATACGTCACTTGATGCGCGTGAGGGTGGGTTTGCCGCCTTTTTTGGGCGGTTCTGGCGGTTCCGGGTGGTCTTCAGCCTTGGGTTCCTGCTGCTCTTCGCTGATTGTGGGCACCGCGGTCAGCGAAGGGGTTGAGGGTGCGGTGGGGGTGGTGGCGACTGGGGCGTCGCTCGGCGTTTCGCCGCCGGGTTTGGCGCGGACCACGTCGAAGGCCATGCCCTGCCCGTTTTCGCGGGCGTAGATGGCAACCACGTTTTCCACGGGGACGACGATGTCGCGCGCGACGCCGCCGAAGCGGGCGCTGAAGTGGATCAGGTCGTTGTCCATCTTCAAGCCCGAGGTCGCGGTGAAGCTGATGTTCAGGACGATCTCGCCATCCTTGACGAACTCGCGCGGCACGCGGGTTTGCGTGTCGACCATGGCTGCCAGGTAAGGCGTGTAGCCATTGTCGGTGCACCACTCGTAGATGGCGCGCAAGAGGTATGGTTTGGTGGAGATTTCGGGCATGGGGGATCTTTGTGCGATTGTTCCGCGCCGGGTCGACGCGGAACAGCCCGACATTATCTACGCATTACTTTCTCGGACGGCGTGAGCGCTTCGATGTAGGCAGGACGCGAGAAGATGCGTTCGGCATACTTCATCAAAGGCGCGGCGGTCTTCGACAGTTCGATGCCGTAGTGGTCGAGGCGCCACAGGAGCGGGGCCACGGCCACGTCGAGCATGGAGAAGTCGTCACCGAGCATGTACTTGTTCTTGAGGAACAAGGGCGCCAGCGTGGTCAGGCGGTCGCGGATTTCGGCACGCGCTTTGTCGTGTGCACGGTCGTTGGGCTTGGCCTTTTCGTTTTCCAGCGTGTGCACGTGGATGAACAATTCCTTTTCGAAATTGAACAGCATCAAGCGGGCACGCGCGCGCATCAAGGGATCGGCCGGCATCAATTGCGGATGCGGGAAGCGCTCGTCGATGTATTCGTTGATGATGTTCGACTCATACAGGATCAGGTCGCGCTCGACCAGGATGGGTACCTGGCCATAGGGATTCATGGTCGAGATGTCTTCCGGTTTGTTGAACAGGTCGACATCGCGCACTTCGAAGTCCATGCCTTTCTCGAACAGGACGAGGCGGCAGCGTTGGGAGAATGGGCACGTTGTACCCGAGTAGAGAACCATCATCTCAGTAGTTCCTTAGAAACAAAGGGGTGAGGCCGCTTGCGGCTCACCCCAGACACACAACGCCTGCGGACATCGCAGACGCAAACCCTAGGACACCTTTACCAATCGCAAGGTGTCCCTTATTTGACTTCTTTCCAGTACGATGCGTTCAGGCGCCAGGTCAGGAAGGCCAGCAAACCCAGGAACATCAGCACCCACACACCCAATTGGCGGCGCAGGTGTGCGGTCGGTTCGCTCATCCATTCCAGATAGCCGACCAGATCGGCCACGGCAATGTCGTATTCCTCTTTATTCATCTTGCCCGGTGTGGCGATTTCCAGGTGGTCGAGCTTGTGTTCGACCTTGCCGTCTTCGCTCTTTTCATCGACGTAGACCGGCTTCTGGATGCCTTGCAGTTCCCACAGCACGTGCGGCATGCCGACGTTGGGGAACACGGTGTTGTTCCAGCCGGTCGGACGCGTGTCGTCTTTGTAGAAGCCGCGCAGGTAGGTGTAGAGGTAGTCCGTGCCGCTGCCGGCTTCGGAGCTCTTGGCGCGGGCGATCACGGACAGGTCGGGCGGTACGACGCCGAACCAGGCCTTTGCGTCCTTGGGCTGCATCGAGATCGTCATCAGGTCGCCGACCTTGTCGCTGGTAAACAGCAGGTTGGCCTTGACCGTGTCTTCATCGAGGCCGATGTCGCGCAGGCGGTTGTAGCGCATCGACGACGCTGCGTGGCAATTCAGGCAGTAGTTGACGAAGGTCTTGGAGCCGCGCTGCAGGGCTGCCAGGTCGTTGGAGCGGTCGGGCGCGTGGTCGAGCACGAGCGTCTCGCCGCCCGTTACGTTTTGCAGCACCTTGACCAGGCCGATAACGGCGAACAGGAATACCGCGACGCCGATCAGTTTTTTGAGAAAGTCCACCATGTTGTTCTTCCTTTTTGACTTAGTGAGCCTTGAAGTTCACGCGAGTGGGCACCGGCTTGAAGGTGCCCATGGCGCTCCACCACGGCATCAGGAGGAAGAAGCCCAGATAGATGAACGTGCACACCTGGGCCACCATGGTACGGGCATCGTTGGGTGGTTGAATACCGAGATAGCCCAGCGTCAGGAAGGCGACGCCGAACACGGCATAGACCCACTTGTGCCATTCCGGACGATAGCGGATCGACTTGACGGGCGAGTGGTCGAGCCAGGGCAAACCGGCCAGGATGGTGACGGACACGCCCATCAGGACCACGCCGAAGAACTTGGCGTCGAGCGTGTAGAAGCCGATGATGAGCAGCACGCCGATTGCTACCGCCGCCATTTTCCACAAGCTTGCCAGTTTGGATTTGAAGAAGATCAGCCCGACATAGAGCACCACACCGGCGGCGAGGTAGTTGACGAATTGCGAGGTCGTCGCGCGCAGGATGGAGTAGAACGGCGTGAAGTACCAGACCGGCGCGATGTGCGGCGGGGTCTTGAGCGAATCGGCCGGGATGAAGTTGTTGGCTTCGAGGAAGTAGCCTCCCATTTCCGGCGCGAAGAACACGATGCAGGAGAACACCAGCAGGAACACGCACACACCGAAGATGTCGTGCACGGTGTAGTAGGGGTGCGAGGGGATGCTGTCGAGCGGATGGCCGTCTGCGCCGAGATGTTCCTTGACTTCGATGCCGTCGGGGTTGCTCGAACCCACTTCATGCAGGGCGATCAGGTGCGCCGCAACCAGGCCCAGCAGGACCAGCGGAATGGCGATCACGTGGAACGAGAAGAAGCGGTTGAGCGTGGCGTCGGAGACGACGTAGTCGCCGCGAATCCAGAGCGACAGTTCCGGGCCGATGAAGGGGATCGCGCCGAACAGGTTGACGATCACCTGGGCGCCCCAGTACGACATCTGCCCCCAGGGGAGCAGGTAGCCGAAGAAGGCCTCACCCATCAGGCACAGGAAGATGCCGACGCCGAACAGCCAGATCAGCTCGCGCGGTTTGCGGTAGGAGCCGTAGAGCAGGCCGCGCGTCATGTGCAGGTAGACGATGATGAAGAAGGCCGAAGCGCCGGTGGAGTGCATGTAGCGCACCAGCCAGCCCCAGGGCACGTCGCGCATGATGGTGGTTTCCACCGAGGCGAAGGCCAGGGTGGCGTCGGGCTTGTAGTTCATGACCAGGAAGATGCCGGTCACGATCTGGATCACCAACACCAGCATGGCGAGCGAGCCGAAGATGTACCAGAAGTTGAAGTTCTTCGGTGCGTAATACTTGCCCCACTGGGTTTCCCACAGTTGGGTCAGCGGAAAGCGCGAATCGACCCAGGCCAGGGCCTTTTCAACCACGGGCGCGTCTGCGGAAACCTTCTTTTCGACGAATGCCATGATTACGCAGCCTCCCCGTTTTCGTCCTTGCCGATCAGGATCTTGGTATCGGACAAGTACATGTATGGTGGAACGTCGAGATTATCCGGTGCCGGCTTGTTCTTGAACACGCGTGCGGCCAGGTCGAAAGTCGAGCCGTGGCAGGGGCACAGGAAGCCGCCTTGCCAGTCGTCGGGCAGCGAGGGTTGGGCACCCGACTGGAATTTATCGCCCGGCGAGCAGCCCAGGTGGGTGCAGATGCCGACCACAACCAGCAAATCCTTGTGCTCGTCGCGCGAACGCCATTGGTTCTTGCAGTATTTCGGCAGGGGCATGGAGTAGTCTTTGTCCGACTTGGGGTCGGCGACCTTGTCTTCGGTCTTGTTCAGGCTTTCCAGCATTTCCGGGGTGCGCTTCAAAATCCACACCGGCTTGCCGCGCCATTCGACGGTCATTTTCTCACCCGGCTTGAGGCTGGAAATATCCGCCTCGACCGGAGCGCCGCCAGCCTTGGCACGCTCGGACGGCTGGAAAGTGGAAACGAAAGCTGCTCCGGTTGCCAGACCAGCCACGCCGCCCGCCGCACATGTTGCGACGATCAAGCCGCGTCGACCTGGATCGACCTGCTTTTCAATACTCATACCAACCCCAATCAGAAAATGCGAAATTTGTACGAAATTTTTGGTAACTCACACCTGATGACACTGGGTGCCCGCTGATTAATCTTGCAGCAACCTTCAATTATAACGAAGCCAAGCCCTGATTTAAAGCAATTCACTATCCATATTGCAATTTCCCGGTGCTTTTTCGCCCCTGCGACGCCGTGTCATGCCCCGTCTCAGCACAAAAGGCAATTTTTCTGCAAAAAGCTGACGCTGCCATTACACTTCTATCAACTCGGCACGGACTGCCGCTTTTTGATACCAATTTGGGAGGAAATGGCTCATGAGCATGCTGCAAGACTTCAAGGCATTCGCCATCAAGGGCAATGTGGTCGACTTGGCGGTGGCGGTGATCATCGGCGGCGCGTTCGGCAAGATCGTCGAATCGCTGGTGCAGGATGTCATCATGCCCGTCGTCGGCAAAATCTTTGGCGGCCTCGATTTTTCCAACTATTACATCGGCTTGAACGGCCAGGACCCGCACCTGACCCTGGTTGAAGCGAAAAAGGCGGGTGCCGTGTTTGCTTACGGCAACTTCATTACGATTTTCCTCAACTTCCTGATCCTGGCTTTCATCATTTTCCACATGGTCCAGGCCATCAACCGGATGAAGAAGGCCGAACCGGCGCCGCCGGCCGCCCCGGCAGCCACGCCCGAAGACGTTTTGCTGCTGCGCGAAATCCGCGATGCGTTGAAGAAGTAATGGACTGCGAGCCGGGCCGACCGAAACTTCCAGACCCCGGTCGGTCAGTCCTTGCCTTTGACGTTTTCGAGCTGCAGCAAGCCGCGCCGGTGGGCTTCGTACACGGCTTCGCCGCGCGAATGGACCGATAGCTTGTCGTAGATGTTCTTGATGTGGGTTTGCACCGTGCCCACCGACAGCGACAGCCGCTTGGCCACGTCGCCGTAAGAGTCGCCGCGCGCGATCAAATCGAGGATCGCGGCTTCGCGCTTGGTCAGCGCGACCGGCGGCGGCCCGTCGGTGGCACCGGGGCCATCATCCTTCTTGGATTCGTCGCGCGCACGGGCACGCGCCAGCACCTTGCGGGCGATGATGGGGCTGATGGGCGAGCCGCCCGCGCGCAGCTCGAGCACGGCGTTGACCACGTCGAGCCGGCCGGCATCCTTCAACACGTAGCCGGTGGCGCCCGCTTCGATGCAGGCCAGCACGTTGTCTTCGTCGGAGGACATGGTGATGACCATGATGTCGCAGGTGGGAATATGGCGCACGCAGGCGCGGATGACGTCGATGCCGGTGCCGTCGGGCAGGCCGAGGTCGGTCAGCAAGACGTCGATCTCGCCGGTGGCGAGCCATTCGACGGCCGGCTTGACGGCATCGAGCGCATTGACCAGCTTCAGTGCGGGTGACGACTCGATCGCCAGGCTCAAGGCGCGCCGCGTGACGGCGTCATCCTCGACGATCAAGACTTTGATAGGGTTGGCTGTTGCCGGTGCCGACATAGCTTATCCGTTATTTTTACCGTCATTTCGCCTGCACGGACTCGCTTTGGCGAGTTCTCTTGGGTTGCAGGCTCTCTTATTTTCCTCAGGGCAACGAGGAATGATAGCCAAGCTTTGCCGCTCTGGCTAGCTTCTTCGTCCGACAGATTATAGACGCTCCTGCGGCCTTGTTAAAAAAGAAATTTGCATGATGTTGGGCAAAACAGCGGCAAGCCATGGTCGCAGATTCATTGGGCACCCGTTTAATATCGGACGCGCGCAGAAATTTTTGAAAAACGGGTAATATCGGACGTTTGGCGTCATCGGGCCGCGAACCCCGCGTGCACCTTGATTTGACGGCTTTTTCCTCTCCCCCAAGCATTTATGCGACGCATCTGGCTACTCTTCGCGCAAACCGTCACTATCGGTCTGGCGCTCCTTTTCATCGTCAAAACGCTCAAGCCGGAATGGATCGGCGCCGCACATCGCGGACACGACCTGGCGTTGCAGGAGGCGGCGCCAGGCAGCACGCCCGGTTTGGGTTCCTACCGCGACGCGGCGCGCCGCGCGATGCCGGCCGTGGTCAATATCTTCACGTCGAAGGAAACCAGGCAGTCGAAGAATCCGTTCATGGACGACCCCTTCCTGCATAAATTTTTCGGCGACCGCTTGAACGAGCGCGACGACAAGCAATTGAGCCTGGGGTCGGGCGTCATCGTGAGCAAGGAAGGCTTCATTCTGACCAACAATCATGTGGTGGAATCGGCCGATGAGATCCAGGTGGCGCTGGCCGATGGTCGCAAGGCCGTGGCCAAGCTGGTCGGCACGGACCCCGAGACCGATCTCGCCGTGATCAAGATCGACCTGCCCGACCTGCCGGCAATTACGCTCAGCCGTTCCGAGCAAACCCAGGTGGGCGACGTGGTACTGGCCATCGGCAATCCGTTCGGCGTGGGCCAGACCGTGACCATGGGGATCGTCTCCGCGCTACGGCGCAATCACCTGGGCATCAATACCTTCGAGAATTTCATCCAGACCGACGCGGCGATCAATCCCGGCAACTCGGGCGGCGCGCTGGTCGATACCAACGGCAATCTGCTGGGCATCAATACCGCGATCTTTTCGCGTGGCGGCGGTTCGCTCGGCATCGGTTTTGCGATTCCCGTTTCGACGGTGAAGAATGTGCTTGAATCCATCATCGCCAATGGCCAGGTGGTGCGCGGCTATATCGGTGTCGAGCCGCAGGACATCACGCCGGACCTGGCGGAAAGCTTTGGCTTGAACACCAAGAGCGGCACCATCGTCGCCGGCGTGGTCAAGGGCGGCCCGGCGGACAAGGCCGGCATCAAGCCCGGCGATATCCTGGTTGCGGTCAACGGCAAGCCCGTTGCCGACACGACCGACATGCTCAACACCATTGCCCAGCTAGCGCCCGGCAGCACGGCGCAAATGACCTTGCTGCGCAAGACGGCGGAAACCAAGGTTGAAGTCGAAATCGGCAAACGGCCCCGGATCAAGCAGGAGCCTTTACCGCAGGGCGGCGACAATCCCGATGAGCCTTAAGGAGGACAAGCAGTGCATACCCGCGATTTGATGCAATACCTGGCCGAACTGAAGGAAAACAACAACCGCGCCTGGTTTGTCATGAACAAGCCGCGCTACGATATCCTGCGCGCCGAATTCCTTGAGGTGGTAACGGGGCTGATCGCCGATATCGCCAGGTTCGATCCGCCGATTGCGGCGTGCAATCCGAAGAAGGCGATCTTCCGCATCAACCGCGACGTGCGCTTCGCCAACGACAAGAGTCCGTACAAGACTTACTTTTCAGCCGCCATCACGGCTTCCGGCATGAAGAAGCCGAGCCAGGGCGGCGGGCCGATGTACTACTTCCATATCGATGCGGATGGTACGCTGCTGCTGGCCGCCGGCGAATACATGCCGCCGGCGGACCGCGTGCGCTCGATCCGCAATGCCATCGTGGCCGATGCGAAAAACTTCGGCAAGATGGCGAAGAACAAGAAGATGGCCGAGACCTTTGGCGAACTCGATGACGAGAGCAAGCTATCGCGCCCACCCAAGGGTTTTGACGCGGACACGCCACACATCGAATATATCAAGCTGAAGAATTTCCTGGTCGAGAAAAGTTACTCGATCAAGCGCAAGATACCGGTGGATCTGGGGAAGGAGTTGGCGCAGGACTTCAAGAATGCGCTGCCGCTGGTGACGTGGTTGAGGCAGGTGAAAACCGAGACGAAAGCGGAAGAGTAGCGCCGCCTCCGTCATCCCCGCGACAGCGGGGATGACGGATTGAAAGCCAGCGGCGATTAAAGATTATGCCGACTCTTCCTCTGGCGCGGTCGTCAACTTGACGAACAGCGGCGCCACCAGCAAGCCCACTTCGAATAGCAGCCACAAGGGAATCGCCAGCATCAGCATCGACGTCGCATCGGGTGGCGTGACGATGGCGGCGACGACGAAGGCGCCGACGATGATGTAGGGGCGGAATTCCTTGAGCTTTGCCACCGACACCAGCCCCATGCGCACCAGCACCACCACCACGATGGGCACTTCGAAGGTCAGGCCGAAGGCGATGAACATGGTCAGGGCGAAATCGAAATAGCTTTCGATATCGGGCGCGACGTTGATCGACTTCGGCGCCCATTCGTTGATGACCTTGAACACCACGTTGAAGACGAAGAAGTAACAAAACGCGATGCCGGCCACAAACAGGATGGTGGACGACACCACCAGCGGCGCGACCAGCTTCTTTTCGTGCGCGTAGAGACCCGGTGCGATGAAGGCCCAGGCTTGGTAGAGTATCCAGGGCAGCGTGACGACGAAAGCGGCAAGCAGGGTGACTTTCAGCGGCACCATGAAGGGCGTCAAGACGCCTGTCGCGATCATCTTCGCGCCGACCGGCAGTGCCGTCATCATGGGGTGGGCCAGGATGTCATAGATCTGCCCCGACCACGGCATCATGCAGACGAATACGAGCAGCATCACCCCACCGGCGCGCACGATACGGTCGCGCAATTCGACGAGGTGCGAGATGAAAGTCTCGGCGACGCTCTCTTCCTTGTTGTCTTGTGTCATCGATGGAAATTAAACGAAGGGCGCAGACGGGCTGCGAACGGTGCCGTCAATGGAAAAAGGTGCGATTGCCCGCCATGCCCGAGGGGCGATGGCGCGCCACGCGTGCGGCGGCTGAAATGACGCGGGTTTTCTGCCCGGTCTGCTGCTTGTACCAGGACGGCATGGCGTCACGCGCGAGCTTCTTGCGCCGGAAATCTTTGGCTTTGCGCGCAATGTGCGTGGCATCAAGCGGCGCTTCTGCCGCACCGGCGGCACGCGCGCCCTGCATGTCGGACCAGACGCCATTGATCTGGTTGTTCACTTCGGACAAACTGCCGGACACGGTCTGGTGCACGTCCTGCGCGGCCTGGCGGAATTCGTCGTGCACCTTGTGCAATTCCTCAAGCTCCATCTCGCGGCTGACTTCGGCCTTGACGTCGTTGATGTAACGCTGCGCGCGCCCGAACAGGGAGCCCGCCATGCGGGCCACCTTGGGCAGCTTTTCCGGGCCGATCACGACCAGCGCCACGGCGCCTATCATGATCAACTTGGTGAGCCCAAAATCAATCATTGGCAATCATTCGCGACCGCGCCGCACAGGCATGCATCAGCTACGCGTCTTTTCTTTGGCTTCGACGTCGATGGTCGACTTGTCGGTCACCTGGGCCGTGGGAGCAGCCGGCTGCTGTTGCTGCGCGGTCTTTTCCTCTTCGCCCTTCACGCCGTCCTTGAAGCCCTTGACTGCACGGCCGAGGTCGGAGCCGATATTGCCGAGTTTCTTGGTGCCAAAAATCAGGACCACGATCACCAGCAAAATCAGCAAATGGACTGGACTGAAACTACCCATCATTTTCTCCTTAGAGGGCGATGTCGCCCTACACTCACACTACCGTTATACGCTAAATTCAACCGGCCTACCGCTGCCCGCGCCAGGGATGCGGGCCGCCAATCACGTGCATGTGCAGGTGATAGACTTCCTGCCCGCCATCGGGACCGGTGTTGAACAGCGTCTTGAAGCCGCCGCTACCCTTGCCCGCTCCAGACGCATCGGGCACGAAACCGCACCCCTGCTCCTGGGCCAGTTTTGGCGCCAATAAGAGCATTTTACCCAACAATGCCGCATGTTCTTCACGGCAATCTGCCAAGGTGGGGATGTGTTGCTTTGTCACCAATAAAAAATGAACCGGGGCAGCGGGATTGATGTCGTGAAAGACAATCAAGTCGTCGTCTTCGTAGATGGTCTTGGATGGAATCTGCTTGGCTGCAATCTTGCAGAAGATACAATTATCCACGCTGCACTCCCTTACATTCATATGACTTGATTTGCCTGCGATTTATTCCCGGCGCTCGGCTTCTTCACGTTCGTCTGCCTTGCGGTTGGCCTTTTCCTCGATGCCCGACATGCCTTCGCGGCGCGCCAGTTCTTCCAGCACCTGTTGCGGCGTGAGGTTGAACTGCGCCAGCATGACCATCGAATGAAACCACAGGTCGGCACACTCGTAGAGGACCTTTTCCGTCTCGCCCGTCACGCGTGCATCTTTTGCAGCCATGACGGTTTCGGTGGCTTCTTCGCCGATTTTTTTCAAAATCGCATCGTCGCCCTTGGCAAACAGGCGCGAGACGTAGGATTTATCGGGGTCGCCGCCGTTGGCCAGCTTGCGCGATTCGATGATTTGGGCCAGGCGGGCCAGGATGTCGCTCATTTGTAGATGCTTTCCGGATCTTTCAATACGGGCTCGACCGCGACCCAATCGCCGTCGTCGTCCCGGCCCTGCAATTGCTGGAAGAAGCACGAATGGCGCCCCGTGTGGCAGGCGATGCCGCCGGCCTGCTCGACCGTCAAGAGCACCACGTCCTCATCGCAATCGAGACGGATGTCGCGCACCGTTTGCACGTGGCCCGATTCCTCGCCCTTGTGCCACAGCTTCTTGCGCGAGCGGCTCCAGTAGACGGCTTCACCGAGTTCGACCGTCTTGGCCAGGGCCTCGCGGTTCATCCAGGCGAACATCAGGACATGGCCGCTGCCGGCTTCCTGGGCGATCACCGGCACCAGGCCGTGTTCGTCCCACTTGACCTTGTTCAACCACTTGGCCTTGACACTCATGCGCGCCTCATCGGAATGCCTTGTGCTGCCATGAAGCGCTTGGCTTCCTGCACCGTGTGCTCGCCATAGTGGAAGATCGAAGCGGCCAGCACCGCATCGGCGTGGCCCAGCTTGATGCCGTCGGCCAGGTCTTGCAAGCCGCCTACGCCGCCCGAGGCGATCACGGGCACAGATACCGCATCGGACACGGCACGCGTCAGGGCCAGGTCGAAGCCGGACTTGGTACCGTCGCGGTCCATGCTGGTCAGGAGGATTTCGCCGACGCCGTAGCTTTCCATCTTTTGCGCCCACTCGACCACATCGAGGCCGGTCGGCTTGCGCCCGCCGTGGGTAAAGACTTCCCATTTGCCGTCGCTACTCTTCTTGGCGTCGATGGCGACAACGATACACTGCGAGCCGTATTTTTGCGCCGCGTCCTTCACCAGTTGCGGGTTGGCCACGGCGGCACTGTTGACACTGATCTTGTCGGCGCCGGCATTGAGCAGCCGGCGCACATCCTCGACGGCACGCACGCCACCGCCCACGGTCAAGGGAATGAAGACCTGCGAAGCCACGGCTTCGATGATGTGCAGGATCAGGTCGCGCCCGTCCGAGGTGGCGGTGATGTCGAGGAAGGTGATTTCGTCGGCGCCCTGTTCGTCGTAGCGGCGCGCGATTTCCACCGGGTCGCCGGCGTCGCGCAGTTCGACGAAGTTGACCCCTTTCACGACGCGCCCGGCGGTCACGTCGAGGCAGGGGATGATGCGTTTAGCCAGACTCATGTGCGCACCTCCGCAAATCTACTGCGCAGCCCAATCTCGGGCTCGCGATGCTCGCCGTACTGTCGTACGGCTGCGCTTCTCGACCCGACATGGCCGGGCCGCGCAGGCCGCTCGCTACGATTTTCGGAGGCGCGCTACTCATCCGGGACTTCCGGTTCCAGATCACCGCTCAAGTCGTCGGCGCGTTCCTGCGCGGCGCGCAAATCGAGCGTGCCTTCGTAGATCGAGCGGCCGCAGATGACGCCATCGATGCCTTCGTGCTGTACGGCGCACAGGGCCTCAACATCCTTGATGTCGTGCAAGCCGCCCGAAGCGATGACGGGGATGGTCATGCTTTGCGCCAGCTTGACGGTGGCCTCGATGTTGACGCCGCCCATCATGCCGTCGCGCCCGATGTCGGTGTAGACGATGGCTTCGCAGCCGTAGTCTTCGAACTTCCTGGCCAGGTCGATGACTTCATGGCCCGAAAGCTTGCTCCAGCCGTCGGTGGCTACCTTGCCGTCCTTGGCATCGAGCCCGACGATGATCTGGCCCGGGAAGGCGCTGCAGGCATCGTGCAGGAAGCCGGGATTCTTCACCGCGGCGGTGCCGATGATGATGTAAGAGAGGCCGTCGTCGAGATAGCGTTCGATGGTGTCGAGGTCGCGGATGCCGCCGCCCAACTGGATCGGAATCTCGTCGAGATCGTTTTCCTCGGCATAATCGCGCACGGCGCGGATGATGGCTTTCACGGCAGCCTCGTTCCTGGGCTTGCCGGCAAAGGCGCCGTTCAAGTCGACCAGGTGCAGGCGGCGCGCGCCTTGGGCGAGCCAGTGGCGCGCCATTTGGCCCGGATCTTCGGAAAATACGGTGGCTTGATCCATATCGCCTTGTTTCAGGCGCACGCAATGACCGTCTTTCAGGTCGATGGCAGGTATGAGCAGCATGGCTACGGGAGAGTGGAAGTTATTGGGGGGTTTCGCTAAACGGTTAGCAATGGCTACAGGCGTTAAGGCTTCCAATGAACAAAGTTTTTATATAACTGCAAACCGGCGGTGGCGCTCTTCTCCGGGTGGAATTGCGTCGCAAAGATGTTTTCCCGCGCGATGGCGCTGCAAAACGGTTCGCCGTAGAGGGTTTCTCCGGCGACGTCGGCCCGATTCGTGGGTTGCGCGTAATAGCTGTGCACAAAATAAAAGTAACTATTGTCGGCAATGCCTTGCCACAACGGATGGGGCACGGTCTGGTTGACACGGTTCCACCCCATTTGCGGCACTTTAAAGCGCGAGCCGTCTTCCTGCAAGCGGTCTTCCAGGTGAAAGCGCACCACCTTGCCGGGAAACAGGCCCAGGCCGGGCGTATCGGCTTCTTCGCTCCAGTCGAACAGCAATTGCTCGCCGACGCACACGCCGAACATGGGCTTGTTGCGCGAGGCGTCGATCACCACATCCTGCAAGCCGGACTCGCGCAGGCAGCGCATGCAATCGGCTATTGCGCCCTGGCCGGGGAATACGAGGCGGTCGGCACTCTTCACGTCGGCGACTTCGCCGGAAATCATGACATTGGCTTCGGGTGCGACATGGCGCAATGCTTGCGCGACCGAGCGCAAATTGCCCATGCCGTAATCGACAACGACGATTTTATTGCTCATGGCACTGGGGCGCCCATTACAGACTGCCCTTGGTCGATGGTATGGTCCCCGCTGCGCGCGCGTCGAGTTCCGCGGCCATGCGCAGCGCGCGGCCGAATGCCTTGAACACGGTCTCGCATTGGTGGTGCGCGTTGTCGCCGCGCAAATTGTCGACATGCAAGGTCACCAGCGCATGATTGACGAAACCCTGGAAGAATTCGTGCGTCAGGTCCACGTCGAAGGTGCCGATCATCGAACGCTTGAACGGCACATGGAATTCGAGGCCGGGACGGCCGGAGAAATCGATCACCACGCGCGACAGGGCTTCATCGAGCGGCACGTAAGCATGGCCGTAGCGGCGGATGCCCTTTTTATCGCCGATTGCCTTCGCCAGCGCCTGACCCAGCGTAATGCCGACGTCTTCGACCGTGTGGTGCGCATCGATATGCAGATCGCCCTTGGCTTCGATGTCGAGATCGATCAGGCCGTGGCGCGCGATCTGGTCCAGCATGTGGTCGAGGAAAGGCACGCCGGTGTTGAGTTTCTGTTGACCGGTGCCATCGAGGTTGAGCGCAACCCGGATCTGCGTTTCGTTGGTGTTGCGTACGACTTCGGCGGTGCGTGGCGTAGACATGATGAAGGTTAGAACGTGAGTAAGACTACGGTGTCGCGCGCAGTGCTTCGCCCAGTGCTGCACTTAGCGCATCAATGAGCAAGGCATTCTCTTCGGGGGTGCTGACGTTTACGCGCAAGCAGTTTTCCAGCAATGCATGCATTTTACCTACATTTTTGACCAGAACTTTACGTGCCAGCAAATTGGCGAATATTGCTTCACCGCTGTTGCCATCATTCTTGCCGCCGGGCAGCAAACGCACCAGCAAAAAGTTGGCTGCCGACGGGTAAACATGCACGCCGGGCAAGGCGGAGAGCGCAGCAGACAGCTTGCTTCGCTCCGAACGCAAAGCAGCCGCTTGGTGGTCGAGCACATCGAGGTGTTCCAGCACGAATTCGGCACAGGCCTGGGTCAGCACGTTGACGTTGTAAGGCGGCCGCACCTTGTCGCATTCATTCAACAGTTCGGCACTGCCGGACATGTAGCCCAGGCGGATGCCGGCCAGGCCGAGCTTGGATACGGTGCGCATCACCAAAAGGTTGGCGAATTCGGGCAGGCGATCCATGAAGCTGACCTGGGCAAAGGGCTGGTAAGCCTCGTCGATCACGACCAGGCCGGTGTCGCCCACGGCGCGGATTATCGCTTCGATCTGCGCCGCTTCGAACAGGGTGCCCGTCGGGTTGTTCGGGTAAGCCAGGTAAGTGATGGCCGGACGGTGCTGCGCGATCGCGGCCAGCATGGCGTCAAGGTCGAGCGTCAAATCGGCCTTCAAGGGCACGCCGATGAATTCCATGCCGGCAAAGCGTGCCGACATGGCATACATGACAAAACCGGGCACAGGCGCCAATACCTTCGCGCCGGGCTTGGCGCACATCGTGGAGAGCATGGCGATCAATTCGTCCGAACCATTGCCTAGCACCACGTCATAGCCCCTGGGTACGCCGAGCTTGGCGCAGATGGCGGCTTTCAGTGCGGTGTAGGACGGCACGGGATAGCGGTTCAGCGCCACATCGGCCAGGCGTTGCCCCAATTGCGTGCGCAACTCGGGCGGCAGCGTGTACGGGTTTTCCATCGCGTCAAGCTTGACCAGGCCGGTGCTGTCGGGCACGTGATAAGCCGACAAGGCGCGGATTTCGGGGCGGACGACGGTTTCGATCAAGGACATGGCGAAGGGTGTGGAAAATTCGGGATGTGGGGAATTCAACAGGCCGCGCTCATTTGACGATATCGTCAAGCAAGGGCGATGCCAAGACAGGAGTTTCGCGCACGAGCCTCTGCTCGATTTGCGCGCAGTAATCAGGGTTCAATTCAAAGCCGACGAAGTGGCGGCTATTGCGCAAGGCCGCCACTGCGGTGGTGCCGCTGCCCATGAAGGGGTCGAGCACGACGCCGCCGGGCGGGCACGAGGCCTTGACCATGCGTTCGATGATTTCGAGCGGCTTTTGCGTCGGGTGGTCTTCGCGCTCCGGGTGTTCGCGGTGCAGGCGCGAGACGCTCCACAGGTCCTTGGGGTTGTAGCCGATCTCCAGCCACTTGGCGCCGACGAAGATGGAGCGCGAGCGCGCCTTCTTGGTTTCGGCATCGTAGGGGATGCGCACCGCATCGACGTCGAAGTAGTAGCCTTTCTGCTTGGCAAAAAGGCCGATGGTGTCGTGCACCGAGGTGTAGCTGCGCGTGCTGCCGCCCATCGAGGGCACACGGCGGTCCCAGATGATTTCGTTGATCATGGTCATGCGTTGTTTCAGCATGACGAAGATTTCCGGTGCGTAGCGCCAGGTCAGGCAGATGTAGAGGCTGCCGGTGGGCGCCAGCTTGGGCAGGGCGACGTCGATCCATTGCGCCATCCAGTCCAGATAGACGTCGACGCCGTGCTTGTCGGCCATCTTGTCGGAATCGTTGCCGTAGTCCTTGCCCAAACCGTAAGGCGGGTCGGCCACGATCAGATCGATGGCGCCATCGGGCAGGCGCGCCATGCCGCTCAAGGCGTCTTCGCAAAAGACGCGGTCGAGCCAGGCAGGCAGCGGGGCGTTCATGTAAGCCTGAGTTCGGCCGAGCGCGCGTGCGCCTGCAAGCCTTCGCCGTAGGCGAGTTCGGCTGCCACCTTGCCCAGCGTTTGGGCGCCGGCGGCGCTGACTTCGATGATGGAAGAGCGCTTCTGGAAATCGTACACGCCCAAGGGCGACGAGAAACGCGCCGTGCGCGAAGTCGGCAGCACGTGGTTCGGCCCGGCGCAATAGTCGCCCAAGGCTTCGGACGAAAAGCGGCCGAGGAACATGGCACCGGCGTGGCGGATCTTGTCGGCCCAGCGGTGCGGATCGGCGGCGGAAATTTCCAGGTGCTCGGCGGCGATCGAATTGGCGATCTCGCAAGCCTCTTCCATATCGCGCACCTTGATCAGGGCGCCGCGGTCGGCCAGCGAGGTGCGAATCACTTCCTTGCGCGGCATGCCGTCGAGGAGTTTATCGATGCTGGCTTCAACCTTGACCAGGTAAGCCGCATCGGGGCAGAGCAGGATCGATTGCGCCAGCTCGTCGTGCTCGGCTTGCGAGAACAAGTCCATCGCAACCCAGTCCGGTTCGGTGCTGCCGTCGCAGATGATGAGGATTTCCGAAGGGCCGGCGATCATGTCGATGCCGACGGTGCCGAACACGCGGCGCTTGGCACTGGCGACATAGGCATTGCCGGGGCCGACAATCTTGTCCACCGCCGGCACGGTTGCCGTGCCGTAAGCCAGCGCACCCACGGCTTGCGCGCCGCCTAGCGTGAACACGCGGTCTACGCCGGCAATTGCGGCGGCGGCCAATACCAGTTCATTGCGCACGCCGTCGGGCGTGGGCACGACCATGATGACCTCAAGCACGCCGGCCACCTTGGCCGGGATCGCGTTCATCAACACCGACGAAGGATAGGCCGCCTTGCCGCCGGGGACGTAGATGCCGACGCGGTCCAAGGGCGTAACCTTTTGCCCGAGCACGGTGCCGTCGGCTTCGGTGTAGCGGAAGCCGTCGGAGCCGCATTCCTTGCGCTGGCGTTCGTGGTAGCTCTTGACGCGTGCGGCTGCGGTTTCCAATGCGCTGCGGCGCGCGGCGGGCAGCTTGTCGAGCGCGGCCTGCAATTCGGCATGGCCGATTTCGAGCGCGGCGACCGATTCGGCCTCCAGGCGATCGAAACGCCTGGTGTATTCCAGCACGGCGGCGTCGCCGCGCGCCTTGACGTCAGCCAGAATGGTGGCCGCAGCCTGTTCGACGGCGGCGTCGGTGCTGGCCTCGAATGCCAGCAGCGCCGACAGTTCGGCGCGGAAACCGGTGTCGGACGAGTCGAGTTTGCGGATCTGCGCCATGTTATTTGCCTGCCGGTTTGTCGGCCGAACTGCCCACCATAGACGCGCGTTCGAAAGCTTCGAGTATCGGTTGCAGCCGCTCGCGTTTCAACTTCAGCGCGGCCTGGTTCACCACGAGGCGCGACGAAATTTCCATGATGTGCTCGACTTCGACGAGGTTGTTGGCGCGCAGGGTGCTGCCGGTGGAAACCAGGTCGACGATGGCGTCGGACAGGCCGACCAGCGGCGCCAGCTCCATCGAGCCATACAGCTTGATCAGATCGACGTGCACGCCCTTGCGCGCGAAGTGCTCGCGCGCGGTCTGCACGTATTTGGTCGCGATGCGCAGGCGCGCGCCCTGGCGCACGGCGCGGTCATAATCGAAACCGGCTTGCACGGCGACCGACATGCGGCACTTGGCGATGTTCAAGTCGATAGGCTGGTACAGCCCTTCCCCGCCGTGTTCGAGCAAGACGTCCTTGCCGGCCACGCCGAAGTCGGCCGCGCCGTATTGCACGTAGGTCGGCACGTCGGTGGCGCGTACGATGATCACGCGCACCTGCGGATCGTTGGTGCCGATGATCAGCTTGCGTGATTTTTCCGGGTCTTCGGCGACCATGATGCCGGCGGCTTGCAACAGCGGCACGGTTTCTTCGAAGATGCGGCCCTTGGACAAGGCCAGCGTCAGTTGTTGCGGATTTTCTCCCATGATTGCCATCACTTGATCCGTTCGATGTCGGCGCCGACGGCCGAGAGCTTGGCTTCGATGCGGTCGTAGCCGCGGTCGAGATGGTAGATGCGGTCGACCACGGTTTCGCCCTCGGCGGCAAGGCCGGCGATGATGAGCGAAGCCGAGGCGCGCAAGTCGGTTGCCATGACGGGGGCGCCAACCAGTTTTTCCACGCCGCGCACCAGCGCCGTGTGGCCGTCGATGTCAATCGAGGCGCCCAGGCGGTTCAATTCCTGCACGTGCATGAAGCGGTTTTCGAAAATGGTTTCCGTGACGCGGGCGCTGCCGTCGGCCAGGCAGTTCAAGGCCATGAATTGCGCCTGCAGGTCGGTCGGGAAACCGGGGTATTCGGTGGTGCGAAAGCTCACAGCCTTGGGACGCGCGGCCATCTGCACACGGATCCAATCCTCGCCCGCAGTCAGGATGGCGCCCGCTTCGCGCAGCTTGTCGAGGGCGGCGTCGAGCAGGCCGCTTTGCGTATTGCGCAGCACCACGTCGCCGCCGGTTGCCGCCACGGCGCACAGGAAGGTACCGGTCTCAATCCGGTCGGCAATGACGCTATGCGCCGCGCCATGCAGCGCGCTCACGCCTTGCACGACCAGGCGGTCAGAGCCGATGCCTTCGATTTTCGCGCCCATCTTGACCAGCAAATTGGCCAGGTCGGTGACTTCGGGTTCGCGCGCGGCGTTTTCCAGCACGGTCTCGCCTTCGGCCAGGGCGGCGGCCATCAGCAGGTTTTCCGTGCCGGTGACGGTGATCATGTCGGTCACGATGCGCGTGCCCTTCAATTTTTTGGCCTTGGCGTGGATGTAGCCGGCTTCGATGGCAATCTCGGCACCCATCGCCTGCAAGCCCTTGATGTGCTGATCGACCGGGCGCGAGCCGATGCCGCAGCCGCCGGGCAGCGACACCTTGGCTTCGCCGAAGCGCGCCACCAGCGGGCCGAGCACCAGGATCGAGGCCCGCATGGTCTTGACCAGGTCGTAAGGCGCTTCGAGGTGGTCCACGCCGCGCCCGTTCATGACCACGCGTGCGCCATCCTGCTCGGCTTGCAGGCCCATCTGGCGCAACAGCTTCAGCATGGTGGTGACGTCGTGCAGGTTGGGCACGTTGGAGAGATCGAGCGAATCGGCCGTCAACAGGCCGGCGCACAGGATGGGGAGCGCGGCATTCTTGGCGCCCGAAATGGCGATTTCGCCTGACAGGCGGCGGCCGCCGGTGACACGTAGTTTGTCCATTATTTCTGCTGAAACTCTTCAGGGGTATAGGTTTTCATCGACAGCGCGTGGATTTCCTGCTCCATGCGGCTGCCCAGCACGGCATACACCATCTGGTGACGGGCGATGGATCGCTTGCCGGCAAACGCGGGCGAGACGATGACGGCATTGAAATGCTGGCCGTCGCCTTCGACTTCGAGATGGGTGCATTCGAGCCCGGCGGCGATGTTGCTCTTGATCGATTCTGGCGTGGGAAACACGATAAGTCCTTGGTTTTACTGCGGCTGCGGGGATGCTCCGGCTTGCGCGACTATGCTTGGTCAGGCTGGAGCGCAAAGGCACCGCATCAATGTCGTAGTTTATAGCCGCTTTTGAGCATGCGGAGCGCCAGCGTCATCAAAATGATGAAAAAAGCGGCAACCACGGCAAAACTGCGCAGGGGATCGACGTCGGACTGGCCGAAAAAGCCATACCGGAAGCCGTCGATCATGTAGAAGAAGGGGTTGAAATGCGACGCCGCCTGCCAGAAGCCCGGCAGCGAATGGATCGAGTAGAACACGCCGGAGAGGAAGGTAGCCGGCATGATGACGAAGTTCTGCGCCGAGGCCAATTGATCGAATTTTTCGGCCCAGATGCCGACGATCAAGCCCATCGTGCCCAGTATCGCGGCACCGGCAAAGGCAAAGATGAACACCCACCACGGCGCGGCAAAGCTCAGCTTGGCGAACCAGACCGTGATGACGAACACCCCGGAGCCCACGGCCAGGCCGCGCACCACGGCCGCCAGCACATAGGCGCCGAACATTTCCCAGTGCGACAGCGGCGGCAAGAGGATGAACACCAGATTTCCCGTGATCTTGGACTGGATCAGCGAGGAAGACGAATTGGCAAACGCATTCTGCAATACGCTCATCATCACCAGGCCGGGCACGAGGAAGGCGGTGTAGGAGACGCCCGGATAGACCTGCACGCGGCCTTCGAGCGCATGGCCGAAGATGACCAGATACATCATGGCCGTCAGGACCGGCGCGGTGATGGTTTGCGCCGAGACCTTCCAGAAACGCAGCACTTCCTTGTACAGCAGGGTTTGGAAACCGATCATTTTTCACCTTCCATGATCTGAATGAAGACGTCTTCCAGATCGGCCTGCTTCAATTGCATGTCTGCTATCGTCGCGCCGCTTTCGCGGATCACGCGCAGGATTTCTTCGACTTCGGGGTATTCGTTGACGCGCAGCGTGAATGTGGCGCCGCCGGCCAGCTCTTCCGGATGCGACACCAGCCCCTTCAGGCGTTCCGGCAGGCTGCCCGAGGCCAGTTCGACGATCAATTGTGAGCCGGAGATGCGGCGGATCAGCGCCTGGGTCGAATCGAGCGCCACCACTTTACCGCCCTTCAACATGGCGATGCGGTTGCACAGCGCCTGGGCTTCTTCGAGGTAGTGTGTGGTCAAGACTACGGTGTGGCCTTCGCGGTTCAAGCGGGCGACGAATTTCCACAGCGTCTGGCGCAATTCCACGTCGACGCCGGCGGTCGGCTCGTCCAATACGATGACGGGCGGCTTGTGTACCAGGGCTTGCGCCACAAGCACGCGCCGCTTCATGCCGCCGGAGAGCGCGCGCATGTTGGTATCGGCCTTGTTGGTCAGGTCGAGGTTATGCATCACCTCGTCGATCCAGGCGTCGTTATTCTTGACGCCGAAATAGCCCGATTGCATGCGCAGCGTCTCGCGCACGGTGAAAAACGGGTCGAACACGAGTTCCTGCGGCACCACGCCCAGGCGCGAGCGCGCCTCACGGTATTGCTTGACGACGTCGTAGCCATGCACCGTCACGCTGCCGGCATCGGCCCGGTTGAGGCCAGCGATGATGGAAATCAGCGTGGTCTTGCCGGCGCCGTTGGGGCCGAGCAAGCCGAAAAACTCACCTTCTTCGATGGTCAGGGAGACGCCGTCTAACGCACGCAGCGCCTTGTAGCGCTTTTCAACATTGGTAATCTGGATAGCAGCCATGGTGGCCAGAGGCTTTTCTTAGCAAACGTGATGCGTCTGTTCCGAATGGCAGAAAAGACGCGAAAGCCTTTGATTATAGGGGATTTTTGAAACCGGGGCGGGGCGCGACCCAGGCAAGTGCAGGGTTTGCTGGGTCTGCAGCTTCGTAGGTTGGGCTGAGCGAAGCGATGCCCAACATCCGCGAGTTGAATCAACGCCCGAGATTGCGCCAACTCCCAATGTTGGGCTTCGCTGCGCTCAACCCAACCTACGCTTACGCGTCTTTAGCGTAGAGCATGTCCGCCACGCCGTACAACCAGGCCAGGCTTTTGAGGTTATGCGGAAGATTATGAAACACCAGGCCCTGCTTGCGCTCCTGTGCGGCGCGCTGCCAGGCCAGGAGCGTGGCGACGCCTGCCGAATCGACCTGGGTCAGGCCGGCCAGATCGATCTCGGTCTGGCCGCCGGCAATCGCCTCCAGGCCGGCATGCAGCGCCGGCTTGGCATTGGATATCGTCAGCGATTGCGTGGGACGGAACATTGGCATGACTCCGATTACTTGCCGCCCTTGGCCGACGCCAGCTTCTGATTCTTGTCGGTCAGCGCCTTGATCAAGCCATCCATGCCGCCCTTGTTGATTTCGTTGGCAAAGCTGCTCTTGTAGGATTCGACCAGCCAGGCGCCAAGGACGTTGACGTCATAGATCTTCCAGCCGCCATCGATCTTTTCCAGGCGGTAGTTCAACTGGACCGGCTCGCCGCGCGGCTGCAGCACTTGCGAATGCACTTCCACGCCGTCGGTCGCGCCCGCATCCATGCGGAAGGGCTGGAATTGCAATTGCTGGTCGCGGATCTGGCTGATGGCACCGGAATAGGTGTAGATCAGGAGCGTGCGAAACTGGTCGGTCAACTGCTTTTGCTGATCCGGCGTGGCATCGCGCCAGAAACGGCCGGCCGCCAGCTGCGTCATGCGCTGGAAGTCGACATAAGGCAGGATCTTGGTATCGACCAGGTCGAAAATCTTTTTCTGGTTGCCGGTCTGGATGCTCTTGTCGGCCTTGACCGAATCGAGCACGTCCTGGCTGATGCGCTTGACCAGCACATCGGGCGCTTCCTGGGCCGAAGCCGCGCTCATGAAGCCGGCCATGCCAACTGCGAGAACCAAGGCCGCGATTTGTTTGAAGAGTTTCATATTCTTTCCATTTATGTAATTAATTTCAATTCCCTGTACACCCAATCTGTTAACCGTCGTGACAGCCGCGCGGATGACAAGCTTGATTGCAATCGTTATTCCGATAGACGCCAGCGGCGAAATTCGGTTCCGCACATTTACATTTCATTCTGGCAAGTTTTGCTTATTTGCCACTACCACTGGTATTGCCGCCGCTATTGTTGTTGCTGCCGCCGTTGCTATTGCCATTGCTGCCGCCATCGGCAGCTTTGCTGTACAGAAACTGGCTGATCAAGTCTTCCAGCACCACGGCCGATTGGGTCGAGGTGATCTTGTCGCCGTTGGCCAGGTTCTTGACGTCGCCGCCCGGCGAGATGCCGATGTACTGCTCGCCCAGCAAGCCCGAGGTCAAGATCTTGAGCGAGGAATCCTTGGGAAACTGGTAGGCGGAATCGAGGTTCAAGACCACACTCGCCTGGAAGGTCTTGTCGTCGAAACGGATCTCGGCGACGCGGCCCACCACCACCCCGGCACTCTTGACGGGCGCCTGCGGCTTCAAGCCGCCGATGTTGTCGAACTTGCTGATGATCTGGTAGGTCGGCGTAAATGAAAATGAATTCAAATTGCCGGCCTTGAGGGCCAGGAACAATAGCGCCGCCGCGCCCAACAGGACGAACAGGCCGACCCAGACATCCAACGATTTTCTTTGCATGGTGACACCTATCTACGGGTAAAGCGCACTCGCTCGGCGAGCTTCAATTGAACATTATGGCGGTCAGCAGGAAATCCAGGAACAGCACCGTCAACGAGGCGATCACCACGGTCCGCGTCGTCGCGCGCGACACGCCTTCGGGCGTCGGCTGGCTTTCATAACCCTGGTATAGCGCGACGAATGTCACGGCAAAACCGAACACCACGCTCTTGATGACACCGTTCAACACGTCCTGCACGACATCGACCCCGCCCTGCATTTGCGACCAGAAGGCGCCTTCGTCGACGCCGATCATGCGCACACCGACGATATAGCCGCCCACGATGCCGACGGCGCTGAAGATCGCCGCCAGGACGGGCATGGCAATCACGCCGGCCCAGAAGCGCGGGGCGATCACGCGCTGCAGCGGGTTGACCGCCATCATTTCCATCGCGGCCAATTGTTCGCCGGCCTTCATCAAGCCGATCTCGGCCGTAAGCGAGGTGCCCGCGCGGCCGGCAAACAGCAGTGCCGTCACAACGGGCCCGAGTTCGCGCGTCAGCGACAAGGCCACCAGCAAACCCAATGCCTGCTCGGAACCATATTTGTTGAGCGTGTAATAGCCTTGCAAGCCAAGCACGAAACCCACGAACAGGCCCGAGACGGCAATGATCACGAGCGAATAATTGCCGATGAAATGAATCTGGTCCGTGATCAGGCGCGGGCGGCGCAACAGGCCGAAAGACAGCATCAACATACGCCCGAACATGCGCGCCGCATAGCCGAGATCGGTCAGCCACATGCGGATGGCGTAGCCGAGCCCGCCAATTGCGCCGATCATGCGCTCACCTTCAAGCCCAAATCCTCGGCCAATGACTTGCCGGGATAATGGAACGGCACCGGGCCGTCGGCCTCGGCCTTGACGAATTGCCTGACGTAAGGATCGGTCGAGGTCTTCATCTCGTCCGGCGTGCCGTGCGCCACGATCTTGCCCGAGGAAAGGAAATACACGTAGTCGGCGATCAGGAAGGATTCATCGACATCGTGCGAAACCAGGATCGAGGTCGAGCCGAGCGCGTCGTTGAGATTGCGGATCAGGTTGGCTGTCACGCCCATCGAGATCGGATCGAGCCCGGCAAACGGTTCGTCATACATGATCAATTGCGGATCGAGCGCTATCGCGCGCGCCAGCGCCACGCGACGCGCCATGCCGCCCGACACTTCCGAAGGCTTCAGGTAAGCCGCGTTGCGCAGGCCAACTGCCTGCAGCTTCATCAAGACCATGTCGCGGATCAGGCTCTCGGGCAGGTCGGTATGTTCGCGCAGCGGAAAGGCCACGTTGTCGTAGACGCTCAGATCGGTGAACAATGCACCATTCTGGAACAGCACGCCCATGCGGCGGCGCAGTTTGTACAGGCCGTCGTTGTCGTGCGTATCGACCGGCGTGCCGTCAATGGTGATGCTGCCTTCCTGCGCTGCGAGCAGTCCGCCTATCAGGCGCAGGATGGTGGTCTTGCCGGAACCCGAGCCGCCCATCACGGCCACGACTTTGCCGCGCGGGAAATCCATCTCGAGATCGCTCAGGATGGGCCTTTCGCCGTAGGCAAATTTCAGATTGCGGATTTCGACCAGATTGGACACGTGTTTGATGTTCGAAAAGGACAATGAGGAAAACAATGGCGAGATTGTAGAGCAGTTCTCACATTTCTTCAGACGCGGGGACGCGAAAGGGCTGCGTTTGGCGGATTTGTCGGTGAATGGCGCCGCCCGACGTCGCAAAATACAACAGGCCCGCGCTATGCGGGCCTGCATTTACAAGGCTTTACATCCTTAACGAATTTACCTTGGCAATACCGAGCACCCCATCAGGAACTCGTCAACCGCTCGGGCGCACTGACGCCCTTCGCGGATCGCCCACACAACAAGCGACTGGCCGCGCCGCATGTCGCCGGCGGCGAACACTTTGGGAACCGAAGTCTTGTAGCTGCTCTCGCCTTCCGTCGCCGCCTTGGCATTGCCGCGTGCATCCGCATCAACGCCGAAGGCCTTCAGCACCTGCGCCACGGGTGAGACGAAGCCCATCGCGAGCAAGACCAGGTCGGCCTTGAGTTCGAATTCGGAATCGGGCACTTCCTGCATTTTGCCGTCCTTCCATTCGACACGCGCAGCGATCAGTTTCTCGACCTTGCCGCCCTTGCCTTCGAGGCGCTTGGTGGCGATCGACCAGTCGCGCTCGCAGCCCTCTTCGTGCGAAGACGAGGTGCGCAGCTTGATCGGCCAATAAGGCCAGACCAGCGGCTTGTTTTCTTCTTCGGGCGGCTGGGGCAGCAGCTCGAATTGCGTGACCGAGGCCGCGCCGTGGCGGTTCGAGGTGCCCACGCAGTCCGAACCGGTGTCGCCGCCGCCGATCACGATGACGTGCTTGCCCGTTGCCATGATCTGATCCTTGACCTTGTCGCCGGCCACCACCTTGTTTTGCAGCGGCAGGAAATCCATGGCGAAGTGCACGCCCTTCAAGTCGCGTCCCGGAACCGGCAAGTCGCGCGGCTGTTCGGCGCCACCGGAGAGGATTACGGCATCGAATTCCTTGTCCAGCTCTTCGGCAGTAATCGTCTTTTTCGACCAGTTGGTCACGTTGGACGGGAAGTCCTTGCCAACCAGGACGCCGGTCTTGAACTGCACGCCTTCGGCTTCCATCTGCTTGATACGGCGATCGATCTGCGCCTTTTCCAGCTTGAAATCGGGGATGCCATAGCGCAGCAGGCCGCCGACGCGATCGTTCTTCTCGAACACGGTCACGTCATGGCCGACGCGCGCCAGTTGCTGCGCGGCGGCCAAACCGGCAGGGCCGGAGCCGACCACGGCGACTTTCTTGCCGGTCTTCTTTTCAGCAGGCTGCGGCACGACCCAGCCGTTTTCCCAGCCCTTGTCGATGATGAAGTGCTCGATGGACTTGATGCCGACAGGCTCTTCATTGATGCCCAGTGTGCAGGCGGTTTCGCACGGCGCGGGGCAGATGCGGCCGGTGAATTCGGGGAAGTTGTTGGTCGAATGCAGCGTATCGAGCGCTTCCTGATAGGCGCCACGATAGACCAGGTCGTTCCAGTCAGGGATGATGTTGTTGACCGGGCAGCCGTTGTTGCAAAACGGGATGCCGCAATCCATGCAGCGCGCGCCCTGGATCTTGGCGTCGGCATCGTTCAAATGCAGGATGAATTCCTTGTAGTGCTTGGTGCGCGTATCCGGTGCCTCGCTGGCTTCCTTCAGGCGCTGGTATTCCATGAACCCGGTGATCTTACCCATGACTATATCTTCCCCATTGTTCGTGCGTAGGGCGGAAAAGCGCAGCGCCTTCCGCCGTATGCTTGCATAACCGTTTCACCACACTTGGATGATACATGCGGCGGAAGGCGCTACGCTTTTCCGCCCTACCTGCCTATCAAGCGGCCTTTTTCTCTTTCGCTGCTTCGGCAGCGGCCATCTCGGCCAGCGCGCGCTTGTATTCGTTCGGGAATACCTTGACGAACTTGGCGCGGCCGACGGCCCAGGCATCGAGCAGGTTGCGCGCACGCGTGCTGCCGGTGTACTTGAAGTGACGCTCGAGCAAGCCCTTCAGGATCGCCTCGTCGCTCTGGCGTTCGCCATCGACCGCGAGCTTGTGCCAGGCTGAGCGCTCGCCCTTGGCTTCCTGGTCGATCGCACTCTGCACGGGTTCGAGCGTGACCATGGACAGGTTGCACTTGGCGGCAAAGTCGCCATCCGGGTCATAGACATAGGCGATGCCGCCCGACATGCCGGCGGCGAAGTTGCGTCCGGTTTCTCCCAACACCACGACCGTGCCGCCGGTCATGTACTCGCAGCCGTGGTCGCCGGTGCCTTCGATGACTGCGGTCGCGCCGGAATTGCGCACCGCGAAGCGTTCTCCGGCAACGCCGTTGATGAAGGCTTCGCCGCAGATGGCGCCGTAGAGGACGGTATTGCCGACGATGATGTTGTCCACCGCCCAACCGCGGAACTCGGTGTTGGGACGCACGATGATGCGCCCGCCCGACAAGCCCTTGCCGACGTAGTCGTTGCCTTCGCCAACCAAGTCCAACGTCACGCCATGCGCCAGGAAGGCGCCGACCGATTGGCCCGCCGTGCCTTGCAACTGGATGTGGATGGTGTCGTCGGGTAAGCCTTCGTGGCCGTATTTTTTCGCCACCTCACCCGAGAGCATGGTGCCGACGGTGCGGTTGACGTTCTTCACCGGCGAGATGAACGACACCTTCTCGCCCTTGTCGAGCGCCCATTGCGCTTGCGCGATCAAACGGTTGTCCAGCGCTTTTTCCAGGCCGTGATCTTGCAATTCGACCTGGTAGCGCGGCACATCGGCCGGCGCATCGGGTTGATGGAAGATCTTGCCGAAATCCAGTCCCTTGGCTTTCCAGTGCGTAATCGCCTTGGATTTGTCGAGCAGATCGGTGCGGCCGATCAGTTCTTCGAAAGTCCGGACCCCAAGCTGCGCCATGATCTGACGCGCTTCTTCGGCGACGAAGAAGAAGTAGTTGACCACGTGCTCGGGCTTGCCGGTAAACTTGGCGCGCAGCACCGGGTCTTGCGTGGCGACGCCGACCGGGCAGGTGTTCAGGTGGCATTTGCGCATCATGATGCAGCCTTCGACGACCAAGGGTGCCGTGGCGAAACCAACTTCGTCGGCACCCAACAATGCAGCGATGATGACGTCGCGCCCGGTCTTGACCTGGCCGTCGGTCTGCACGCGGATGCGGCCGCGCAGGCGGTTCAACACCAGCGTCTGCTGCGTCTCGGCCAGCCCCAGTTCCCACGGCGTGCCGGTGTGCTTGACCGAGGAGATCGGCGAGGCGCCCGTGCCGCCATCGTGGCCGGCGATCACGACGTGGTCGGCCTTGGCCTTGGCCACGCCGGCCGCCACCGTGCCGACGCCGACTTCGGACACCAGCTTGACCGAAACCGAGGCCTTGGGGTTGGCATTCTTCAAGTCATGGATCAATTGCGCCAGGTCTTCGATCGAATAGATGTCATGGTGCGGCGGCGGCGAGATCAGGCCGACACCGGGCACCGAGAAGCGCAGGCGCGCAATGTATTCCGACACCTTATGGCCGGGCAACTGGCCCCCCTCGCCGGGCTTGGCGCCTTGCGCCATCTTGATCTGGATCTGGTCGGCCGAAATCAGATATTCGGTCGTCACGCCGAAACGGCCCGAAGCCACCTGCTTGATCCTGGAACGCAGCGAGTCGCCATCCTGCAAGGGAATGTCGGCTTCGACCTGGCCACGGCCAAGGATGGAAGCAAGCGTATCGCCATTCTTGATCGGGATGCCGCGCAATTCGTTGCGATAGCGGTTTTCGTCTTCGCCGCCTTCGCCGGTGTTGGACTTGCCGCCGATGCGGTTCATCGCAATCGCCAGCGTGGTATGCGCCTCGGTCGAGATCGAGCCGAGCGACATGGCGCCCGTGACAAAGCGCTTGACGATTTCCTTGGCCGGTTCGACTTCATCGAGCGGAATCACTTTGGCCGGGTCGAACTTGAATTCGAACAAGCCGCGCAGCGTCATGTGGCGCCTGGACTGATCGTTGATGATCTGCGCGTATTCCTTGTAGGTGGAAAAATTGTTGGAACGCGTCGAGTGCTGCAGCTTGGCGATCGCGTCCGGCGTCCACATGTGGTCTTCGCCGCGGATGCGGAAGGCGTATTCGCCGCCTGCATCCAAAGCATTGGCCAGCACCGGGTCGCTACTGAAGGCCAGGCGGTGCAGGCGCAACGCTTCTTCAGCCACTTCGAACACGCCAATGCCCTCGACGTTCGATGCCGTGCCCTTGAAATATTTGCCGATCATGGCGCTGTTCAAGCCGATGGCTTCGAAGATTTGCGCGCCGCAGTAAGACATGTAGGTCGAGATGCCCATCTTGGACATCACTTTGTGCAGCCCCTTGCCGACGGCTTTCTGGAAGTTGTAGATGGCCTTTTCCGCAGTCATGCCCTCGCTCAACGTGGGCGCCAACTCGGCCAGCGTTTCCATCGCGAGATAGGGATGGATCGCTTCGGCGCCGTAGCCGGCCAGCAAGGCGAAATGATGCGTCTCGCGCGCCGAACCGGTCTCCACCACCAGACCGGTGGAGGTACGCAAGCCCTTGCTGACCAGGTGCAAGTGGATCGCGGACGTGGCGAGCAATGCAGGAATCGCGACCTGGTCGGCATCGACCTTGCGGTCCGAGACGATCAGGATGTTGTGGCCTGACTTGACCGCATCGACGGCCTTGGCGCACAGCGAGGCGAGCCAGGCTTCGATGCCTTCCTTGCCCCAGGAAACGGGGTAGCAGATGTTCAATTCATAGGATTTGAACTTGCCCGTGGTGTGGGCGCTGATGTTGCGCAGCTTGGCGATGTCGGCGAAGTCGAGAACCGGCTGCTGCACTTCTAGGCGCATCGGCGGGTTGATGTTGTTGGTGTCGAGCATGTTCGGCTTGGGGCCAATGAAGGACACGAGCGACATCACCATGGCTTCGCGGATCGGGTCGATCGGCGGGTTGGTCACCTGGGCGAACAGTTGCTTGAAGTAGTGATACAGCGTCTTGTTCTTGTTCGACATCACGGCCAGGGGCGAATCGTTACCCATCGAGCCGACGGCTTCCTCGCCTGCAGTTGCCATCGGTGCGAGGATGATCTTGATGTCTTCCTGGGTGTAGCCGAACACTTGCTGGCGGTCGAGCAGCGACGTCGCATTCGGCGCCTCGGGCGGTTCGGCCTTGAGGCCACCGAGCTTGATGCGTACCGAGTTGATCCATTGCTTGTAGGGCTTGGCGTTGGCGTAGGTGTCCTTCAATTCCTTGTCGTCGACGATGCGGCCCGCTTCAAGGTCGATCAGGAACATCTTGCCCGGCTGCAGGCGCCACTTCTTGATGATCTTCGATTCGGGGATCGGCAAGACGCCGGATTCGGACGCCATGACGACCAGATCGTCGTCGGTGACGATGTAGCGCGCCGGGCGCAGGCCGTTGCGGTCCAGCGTGCCGCCGATGTGGCGGCCGTCGGTAAAGGCCATGGCGGCTGGGCCGTCCCACGGTTCCATCATCGCCGCGTGGTATTCGTAGAAAGCGCGGCGGTTGTCGTCCATCAGCGTGTGGTTTTCCCAGGCTTCGGGGATCATCATCATCATGGCCTGGGCCAGAGGATAGCCTGCCATCAAGAGCAGCTCCAGCACGTTGTCGAAGCAGGCCGTGTCGGACTGGCCTTCATAGATCAGCGGGAACAGCTTCTTCAGATCGTCGCCCAGCACAGCCGACTTCATCACGCCTTCGCGCGCGCGCATCCAGTTGAAGTTGCCCTTGACGGTGTTGATTTCGCCGTTGTGGGCAATCAAACGGTAGGGGTGGGCCAGCGGCCATTCGGGGAAGGTGTTGGTGGAAAAGCGCTGATGCACCAGGGCCAGGGCCGAGATGCAGCGCGGATCCTGCAAGTCCTTGTAATAGACGCCGACCTGGTCGGCCAGCAGCAGGCCTTTGTACACCACAGTGCGCGCCGACATCGACGGCACGAAGAATTCCTTGCCGTGCAACAGGTTCAAGGCCTGGATCGCATGGCCGGACGATTTGCGGATCACGTACAGCTTGCGCTCCAGGGCATCGGTCACCATGATGTCTTGCCCGCGGCCGATGAAGACCTGGCGGATGACCGGCTCCTTGGCACGCACGGTGGGCGACATGGGCATGTCGATATCGACCGGCACATCGCGCCAGCCGAGCAGCACCTGGCCTTCGGCAAGGATGGCGCGCTCGATTTCCTGTTCGCAGGCGATGCGCGAAGCGTGTTCCTTGGGCAGGAAGATCATGCCGACGCCGTATTCGCCGGGCGGCGGCAGGTCGACGCCCTGCTTTTGCATCTCTTCGCGGTAATACTGGTCGGGAACCTGGATCAGCACGCCCGCGCCGTCGCCCATCAGCTTGTCGGCACCGACGGCACCCCGATGATCGAGGTTTTTCAGGATCAGCAGGCCCTGTTCCACAATCGAGTGGCTCTTCTTGCCTTTGATGTGGGCGACAAAACCGACGCCACAGGCGTCATGTTCGTTGCTTGGGTCGTACATTCCTTGCGCGTGCATGAGTATTCTCCACAGCTGTGGGCACCTTGAAAAATCGTGGCGAACATCGCAAACCCGGGATTGGCGCAACGGCCGAACCCGGCAACAGATTTTTTGTAGTGACCGTTTTTTGAGGTCGAAGGTGAAGAATAGTGCAGTGCAAAAGTTTACTCAACAACTATAAAAAGGGGTCAGAGTAATTTAAACTCACGCCAATCTCGAATATTTATTTTATTAGGGACAGAGTAAATTAAGCCAGCTACTCGTGCAATTCCGCCGCAGCAGCAGTGTTTTCGCCCTTTGGTTCAACCATCTTTTTGGGTCTTCCCCGCCTGCCCGGCGATACTTGGCGATTAGTCTGTTTTTCCAGCTCATTCTTGAAAGCATCACCGCCGAGCACCCAGCCCTTGTTGGCGCTATCGCCTACCATTTGCAGTTCCACCGATGTGAGCGCTTGCTCCGTCATGTACTTATAGGCCGCCTCACGCTGAAAAGGCGTGTTGCCGAGCGACCAATAGATCATGTGATCCGTCACCAGCGGGTCGGGCTTGCTGCCGATGTGATGGTGATAACTTGACCACGGGTAGTCTTGCGGATTGACCACCAGGCCGGCGCGCGCCGGGTTGGTCTCGATATAGCGGCTTACCAATAACAGGTAATGTTCCGCATCGATGACCCCGGCTTTGAAGCGTCCTTGCCACAGCGTACCTGCGCGCTGATATTTTCGGTTGAAATAGGGGACATAGTGCCGGCCGGCCCATTGCATCATACGCGCCAGACCCTCCGCATCGGCCGGTGTTGCCGCCAGGTGGATGTGATCGGGCATCAATACATAGGCATGGATGGACACTTTATACAGCTTGGCCGCATCGCGCAGCCAACCGAGAAAGCGTTGATGGTCTTCCGCATCACGGAAAATCCTTTGCCGGTCGACGGCAAACTGGACGATATGGTGGGCTTGGGAAGGGATGACAAGACGCGGCTGGCGGGCCATGGTTCTGCTTTCCTGCGTGATCGGGCGAGCCGAAATTATATCCCCTTATTGACTCTGACCCTTTTTTGTTTGATCTTGAGGAACGTGTTGGCAACTCCCCTCGTCGCTCATACCTCCGGACTGCAATCCGTGCCCGCCAGACGCTTCTTCGTCGCATTTATTCTATGCAACTCCTCATTTGATTATCATGTGTCGATCCATGGGCATTTGCCCCATTGAAGAATCCGCCATGAACGAACGCAACAAGACCGCACCCATCCTCGACGATCCCTTGCCGCTGGCCCTGATCCGCCGGCTGGGCGGCTGGGGTGGGGAAACGCTGAATTACCCTGTTTTCAGCCCAACCTGGTTCCGTTACAAGATCCTCTCCTTCCTTTTACCCATGGTCTTGCTGGCGATCGTGCTGATCGGCGTGGGCATCATCTCGAAGGACATCATGAGCAACACGCGCTGGCACCTGTGGCTGGGCGAGTTGGCGCTGAACTGGATCGAAATTACCGCCTTGATCGTGATCGGCCGCTGGCTGGCAACCTTCGTCTACCGCCGTCATTGGCCGCGCCGCAAGGAAGCCGTCGGCATCGCCGCCGCATTGATTTTCGGCATCGCCTGCGCCACCGTGATCAGCGAAAACGATCACCTGACCAAATACGACAAGCCGGCAGCGGCGAGTGCCAGCCCGGCCGCCGCAGGCAGCGAGAGCAGCGGCGTGCACGCCCAACCTGAAGGCATGGCGCAAAGCAGTCAGGAGAAGGAGAAGGACAAGCAAAAGGATGAGGCCGGGAAGAAAGACGAAAACTCGCGCTCGATCAGCCACGTGATCTGGCTCGCGCTGGTGATCGGCTTGGGCGGCCCGCTCGACTTCATCCGCTATTTCCGCCAGAAACGCGCGATGCAGGATGCGGCGTTGATGCGCGAGCTTGAGCGCGCCAAGGAAGGCCGCACCGAGGCGGAACTGCGCCTGTCTGTACTGGCGGCGCAGATCGAGCCGCATTTCCTGTTCAACACGCTGACCGGCGTACGCTCGGCGATCCGCAGCGATCCGCAGCGCGGCATTGCCATCATCGATCATCTGGTGGATTACCTGCGCGCGACGATTCCGCAAATGCGCAACGACGCCGGACACAATCATGTCGGGCTTGCGTCGCAGCTCGATGCCGCGCGCTCCTACCTTGGCGTGATGCATCTGCGCCTGCCGCGGCTGTCTTACGGCATCGAATGCGATCCCGATCTGCTTTCGCACCCGGTGCCGCCCTTGATGCTGATTTCGCTGGTGGAAAATGCCGTCAAGCACGGCATCGAACTCAAGCCCGGACCGGCACGCATCGACGTGCGGGCCAGGCGCGTCGACGATGCGCAAGGCACGCACCTCGAAATTGCCGTGATCGACGACGGCATGGGCTTTACCAACGCAGCCGGCGGTAGCGGTATCGGCCTGGCCAACGTCCGCGAACGCCTGGCCCAGCTCTATGGCGATGCGGCAACGCTATCGCTCAAGGCGCGGCCCGAAGGCGGCGTGATCGCCGCCATCGTGTTGCCCTACGAAGGGGATTGAGACTATGCCGACCGCCATCATCGCCGACGACGAAGACCTGGCCCTGGACGAATTGCGTGCCATGCTGGCCGAGGCCTGGCCCGAGCTCGATGTCGTCGCCGCGTGCGACAACGGCACCGAGGCGCTTGAGGCCATCATGCGGCATCAGCCGGACGTGGCCTTCCTCGACATCCGCATGCCCGGCCTGACCGGCCTTGACGTAGCGCAGGCCGTTGCCGGCAAATCCCAGGTAGTGTTCACGACGGCCTACGACGCGCATGCGATCAAGGCCTTCGATCTCGGCGCGCTCGATTATCTATTGAAGCCCTTGACCAAGGCCCGGCTCGATCAGGCGATCGAACGCGTGCGCGCGCGCCTTGGCAGCCATGGCGCTAGCCCGGACTGGATGCGCATGGTCAGCGAGCTCGACAAGCGACTGGCGCAATCGCGCCAGAACGAGAGGCTGCGCTGGATCAGCGCCAGCGTCGGCGACACGATCCATTTGTACTCGATCGAGGAAGTGGTGTATTTCGAGTCCGATTTGAAATACACGCGCGTGGTCACCGAAAAGGACGAGGCATTGGTGCGCCTGACGCTCAAGGAAATCCAGAATGGGCTGGATTCCGATCAATTCTGGCAAATCCATCGCGCCACCATCGTGCGCGCTTCCGCCATCGCCTGCGCGCGGCGCGACGAAGCCGGCGGCATCACGCTGGAGTTGCGCAACCGCGACGAAAAACTCAAGGTGAGCCGCGCCTATGCCTGGCGCTTCAAGGGAATGTAAGGCGGAAATATGAAAACCGGCCCGCCGTCAGGCGGACCGGAAATGCAGCGATCAGCGGCAATCAGTGCCTGTCAGTGCCGATTTGCGGCTTCGGCGGCCAGGCGGATTTCTTCCTCGGCCTGGGCCAGCAAATCGAGCGCGCGGGCGGCATGACCACCCATGTCGTCATGATTGGCGGCTTGTGCCTTCTTGATTTTGTCTTGCGCGTGATGCACGTCTTCGCGCGCGGCGATCAGGTTGGGATGGCCGGCTTCGGGGCCGGCATAGGCTGCGAAACTGGCGGCGCCGACCACGGCGGCGATGATTGCGCTAGTGACGATTTTCTTCATTCTGGCTCCTCCTTGATGGTCTGTCCCGGAATCGGGAAGCCAAGAATATACCGACGCCGGAGCGGCGTCCAGCGTGCTTTGCATTCCGTTTACAATTCGGGCGCGGCGCATCGGCCAACCCCAGGAATCGAACTAGAAGATGTCTTTCGAGCTCAACTGATCGCGCATGCGGCGCTGCTCGATCACGCTGACCAGGAGGGAATGCAGCTCATTCAAGGGCGCGATTTCCGCCGCTTCGATTCTCGACGGCGGCAGGCTCATGCTCCAATCGCCGTAGATGAAGCCCATGGGATTGCGGTTGATGGTGAGCGGCAGGACCATGAAGCTGCGCGCTTCGGACAAGGCCCCCTTCCACCAGCGCGGCAGCTTGCTTGAAAAGGCCGGGGCATGGGCATTCTCGACAAAGATCATCTTGTCGTTGGCCAATGCTGCATGGAACACGTCGGGCTGATAGGCATCGGGAAACCACAACTTGTCGAGCATGGCAGGCATGCCTTCGCCGAATCCCAGGCGCACCACATATTGATGGCGCTCGCTATTGCGCACGAAGGCGATCGCACGCGTGAAGCCCAGGCCCTGATATACCGTTTCCAGCGCAATGGTCATCAATTGGCGGGCATTGGCCGTGCTCATGGCTTCGCGCAGGTCGGTTACCCCGCGCTTCAACAACTGCACCGAATCGGCCGGCTTGCCGACGCTTGGCGGCCTTTCCGCGTCCTTCCGCATCGTGCCGCCGAACTTGCCGGGAGCGGCGATCATGGCTTCGTCTTCGATCATTTGCAGGGCCGAATCGACGGCGCCCAGTATCTGCTCCGCGTCGAGTCCCAACATGCTGGTGTAGCCGCTGATCATCTGCGCCAGTTCGGCGGTATTGGCCACCTCGTCGCGGCAGATGATTTCGGCGCAGCGCACCGAAACAGTCGACACCGTCGCCAGCCATTGCTCGTGGTCGATCGGCTCGTCCACAATCGTGGGCGCGACGTAGGTCATGCTGTTGATCAGGCTGGCAGGGAAACCCCATTGGCGCGCGATAACGCGGCCGATATCGTCAAGCCCCAGGCCCAGGATGCGCCGAGCTGCGGCGCTTTCGTTTTCCTCCCCGGTTTCGGCGGCTTCGACGATGCGCGCCCACAGTTGCGGCAGATAAAACGTGACCATGGTGCGGCCCAGCGTATGCAGCATGGAACAGACCACCACCTCTTCAACGTCGCGCGTGTTGGCCGAAGATGCCACCTGGCGCCCGATATGCCCGGCCAGCACGGCCTTTTCCAGTTCGCCGCGCGTGCCCGGCGCGTCGGCTGCGGCGCTGGACAAGCCGTCGATCAGTTTCAGGCCGAGCGCGAGATGGCCGATCGATTCGGTGCCGAGCACCGTCACCGCCTTCGATACCGTGTTGATGCCCGAGCCGAATACCGAATACATGGCGCTATTGGCCAGGCGCAGTACGCGCTGCGTCAGGGCCGGGTCGGACAGGACCGTATTGGTTATGTTGAATTCGCGGTCATTCTCCCCGTTCATCGCGCCGATGATGGAGTTGATGACCTTGGAGAAACCGGGCAGATCGCCGCGCGCGCGCACGCTGGCCCAGAGCAGTTCGAGCGTCTTCTCGGCGTCGGCCGGGCTGTTGACGACGGTGCTCATGCCGCATTCTCCGTTGCGCCCGTAGCGGGAAGCACGCCGGTTTGCAAGGCCAGGATGGCTTCCTCGGGCGGCAGCGGCCGGCCGGTCAGATAGCCCTGGATCATGGTGCAGCCCTGCTTCGAGAGGAAGTTCAATTGCTGGTCGTTTTCCACGCCTTCGGCAATCGTCGTCAGGTTCAGGTGGCTGGCCAGGGACAGCACCACGTTACAGATGGCGGCATCCTTGATCGAGACCGGCAGGTCCTTGATGAAGGCACGGTCGATCTTGAGCGCGGCAATCGGAAAGCGCTTCAGGTAGGCCAGCGATGAATAGCCGGTGCCGAAATCGTCGATGGCGATGCGCACATTGCGCGTGGCGATGGCGTTCAACAGCGTCTCGGCATATTCCGGATCGGACATCAGGATGCCCTCGGTGATTTCGAGCAGCAGCTGGCTGCCCTTCAAGCCGGACAGGCGCATCGCGTCGTCCATCACGTGCAGGAACTGGTCGTTGCGGAATTGGCGCGGGCTGACATTGACCGACACATAAAGGCTGCGCCCCGCAGCCTGCTCGAAATGCCGCACTTGTACGCAGGCCGCCTTGAGCGCCCACGCGCCCAGCAGATTGATCAAGCCGTTGGCCTCGGCCATGGGAATGAATTGCGCCGGCGAAATCGAACCGAGTTCGGGGTGCATCCAGCGCATCAAGGCTTCGAAGCCGACGATGCGCTTGGTGTGCGCATCGAGAATGGGCTGGTAATACAGACGGAATTCGCCGTTGCGCACGGCATCGAACATGGCCGCTTCCATCGACACGTCGTGTTCGGGCAGATTGAATTTGACGTTATCGTAGATCACGCAGCGCGACTTGCCGGTTTCCTTGGCACGGTAGAGCGCCGTATCGGCGTGGGCCAGCAACTTGACTTCGCTGTCGCCATGCTCGGGATAGATGGCCGCACCGACCGAGGTGCTCACGTATAGCACGTGGTCATCGATTTCAAACGGCAGCTGCGTGGTGGCGATCATGCGCCGCGCAATGACTTGGATTTCGGCCGGGTCCACGGCGGCGGGCAAGACGGCGACGAATTCGTCGCCGCCGACGCGCGCCAGCGTATCGATGGTACGCAGCACTTCGCGAAAGCGCACGGCGGCCACGCGCAACAGCGCATCGCCGACCGGATGGCCCAGCGCGTCATTGACCTTTTTGAAGCCGTCGAGATCGAGCGCCAGCACAGTGAAGCCGGCGCCGGTGCGTTTCGATTGTGCGATCGCCATGCGCAGGCGGTCGGACAGGAGCGAGCGGTTGGGCAAGCCTGTCAGATCGTCGTGCGTCGCCATGTGGCGCAAGCGCTCTTCGGTTGCGTGCTGCTCGGCGATGTCATGCACCACGACGAGATATTCGAATTGCTCGTCTTCGCTGGCGCAGGCGATGATTTGCCATTCGCACCATAACTGCCCCTCAAGGGCGTTCAGGCGCGCCTGCAGGCGCGCCTTGCCGGCGGCATCGCGCGCTTCGTTCATGGCGGCGTCGAAAGCCGGCCGGTCTTCCGCGTTGATACAGGCAGACAAGGCCACGCCATCTGCGACCGCCCCGCCGGCCATCGCATGTGCGCGCTGGCTGGCATAAAAAATCCGCCCCGCGCCATCGGCGCGCAAGACCAAATCCCCAGCGGCTTCCATCAAGCTTTCAAGCGTGAGCTTGGCCGCAAGCTGCTGCTGATTCATCCTTTTAGGAAACATAGTGGGGAATTTTTCGGTTATGTTTTAACTGCACACGGCGAAACACTTGCCCGGGAGCCGATCCGCTTCGCAACGGATTGGTTCTCTCTAGCAAGATTTATCATTCCCCCGAACTTGCTTTATCGCAAGTTATTCTAACAAATTAATAACCTATGGACGAATAACCAAGCTGACAATAAATATTATTTTGCAATAATTTTAGTTCAGCAATTGTGAAATGCACGGTTTGACCTATTCAATATAATTGATTTATGCGAAAGCGATGCGGAAACACAACTAAACGGGCTTCCAAGGCGGGTGTGGCGAGACAATAATCAATTCAGTTTGGATAACGCGCTTCGATCTTGGCTGAGGTGCCATCGGTCGCCATTTGCCGCAAGGCATCATTGAGCTTGGCGACCGTCGCCGCAGGCACCGCCGGATTGCAGGCAAGATACAAATCTGTGTGACCAAAGGTCAATACCGGCACGATGCGCTCGCTCAAGCCTTGCTTGGCGAGCAGCGCGCTAGCCCGGGTGCGCGACGAAGCCCAGAAATTGAAGCGGCCGTTGAGCAGTTTTTGCGGGTTGGAATCGTCGCCCGGCGCGGTATCGACATGGTAGCCGTTGGCGGCCAGCCAGACCGAAATCACATCTTGCAGATAGCCGCCCAGCACTTCCTTGCGTACATCTTCCAGTTTCGCGGGTTTGTCGGGATAGCCGGCGCGCGCATACAGCACCCAGTCGAGCGTGGCGACCGGCCCGACCCAACGGAACAGCGGCTCGCGTTCGGCCGTGCGCCCGGCGGAAAACACACAGACGTCGGCACTCGAGAGGGCCGATTGATAGGCGCGCGCCCAGGGCATCAGGGTCGCCTGCTCGGGTACGCCGGCACGGCGAAAGGCTTCCTCGAGCTTTTCGGTGGCAACGCCGACCAGCTTGCCATCCTTGTTGAGCATATTGTGCGGAGGATCGTCTTCAGTGACGAGTTCGATGGCGCAGGCTTCGATGGCGCAGCAAAAGAGCAGGCCCGCCAACATGTATTGAAAGCGCTTCATCGCGAGTCTCCCCGGCTGCTTCCATTGGACGAATTGCACAACGTCGAATGAGGATGACGCCATTCCCCTTCCGCGTCAACTTGGCGCGGACCGGCGTGGAAAATTGTGCACAAAGCCCACAGTCGCACATCGTTAGCATTGGTCGCGCTCAACATTTTATATCACGCTATGATATATTTACCCTTTCGCCACCTCTCAAACTCATCATGTCGACAGCCCCCTTGCCCCAGGCCGCTACCTCCCAGCCGGCCGCCAACGACCATGACGCGCTCAACAAGAAGGAATTCGAAGCCTTATCCGAATTTCGCTATCAATTGCGCCGCTTCGAGCGTTTCTCCGAAACCGCAATCCAGGCGCATGGCATCACGCCGCTGCAATATCTGCTTTTGCTGCATATCAAGGGCTTCCCCGGCCGGGAATATGCCAACGTCGGCGAACTGGCGGACAGGCTGCAAGCCATGCCGCATGGGGTTGCAGCGCTGATCTCGCGCTGCGAGGCCAACGGCCTGGTGCAGCGCAAGCAGAGCGAAGTCGACCGGCGCCAGGTCGAGGTGCGCCTGCTCCCAGCCGGCGAGGAATTGCTGCAAAAGCTCGCCACCTTGCATCGCAAGGAATTGCGTACATTGAATGGCGTATTTCCCATCCCGCTCATCAACTTTTAAGTTCACATGTATCAAGAGAATCGCCAGCCATCAGTGCAACCGGATGCGCTTCAACAGCGCGCGCATCAACAACGCGACTTTGCGGCCGACCACCGCCTGTTGCGCATCGCCGCCATCGCCGGCGTCATCGGTTTGTTCAGCACGGGCGGCGCGTGGCTCCTGTTGCACCTGATCCGCTTTTTCACCAACCTGTTTTTCTTCCAGACATTTTCCGATGCGTTCCATTCCCCGGCTGAAAATACGCTTGGCCCGCTGGCGGTTGCGGTTCCCGTCATCGGCGGCTTGATCATCGGCCTGATCGCGCGTTTTGGTTCGCCACAGATACGCGGACATGGCATTCCCGAGGCGATCGAAGCGATTTTGTTCGGCAAGAGCAAGATGTCGCCCAAGGTGGCGATATTGAAGCCGCTGTCGTCCGGCATCGCCATCGGCAGCGGCGGGCCGTTCGGCGCGGAAGGCCCGATCATCATGACCGGCGGCGCGATCGGATCCCTGATCGGACAGCATTTCCATATCAGCGGCGCCGAACGCAAGACGCTTCTGGTGGCCGGCGCCGTGGCCGGCATGACGGCCGTGTTCGGCACGCCGATTGCAGCGGTGATGCTGGCAGTCGAATTGCTGCTGTTCGAATTGCGACCGAGGAGCCTGTTGCCGGTGGCCATCGCCTGCGCTGTGGCCGGCTTCGCACGGCCCTATATCCTCGACGCCGGCCCGCTGTTCCCCTTGCAGACCTCACCGGTCGGGCCGCTCGATTTGCTGTCGTGCATCCTGGCCGGTGTCGCCTGCGGCGCGCTGTCGTGGCTGCTTTCGACCTCGCTCTACAAGGTGGAAGACTGGTTCGGCAAGCTGCCGATCCACTGGATGTGGTGGCCGGCCCTGGGCGGCATTGCCGTCGGCATCGGCGGTTACCTGCAGCCGCGCGCGCTCGGCGTCGGTTACGACGTGATCGGCGACCTGCTGCACAATCATCTGCCGCTGTCGGTGGTCGCGACGCTGTTGCTCTGCAAGGCTTTCATGTGGGTCATCAGTCTCGGTTCGGGCACCTCGGGTGGCGTGCTGGCGCCGCTTTTGATGCTGGGCGCGGGACTCGGCGTGGTGCTCGGTCCCTATCTGCCGGGCGGGCATCCGGCACTGTGGCCGTTGGTGTTCATGGCGGCGACGCTGGGCGGCATGATGCGTGCGCCGGTGATGGCGGTGATGTTTGCCTTCGAATTGACGCAAGATGCCAATGCGCTGTTGCCGCTATTGGCGGCGTCGGCTGTCGCTTACGGCTTCACCGTGCTGACCATGCCGCGCTCGATTTTGACGGAGAAGATCGCGCGCCGGGGTTACCACATCTATCGCGAATACGGCATCGATCCGCTCGAGCGTCACCATGTGGCCGAAGTGATGACACAGGAAATCGAATCCATCTGCGGCGACATGGCTATTGCCGAAGCCATCCAACGCTATTTCGGGCCGCAGCAGCGCCATCGCGCCTTCCCTGTGGTACAGGGCAATGCCTTCGTCGGCATGGTCGAACGCGACGCGCTATTGGCGGGATTGAACAAGGGTACGGCGCGTCGGGTAGGCGATTTGTTCGGCGCCAACATACCCATCATGGCCCTGCCCGAAGAGACCTGCCGCATCGTGGCGACGCGGCTCGCCGTGCACGGACTGGAGAGACTGCCGGTGGTGGTCGATGCGGCCACGCGCGAATTGATCGGCATCGTCAGCCGCAGCGACTTGATCAAGCCTTCGTTGACCTTGCATGCGGAAGAGCTGCAGCACGAAAAGCTGCGCGGCAACTGGTTCGCCGGGAAATCCTAGTGGAATCAGCGCGTCCTAGAGTTTGAAATACCGCTTGGCATTGTCATAGCAAATGCCGCGCACGATCTGTCCCAGCGCATCGAAGTCCGCCGGATACTCGCCACCCTCGACCCACAGGCCGAACTGGCGGCACACCAGGCGGCGGAAATAGTCGTGGCGCGGATAGGACGCGAAGCTGCGCGAATCGGTCACCATGCCGACGAAGGTGCCGAGCACGCCGTGGTTGGCCAGGCTGATCAACTGCTGCAGGTTGCCTTCCTTGTGGTCGTTGAACCACCAGGCCGGGCCGAACTGGATCTTGCCTGCCACGCTGCCGTCCTGGAAGTTGCCGATCATGGTCGACAAGACTTCGTTCATCGCCGGGTTCAGGTTGAACAGCACGGTGCGCGGCAATTGCTTGTGCGTGTCGAGCTTGTCGAGGAAGGCAGCCAGGCCGGCGCCGGTGCCCATGTCGGAAATCGAGTCGTAGCCGGTGTCGGGCCCCAGCGTTTGCAGCATGCGGCTATTGTTGTTGCGTTGCGCGCCGATATGCAGGCACATGGCCCAGTCGTGGCGCGCATAGGATTTGCCGACTTCGGCTAAGAGGCCGAACAGGTATTGGCCCAGCTCGGCCTCGTTCAACTGCGCGCCGCCGATGCGTTTGGCGAACAGGCGTTCGAGTTGCGCCATGTCGGGCGCGGCGGCAGGCAGCGTGGTGTCGACCGCATGGTCCGAGATGCGCGCGCCGCGTTGGTGGAAGTAAGGCACGCGCTTGTCCAGCGCCGCGATCAGCGAAGCGAACGAATCGATGCGCACGCCGGCAACCTGCCCCAGCGTATCGAGATAGGCCGGGAAATCCTCGCGGTTGATGCGCATGGCGCGGTCGGGCCGGTAGGCCGGCAACACGCGCGTCTTCAGACTCGATTTGGCGATCTCGGCGTGTTGCGCCAGATCGTCGGCCGGATCTACAACGCGCCGTATTGATGCGGCAATTCAAGCAGCGACACCGCCGGTACATGGTGCGGCCGGGCCACGCGCAGCAAACCATAGCCGATGCCGGCCAGGCCGCAAACCAGGCCATAGTGGGTGTAGCCCGAGCCGCACTCGCTGCGCCAGCCGGCGCTGCCGGATTCCAGTAATTCGCGGGCGCGGCGCACTGCGGCATGTGCCGCCTCCTTGCCGGGGAATTGCTGGGAAAACGCAATCAGCAGTTCAAGTTCGGCCAGGCTGCCGTGGCCCAGCGTGTGCGCCGACGCGACTCCGGCCTCGCTCGCTTGCAGCACACAGCGCTCCACCTCGCGCTGCCATGCTTCGTCGCGCAACTCGAATGGCAAGGCCAGGCGCCCCAAGCCGATGCCGGCCGGGCCGCAGCACCACCCGGCTCCCGGCGTCGCCGCGCCGCGCTTGTCGATGGCGTGGCGCTCATGGCGCACCGCGTCGTATGCCAGTGCAATGTACTTGTCGTGGCCCGCGTGCGCGCCGAAACGCCCCAGCGCCGCGGCAATGCCGGCATTACCGTGCGCAAAGCCAATCGGCTCCACGCTTTCCACGCCGCCTTCTCCGCCGATACGGCAGTAGGCACAATCCCAGCGCGCGCCACGCTTGTCCTTCCTGGCATGCACCGCCAGATGTGCAGCACATAACTGGGCCGCCGCCAAGGCTCCGCGAAACGGGGCGACGCGATCGAGTTCGGTCAGCACCAGCAAGGCGCCCGCCGCCCCGCCGGCCACGTTCATGTTGGAATCGCCCGCGATGCTGAACCGGATCTCCGGCAACAAGGCCAGTGCCTCTTCGACCAAATCAGCGCGATTCCAACGCAAACCCAGAAAGGCCAGCACATAAGCCCAGCCACCCACGCCCAAAAAGCCGCCCAGGCCTTCGCTGCCGGTTACGGCGCGCGCCCGTTCGCGCCGAACGGTATGCAGAATGCGCTCGGCACCGCGCAGGAAACGCGTGGCGCCGCTATGCACGTACAATTCCCCAAGGAACAGCGCGAGACCGGCCAACTCATCATAGAGCCGCGTACCCAGTTCCGTCAGAACCGGTTTACCCCCGGCATCGTTGCGCATTTGACGGTAGCGCAGCAGTTCGCCATCGCGGAAGCCGCTCGCAAGCAGGCGGTTGCCGATGTCGAGCGCCGCCGCCATATAAGCCGACGCCGGAAAGCGTGCGGATTTCGCCGGGCTTTGCGGCACCGGCGCAATAGCGACCGCGCCGCCCTCGACGTGCCGTGCCGACGCGGAAGATAGCAGCTCGCGCAGCAGCATGGTCTGGCGTCGCAGGTCGTTGGCCGAAAAATCACGCACCCGCTTTTGCATTTCACTCCACGCTGCGCCGCCGAACGCCTTGCCCAGGCGATTGCCGCCATCCCACACCTCGCACGCTGTCGACCGGGCATATAAATAGGGCACATCGCCGCGTAACAAGGCCTGCCGCTCGGCCTGCCAGCACAAGCGCTGCAGGCGAGTGTCGCCCTCGCTATACAATCGGCGCAAGACCGCCTCGCGTTTTTCGGCCAGGCGCAGGCAATCCGGGTGCAGCAAGGCGTCGAGCAGGGTGTCGTACAGCTTTGTGCTGCGAACCCGGACACGCAAGCTCGACGTCCGAAAGCATGCAAGCGGGCCATCGGCTTGCGCCAACTTCTCTTTCCCGCGGAGCAAGGTTTCGTAGGTGGTTTGGAATCCCGCGCAAATCTGCTCGACATAGCGTGCCGGCTCTGCCAGATACAACTCAAGCTCCTCGCCATGCGCGACGGCGCGCCGGGCGAACAGGCACTGGTCCGGCACCGGCACTTGCGACGCTCCACCTGCGTCCTCCAGCATATTGCCCGCATGCGGCAGCAAGCCGGAAGACAGAACGGTGTCGGCGCAGGGATCGCGCGACAACGCTTTCGAATTGCGCCCGATTGGCGAGGCTTGCATTGCCAATTCCGCATCGATCAGCACGGGGTAGGCGCCGCAGGCCATCAGCGAACCGGGTTCCAACCCTGTCGTCCCCAGCAGGCGCGACAGCGCCAACAAGCCGCCTAAGCGGCTGTAGTAAGCGACGCGCTCGTGCTCGCCGTCGGCAACTGCCGCCGTCAGCGCCTCCTGATAGCCATAGTCGCCGCAATCGAGCACCTGCAACACGTATTGCGGCGGGCCGGCTCCCTGCTCGGCCATCCAGGCCAGAAAATTCGCATACGCCGCATCGATTGCCAGGGATTTCGGTTTGTAGATGAGCCGCCCATGTTCGAACATCAGTTCGGTTGCGCTCTGGCCGCCGCAATAACGGTGCCCGAGGCCGCCTCTGAGCCGCACCAGCCGCCCCGGATTCGGCCGCCTTCCCATGATATTGCGCAGATCGGCATGGTCGCGCACCACCCGGCGCAACATGGCAATGAGCGCACGCGCCGTCTGGCGCGCGCGCTGCTGCACTTCCTGTCGCAGCAAGGGATAGTCGCTCTCGATGCGCGCCCGCCGCGCACCATCGGCCAGGACGACGGCAAAGGCGCCGAAATCGCGCTTGGCGGGCTGCCCCAGGCCGACGGCACGGTCAAGATCGCCGCCCCACTCCAGCAGCAGGACCCGATGCGTCAATTCCAGTACCGCACGCGCAAACGCACCGCGCACACTGGCGGCGAGACTATCGGCATCGATGCATTCGGGAGCCTGCTCGGCCAGCCATTCAAGCACCGCCAGCACGCGCCGCTGTTCCGGCTGCACGATCGGATCGGACCAGGCAAGCAAAGGCAGGAGAAACTCGTCTTCAGGCGACAGGCCGTAATACTGCTGCGCCGGCGACTCGCGCACCTCGGCATCGATGCCATCGGTGGCCGCCCCGCGTGCGTGGGACGTCGGCAATGTCGGCGTGGCGATATCCATGTTGGCGGGTTTCTGCACTTGAGGCTGTCTCGTGGTCTCTCTTGCGGCGCCAACGATTATGCAAAGGAGGACTGTGCAGGGGCAAGGCGATCCGGGCGGGGTGCCGGGGTGGACACGGGTTTAATTTGAATGTGAAAGCGATCCGTAAGCATCGGGGCACAATCCAGACCCGCTTTACGCGACAATTTGCCCATCAGCCACACGCGCGCATTGCGCCTATCGCGCCGCTTCCGCGGCGATGCAAGCCATGACACAATACCGTCCAAGCGTTCCCGTCGCCTGCAGCGCAACGCAATCGATCAACCTTTACAAGACCGAGCCGCCTCTCGTGATTCCGGATCCTATCAGTCAGGCCATGGCGCGCGCGCAGTTGCACGAAGATGCTGCCGAGCCATCGCAGGCGGAAGACATTTATCGGCAACTCCTGGTCACGCATCCGCGCTTCCACCCGGCCATGCAGGCCTGGGGCCTGCTGGCTTTCCGGTCCGGCAATCTGGCCTTTGCGGCCGAACTGTTCCGTGCGGCCATTGGCATCGACGGTTCGGTCGGTTTGTACTACCGCAACTATGGCGAGATCAGCCGTCGTCTTGGGCGCTTCGAAGAAGCCGTCGAAGCGGGGTTGCGCGCTTGCGCGCTGATGCCGGCCGACGTCGATGCCCACTTCAATCTCGCCCTGGCCTTGAGCGATGCACGCGACCGCAACCGCGCCGACCTGGCCTACCGCAAGGTGCTGGAGCTGCAGGAGCCGGCCGTCGCGCAGGGCCGCGCCAATGCCGGCCTGTGGAACCAAAGGGGCGTGGCTTGGCACCGCTTGCAGCAATTCGACGAAGCCAGGCTGGCCTACGAATGTGCGCTGGAACTCGATCCCGGCCACGTTGTCGCCTTGAACAGCCTCGGCAGCCTGTTCAAGGAAATCGGCCAGATCGATGACGCACTGCAGAAATTCGCCCGCGCGGTGGAAATCACGCCTGCCTTTGACGACGCGCGCCTGAATCTCGGCATGGCGCAGCTGCAATCGGGCGACTGGGAGCAAGGCTGGGCCAACTACGAGGCGCGCTGGACGGGCTCCGCCGAGGGCAACACCGGCACATTCGCCCGCCCCGCCTGCCCGCTGCCGCAATGGAAAGGGCATGGCGAAAATGCCGATCAGGCGATTCTCGTCTATGCCGAACAGGGTTACGGCGACACGTTCCAGTTCGCGCGCTTCCTCGACGCGCTTTGCGCCCGTTTTGCGCGCGTGGCGCTGGTGTGCCCCTGGCCGCACCTGCAACTGCTGATGGAGTGGTCACTGGGCGAGCGCGTGCTGCTGCTCAAGCAGATGCCGCACGATTTTTCCGCCTGGGATTGGCATTGCCCCATGATGTCGCTGCCGTATGCGCTAGGCATCACACTTGCCAATCTCCCCGCCAATACACCCTACCTGCACGTCTCGCCGCTCGCACAGGCTTATTGGCAAGCGCGGCTCGAGCGTGCCGCACCCCTGCGGCTCAAGGTCGGCCTGGCCTGGCAGGGCCGCCGCGCGCACAAGAGCGATTGGCGTCGCAGCATTGTCTTTGCGCGCCTGGCTCCCTTGTTTGCGTTGCCAGGCATAACCTGGGTCAGCATGCAAAAACTCGAAGCCGGCGAAACGAAGCCGGCGCCGGCCGAAACTGTCTCCTGGCTCGACTGGAGCGAGGAATTGCATGATTTTGCCGACAGTGCCGCGCTCGCTTCCAGTCTCGATCTGGTGATTTCGATCGACTCGGCCGTAGTCCATCTGGCGGGCGCGCTGGGCAAACCGGTGTGGATGCTGAACCGGCATGAAAGCGAGTGGCGCTGGCTCGAAGGCCGGGAAGACAGCCCGTGGTACCCCGGCATGCGCATCTTCCGCCAGCCAGGCACGGGCGACTGGGACAGCGTGTTGCACGAAGTGCGGGCCGCGCTTGACCAACTGCTCAAGGCCCGCGCTTAAGTTAAGTTACCAAGGTCGCGGCGCTAGGGTTTCGGCGCACCCGGATAATATAGCTGGTAATACCAGGAATAGGCACTCTCGATCTGCGCCTGGATACGCGGCGCAATCTCGTGGCGCCGCGGTTTGGCGATACGCTGCGACTGGTTGTGCAGGTACTTCATGCGATAGTGGCTGTCGCTCTCGGTAATTCCCACTTTGAGGTGTTCCGGATCGATCTTCATGGGCGCCACACCCAGCCAGTCGTAAAGGTGGGCCATGCAAGCCACGGGATTTTCCATCAAGTCCTCGAAACGCAGAAAATACAGCCGTTGCTGCACTTCCGGTGAGAAATCCTGTACGGCGTGCACCGAAATCAGCGGTGCGCCAATCGCCTTGTCTTTGGCGAATAGCATATCGGCGCGGCCGAAACGGTCGAAATCGCCCAGGTGATCGATGAAATCAACCAGGATGGTTTTCTGGTGCTGTGCTTCGATCGAACCATAGATCTGCCCCAATTCGCGCAAACAGACGATCAATTTGGCCTCGGGCGCGATTTGCAGCAGCAGTTCGATTGCGTGCAGCCAGGCGCGGTTCTTGTCGATCACCATCTTCTTGCCGTCTTCGCGGTGCCAGCCGCGCAAGAAACCCTGCATCGCGCCGCGCAGATTCTCGTAACTGGTTTCAAACTGGCTATCCAGCTGCGCCAGAAAGAACTGGTCGTCGCTCACCATGCGCCTTATGCCCAGCAGCATGTTGCATAGCGGCGAGCTATGCCCCTCGCACGCAATTTCGGGGTGCTGCGCCAGCAGTTGGCACAACAAGGTGGAGCCGGCACGCGGCAGGCCGGTCACGCCGACGAAGCTGGGAATCATGGTCTAACACCCGTAGTTTGATCGCATGGCTCGAGTGTAGCGCAAGTTCGGGCCGAAAAAACTCCCCTCTTCTGCGAAGAAGAGAGGATAACGCTTCCCAAAGGGCAGGGAGATTTAGTGGTTTTTCTTGTGATCGCCGCCGGCGTCGTCAGTGAAAACCTGCGCCGGGTCCGCTAGCGAGGTATCGCTCGGTATGGGCGACGTGAGTTGCGGCGGCGGCACGTAAATTTCGCTTGCACCGGACGTTGGTGTCGGTGTCGGTGTCGGTGTCGGTGTCGGTGTCGGTGTCGGTGTCGGTGTCGGTGTCGGTGTCGGTGTCGGTGTCGGTGTCGGTGTCGGTGTCGGTG